>Ga0065705_10002083_pt1 | contig 17978 bp, 13 predicted proteins | sample SwibulcommuniRL2_FD_59092 | JGI IMG/M metagenome (GOLD analysis project Ga0065705, IMG submission 59092) | Bulk soil microbial communities from switchgrass field near Rose Lake, East Lansing, Michigan, USA - RL2 Bulk Soil v2 (version 2) | ecosystem: Environmental > Terrestrial > Soil >...
CCGGTCGCGCAACAGGGTTCGTGCCTGTCCATCCGCCGCTTCTTGAAGGATAAACTCGCCGTTCAGGATCTTATTGACAAGAATGCTCTCACCCAGGGCATGGCAGATTTTGTCGCAGTTTGTGTGGCTGCGCGTTTGAATGTTATCGTGGCTGGGAACACAAGTTCCGGGAAAACCACATTTCTCAATATCCTGGCACGCGCCATACCTGACCACGAACGAATTGTGACCATCGAAGATTCAGTCGAGTTGCAGATGATGCAGACTCACAAGGTTTCCCTCGAAGCCCGTCCGCCAGATTACAACGGGGAGGGGCAGGTAACCATTCGTGACCTTGTCAAGAACTCCCTGCGTATGCGCCCCGACCGTATTATCGTAGGTGAAATTCGCGGCGGCGAGGCTCTGGATATGCTGCAGGCAATGAACACGGGCCACGATGGGTCGATGACAACCGTTCACTCCAATTCCCCGCGCGATACGCTCTCCCGTCTGGAGACAATGACGTTGATGGCTGGATTTGAATTACCGGTCCTTGCGATTCGCAAGCAGATCTCTGCTGCCCTTGACCTGATTATTTATCTGACACGTTTCCCGGATGGTACCCGAAAAGTCACGCAAATTTCTGAGGTAGCCGGCATGGAGTCAGAAGTGATCACCTTGACCGATATCTTCCAGTTCCAACAGAACGGCACCGATGCCGAAGGAAAACCGCTCGGTCAATTCAAGCCCACCGGTTTGCGCCCTATGTTCACTCCCCGATTGGAAGCCATGGGTTATCGCCTCGATCGTTCAATGTTCATGACCAGATAATCGAATAAAAAAATCTCAGCGAACACTCGCTGAGATTTTTCTTATGCCGTAATTGCATCACTGGCATCATCCAGTCTTGCAACTTCTTCCTCTTTTAGCTTCCATCCAAGGCCACCTGCATTTTCCTGCGCCTGTTTTGCATTCTTCGCGCCTGGGATCGGAAGCGCACCTTTGCAGATTACCCAGTTCAACGCGACCTGTGTGTTTGATTTGCCGCCATGATCCTGACCGATTTCGGTCATCAATTTCAGGAGCGGACCAAGCCTGGGGAGCAATCCGCTGTAATTTCTTGCGCGCGCCCCGGGTGGAGGGGAGTCGCTATTATATTTTCCAGTGAGCAAACCCATCTCGATGGGACTGTAGGCGATCAGGCGGATCCCCAATTCCTTGCAGCGGGCCAGCGTTCCATTTTTTTCCACAGTACGATTCAACAGGCTATAGTGCACCTGATTGGATGCCAGAGGAATACTGTGACGGGCCAGCGCTGAATACGCAGCCAGCATTTTGGATTGACCGAAATTGGAGATACCGACAGTGCGCGTCATCCCACTTTTTACGCATTCCGCCAACCCGTCCATCATCGTGTCAATGCTCATGAGCGGGGTCGGCCAATGGATTTGATACAGGTCAACGCTTTCGACCCCGATGCGCCCAAGGCTTCCCCTCAGGGCACGCGAGAAGGCGCGTTTGCCGAACCTCCATGGGAAGGGCAGGAACTTGGTCGCGATCAATATGGGTTGTTCTGTTTCCTTGAGAAATTGCCCGAGCAGTTGCTCAGAACGGCCATTGCCATAAATTTCTGCCGTGTCGATAAATCGGATGCCCTCGTTCAATGACGCCAGAAATGCCTGTTGTACTTCCTTGTCGCTATATCCGTGTCCATATTGCCAGACCACGCGGTCGCCCCATTGCCACGCACCTAACCCCATTTCGATAGCGTGCAAAAACCTGGTCTCACTGCTGATCTCAGCCATAGGTTGCCTCGGAAAAGAATTCCTGATTGTACCCTGTGCGCCATATAAAAAGGAAGAGAAAAAGCCACGCCGATAGCGCGCTGCGACACGGGCGGGCTTTATCTTAAAAAATCGCTGAGTGAGCGCCTCAGCGCCATCCCGCTCCGCAGGACTTATAGTAAAATACAGCCCGTTTGAAGTTAGGAACTGATGGAACGCGAGACCCGCCCCACTCGCCTGTGGGAGGGGCCGGTCTGGCGCTCCCTGAGTTCTTGGGAGAACCTTGTGACAATCCTGCCTGACTCGCGGAATTTCGAATCCGCCTCAGACCTTAGCCAACGACTGGGTCTGCCCTTTTCAAATTTAGCTTTGCTGACGCGCGCGCTCACGCACAGCTCCTACGTCAACGAAAACCCCGACTCAGTGGAGGACAACGAGCGCCTCGAGTTTCTCGGAGATGCCGTGCTGGATTTTGTCGTTGGCGCCTGGGTGTACGATCGGTTTCCAGAGATGCGCGAGGGTGAGCTTACGAAAATCCGCTCCGCCATTGTACGCAATGACCAGCTCGCGACCTTTGCACGACATCTGAACCTGGGACCCGCGCTGCGCCTGGGGCGTGGAGAATATGCCTCGGGTGGGCGTCAACGTGACGGCTTGTTGGGATCGTTGTTTGAAGCGCTGATCGGAGCCTTATATGTGGATGCCGGGCTCAAGGCTGTGGAAGCGTTTGTCCATCCCTTGTTGGAGGCTTCACAGGAATTTGTCCTCGATGATATCCACGATCCGAAGAGTCGCTTACAGGAGTGGGCGCAGGCCGAAAAAATGGGAACACCACAATACGTAACGGTCAGCTCGAGCGGACCGGATCATGCAAAAGTATTTGAGGTTGAAGTCCGTATTAAAGGCCTCACCTATGGCAGGGGACATGGCTCGAGCAAGCAGGTGGCTGCACGGATTGCCGCCCAGACTGCCCTCGAATCGTTGGGTCTTTCCTATAAATAGATTTCATTCACTTAATCACACATGCCTCTTCGTCTAAAATTACTTGAACTGCAGGGTTATAAGACCTTTGCCTCCAAAACCACGTTTGAATTTGCGGGCGGGATTACTGCCATTGTCGGACCAAACGGCTCTGGAAAATCGAACATTGCTGACTCCCTGCGCTGGGTATTGGGGGAACAATCCTACGCGTTATTGCGAGGCAAGAAGACCGAAGACATGATCTTCAATGGATCAGAACATCGGCCGCGCGCCAGCATGGCTTCGGCTCATATTGTTTTTGATAATACAACTGGCTGGCTGCCCGTGGATTTTACCGAAGTGGGCATGACGCGCCGCGCCTATCGCGATGGTCACAACGAGTATTTACTCAACGATCAGCATGTGCGCCTGCGCGACTTAAACGAATTGTTGGCTGCTTCCGGTTTGGCAGAGCGTACCTATACCATCCTCGGCCAGGGGCTTGTGGATGCCTCGCTTGCCCTCAAAGCCGATGAGCGTCGCCGTCTCTTCGAAGAGGCGGCCGGGGTGGGGTTATATCGGGTGCGCCGCGAAGATGCCCTGAAGAGACTTGAAAATACGGCACGTAATTTAGAGCGCGTGCTGGATATTATGTCCGAGCTGGAGCCTCGTTTGCGAAGCTTGGAACGACAGGCAAAACGTGCCATTGAATATACCCGCGCCCAGGCAGACTTGAAAGTGACTCTGCGAGAGTGGTATGGCTATCATTGGCATCATGCCCAAAAAGAATTAACGGACGCGCGTGAAGTTGTGAAGATACAGGAGGCACGTGTGCGGGAAGCGCGCGAAATCCATGCAAAGACGCAGGCGGAGTACAACACATTTCGTGAGCGATTCATTGGGCTGCGAGCCCAGCTAAATGCCTGGCATCGTCAATCGGCAGAATTGCATAATCAGCGCGAAGAGGCAAGTCGCGGCCTGGCCGTCCTTGAAGAACGTCAGCGTTCTTTACTCTCAGCCCAATCTTCTGTCCTAGCAGACAAGAATCGTACATCGGATGAGGAACAGATCGCACGGGAACGCCTGGTAGAAGCCGAGCAGGAAGTTACTCGTTTACAGACTGAATATGAAGAAGCACAGAAACAATTCACCGTTGCCCAGCAGGCTTTACAAACCCAACAGGCTGAACGCAGTTCTGTGGAGGAACAATTAAGATCCGCACGCGCCGAAATCGAAAAATGGAATACGCAGCGTGCCGAATCACAGGCCCGGCTCGATGAGTTGAAGTCCAGACTGGAAAATCTCCAGTCCCGTTTGGAAAATGCGAACAAAGCCATCGAATCGGCGGAGGGGAATGCAAACCAGGCGGAGGAAAAACATGCTCAGGCAAGTGAGGCGCGCGAACAGGCTGAATCGCGTTTGCGCGAAGCAGAGACCCGTCTTAGAGAAAAAAGGCAGCAGGTCGAAAGACTTGAGAATGAACGGCGCAGCAAAGCGGAAGAACGTGCTCAACAACTTGCTCAACACTCCCGCCTGAAAGCCCAGCTTGAAGTTTTGGAACAGGCAGAACATTCCTTGGCAGGTTATGCCGAAGGCGCCCGCTTTTTACTGGAGGCTGCTCGCCAATTACGGCTCAGGAGCGCGCGGGGTGCCCTGAGCGCCTCCCTGGATGTGCCGGCTGAACTTGAGGTTGCAGTCGCTGCGGCGCTGGGTGACACCCTGGATGCGATCCTGCTGGACGCGGATGAAATTGATGATGCGTTGCAACTGCTTGAATCGGATGGAGCCGGGCGCGCGGCCTTGCTTCCGCTTGAGAATCATTCGCGTCCGCTCCTTACAAATCCAACGGATGAAAATTCGCTCGGCGTGGCCTCTGAACTTATCCATGCGCCGGAAGAGTTGCGTGGGGCAGTCCATCTGGTGCTCGGACAAACATTGATCGTGCGGGATCGGGCCACGGCGCGCCGTTTATTAAAGGATTTACCGACTCACGCGCGGGTGGTGACGTTGCGTGGGGAGGTCTTCCGCGGGGATGGCCTCATCATTGCCGGAAAATCTGCCTCTACTAGCGCATCCGCTTTGAGCCGTCCGCGCCAAAAACGCGAGTTGACCGAATCTCTGGCAGTGTTAGGTACGCAGATTGAATCTTTGAATCGTGAGGTCGATTCGCTTTCCGCGCAAATTACAGAGGCACAACGCGAGTTGACACAGGCTGACGAGGCGGCGCGCGAGACCCGCGTCAGGCTCGATGAAGCCCAGGCCAACGAGCGGCAGGCCGGCTTGGAGTCTGAATCGGCGCGGCGTCAGTTGGAGTGGCAGAACAGTCAACATGGTCAGTTAAACGGGGAGATAGATGAAGCAACTTCCATCCGTCAAAATTTGATCCAGGCGCAATCAGAGTTTGAAACTCGAACTTCAAAAGTGCAGGAAGATGTGCAGGTTCTTTCTGAACAGTTGAAAGCCATGGATCTGGCGGAGTCGCAAAATCAGGCTTCGTATTGGAGTACCCGGGTGGCAGTTGTGGAACGCGCAGTTGTGGATGCGGGTACAAAAAAAGAGGAACGCGAGAAGGAATTTGCCCGGTTTGATTCACGTCGTTTTGAGTTGACAACCCGCTTGCAGGAAGCGGAAACTTCTCTGAGCGGTTTGGATCATGAAAAATCGTCCTTGCGCGAGCGTGAGACTCAATTGCATCAGCAGTTGGAAGAATTGCGCGTATATATTGATCCGGCCGAAAAAGATCTCGAGAGTGCTGAGCAGGAGGAAACGCGTTTGCAGGAAGCAGAAGCGAATGCGCAACGTTCTCTGGCCACTGCCGAACGTTTGGCGGGCCAGGTGCAGTTGGAGCAATTGAGGAAGCAGGAAGCTCTGGATAACCTGCGCCAGAAGATCACGGATGATTTTGGCCTGGTGATGTTTGACTATGCAGAAGATGTTGCCGGACCCGTGCCTCTGCCATTCGAAGGCATGGTTGAAGAATTGCCTGTTGTGACGGAGGTTTCGCCTGACCTGGAAGCGCAGCTGGCTCAGCAGCGCACGCGCCTTCGCCGCATGGGACCGATCAACCCCGAAGCGAAACAGGAATTTGATCAGGAGTCTGAACGCTACACATTCATGCGCACGCAGGTGGATGATCTGCAGAAAGCGGAGGAAGATCTAAAGCATGTGATCGCTGAACTCGACGAGCTCACCCAGCAGGAATTTTCAAAGACATTCGATGCGGTGGATAAACAATTCCGCGCCATGTTCACGCGTTTGTTCGGTGGGGGATCCGCGCGACTGTCACTGACTGATCCGGATAATCTAGTCGAAACAGGCATTGAGATCGAAGCGCGTTTGCCGGGTCGCCGCGAGCAGGGACTGGCTCTTCTTTCAGGCGGTGAACGCAGTCTGACTGCGGTCGCACTGGTATTTGCCCTGCTGAAGGTCTCTCCTACCCCGGTCTGTGTGATGGATGAGGTAGACGCGATGCTGGATGAAGCCAACGTGGGCCGCTTCCGCGATCTGTTACAGGAGTTGAGCAAGGATACACAATTCATCATCATCACCCATAACCGCAATACCGTCCAGGCCGCGGATGTGATCTACGGGATTACGATGGGGCGCGATTCGGCGAGTCAGGTGATCAGCCTAAGACTCGACCAAGTGACAGATGAGATGTTGAAGACGGGCTAATCAGACGAATAACAATAAAAAACCGTTCGATGAAAATCGAACGGTTTTTTTAGTTAGGAAGGATCTCTTATTGGGCCGGGGCCTGGAGGGTTGGTTCTGTTGGAACGCGTTCCTTCCAAATGTCGAAAGTCTTAACATCAGCTTTGGCGCGGGTATCCGTCACCCACTGACTGAATTCCGTTGTTTTTTTCTGTTCATATTGCGCTGCACTCAAGGGTCGGTCCTCATGACCAAGTACCTGAATAATATGATAACCAAACTGACTCTTGACCGGTTTACCGATCTCGCCAACTTTTTGACTGAAGGCTGCGTTTTCAAATTCAGCGACCATGGCACCTTTGCCGAACCAGCCAAGATCGCCACCATTTGCACCGGAGCCAGTATCCTTCGAGTATCGTTTCGCAACCGTTGCAAAATCAACTCCACTAATGAGGAGTTTGTAGGCGGCCTCTGCTTCTACTTCCGTTTGTACAAGAATATGTCGCGCCCAAACCTGCTCTTCCGTGCGCGGCGTATCCTTGGTAATTTCATCGGACAATTTTTGCCGCAGAAGCTGTGCTTCATAGACCGAGCGGATCGTCTTTTCGCTGATATTCTCGGTCTTGAAATTTTTAATGGTGTCGTCGTAATCCTTTTTGAAACCTGTCTCTGTATATGGGGTGGCAGTCGCAGTGGGAGGCTGAGGGACAGGGGTGGGAGTATCCAGCGCCGGCGTGGAGCTCGCCGCGGGAGTCGCCGAGAGATCGAGTGTTGCCGTGGGTGTCACCGTAGTGGTCGGCGCTTCAGTCGGTGTCAACGTGGAGGGGTAGAGTGTCAACTGTTCGCTTGAGAGAGTCGGCAGGGTCACCTCCGTTGGCGTGATCGTCGGTGTGGGTGTTCCATTGGGGAAGAAACCGAAATTGCCCTGGATGGATTTTTCCACTTCATCTGCCGAAACCGTAATCCCACGTTTCTCCGCTTCCTGTTTGATAAGAATATCATCGATCATTTGGTCCAATGCCTGCTGGCCAATGACTTCTGGTGATCCCAGGTTGGACACAATTTGCTGCATTTGCTGCGAATAATCAACGCCGAAATTTTGCTGGTAAAAAGAATATTGGTTGTAAACGTTCAACATTTGAACACGTTGAAACCGTACATGTTCCTGCCAGTCACCGGTGGTGATCTTTACGCCATTGACTTCCGCAACCGGTTCGCGTAATAGCAGGAAGTTCAGTTTGAGATAACCATAGATCAACAGACCAGCCACAATCACAATTCCGGCGACGGCGATACCTCGAATCAGATTGATCTGACGGCGTTCACGTTCAAGACGAGCAATATGCTTTTTTGAAATTACTTTGGGTGTAGTATTGCCTGGTTTTGCCATTCATTTTCTCCATGACGCAAAGACGGGGCATGCCGCGCTCTTTATCCACGTGACATGCCCCGAGTCTGCCATTCCGGATTAGCGTCCCTCATCCACCGGTCTGCCTGTGAAGGGCAAAAGGGCAATATGGCGTGCCTGTTTCACCGCGGCAGCCACGGCTCTCTGGTGTCGTGCGCAGGCGCCGGTCTGGCGGCGCGGACGGATCGAGCCATCTTCGGTCACATACTTCCGAAGCAAATCTGTCTTTTTGTAGTCAATCGTGAGCGTTTTATCGGCGCAGAATTGACAAAATTTAGGCTTGGCAAAGAAGCGGCGTTCACCACCGCCTTCCATACCGCCTGAAGGTCTTCTATCATCAGCCATTTAGTACTCCAATTTTTACTCAATCATGGCAAAGATATATCGTGATCCCTGCCAACTAGTGCCTTAGAATGGGAATTCATCCTCATTTGCGGCAATTTCATCCGGGGGCATATCTGCCGGCTGCTGACCCTGATTGGTGTGTTCACGGCGATCATTTCGCTCGCTGAGCATCATCATTTCGTTGGCGACAACTTCGACACTGGTGTGTTTTGCACCTTCCTTGTCGTCCCAGCGGCGGGTTTGCAGGCGTCCCTCAATATAGACCTGTTGACCCTTGGTGAGATATTGTTTGCATATCTCAGCCAGGTTGCCCCAGGCGACAATGTTGAACCATTCCGTTTCGTTATGACGCTCACCGTCCACCGTATTCCACGAACGGCTGACGGCTACGGTAAATGTCGTGACCGGCCGCCCGGAGGGCGTATAGCGCATTTCGGGGTCGCGTCCCAGATGACCAATAATCTGTACTTTGTTAAGGCCTCGGCTCATGTCAATCTCCTTGTAAAACCGAGAATATCTCTACCGCTTACCCTATCAATTAGTAAAATTTTCCAAAAATTAATTTCTGCTTTACAAATTTATACGGTGCGGCATTCTGTAAAGCTACTTAAACCGCGGACAACATATGACGCAGGACCGGTTCGAGGTAGCGGATGTTTCGCTCCAGATCGCCGGTGGATTTCGGGTCGAGCGTGAGATTCAAGAGAACGTACTGACCTTCTCTTTGTTTGCGGATCTGGTACGCCATTCTGCGGCGGCCCCAGACATCCACTTTATCCACGCTGCCACCCGCTTCACTGATCCAGCCAGAGACGCGGTCGACCACAACTTTAAATGCAGTCTCATCCAGTTCGGGCTGGACAATGCAGACGAGTTCGTATTTGCGCATGAGGGTTTCCTCCTTTCCATGGGATTGCTCCTGTTCGAACCGTGGGCTCGCCAGGAGCGGAAAGGCACGTTGTAACGTACCTGTTGTAGCGGGCTGTAGTTTATCATAGTTCCAGGAAATGGGGAGGATATAATCAGACTTCGGAAATCCATGAGACTTCCCCAGCTTTGTTTACAGAGAGGCATTGACGATGTTCGATCTTTCCAACGATGAAATTCTTTCGCTTTCGAAAGAGCATGTTTTTTATACCTGGTCGGCGCAGGCGAAGGTGAATCCCATTGCAGTGGGGCGCGCCAGGGGTGTCTATTTCTGGGATGTGGATGAAAAGCGCTATCTGGACTTCAACTCGATGACCATGTGTGTCAACATCGGTCATGGGGATGAACGTGTGATCAAAGCCATGCAGGAACAGGTGGCGGAACTTCCCTACGCCGCGCCGGGTATGACAACGAAAGCACGCGCACTGGCGAGCAAAATGGTGGCGGAAATCACCCCGCATCAGGCGTTGACAAAGGTGTTATTCACGCTGGGTGGGGCGGACGCCAACGAGAATGCAATTAAACTGGCGCGCGGCTACACTGGCCGACACAAGATTTTGACCCGCTACCGCTCCTACCATGGCGCGACAGCCGGTGCGATGGCCGCGACCGGTGACCCACGTCGAGTCGTTTGGGAACCGAACCTGATGCCCGGCGTGGTGCATTTTCTCGACCCGTACCGCTATCGTTCGACCTTCCATCGGGCGAATCCCGATATTTCAGAAAAAGACTTCGCCCAGGATTATCTCAACCATCTTGAAGAAATTATTCAATACGAGGGACCGAATACCATCGCCGCGATCTTGATCGAGTCGGTGACCGGGACAAATGGAATCATTATCCCTCCCGACGGATACATGCAAGGCGTGCGTGCCTTGTGTGACAAATACCGCATTGTAATGATCGCGGATGAAGTGATGAGCGGATTCGGTCGCACCGGCAAATGGTTTGCCGTGGAGCATTGGGATGTCGTTCCCGATCTGATTACCATGGCAAAAGGACTCACGTCCGCGTATGCGCCGCTGGGTGCGGTGGCAATGAAACCGGAGATCGCCGCAGCATTCGATGAACGCGCCTTCGAAAGCGGATTGACTTACACCTCGCATCCCGTTTCGCTGGCAGCTGCGATTGCAAATATCAACGTGATGAAGGAAGATAAGATCGTCGAGCATGCGGCTGGGATGGGCAAGGTGTTGAAACGCATGTTGACCGATTTGGGCGAAGCGCATCCTTCTGTTGGCGAAGTTCGGAATATTGGTTTATTTGGCATCCTTGAATTAGTAAAAGATCAAGAGACGAAAGAACCGATGGCGCCATGGAATGGATCATCCCCCGAAATGACTGCGCTCAAGAAATATTGTCTGGATCATGGTTTGTTTTTATATACCCACTGGCATACTGTGTTGATCATCCCGCCATTGATCATTACCGAGGAGCAATTGAAAGAGGGCTTTGAGATTTTGGATAAAGCGCTGGAGATTACTGACCAAGCTGTAACGTAAATATGTCAGTGCGGAAATCAGGGCCGATAAATGCCATATCCTGTCCAAGGGATTTTCTTTTCCCCTAGCGGCTTCCCGTCGATTGCATTAACCGGTTCTTCATAAGGAAACAAGACCATATCCACCCGGGTCTTCTTTTTGATCGTATATGTTTCAGCACGAACCGCCGGTAATTCAGCGAACATACCGATCGAATCCCAATGCAGTATGATACGCGTTAACGGCTTTTCTGGTAAGCCTTCTGATGTAAGCCAGATATCAGTCGGATTTCCATATTTTTCAACCAATTCTTCTAAGGGGATGAAAACTCCTGGCAAGAAGGCCATATTCGCAGATCTACCTGCGGGTGTATCTATATACACCTGTCCATAATGACTGCGATAGATCGGGCTTCCTAAACTCCAGCAAAACATCCAAAGGGATATTGCAAGAAAGGTACTCAGGGGCAGACTCAGCACAAGATTCCTGACGTGCAATGTTCTTTTCCAAATGAGTTGTACGATAGAGATGACAAGCCAAAGAGTGAGACTGTAAAACAGAACATCCAGTAATAGCGGGACGAATAGCGGTGGATCTTCTGGTCCGATGAGACCCCATCCACTGGTTGGAGAACCACCTCCTGGAGAGTCTACAATCGCTGGCAGCGGCCAACCCGCTTTTTGCTCTCCAATAGGACAGCCGCCTGTTGGACAAGGTCGCCCTTCTAGCGACTCCCCACATGTGCGGTAACAATTTTTCGGCTCAACATACCGAAAAGACAAAATAGTAAGCACAATCGCCAAAAGCGCATTAATTACCGCAAGACTACAACCATAACGACTCGGCGCAATTGATGAAGTATTCATATGATCACGATCTCCAATACTGCACGCCAACACAGGTGTGACCCGCCCGACTTAATAATACAATCCTATTGCAAGCTAACACACTTTATGACTCCCAATCCACATCTGGTGATTTGTAGAAATTAATCCCCATCGCTTCCATGCGCTTGCCGTGAGCGGCGAGTCGCTGGCGATACTCTTCCCAACTTTGTCCCTTGGGTGACCAGGCTAATTCAGCGACTCCCAGAAGACGCGGGAAAGCTAGGTATTCAATATCCTTCATGGTCACAACGGTTTCTGTCCATAGGGGCGCTTCCAGGCCGAGGATGTCATCTTCTTCGAGTCCATCCATGTAACTTGCCGGTTCCCAGTCATAAGCATCTTTTACAGGGATCAGCGCCGCCCAGTCCAACCCAATGGGGGTGGAGGCATCGTACTTCATATCCAGATAGATTTTGTTGGCCGGAGACAGGATGATCTTGGCTCCCTGTCCCTTTGCCCCCTGATAGCCTGCTCCCACCCACTGCTGGGCAATCGTGCCGGGCAGGAGTTCTGCTTCGCCGATCTCGTTCCAGCCAACAGGGGTCTTGCCATGCGAAAACACAATTTCCTGAAACCGCTTGATAAACTTTTTGTAGTCTGCTTCCGGGGTTGAGCGGGCTTCATCGCCGCCGATATGGATGTATGGAGTTGGCGTCAGCGCGGCAAGTTCACGGATCACATCATCCAGAAATTGATACGTAATTTCACTATTGATCCACAAGCTACTGAAGCCCACCTCTGTCCCTTCATAAAGAGCTGGCGCTTCCTCTGAACTGTTCAGTTCTGCATAGGAGGCCAGCGCGGCGTTTGTGTGACCGGGGGTATCGATCTCCGGCACGATCATTACGTAGTGGCTGCGCGCGTATTCCACGATCTCTTTGTATTGTTCCTGAGTGTAATACCCGCCGCCGCTGCCACCGACTTGAGTCCGGCCTCCAACTTGGGTGAGTCGTGGCCAGGATTTGATCTCGATGCGCCAGCCCTGGTCATCGCTGAGATGCAGGTGCAGGCGATTCATTTTGTAGTGTGAGATCAGGTCAATGTAGCGTTTGACATCCTGCACCCCAAAGAAGTGACGCGCCACATCCAGCATCGCGCCGCGCCATTCGAAGCGGGGAATATCGCGTATCGAAACAGCAGGCAAGCTCACTGCCGCGGAAGGATGGGCGGGCAGAAGTTGTCGAAGCGTCTGGATTCCATAAAATAATCCCGCCGGACAACCCGCGCGTAGAACGATCGAATCCGTTGTGATGGATAAATCGTAGCCCTCTTCACCCAAACCCGGATCCCCATTCAATGTGAGCTCGATGTTTCCCGTACCTTGATCTGCATTGTCATCGCTTACCAAAGGTTTATCGCCACCGACCTCTTGAAGATAAGCGGCTAGGAGATCTGCTATAGACTTAACTTCCTGGTTATCTTTTTGTGAAAGAATTATTGTGCCCGATGAAATTGTGAAAGCCCCTGGCGATTGAAAAAATGAGGTTGGCTTCGGTATCAGACACGCGAAGCAGTCCTGTGGATTATGCATGATTGTGGTATCCTCCTGCCAGATGATACCGCTTGTATCATTAATAAGTCAACTTGCGGGATCGACCGATTGCAAAATAATATTCTTTTCTTATGGATAACCAACCCACCCTCGATCGCGGTATTCTGCTGCCTATCCTCCTTGGCGGATTTTCCATTCTGGGGATCATCGTTGTTTTATTAATTGGGCGTTCACTGAATTCACCGCCGCCCGTTTCTGCGAGCCCGAGCGCAACAGCCTTCCAATATATTTATCTTGGGACCGAACCAGCGATTACGACACCCCTCACAGAAGAATCTGGAATCCCCTTTCCTACTGAAGCGCCCGTGGAGGTTACACCTTCAGCCTTTCTCTCCCCTACTTCATCTGGCTCGCTTGCCTCCCCTGCCTCTCCTTCGGTTTCCACGCCCATTATTCTCACACAGCCAAATACGACCAGAACGTCCACGAGCGTTGTTCTGCGTACCAATACCCCAATTGGAGCAGCGACGTCAACGGCAACTCTCAGCACTCCAGTATCTGACAATACCTATGACGATACAGATACTCGCCTTAGGTATGATGGCAGCTGGGTGAGTCAAACGGGTGTGAGTGGTGCCTATCAGGGAACATTGCATATTTCCAATGCAAACGGGAATAAGTTAACATTTTCATTTACAGGTCAGGAAATTCACCTGTTCTATCAGGCGGGCCCAAGTCTCGGATCCATGACGATAACAATTGATAATTTGGGTCCTCCCGCCATAAGCCAGGCGCAAAATCAGACCCAGATCAAGGAATGGACGCCTGATAATTTGCTCACAGCAGAAACACATGTTATGGTTGTGACACATTCCGGTGGGGGATCGATCAATATCGATTCGCTTGTTGTGCCAGCGCCCACGGCTACCCCAACTCGAACGCCTACTGCGAATCCGAGTCAATAAGACTTTCTGCCTCCGCACGTTGAAAGTGCGCTCGATAAGCCTCTGTCTCTTCCAGGATTCCTTTTACCGCGAGATACAACTCGCGTTGAAGATATTGATTCAAGTCACCGTTGCCCGTGGATAAAAGAACGGTCTCATCGTCCCTTTGAATGGAGATATGGCCCCCGGCCGCCAGCCACTCCAGGCCGAGTCGAATCGTACCTTCGCGTTGACCGGTCGCGGCCGCGAGTTCTCCTACTGTTACCTTGCCACCTTTTTGATTGATCACATATTTAGTCAGACCAGCCAGACGAGATAGAAAAGCATCTGTTTTCTCTGAAATAGGTGAAACTGCGAACAGGTAAACTTTTTTCGGTCTTACCGTTTCCAGCGCAGCATGTAATTCCGTTGGTGAGGGAGGTGTTGTATAAATTACGAATTCATCCGCGTGAGCTAACTCGAAACGACTCTTGCCTTTTGCTCTGTCCGCGCCCTCCGCCCAAATTAGCGTTTCAACTTTCAAACTTTCAAACTTTTCAACTTGAAGGCGATAATCGATGATCTCGATTTTGCGCTTCTTTAGTTCAGGAGGCGCTTCCTCAACGATTCTGAATTCTTCAAACTGTAAAGTGACCTGCTTTACGCCGCGAAATGAAGAGGCGCGCATCGAATAAGCGATGTCGAACTTGCTGCCTTCTTCGGGTAATTCTCCGCCTGCGCCGCCCCACCATAAAATGGATTGCACATTTCCATTCTCATCCTCCACGTTGAGACGCAAATGTTCTCCTGCCTTGCCAATCGTCGCAATGGACCGCAAACTCACTTTATGCGTTGCCATGCTTAGCGAGGGGTTTCCCGCTCCAAACGGCGCGAGGGCTTCGAGGGATTCTGCAAATTCCAGATTGATCTCCTCCAAACCCAGCCAGGCATCGATTTGCAGAGTCGGTTCTTCGCGAACAACTTTGCCCAATTGTTCCTCAATCGCTTTACCCAAACCCTTACGAAATTGCGCCAGGTTTTCGGCCGGGAGCGCGAAGCCGGCTGCCATGGGATGACCTCCGAATCCAAGCAAAAGATTCTTTTGGGTAGTGATCGCTTCGGTGATATGTAGTCCCTCGATCGAGCGCGCCGACCCGCGCAAGATCCCATTTTCCGATTGGTTCAAAAGCATCGCAGGCTTACGGTAGCGCTCGACGAGTCTATTGGCAACGATTCCCACCACGCCGCCGGGCCAATTCTGGCTGAATAAAATAATCGCAGGTTCATCAAGCAGGCCCGGGTTTTCGTGAAGTTGGGCTTCCGCAGCTTCGTAGACCTGGTTTGTTAACAACCTGCGTTGTGCATTCAAGCCTTCAATTTGCGTAGCCAGGACGCGGGCTCTGGCAGGGTCATGGGAGAGCAATAATTCCACCGCGGGATTTGCATCCCCTAAGCGCCCCAGTGCGTTTAAGCGCGGCGCAAAACTAAAGCCGATGCTTTCTTCGGTCAGCGATTCCAGGCTTGTCCCTGAAAGTTCTGCCATAGCTCGCAAGCCAATGCGGCCCGTGTTTCTCAAAACCTGGATGCCGCGTTGTACCAGCGAACGAGTCTCGCCTTTAAGCAGAGCTACATCCGCGATGAGACCGAGCGCAACAAGGTCAAGTAAATTAGCAGGAGCGACTGGAGGTGCTGTTATGGAATGACTCAAGTTGTTACTACGCAGCAATGCTTCAGCAAGTTTGTAGGCGACCCCCACGCCTGCGAGGTTTGCAAGGATATGATCTTCCGGCAATAATTTCGGGTTAATGATTACCCTTGCATTTGGAAGCGTCTCGCCCAGTTCATGATGATCAGTGACAACAACATCCACGCCGCGTGAATTGGCATAATCAATGGCCTCGTGAGCAGTAATGCCAGTATCGCAGGTGATTATGAGTTTTACGCCATTGTCAATGAGTGGTTTCAGAGTCTCGATATGAACGCCATGACTTTCCTTGCCGCGAATGGGGATGTAATAAAGGACATTTGCTCCCAATGCCTGGAGCGTTTGCACAAGAACAGTCGTGGAGGTCTGACCGTCCACATCGAAGTCACCCCAGATGCAGATCATTTCATTCCTGAGAATCGCGGCGCCGATCACCTCTACCGCTTTTTCAATTCCAGGGAATGGGGCGGAGGGTAGTGAGTCGGGTTGCAGGAACGCGCGCGCAGCCTCCGGCGTATCGATGCCGCGCCGCAGGAGAGTCTGTGCGATGAGCGGAGGCAGGTTGAGGTCCGCGAAGGATGCGGGAATTTCTATGGGAGGAGGATTGATCCAGCGAGTCACGTGCTAAGTATCACGTGCCATGGGTCAGGTGTCAAGTTTTGAACAGCGAAGGGCACGAAGTCGGCTAAGAAAACTCCTTTCTTAAAATCTTAGCGTTCTTTCCGATCTTCGCGGTTAATTTAGAGCGGTTCAAACCTCGCGGTGAAGTGTCTTAGTAATGCTGGCGCATACGTGAATCGGTACCCGCAAATCGATACAGCCCGATCCTTGATTTTTGCGAGCGAATCAGCCACATAATCCATATGACTTTGGGTGTACGTGCGGCGCGGAATGGCAAGGCGCAGCAATTCGAGCTTGGGATAATGCCAAAGCCCTGTGTCTGGGTCGAGACAGGCGAACATGACCGAGCCAATTTCCACGCCGCGGATGCCGCCTTCGCGATAGAGTTCCACGGCTAAGGCCTGCGCGGGAAATTCGTAATTGGGAATGTGCGGAAAGATCGCACCCGCATTGACATAGACACCATGTCCGCCCGTGGGCTGGATGGTGGGAATCCCTGCCTGGTTGAGCTGGCAAGCCAGATAAGCGGTCTGACCGATTCGATAGGCCAGATAGGCTTCGTCAAGCCCCTCATATAAGCCGACCGCCATGGCGTCGAGGTCGCGACCGGCGAGTCCGCCGTAAGTCGGGAAACCTTCGCGCAGGATCAATTCGTTCTTGATATTTTGGAAGAGAGTTTCATCGTTCAGACAAAGCAAGCCGCCAATGTTGACGATCGCGTCCTTCTTGGCGGACATGGTCATGCCGTCGGCCAGAGAGAACATTTCATGGGCGATCTCCTTCACGGATTTGCAGGCATAGCCGGGTTCACGCTGTTTGATAAAGTAACAATTTTCAGCGTAGCGCGCCGCGTCGATGAAAAACGGGATCCCGTGTTCGCGGTAGATATCCGCAACGGCTTTGAGATTCGCCATCGAGACCGGTTGTCCGCCTCCTGCGTTGTTTGTGACCGTCATCATTCCGAACGGAATATTCTCGCCGCCATACTTTTCGATAAACGCGCTCAGCTTGTTCAGATCCATGTTGCCTTTGAACGGATGCAGATTGGCAGGATCAAAAGCTTCATCAATCACAAGGTTCGCAGGTCGCCCGCCGCGCGCCCGGATATTGGCGTCGGTGGTATCGAAGTGCATATTACTCGGCACCCATTGATTCGGCTTTACCAAACACGCCGACAGGATATTCTCCGCGGCGCGTCCCTGATGTGTGGGGACGAAATAGTTGAAACCGAAAATATCCTCCACCGCGGCTTTGAGACGATGGAACGAACGCGCACCGGCGTAGGATTCGTCGCCGCGCATGATCGCGGCCCATTGCTCCTGGCTCATCGCGCCGGTGCCGGAGTCGGTGAGGAGATCGATGAAAATATCTTCAGCTTTCATCAGGAAGAGGTTGTAGCCTGCTTCCATGAGCGCGGCTTCGCGCTCTTCGGGTGAGATGAGACGGATTGGTTCAGTGACTTTGATACGGAAGGGTTCGGGGGGATAGTGCATGAAGTCTCCTTTGATATTTGTGATTCAGTGTAGCACCCTTCCTAAAAGGGGACATGTGACAGACTTCGTGAATTCGTACGTGATTTATCCAGATTTGCATGTAGACATTAAGTCAAGATGAAATAACAGGTAATGTTTTCTCTCGTTTGAGAAAATAATATAGCCCCGCCCGGGGGTCAGTCAGGCGCACGTTGTTCCGTGACAGTTTCGATTTCAAATTGAGTTTCATTAGGAGGTCTCCCATGCTATCGAATAGCGGAAATCCCAGCTCGAGGAAATTGGCCCTCGTTTCTTTATCTTTGATCCTCATGATGTCTGT
>Ga0065705_10104362_pt1 | contig 17975 bp, 15 predicted proteins | sample SwibulcommuniRL2_FD_59092 | JGI IMG/M metagenome (GOLD analysis project Ga0065705, IMG submission 59092) | Bulk soil microbial communities from switchgrass field near Rose Lake, East Lansing, Michigan, USA - RL2 Bulk Soil v2 (version 2) | ecosystem: Environmental > Terrestrial > Soil >...
AGCCACCGCCACCTCGGCCGCCGCCGCCGCCACCGCCGTAACCGCGGCCGCCACCGCCGCCACGCTCTTCACGCGGGCGAGCTTCGTTGACGGTCAACGGACGACCGTCGTGCTCCTGATCGTTCAGACCCTGGATCGCCTTCTGGGCCGAGTTATCGTCGCCCATTTCGACAAAGCCGAAACCCTTGCTGCGGCCGGTGTCGCGGTCGGTGATGACCTGAGCACTCTTGACCGGACCAAATTGGGCAAACAGTTGCTCCAGCGACTCATTGGTGACGCCGTAGCTCAGATTGCCGACATACAAACGCGTTCCCACTGCAAAACTCCTCAGACAGTAACGTGACCCACTACACTTTCGGGGTCGATGGAAAGGGCCAACGTGGCGGCCTGCCAGGCGGAAAGGCGAAAGACAAACGAGCGGACAGTCCAGAAGAACCAACGCTACCGATTGCGTCGTCCTCCAACCACCCGGAAGTATATCGCAACCCCGTGCAAGCGTGCTAGAGCCGTTTAAGAAAAAACTGGGCAAGGTAGGCGGAGCGGGAAAATCGCCTGACCGGATTGCACATTATTTCGATGGTTCGTCCGAAACTTGACTTGCCACCGCCGAGCTTTCGACAATGCGGGCATTCTTCATGCGGACCCATGCTCTCATCCAGCAGTCCATACATGTCTGGCAAAATGCTATCCCCCGTTGTCAAGCTTTGCTTTTTCCTCGCCGCCAGTGTCACGGCCCTGGCTGACGAACCATCGCAGTATCGCCTGGAGGGAACCGTGACCGTGGAGGGCACAAACCTGCCGCTGGAGGGCGTCGAGGTTCAAGTGCTGATTGAATCCGAACCGCAATCAGACAAGAAAGTTCGCAGCGCAAAGACCAATGCCAGCGGCAAATACTCGGTCGTGCTGCCGCAGGGGCACGCGTGGGCGTGGTACATCCGGCCCCCCGGCGGATACACGCCCGTGAAGGCCAACGACCTGCAATTGATTGCCACGACCCCCGATCTTCCCGTTGTGGTGAAGAATTACCAAGTTCGGCCAGGGCTCGCTTGGAATGTGGAAGTACGGGCGTCGGGAGCGGCAAAACCGCTACCCAAGATCTACCTGGGTTTCAATCAATTCCGCGGCAATGAGTATCTGGGCGGCAGCCACTGCGAATTGGATGGCACGAAGCGCGAAACGATTACGGTGCCCGATATCGGGGGCGAGTTTACGGTCTCGTGTGGCGACATGCTGCGCACCATCAGCGCGCCGGACAACATAACCGTGACGGCGGACGTGGGGTTTCGGTCGGACCGGGTGAGCAGCACCAAGGAAATCGAACGCGGCGTAGAGCTGCGCGACCGGGACGGTCGATCGTCGGTCGTGCAGGGCGCGAAAGTGGAAGTGAAGGAGCAAACTGCGACGATCGTCATCGATGTGGCAGCGCGCACTGCCGACAAGGTCGCAACGGTCGTTGGCCGTGTAATGGACGCAGCCAATCGACCCGTCGAGGACGCCGCAGTGATGGTAGCGTTCCATTCCAATGGAGGAAGTGCTGCCAGTGAACTCAAGGCCAAGACCGACCCTGAGGGCAGGTTCCGCCTGTCCGTGCCGCAAATCCAGCCCGATCAGCAAATCGCCCTGGTCGTTACCAAAGCGGGCCTTGCCGGGCTGGACACGGAAGTGCGGGCAATCGACGTGGTGAAGTCGCCGGAAGTCGATTTTGGGCCGATCAAGCTCAAGCCGGGATATTCCATTCCCATACTCGTGGTGGGTCCGGACGACCAGCCACTGGTCGGCGCGATCGTCGAACCGATTGGCAGCTATGCGGCCCGCACGCAGATCGGGCGGACTGGCAACGACGGAATCTTCACCGTCCGCGACCTTACGTCGGGGGCGGAGGTAGTTTCGGCCCGTTTTGGAACGCTCTATGCCCGGGAGCGCGTGCCTATCGCCGCCGGAACCAACGAACAGCTTGTCCTGAAGCTTTCCGAGCCGCGAATTGCGGCCGCGGCCAAGCCCGCCTTCAGCCTGACAGCCGGCGCGGAGGCGCCAGCCTGGGATATCGCCGAGTGGACCGATGGTCAACCGCGAAAGCTGGCCGACTACCGCGGCAAGATTCTCGTCCTCGATTTCTGGGGCACCTGGTGCGGACCATGCGTCCAGATGATCCCCGCCGCCAAGCAGCTCCACGAGCATTACAAGGATAAGGACGTTGCCTTTCTCGCCATCCACACCGCCGGCACGGACATGAGTTTGGTGAAACGCCTGATGAAGCAGCAAGAGTGGAACGTTGCGAGCGGCGTGGACAAGGGTGAAGACATCGTGAGCGGACGCACGATTCAGGCATTTGGCGTGCAAGGTTTCCCCACGATCATGATCATCGATCGGCAGGGAAAGGTAGCGTTCAACAGCGGCCTGGAACCGGAGAATCGCGAGTCAGCCATCAAGGATATCGAAAAACTGGCCCGTTCGATCGGGCTGCCCTGGCCGCTGGACAAAGACGACGGCAAGGACGTCGAAAAGGACGTGCTGTTCGACCGGCTCACGCGGCTGCAGTTCGCTCTGTTCAGCCGCGAGATCGACAAGGTTCTGGCGCAATCAAATCCAGGCCGGTAGGATTGAGCCGCAGCAATCGCTACGATGCTGGCCGGCAACGGGTCACTGCGAATTGGCAGATGGCCGTAGATTTTTCTGGCGAAATGCGGGAGTGACGAACATGCAAAGGCGCGATGTAGTAGGACTATTGTGCGTGGTGGGGCTATTCACATGGGCGGGCTCGGCGACCGCCCAGGAGGGAAAAGTGAGCGAGCGAGTGTATGAACTGCGGACTTACACGACGCTGCCCGGCCGCCTGCCGGCACTACATAAGCGGTTCGCTGACCACACGATGAAACTGTTCGAAAAGCATGGCATGAAGAACGAGGGCTATTGGACTCCCACCGACGAGAAACTCAAGGACACCACGCTGATCTACATTATTTCGCACGAAAGCATGGAGGCGGCCGAAAAGAACTGGGCCGCATTTCAGGCCGATCCCGAATGGCAGAAGGTCCGGGCAGCCAGCGAGGCGGACGGCAAGATTCTGGCCAAGCCGCCAGAAAAGATTTTCATGACGAAGGTGCCATGGGCGAAGTAGCTCCCGACCGCCGCGCGGGACCTACCCCCGCAGCGATTTGAGCATCGCCGACAGGCTGTGGCGGATATTCGACCAGCGACTCGCGCTGTCGCTGACGACATAGTTGAGCTGGAGCGACCGCCGCGGGCCGTCGAACGGCTGATGGCCGTGCCATGCGTTCTCACGGCAGCGGAAGGCGAGCATCGCCCCTTCTCCCGGTGGCACTTCGGCGATCACGTCGTCAATATCGTGCGAATTTCGCAAGAGCCGCAATCGCCCGCCCGCTGCATTCCAGTCGCGATTGAGGTAGAGCAGAATGGTGATCAACTTGCTCTGGCTGTCGATATGAATCTGGCCGTCCTTCATCCGCGTGCAACCGCGAACGGTAAGCGTGGCCGGCCGGCCAGTGAGATCCAGTTCGAATTTGCGGGCCAGTATCTGCCGCAGTCGATCGCCCAAAAGTTCGTCGGTCAGCTGTTTGAACGCCGCGCCGTAGCGGAGCGCCGAAAGCGGAAAGCTGCCACCCTGATTGATGATCGGAAAGTCCTGGTGCACCGCGTCGAGGCAGTCCTCGGTCAGGAACCGCGGGATAGTGAAATACTCGAACGGGTGCTTTGCCACTTCGACCTCGGCCAACAGGTCATAGCGGAGCATCGGGCGCAAGTTGGTTTGGACGGCCGCCCCATCGGGGCCTTGCAAGGACGGAGTCAAAACAGTCGCCATAGCATTCTTTCGTGAAGGCACAGGAGGCCGGCCCACATGCGGCCAGCCCACCCATAGCAGGTTCGTTGCGAGCAGATTGCACCAAAAACGGCCGGCGGAGTCACTAGCATTTCACGTCGGTGCTAGCAGGGCCGGCATAGGTCAATTCTCTCTTGGAAGGGCGCTCCGCAAGTCCCTATCATCCGGCGACTTGCGCCCGCGCCCCGTATTCGGTGTACATCAATGTTCCCCTGGAAGGTTTTGCACGTCGAAACGGGCCGCCATCTGCACGGTGGCGCCCAGCAGGTCGTGCATCTCGTGACGGGTCTGAAGGAGCATGGCATCGAGAGCGTGGTCGCCTGCTCTCGCGGGAGTGAAATCGGGGCGGCCCTTGCCGGCTTTGCGGCCCGGGTTGAGGAATTGCCGATTGGAGGCGAACTCGACTTTTTGCTGACGTCGCGCTTGCTGCGGCTGGCCCGCGAGGAGCAGATCGACCTGGTCCACCTGCACAGCCGCCGCGGCGCGGACATTTTCGGCGGCATCGCCGGCCGCTGGGGACGCTGGCCTGTCGTCTTGTCGCGGCGCGTGGATACACCTGAATCTCGATTGCTCGCAGCGGTGAAATACCGGCTGTTTGATCGCGTGATCGCAATCTCCGAGTGCATCGAGCACGTGCTGCGCGCTGGCGGTGTGCCGGCGAGCAAGCTGCGGTGTGTCCACAGCGGAATTGACCCGGCTCCCTATCAGCAACCAGTCGATCGCCACTGGGTTTGCCAGGAGTTTGGCCCTGCCGAAGGCGACTTGCTTGTGGGCCTGGTGGCTCAGCTCATTCCGCGCAAGGGGCACATGGTGCTGCTGGAGGCAATGGGCCGGCTGCGAGCCGATTTTCCGCACCTGCGCGTGATTCTCTTTGGGCGTGGGCCGCTGGAAGCCAGCTTACGCGACGAAATTGTCCGACGAGATTTGGCGCGACACGTACAACTCGCTGGATTTCGGGCCGATCTGCCGCGGATTGTTCCAGCCTTGGACTTGATCGTTCATCCGGCGCTGGCTGAAGGATTGGGTGTCGCCCTTATTCAAGCTGCCGCGGCGGGGGTACCAATCGTCGGCGCGCGAGCCGGCGGAATTCCAGAGATCGTGCGCCACGAAGAAAACGGCCTCTTGGTTGAGCCGGGGGACGCTACAGCCCTAGCCGTGGCTATGAAACGACTCCTCGCGGATGAGCCGCTGCGCCGCCGACTGGGCGATGCAGGGCGGGACCTCGTGGCCCGGCAGTTCACGTTTGACCGCATGGTCGCAGGCAACCTCGAAGTCTATCGCGAGCTGCTCGAGCCGCAACAAGGCCGGCTGCGGACGGCTGGTTGACTCGAGGGGTGCACGCTCATGCTTGCATGAGTTTGTAATCCGCCCGCCCACGCAAGCGTGGGATACTACCCGTTACACCTTCACCTCTGCCGAAGGGCCGCTACTTCCCGCGTAACGTCGCCGGATCGGCTCGACCACTTCGGCGATAAACTCATTGACCTGCTCCGGCGCCCGGCCGACGAACTGCGACGGTTCCATCGCGGCGCGCACGTTCACCTTGGCGAACGCCGGGTCCTTTGAGAGCCGATCCAGCAGGTCGTTCGCCTTGCCTTCCTGCTTGACGACCCGCGCCGCTTCCTGGCTGTGCCGCCGAATCCGCTCGTGCAGATCCTGCCGGTCACCGCCCGCGGCGACGGCGGCCATCAGTAGGTTCTCGCTGGCCATGAAGGGCAGCTCCTCGGCCAGGTTCTTCGCGATGACCTGAGGATAAACAACCAGCCCAGACGCGACGTTTTGGAGCAGAATCAGGATCGCATCGGTTGCCAGAAATGCTTGTGGAATCACGAGCCGACGGTTCGCGCTGTCATCGAGCGTCCGCTCCATCCACTGCACGGCCGCCGTGTTGGCGGCACTCGACTGGAGGCTAATGACAAATCGGGCCAGTGCACAAACCCGCTCGCTGCGCATTGGGTTGCGCTTGTACGCCATTGCCGAACTGCCAATCTGGTCGGCCTCCAATGGCTCTTCGACTTCTTTGCGCGACGCTAACAGACGCAGATCGGTACCGAGCTTATGCGCCGACTGGCCGATGCCCGACAGCACGTCGATTACCTGTGAGTCGGCCTTGCGGGTATAGGTCTGCCCGGTAACGGCAAAGCTGTTGGCGAAACCCAGCTTTTCAGCAACGCGCCGCTCAAGCTTCCGCACTTTGGCATGATCGCCACTGAAAAGCGCCAAAAAGCTCGCCTGGGTGCCGGTCGTTCCCTTCACGCTCCGGGCCAGGAGCGTGGCAAGTCGATGTTCAACCTCTGCCAGATCAAGCGCCAGATCATACGCCCACAGACATGCCCGTTTGCCCACCGTCGTTGGCTGAGCCGGCTGCAAGTGCGTAAGGCCGAGGCAGGCGAGGCTGCGGTGCTGCGCAGCAAACGTTACCAGCGCGTCAATTACCGCCGCCAGTCGCCGGGCGGTCATTTGCAGCGCTTCGCGGATCAGAATCAAGTCTGTATTGTCCGTGACGTAACAGCTCGTCGCGCCCAGATGAATGATCGGCCGCGCACTGGGACACAAGTCTCCGTATGCGTGGACGTGGGCCATCACATCGTGCCGCAACTTCCGCTCGTAGCCCTCTGCGGCTACGAAATCGATGTCGTCGATATGGGCCGCAAGCTCCGCGATTTGCTGCTGGGTGATCGGCAGGCCCAGTTCCCGCTCGGCCTCGGCCAGAATTACCCACAGCCGTCGCCAGGTGCTGAACTTCCGTTGGTCGCTCCACAGAGCGGACATTTCGGGCGAGGCATAGCGGCCAATGAGCGGATTTTCGTAGCGGTCGTGGGACATGAATGCGTGCAGATGGGTGGCGTAGTGCTGAGTCTTGATTCTACGATGAATCAAGCCGCCTCGTGAGGGCCAAAACTCACTGCCACGGCCTCCAATTGGCTTCCCCCTATGCCCGCGCCCTCTTTGATAACCCTCACCACCGATTTCGGCACCGGCAGTCCCTACATCGCCCAGATGAAGGGGGTAATCCTGACACTGTGCCGCGACGTGGATCTGATTGACATCACGCACGCGATTGGCCCGCAGAACATCCGCGAAGGGGCCGTCGTGCTCGCGGATACGACGCCCTACTTCCCGCCGGGCGCCATTCACGTCGCGGTTGTCGATCCCGGTGTAGGCACGGCCCGGCGGTTAATCTATGCCGAGATTCGCGAACAGCGCTACGTTGCGCCCGACAACGGGTTACTCAGTTTTCTGATCCGCCACAAACCGCCGCGACGGATCGTGGCCATCGAAAATGGGGCGTTCTGGCGCACCAAGCCATCGAACACTTTCCACGGCCGTGACATTCTAGCGCCGGTTGCCGCCCATCTTGCCCTGGGTGTCGATCCGGTGCAGCTAGGGCCGGCGCTCGACACGTGCGTAATGCTTGACGCCGCTTTGCCGCAGAAATCTAGGAAAGGCGTCCGCGGCGAGGTGCTGTATGTCGATTCGTTCGGAAACCTGATCACCAACCTTACCCGCGACGATTTTTCGGACCTGGGAGACATGGCCCGCTTGACAGTCGAATGTGCCGGGCGCGCGATTCGCGGCCTAATCCCAACGTATGGCGCCGCCATACCCGGAGAGCTCGTTGCCCTGCTGGACTCGCAAGGCCGGCTGGAAATCGCCGTCTCCGGAGGGCACGCGGCCAGCGAATTGGCGGTCGGCATGGGCCAGGCGGTGCTCGTAACTGCCAATCTATGAGCGCTTGGCAAAGATCGCGTGCTTCGTTCAGTTGGCCCCGCGCAAATGAAGCCTTACAATGCCACTCGCGATTGCCTCTCCGCGTACGGAGCCTCGCCCTTGCCTGGCCAAATCGAAGGGAAAATTATCTCTTACTCCGAGTCGGGCAACCTTATTTCCGACATCGCCCATGAGCGTCTGCGCGATGTACCCCGCGATTCCGCCACCACCACGTGCGACGAGCACCAGACCATCGGCATCTTCCCGGCCGACCACCCCGAAGAGCCCTTTACGTTCATGGCCATCCTGGGAACGAGCGGTTGCCTGGAGCTCACGATCGTCGCCGAAAGCGCTAAAGAGATGCTCGGGATTGGCATCGGCGAGAAAATCGTCGTGAAGTGGTGAGTTGATCATGTCGCTCGCCGATCTTCGCCGCTGGGACAAGGCCCACGTCTGGCACGCCTTCACGCAGATGGCGGAATATGAGCCGCTGCTCATTCAATCGGCCCACGGCTGCACGCTGGTCGATATCGAGGGGCGCGAGTACCTCGACGGCGTGAGCAGCCTGTGGTGCAACATCCACGGCCATCGGCACCCGAAACTCGACGCTGCCATCCGCCAGCAGCTCGACGAAGTGGCGCACGTGACGCTTCTGGGCATGGCCCACCCGACCACCGTGAAGCTGGCCCGGCGGCTGGTGGAAATTGCGCCAAGCGGCCTGAATCATGTCTTCTTCTCGGACGATGGTGCAACGGCAGTCGAAGTGGCGCTGAAGATGGCATTTCAGTACTGGCGACAGACCACCACTTCCCAGTCACCACGCACCGCTCACTCCTCCCGCACCAAATATCTCGCCTTCGAAAATGCGTATCACGGCGACACGCTGGGCAGCGTTAGCGTCGGCGGCGTCGCTCGCTTTCACGAGCTGTTTCGGCCGCTCTTGTTCGACGTGATGCGCCTCCCCGCGCCGGACATGTATCGCCTGCCTCTCGGGGTGACTCGCGACACCGCTTGCCGTCACTACCTGGCCCAATTCGAGGCGGCGATCCGCGAGCATCACCAGCAGCTAGCCGCCGTCGTCATTGAGCCGCTCGTCCAGTGCGCAGCCGGCATGCTCATGCATCCGCCCGGCTTTCTGCGCGGCGTGCGCGAGATTACGCGGCGCTATACCGTCCTGCTTATCGCCGACGAAGTCGCCGTGGGCATGGGGCGGACAGGGCGGATGTTCGCCAGCGAGCACGAAGGAGTCACGCCCGATTTTCTCTGTCTGGCCAAGGGCCTGACCGGCGGCTATTTGCCTCTGGCGGCAACGCTCGCGACCGACGAAATCTATAACGAGTTCCTTGGCACTTTTGAGGAATCGAGAACCTTCTTTCACGGCCACACCTACGGCGGCAACCCGCTCGGTGCTGGAGTCGCACTGGCAACGCTCGATGTATTCCAAGAAGAACGGACGCTCGAACAACTTCCGTCAAAAATCGCGCGTCTCCGCGAGCACCTGGCCCGTATCGCTCAGCATCCGCACGTGGGAGATGTTCGTCAGTGCGGACTGATCGCTGGCATTGAACTCGTTCGCGACCGGCAGAGCAAAGAGCCCTACGCCTGGTCCGAGCGGCGCGGCCAGCGCGTCTGCGACCATGCCCTGACCGAGGGCGTCTGGCTCCGCCCGCTAGGCAACGTTGTCGTGATCTTTCCCCCGCTGGCGATTTCCCTAACTGAACTCGACCGCATTTGTGGAGCCATAGAGCGGGGAATTGGTAAGGCAACAAGCAACTGCTAGCTGTCGGTAAGACGGCCTCTTGAGCAGAAGTGCCTCGCTATTGCGCGGGCCCTCGCCTCGCCGCTTCATGAAATCTTCACACGACGCGCTGATCTTCAGAATCGGCACCTGAAAGCCACGAAGATTGTCGCCGCGCGGGCGAATCGTCTGGTGTGGCGCAACAGCGGCCTGTCGTGCCCAAAGGGTGGCTGAGGGCTTCGGTCAGACGACGAACGCCGGTTGTGCGTGAATTGCTGATGAGAGCCGATGCGGAGGAATTTTTTTATACGACTAACACCCGCGGGCTATGCTTGCCTATGACCAGCAGTCACAGCGAGATGTGCGACAGAATTACCGCCAGAGGCCGCATCTTCCTTATTGCCTGGATTGTTGTTCTGCTGGCGATCCTGGTGGCGGCCGTATGGGCCACCGCATTCCCGCTGCGGCAGAGCAAGCTCGCTTCGACCGAGCGGCATCGGGCGCGGATGGACCCTCAGGCCGACGAACCGGGTCTCACGCCGCCGGTCTTCACACTGCCCGACAATGCCAACCCCGCTCGGGTCCGCGTCGGGGTGTACGTCGATCGCATTGTGGAGCTCTCAGTGAAGGACGCAAGCTGGACCGTCGATTGCTACGTCTGGTTCCGCTGGAGTGGCAACAAAATCCAAACGGCCGACGGCTTTCAGGTGATTGACGGCTGGATCGAGTCGCGCCAGCGCGAGGTCGCACTGGAAACGGGTGGCGAGCACTATGAGCGGTACCGCGTCATCGCGAAGATCAGCAAGACCTTCGACATTTCGCGGTTCCCTTGCGACGACCACTTGCTGACGCTCAACATTGAACACCCCCAATACCAGCGGCATGAGGTGTTGTTCATTGCCGACGAGGAGAGCTCCGTCAGCTCGCGCGTCCGGATGCCGGCCTACGAGATCTATCAATCGCGAATTGTCGAAAAGCCGCACTCCTACAAGACGACGCGCGGCGACCCGCGCCTCGTTCCGGGCGTCAAGTCCACCTATTCGCAGTGCCGCCTGGGGATCGCGATTCGGCGGCCGAGTTGGGGCTTTTACTTCAAGATGTTCCAGGCGCTGCATGTGGCGGTAGCCATTGCCCTGCTGGCGATGTTCGTCAAGCCGACGAACGTCGATCCGCGATTCGGCCTGGGCGTGGGTGGTCTGTTCGCCGCGGTCGCCAATTCCTACGTCACCGCCGCGCTGATTCCCGATACGGGCACGATGACACTGGCTGACACAATCAACGGCATCGGGATTGGCATGATCCTTATGACCGTGATTCAATCCACGGTGTCGCTTCACTTGTTTGAACGCCTGGGGGCGGAATCGCTTTCCCGCCGCTTCGATCTGTGGTCGTTCGGTGTGTTGGCCACGGGCTATGTGGCTCTGAACCTGGCGCTACCACTGGCGGCAAGTTAAAGACCGCACGTCCTAAACGCGCGATGATGTCGCCTGGCAGTTTGCAAACTTGCGCCACTACTCCGCGCTTGAGCGCGAACCGTCGGGCGCGCCGCCGATGGGGTGCCCTTCGGGCAGTGGCCTGCCGGCAGTCAGATAGCCGAGCTTGAAGAGTTCCGCCTTCAAATCGCGGAACTGGTCGAAGCTATCGGGATAGACCCAGACGGTGACCGTCGTATTCTGTGGCTTGCGTTCGCCGATCCGGCTGCGGAATTCGCTGCCCGGCTGGAGCGCCTCGGCCAGCGGCACGCCGAGGTTCGGTTCGGCATCGATGAAGTACAGTTTTTCCAGTTCAACCCGCGATTGCGTGGCAGTGCCGATCCGCGTTTGCATCTGCACTTCGTTGCGGCGGAGGATGTAGCGGACGCCGAAACCCGCAACGACCGGCAGCGACAGCTCGACGCGCGGCGAATCGCGGAGCTTCTCGATGTGCTTGGGAGCGTCGGCCTTGAGCTGGGCCAGCATCTCGTCCCAGGGAACATACGCTAGCCGCCCGCCCAAGAGGCGGAAGTGAATCTCGGTGCCGAATACCGTCTTGGCCATTGGCGTGGGGAGATGCTGGAGCACGGTGGGAGGCGGCTTGGTGAGCGTGGCAGTGGCTGCTGACAACTTCGCAAGTTCGCCCCGCGACCCGATGAGCTGCTCCTGGAGGTCGTACTTGGCGCGCTCAGTTTGGTCGAGCTGATTACGGTGCTCGGCGAGTCGCTGCTCGGCCACCGTGACCAGCAATTGGATCCTCTCGCGCTCCTTCGCCTTCATCGCCGCGGCCAGGCTCTGCTGTTGGATCTTGTGATCGAGGTCGTGGACACTGACTTCGACCGCGGTCGCGGCTGCTTCGGCGGCGCTGGTGTCAATCCGTGGACTCTCGTTGTCCGTGGAAGCGCGCTTGGCAATCTGCTGGGCGACGGCTGCCTGTTTGGCTTGCGAGCCCACGACCATCACGAGGATGATCAAAATAGCCACGACATTGGCGACGACGTCCAAAAAGGAGTCTTTGCCGGGGGCTTCGTGCTCTGCTCGTCGGCGACTCAACGGACTTTCCTCTGAATTTCAAAGCCGCTGTTTTGCAGGGCAGTTTGCAGATCGGCGAAATGCTGCTCGGCGTCGGGGGCCACCTCCACGTCGAGAATCGGCTTCCAATAGCCTCCGTCCACGGCCAGGCCCCACGATTTCATTTCCTTCTGCACGCTGGTTACCAGCGCATCGACTTCGGGCTGGGTGAGCTGGGGTGAGATGTGTTGATGGATCGGCGGCCGATCATCCCCCACGTCAGGCACAACCACGAAGCGATCGGCCAGGACCGCGATATGAATCGGCCGGGTAATGGCAGTGATGTGCTCTCCGCCGCCTCCGGGAAGTCCCCAGTTCTTGGCCCGTGCCTGGCCGGCAATCACGCCCCCGGCGCGCCGCGTGCCGGAGCCGGCCGAAGCACCGCCTGAACCTGCCTGGCCAGAGGGACCGCCGCTCGTGCGTTGGCCAGTAGCGCTAGCGCCTGCTGCCCCAGGTGGTGCATTGGGATCGCCATTGGCAGGGCTGCCGAGGACCGAAGTGATCACTTCGCTGCCCGGCAGGCGCGAGGCCCCCGGGGGAATATAGCCGCCCGCTGCCGACGACTGACCCGCCACGGCTCGGCCGCCCGCAGGGCTTCCGCTGCCTGGGGCGCCACCGACTGCGTTTCCGCCAACTGCGTTTCCGCCATCCGTGCCGCCTCGGCTTGCCTGATAAGGTCCGGCCGAGCCGGTCGATGGGTAGCGACCGCTAGTGCCTGTGCCGCCGCCCGATCCGCCGACTCCAATCGGGCCTGTTTCGCCCGTCGGCAGGCCCAGCATCGGCCCAGTTTCCTCGCCCACTGCGCCCGCTCCTATTGAACCTGTCGCAGTTCTTCCCGTACCTCCAGCGCTGGCGCCGACGGGCCGGCCGCTCAGTGCAAATCCGCCGGTTCCACCACGTGCAGGTAAGCCGCCCGTTCCGCCAGCGCCGCCACGACCACCAGCCAGTCCACCGCTACCACCTCCACTTCCGCCTCCCATTGCGCTCGGCAAGTCGTCGGGGCTGAACGACGCGAGTGGTTCGTCCCCTTGAAAGCGTCGCGGCATGGCGAGGGCCAAGGCCTTCTGCCTGGCGCGTGCGGTGGCCACGGCGCGGTCGAGCTGTTCTACGAGCGCCCGATCGGGCTGGCCGAATTCCAGCCTTTTCTCTTCCGAGATCAACTCGTAGCCAAACTCGTCGTCCCACGATTTAAGGGCCGAGCGAGCTGCACTATATGCCACGACTCCACTAGGCCGAACCACCAGGAGCGGATAGGGGCTGCCGGCTCCGCCGCCTTGAGCACGGGCCAGGTATTCGCGTAAAGTTCGCAGCGCCGCGTCGAGCGGATTGCCCGGATCCATCGGTCCGTTGAAATCCTCTGGGCCGAACACGATGCCCTCTGGCTGAAGGACGATGCCGGCCGCGGTGCACTCGATGTAGATTGGCCGGCGGCGCGTGCCATTGGGCCCGTCATAGGGGATCAGCGCATAGCATTGTTCCTTGGCGGCTTGCTCCTTGCGCTTTTGCTCCAGCTCGGTCTTGCGGTTGGCAATCTGGGATTGGAGTTGGGCGACTTCGAGCCGGGCCACAGCCAGGTCCTGATCGCGAAGCTGCCGTCCCTCGTCGATCTCCTTGGCCCGCTCGAGCAACGTCTTTGCTTGATCTTGAAGTTCGCGGATGTGGTTCTCCAGATGAGCCAACTTGTCGCGCCCCTCGGCGAGTTCCTGAGTCTTTTCGGCCCGCTGCTGCTCGAGCAGCTCGCGCCGCCACTGGGCGTCTTCGAGCTGCTCCTGAAGCTTTTTGTCGCGCTCCAACGTGGCGACCGCGGCACCGGGGGCAAGCGCTTCGGCCGCGACGGCCTGCGCCTCGGGACCGACCCGGGCGACCATCAGTACCAACAGCACGACGAGCGCCCCCATGATGCAAATCAGCACCGCCAGGAAGGGAAAGAGCGAGATTTGAGCGCCGTGGCGCGCTCGCCGGCTCATGCCGCGCGACCTTTCGTTCGCGGAACCGTCAGTTCGACCTGCGGTGAATCGGCGATCTTGCCGAGCCGCGTGTTGAGCAGATGAATTGCCGCGGAGAGGCTCATCACCGTGTCTTCGAAATTCTTCGAGCCCGCCAGGGCCGACAAGTTTTCGTTGAGCGCCTTTTCGAGCTGCACGACATCACCCGCGGCACGAATTGCCTGGGTCATCACCTCGCCCTGGCGGACGAGCTCGGTCTGCTGGGCGTGCAGGAGGCGGGCATTGTGCGAGAGGGCGATCTGCCATTGCTCCCACCGCTGCGAAAGTTGCTCGCTCGAGGCTTGTTCAATCTTGGCCATTTGATTGGCATGGCTCACCAGCGCCTGGCTCAAGGCGCCAGTGAGCGCGGTTTGCATCTGGTCGCCGGCAGCATGGGCCAGCTTTTCCCAGTGGTGCTGGGCCGTTTTGATCGAGTTTTGCCACAGGATCGTTTGCCGTTCGACAAGCTTTTCTGTTGCCGCGAGCATCGCTTGCGCCAGACGCTGGAATTGCTGCACCTGCGGATCGGAGGCCGAGCCAACGACGGCAAATCGGCCAAGCAGGTCGTGCATCGCCCGGCGATCGACTGTTTCGAGAACCTGTACTTCCATCCGATCGATAAGAAACTGGATGAACATCAGCACGACCGTGAAGCTGAGCGCAAGCGCGGTGGTATCGAACTTAACGTACAGGCCGCTGAGGAGGCCCTTCATGACCCCTTGGCCGCTGAGCGCGTCCTGCTGGTTGGCCAGATCGCCGATAACCTGCGTGATGCCAATGACGGTGCCGAGGAAGCCCAGCATCGGCGTTGCCCAGACGATGATGCGGATAAAGGCGTAGCTGTCCTGCTGGCGATTGGCATCGAGATCGGAAAGGTGCTTCAGTTCACTCTCCAAGCGGTCAGCCGACGCGTTGCGCTCGACGGACTCCAGAGCGTCCATCAGACGGCGGCCAAAGAAGGACGACCGGTGACGGCCCGGCAATTCGGCCAACTTATCGAGCCAGTCGGTGGCCTGGCTGGTCGGCAGGCTGCTGCCGCCGCTGAGCTTGATGTGAGCAAGCGCCGCGTGTTCGCCCAGCACGGACCATAGCTTTTGCGCCAGGGCCGCGAGGCAAACGAAGAACAAGACCGTCTCAACGATGCAGACCGGGTGACCCGTGAAATAGCGAAGTGCCAGAGGATGATTGAGCGGCCCGCGCAGCACCAGCCAGTAGAAGCCGCCGACAGACAACAGGCCCAGGACGATCGGCCAAGCCAAGTTGCCCAGGATCGAGCCGGACGGGTTGCGATTCTCGCTTCGTGACACGGGGAGCATCCTTTCTCACGGCGGCAACACTCGGCAGCGCGGAACCCGCGCCGCAGACTTTCGCCAACCGCTAAGATCGTCCTGATCGCTAGAGCTTAATGAGTCTTTCGCGGGGGAAGGTGCGTGGACCGCGACAGCACTGCTAGCGTGCAGGCCGGCAGCACCTATGCCAGCGACGCAATGGATTACCGCAACGAGCCCCGCTGGCCAAGACCAGCTACGTCACCCTCGGCACATTCGGCAAAGATTGCCAAAGTCGCTCCGCGCGGTGGGCCGATGTTAAGAATGCCGCGGCGATGGAACCAAACCAGCGAGCAGTTCTCGCGGCATATTCCCGGGGGGGACGATTGTCCGGGCTGACCTCTCATCAGGTCGCCCGGACTTTCTCATTTCTTGGCAACGCGAAGTCCATCACTCTAATAGCGAAGGTAAACTCCGGCCCGCGGAGCGACGTACAGGCCCGGCCGATACGAGTACCGGTAGGGGTAACTGTAGTACCCCGGCGCGTAGTTGTAGTACCCCGGCGCGTAGTAGCCACTGTAGTACCTCGGGTAGTCGTAACTGCTGTAGTACCGCGGGTAATAACTACCGTAGTAGCCGCCGTAGTACCTTGCCGGCCCGCCGTAGTATCTCCAACCGCGCGGATAAGCCTGGGCTGTATCGGTCCACGCCATACCCCCGACCAGCACTGCGGTAGTCAGGGCGAGTGTTAACAATGCGTTTTTCATGGCTCTTCTCCTGTGCCTGAGAGTGCGCTCGACTAGCGCCGGCCGTGCGTGGCCGGCCTCTAGTAAAGCCTAGAGCCGGGAGCGGTGCGACGGCTACCCGCGGCGGTTGATAACTCCCGTGTGGGTCGCGACTTAGGGCGGGCATTTGCGGTTTTCCACAGTGGACACTTTGGGTTTCCCGTCCTTGCTTTCCGCGGGCTCGGTCAGTGGCGATCTAAACTGCGATGGACCACTCCGCCGATCAGGAATAACATTCGAGAAATCTCAAGAGTTTCACTTGATCTTCATCGAGACTTCACAATACTTGCTCCGCAAGCCGCAGAGTCCGCGCGGAAGGAGCCTGCTGGGGAAGACTGACTGAACTGTCAAGCGGCTTGTTCGGCCTTGACATTTCCGATGGCGTCAGGAGAGGAGGTCGGCACAGTGAACGATCTCATCGTCGGTTACGCGGTCATCACCGCTCTGGCGCTGGGACTGTTTCTTGCGACCGCGCATGCCGCCAGCCATCAAGGCTGGCGAGTCCTCGACGCCGCCGCCCTCTTTACCGTTTTCGGGCTGTTCGCCTATATCCGCTGGGTTTGGTATGACCCGCACCTGGCCCAGTGGCTTCCGTTTTCGAACCTGATCGTCGTTGGCAATTGGCTGCCGCTCTTCTCGGCGGCTCTGGCGGGGCTCGTATGGGGGCGGATGGCCTTGGCGCCGCTGCGGCGCGCAATCGTCGCCGCGTCGCTCGGGCTGGCGGGTACGCTGGCCGCCATGCATCCGCTCCTCGGCCACACACCCACCTGCGGCAATCGCTGGGACAAGCTCGGCACGTGCCTGCAAACGACGAACCTCACTTGTTCGCCGGCCTGTGCCGCAACGCTCCTGAAAAAGCACGGGATCGCCACGAGCGAGCAGGAAATGGCCGAGCTTTGCCTGACCCATCGCGGCACAAGCTGGCAGGGGCTGTATCGGGGCCTGAAGCTGAAAACCGCAGGGACCGACTGGGACGTCGAAGTTTGCCAGGGTCCGATCGAAACGGTCACCCTTCATTTCAGCGGCCCGATGATTCTCAGCGTAGGCCTGGCCGCTGGCACACCGAATCCCGAACTTACAAGCGAATTGGGCTGGATCCCCGGCGTAAATCATTCGGTCGTGCTGGAAACCGTTCGTCCGGGCGGCATTGTGGTGATCGCCGACCCCTCTCAGGAAATGGCCCGCGAGCACTGGGACCGCAAGATGCTCGCCACTCTCTGGCGCGGGACGGCTCTCCGCCTGGTCCCGCGCGAGCGCTAACACTCGCCCCTGCTTCCGCTTGGTCAATCGGCGGGCACATGCTGCGGGAATGACCGTAACCATTGTTCCACAGACAGCGCGGTGATTAGGCTGCCATCCATGGCAACCTCGCACGACGACCCCCAGCGGATCAATCCCTACGCCCCATCGGCCATCCCCCAGCCTCTCGTGCCGCTGGCCGACCGCGGCGTTGGCGTGTGGCGCGACGGCGCCGACATCGTGATGCATCCACAGGCGACGCTTCCCAGATTCTGCGTCGTGAGTGGAGAACCTGCTCGCTTCGGCTACTTCGTGCGAATCGCCTGGAGTCGTCCATTCGATATTACTCCGCGAACCCTGGGCCTCTACGTCCCCCTCAGCGCCCAAGTCCACTACCTCTGCCGCAAACGCCGCTGGCAAGCCGGCGGCGGCTTCCTGGCTGTCTGCGCGCCTCTGGCCCTGGCTGTCTATCGTTGCGACATCGCAGGCGCCGGCGGGATTGCGATTTGCGCGGGAATTCTATTGGTGGCGGCGCTGGGCGCGTTCTACGTGTATGTCCAATACTCGCAGTTCTTGTACTTCGCTTCGCTCGAGGGAGATTACTTGCGGCTGAGGGGGGCCGACGAGCGGTTTCTTCGGCGTTTGCCCGAATGGATGATGTGAGGCCGCTCTGATCACGGGACCGCGCTGCTCGGCCCAGTGCGGCTAGTCGGTGTGCAACCCGCTGCGATACAAGAAACGCGGGTCGAGCAGGGCTTGCATGACGCCCATCCGCGCGCCGAAATGCTTCACCGCCAAAAGCGGGATCCGCGTTTCGACGATCGTCTGCTCCGTCACGCTGCCCAGCAGAATAGCCGCCGAGCGGCTG
>Ga0065705_10002056_pt1 | contig 17953 bp, 13 predicted proteins | sample SwibulcommuniRL2_FD_59092 | JGI IMG/M metagenome (GOLD analysis project Ga0065705, IMG submission 59092) | Bulk soil microbial communities from switchgrass field near Rose Lake, East Lansing, Michigan, USA - RL2 Bulk Soil v2 (version 2) | ecosystem: Environmental > Terrestrial > Soil >...
CCTGCGGCAGCTTCAGCAGCCGCATGTGGTTGGCGACCGACGATCGATCCTTGCCGACGGCCTCGGCAATTTCTTCCTGCGTCATGTTGAAGTCGGTGCTCAGCTTCTCGTACGCGGCGGCCTCATCGATGGGATTGAGATCTTCGCGCTGGATGTTTTCGACGAGCGCCATCTCGAGCAACTGCGCGTCTCTTCCAGCGGCCACCTCCTTGACGACGACCGGTACCCGCGTCAGCCCTGCGCGCTGCGCGGCGCGCCAGCGGCGCTCGCCGGCGATGATGCGATAGCCATCGGCCACCTGGCGGACCACGATCGGTTGAATGACGCCGTTGGACCTGATGGACTGGGCCAGCTCGTCGAGGCGTGCGTCTTCGAAGCGATGACGCGGCTGATGCTCGTTGGGCGAAATCCGATCGACGTCCACTTCCGTCGTGGGCGTATTCAGCCGTATTTCCGGCACGTCGGGGATGAGCGCGCTGAGTCCTTTTCCAAGTGCGGGACGTTTATCCATGGGTCCTTTCCAATCGCCTCGAAACAGCTACTCTGCGAGGCTCTGTGCCTCCGCGCTTCCGCGCTGGATCTGTTCGGTGTTTCGCGCCAGGAACTCGCGTGCGAGCGCGAGATAGGATTCCGCGCCGCGCGACTTCGCATCGTACACGGTGACCGGCAGTCCATGGCTCGGCGCTTCGGCGAGCCGGACGTTGCGCGGAATGACGGTCGTGAAAACTTTCTCTTTGAAAAACTCCCGCACGTTCGCAGCCACCTGCGCACCCAGATTTGTGCGCTCGTCGTACATCGTCAAGAGAACGCCGTCGACGTCGAGCGACGGATTCAGGCCGGCTCGTACCCGCCGCAGCGTCGTCATGAGATCGGCGAGCCCTTCGAGGGCGAAGTACTCGCAGTGCAGCGGAATCAGGACGGCCTCGGCGGCGACCAGCGCATTCAGGGTGAGCAGGCCCAGCGAAGGTGGGCAATCAATGAAGATGTGATCGAAGTGATCGCGGAGCGGCACCACAAATCGCCGCAGTTGCGATTCGCGGCCGGGCAGCGCGACCATTTCGATTTCGGCGCCCGTCAGATTGCGGTCGGCCGGCAGCACCGAGAGATTCGGAATCGCCGTGGACAGGATGAACTCGCTGGGATTTTTCAGCGCCGATCCATCGGTCGCCGTCAGCACGTGGTAGATGTTCCCCGCGTCGGCAGACTGTCCGCGGAGGCCGACACCGCTCGTCAGGTTGGCCTGCGGGTCGACATCGACGAGCAGGACGCGACGACCTTCTGCGGCGAGGGCCGAGGCGAGGTTGATTGCTGTTGTGGTCTTTCCGACGCCGCCCTTCTGGTTGGCGAATGCCTGTATCTTTTTCATTCGAAGCGACTTACGTTGTTGTTATGGTTTTTGACCTAACAAGAAGTCTGCCGATCGTGGGGAGTGGGAGGAGGATACCTCACAGTTTTTCAAACGCAAGCGTGAAATGACGCGCAATTTGTTCCACGTGAAACAATGCGCAGTCATGACGAGTTCTTCCGCAGGATTTGCAACTGACTGCCCCATTGCTTCAGCAGCACCTGGGTGTTCATCGCGGTCAGCTGCGGCGTGGCCTTGTCGGCGATTGGATTCGCCGAAGTCCCGAACAGAAAGAGCAGGCCTCCCAGCCTGAGAAACGACTGAAGCGCAGCCAGCGTCTTCGGCTCAACCTTTACCGCTCTCAGCGTAACGACATCCATCGTCTCGTGTAGCTCGGGGCGAGCCAGAAGCTCCTCGAACCGAACGGCGTCGACTTCAGTCCGTTCCAATTCGAGAACCCTCGCGGCCTCTCTGAGAAAGGCCGCCTTCCGGGTCTTCGATTCCACCATCCTCAGCGAAGTGCCCGGCGCCACGAGTCTGAGCGGGATGGCAGGGGAGCCACCACCAGATCCGACATCGATGATGCTCGAGTCCGGCGTTGGAAGAGATCTCGCCGCGAGCGCCGGCTCGATCAGCAGGCGATCGATGGCTTCGTCGCCGGCGTCCTCAACTGGGAGAGCCGTAAGGGAGACTTTGCGGTTCCATTTCTGAAGCAGCTCAAAGTACGCCGCGAGTCCTTCGGCCACCGAAGGTGCGAACGACACGCCTGCTCTCTGCGCACGCCTGGCGAGCTTGTCCCTTACCGACACGCTTTCAGGATATTAGATTTCGCGGGCGGGAGACGTATGTGGAGAGGACGGCGATCGCGGCCGGCGTAATTCCGGGAATCCGCATGGCCTGGCCGATCGTTTCCGGCCGCACCTGGCTGAGGCGCTGAACGGCCTCGGCGGAAAGGCCCGGGATTCCTGCATACGAGAAATCCCTGGGGATGCCACGGCTCTCGTCCCTGGACCGTCGGTGAATATCGGATTCCTGCCGTTTCAGGTAGCCCTGATACTTCAGAGTCGTCTCGACGCTCGGAATGTCCAGGCGGCTGACGGGCCCTACGAGCTCGAAGCCGCTCGCCATGAGGTCCGTGAGCTTCGCTGATGGGTGCCTCAGCCACTGCTCGCCAGGAACTCGGGCTCCGGTCGAATCCTTCACTGATGTGTTCCGGAGTCTGCAGAGGTTTCCCTCGAATCGCGCCTTTCGAGCCACGAAGCTCTGCCACCTCGTTTCGTCGATGAGCCCGCACTCACGGCCGATGGGAGTGAGGCGCAAGTCGGCGTTGTCTACGCGAAGGAGCAGGCGGTATTCAGCGCGAGATGTGAACATCCGGTATGGCTCGAGACAACCGTGCGTAATTAGGTCATCTACCATAATTCCAATGTACGAATCGCTTCGGCCAAGCGTGAGCGCGCCCCGTCTCGAGACACGCAGCGCTGCATTCGCCCCCGCAACAAGGCCCTGCGCCGCGGCTTCCTCGTAACCCGACGTGCCGTTGATCTGGCCCGCAAGAAAAAGTCCGGCGACCTTCTTTGCCTCCAGCGTACGGGACAGCTCGGTCGGCTGAATGAAGTCGTACTCAACCGCATATGCCGGCCGCAGCATGCGCGCGTGCTCCAGACCGGGCATCGCGCGGACGATCTCGAGCTGGACATCCGCCGGCAGGCTCATCGACAACCCGTTGACGTAAATCTCGTCCACATCCAGACCTTCGGGCTCGAGATAGATCTGATGCCGCTCCCGCTCGGGGAACCGCACGATCTTGTCCTCGAGCGACGGGCAATACCTCGGTCCGATTCCACGAATCTGCCCGTTGAACAGCGGCGACTTGTCGATGTTCGCCGTCACGATCTCGCGAACGCGCGCGTTGGTGTGGGTGAGGTAGCACGGTGTCTGCCGAATCTCGATCGACTCGGTGAGAAACGAGAACGGCACCGGCGGATCGTCACCGGGCTCGAGCGCGAATCGGCCGTCGTTCACGGCGCGCGCGAAATCGATCGAGCGGCGATCGAGGCGTGGGGGAGTGCCGGTCTTCAAGCGGCCCCAAGTGAAACCAAAGGACTTCAGCGACTCAGCGAGCTCTCGCGACGGCGGCTCGTCCGCGCGGCCGGCGGGGCGCTGCTCGCGACCCACGTGCACGAGGCCGTTCAGGAACGTCCCGGTCGTCATCACCAGCGCATCGCATCGATAGCGAGGACCGTCTTCGAGCGCGAGACCGGCGACACGGCCGTGCTCGACGAGAATCTGTCCGGCCCTTCCGAAAATCCATTCGATGTTCGGTTCCTGCTGGAGCGCGGCGCGCATCCATCGGCCGTAGCGCTGCTTGTCGGCCTGGGCGCGCGGCGACCACACGGCGGGACCGCGGCTGCGATTCAGGACCTTGAACTGGATGCCGGTGGCGTCAATCGCGCGCCCCATGAGTCCGCCGAGCGCGTCGATCTCGGCGACGAGATGTCCCTTCGCGGTACCGCCAATCGCCGGATTGCACGGCATGTGCGCGACCGTGTCCTGAGACAACGTGCAGATGGCGACGCGGCGGCCCAGACGCGCTGCGGCATACGCCGCCTCGCATCCGGCATGCCCCGCGCCAATCACGATCACGTCAAAGGTGTCAGGCATGTTCCCGAACTATTTCCCAATACAGAACCTGGAGAAGATGTGCCGGAGTAGATCGTCGGAGGTTCGCTTGCCGGTCACTTCTTCGAGCGCCATCCGCGCATCGTGCAGATCCGTTAGAACGAATTCCTCGGCGACAGGACCGCCGGGTGCCTGAACGGACTCCAACGCGGCGCGCAACGCCGTCCGCGCGCGCTCGAGCAGCGCCGCGTGACGCACGTTGGTCACCGCGGCCGAATCGCGCACCGTGGCCGGATTCCCGCCGTCGAGCGCGGCCCGGATTTCCTCGCGTAGCCGATCGAGGCCGGCGCCGGTCTTCGACGATACGTCCGCGGCGGCCGGCACGAAGCGCGCGCTAGACCACACCGGCGGCAGATCGAACTTGTTCGCAACGACGATGCGACGAAGGTGGTCGGTCTCTTCGACGAGCGATGCGTCGGCGTCGTCGAGCGGCTGCGACGCGTCCACCACGACCAGGGTCAGGTCTGCGGCCTCCCACGCGCGGCGCGCACGAGACACACCTTCGCGTTCGATTTCGTCGTGGGTTTCACGCACGCCGGCCGTGTCGATGAGCTCCAGCCGCAGGCCGTCGACATCGGCCGTCTCCGTCACCAGATCGCGCGTCGTGCCGGCAATTGGCGTCACGATGGCCCGCCCCGCACCGACGAGCGCGTTGAACAGGCTGGATTTTCCGACGTTCGGTTTGCCGGCAATCACCACGCGTGCGCCCTCGCGAATGAGGCGGCCGCGCCTGGCGTCGCACAGCAGCGTGGCGAGCTTGATCTCGATAGCGCCGAGCGCCGACGCCGTGTCGCCGGCGTCGATGAAGTGATAACCCTCGTCAGGAAAGTCGAGCGAGGCCTCGAGCCGTGCCGTCAGGTCGAAGAGATCGGCATCGATCTCTGCGATCCGCGTCGTCAGCGTACCCTCAAGCTGATCGAACGCCGCACGCGCCTGTAGTGGCGTCACCGCGTCGATCAAATCGGCGACCGCTTCCGCCTGGACGAGATCCAGACGCCCGTTCAGGAATGCGCGCAGCGTGAATTCGCCCGGCTCGGCCAGCCGCGCCCCCGCACCGATCGCGTCCTCGACGATTTGCCTGAGCACGACGGGGCTGCCGTGCGCGCTGATTTCCACCACGTCCTGGCCGGTGTAGGAGTTCGGAGCAGCGAAGGCGGTCGCCACCACCTGGTCGCCGCGAGTACGCGCGAAGGTGGCGTATCTCGGTTGAAGCGGACGATCGAGCTCCACGAGCCTCGCCGCGATACTCAGCGCATCGGGACCGCTGAGCCTGACGACACCGATGCCACCCCGGCCGCTCGGCGTCGCAATGGCTACGATGGTGTCGGCAGTGGAAAACATGGAGGTCAGGGGCCAGGAGTCAGAGAGTCAAAAGAGTCCGAGGAGTCCAAAGAGTCCGAAGAATCCCGAGAGTCCGAAAGGTCCGAAGAGTCAAATTGCTTTACGACTCGCAGACTCCATGGACTCCAAAACTCCACCGACTCCAGGACTCTTTCAGCGTCTATTTCGTGGCGCTGATCGTGACGGTTTTCACCGCGGCATCCCCGATGCTTTCCGAGGTGACGCCTGGAATTTCGGCTACCGCGAGGTGGACGAGCCGGCGCTCGTAGGCATTCAGCGGTCCGATGTTCTGCTCGGCGCCCGATGTCTTGGCCTTCTCGGCGAGGAATTTGGCCATCTGACGCAGCTCGTTGTCTTTGCCGCGCCGGAACCCCATACAGTCGACGAGCAGCCGCTCGTCGCCCAGTAGCTTGCGGAACGCGCTGTCGACGATGTGCTGGAGCGCTTGAAGACCTTCGCCGCGCCGGCTGAGCAGCGCTTCAGCGCCCTCGCCCTCGAGATTGATCCGGGTCCCGTCGGCGCTGGTCTCGACCTGCGCCTGAAGCGCCAGCCCCATGTCCCGGGCCACTTTGACCACGAAGTCCGCGACCTGCTGTTGTGGGCTCATGCATCCACCTTCTTCATCAACGCGGGCGGTCCGGCCAGCCTGTTGGTCAACAACTGTTGACCCATGATGAGCACGTTGCTTGCGAACCAGTACAGCGCGAGCCCTGCCGGCGACGTGATGAACAGGAACGTGAAGAACACCGGCATGAACATCATCATCTTCTGCTGAACAGGATCGCCGCCGGTCATGGGCATCATCCTCTGCTGGAGGATCTGAGACGCGCCGACCAGGATAGGCGTCACGTAATAGGGATCGGGCACCGCGAGGTCGTGAATCCACAGGATGAATGGCTGGCCGCGCAGCTCGATCGCTTCCGACAGCAGGCTGTAGAACGCGAACAGCACGGGGAAGGTGAGCAGCATCGGCACGCACCCGCTCGCCGGGTTGACCCCCTTCTGGCGGTAGAGCTCCATGAGCTCGGTATTCATCTTCTGCCGCGCCGGATCGGTCGCCTTCAGCTTCGCGTAGCGATCCTGAATCGCCTTGACCTGCGGCTGGATGGCCTGCATCTTCCGCATCGACACGTTGCTCTTGTGCCGGAGCGGAAACATCGCCGCGTTGATGATGACCGTCAGCGCGATGATCGACCAGCCGTAGTTGCCCAGGAATCCGTGGAGCCAGTTGAGCGCGGAGAGCAGCGGCACGCAGAGAAACGCGAACATGCCGAACCAGATCGCGCGCACCAGATCGACATCCACGCGGCGCATGGTCTCGAAGTGCTTCGGGCCAACGAAAAAACGCGCGTTCGTCGGACCGTTGGGCGTCGACTGGAACCGGATGTCGTAGCCGATGTAGTCGCGCGAGAGCGAAGCGTCGCCCGTCTTCGCGGGAATCGAAAGCGCGTAGTACTCGACATCCGCGGTTCCCGGCTTTACCGCCACCGATGTGAAGTAGTGGGTCTCGACGCCCGCAAATTCAAAGGTCCCTTGATGGTTCGGGGCCTCGGCGAGCTTCGGAGCGAGCACGCGCGAGACGCTGTGGCCGATCGAGTACACAGCCTGAGCCTTGCGGACGGGCTTGAACATGCTGCCCCCGCCGGTGGCCAGGATGTCGCCAAGGCCCGGACCCCACTGAACCGTGGGATTCATGCTGCGGCCGCCATCGGTCACCGACGCCGTGATCGTGATGACGTATGAATTCGGTTCGATGCGGAACTGCTTGCTCGCGCGCAGCCCCGCGGCGTCCTCGTAGTCGAACGACACCGTGACGGGCGCGGTCCTCGCATCGAGCGTGGCGCCCGATGAGGTCGTGAACAGCGCGCTGTTCAACCGCGCCGATTTCGACGCGTCGTCGAGCTCGAGCGAAAACGGTTTCGGCTGGTTCGGCGGCACCTCGTGCGGCACCAGGTCGACGGGCTTACCGTCAGGGCCCGGATAACCGGACAGCGCCCACGAGTCGAGTGTGGCCCCGCGATTGGAAAACACCGCGTGCACGAGACCGTTGTCGACGGCAACGGTTCGTTCGGCCGTGTCGGCTTTCAGCGTCTCGACCGCGGGAAGCGGCACGGGTGTCGGCGCCGGCACCCCCTGGGCTTGCACCGCGCCGCCGCCTGGCGCCTGTTCGGCGCGAGCGGTCGCGGGCGACCCAGCCCTTGGCGACGTCGTCGGTGACGGTACCAACCACTGATAGGCCGTGAGGACGATGAACGTCAGGACAATGGCGAGGAGAAGACGGCGTTCCATCGGTTAAGGGACCGGATCCAGACCCGCGCCCCCGAAAGGGTGGCAGCGGAGCACGCGTCTGATGGCCATCCAGCCACCTCGAAGCGCGCCGTACGTGACAATCGCTTCGGCCGCATACTGGGAACAGGTCGGCAAATACCGACAGGAGCCCGTAAGTAGCGGCCGGATAAGAAGTTGATACCCGCGGATCGCCGCAAGCGCGACCCGCACGGAGATCGGCCTCTCAGAGTATCTTTGCAAACCGCTGGAGTGCGGCACAGTATTCGGCCTCAATGTTCCGCCAGGAGGCATCCATCATCTCCCGGCGCGGGATGACGACGAGATCGATGCCTGCCACAGGTTTTCTGCCCCGAAACAGCTCGCGAACAAGCCGTTTTGCCCGGTTCCGGACGACCGCGTTTCCAATTTTCTGGCTCGCCGCAATCCCGAGCCGGGGCGCCCCGACCTCGTTGGGGAGGGCGAAGCAGGTCATGAGCCGGCCCCGGTAGCGCGTGCCATGGTCGTAGACGCGGGTAAACTCCGCCCGGCGGCGTAGTTTCACCGTGATGAAGAAACGGTCAGCCGCTTGCGGCCTTTCAAGCGACGGCGCTTGAGGACGGTGCGGCCGTTCTTGGTCTGCATGCGGACGAGGAAGCCATGGGTGCGGCGCCGCCGGCGCCGATTGGGCTGATACGTACGTTTCATCGAAAATCCTTAGGAAATTAGAAAAAATCGCAGCGCGCGAACCTACAATCCTAATGGGGCACACACCAGCCTGTCAACGAAGCGGCGCGTATGCTACAGTGCCCGTTTCGTCAATGACTCGATGGCGCTGATGGAATTTGGTCTCCTCCCAAAGATTTCCACACCTGTGCAAAAACCTGTGGAAAATCGTGTTTTGCTGCGTACGAATTCGAGAATAGGCCCTGTTTGTGGACGGTTTTCGCAGGCGAAAGTCCGCGAGCCTCGATTTGCCGGGGGTTTTGCCCCTTCTTGTCCGTTTTCACGGGTACAACCCGCCGCTTGGCGGTAGCGAAAGCGCAAGGACCGCCCATGATTGCCAGCAATATCTGGGATGACATCCTGTCGCGCGTCCAGGCCAAAGTAAACCGCCATAGCTTCTATACGTGGTTCAAGCCGACGGCGTTCGTCTTCGACGACGGCCGGATCGTCACGGTCCGGGTGCCGAACCCGCTCTTCAAGGACTGGATCACGAAGCACTATTCGGGCGTCATCACCGAAGCGCTTGGGGAAGTGTCGCGGGCGGAAGCGCTCGTCAATTTCGTCGCAAGTGGCACCGCAGAAGCAGAAACCCGCGCGCCGCAGACGGCCGCAGAATCGGGAGGCGGCATCATGGAACAGGCAACCCGCAGCAGCGATGGGGAGGGTGGATCGGCCGAAGCCGCAATCACCGCCGTTCAACCGACGTCGTCTGCGGGGCTGAATCCGCGCTATACGTTCGATACCTTCATCGTCGGATCGTCGAACCAGTTCGCCCATGCGGCCTGCCGGGCGGTGGCCGAGGCGCCGTCGCGTTCCTACAATCCGCTGTTCATCTACGGCGGTGTGGGGCTCGGCAAGACGCACTTGATGCATGCCATCGGTCACTACGTCCTCAGCCACAACCAGAATCTCGTGCTGACCTACATTTCGTCAGAACGGTTCATGAACGAAATGATCAACGCGGTGCGCTACGACCGGCTCATCGACTTCCGCGAGCGTTACCGCAGCGTCGACGTGCTCCTGGTCGATGACGTGCAGTTTCTCGCGGGAAAAGAAGGCACCCAGAACGAGTTCTTCCACACGTTTAATGCGCTCTACGATTCGCAGAAACAGATCGTGCTGAGCAGCGATTGCCCTCCCCACGAGATCGAGCAGCTCGAAGAACGCCTGCGATCGCGGTTTGAATGGGGCCTGATTGCCGACATTCAGTCGCCGGATCTCGAGACCAAAGTGGCGATTCTGAAGAAAAAAGCCGAGGCCGAAGCCGTGCCTCTGCCCGATTCGGTCGCCATCTACATCGCCGGCCGTATCAAGTCGAATATTCGCGAGCTCGAGGGGTCGCTCATCAGGCTCATCGCTTTTGCGTCGCTCACCGGCCGCGAGCTGTCGGTCGAGCTGGCACAGGAAGTCCTCCACAACGTCAAGGACCACGAAGAAAAGGCCGTCACGATCGATCACATCCAGAAGTTCGTCTCGGACTACTACCAGCTGAAGCTCGCCGACCTGAAGTCGCGCAACAATTCGAAGTCGATCGCCATGCCGCGCCAGGTGGCCATGTATCTGTGCAAGGCACTGACGCACGCATCGCTCCCGGAAATCGGACGGAGTTTCGGCGGGAAGCATCACTCGACCGTGATCCACTCGATCCGGAAGGTCGAGACGCTGCGCAAGGGAGACAACCAGTTCAACATGCTTCTCAACAGCTTCATGGAAAGTTTCCGGTGAAAAATTGCGTTTTCCACAGGTAACGGCGGGCGGTCGTCGACAACCCTGTCTGGCGACCGTTTTTAGGGCGAAAGCCTGCCTTGAACAGAGGCCCGGGTACGACCGTTTATCCACAGGATGGCCCACAGTTTAAGTACCTGTAGGACAAGCACTTCCGTCGAGATTTAGATTTCCTAACAGCACCTTTTTCTTGTATAATTCTTTATCTCTTTTTTTCCCTTCTTACATCAAGAGATCGCCGGGCCAGACGAACTCAAATTTTGAGGTTCAGCCAGCTATGGAACTAGTCGTTAAGAAAAACGACCTACTGCGAGAACTGCAACTTTTCCAGGGCATCGTCGAACGGAAAAACACGATTCCCATTCTGGCGAACGTGTTGATGGAAGCCCGGGAAAACGAGATTCGCATGCTGGCGACGGATCTCGAAGTCGCGCTTCGCAGTCGCTGCGATGCGGCCGTTGAAAAAGGGGGCACGCTGACGCTGCCGGCCAAGAAGTTATTCGAGATCGTCAAGGCGTTGCCCGAGACCGACGTCCGCATTGCGGAAGACAAAAACGGCGTCAAGGTGGCCGCGGATCGCTTCGACTCGCGCATGCAGACGTTGCCGAAAGAAGATTTTCCCGCGGTGCCCGAAGCGAGCGGCGCGACGAGCGCCACGTTGCCGCGTGCGGCGTTGAAGGAGATGGTGGCGAAAACGCAATTCGCCATCACCGGCGAAGACACCCGGTTTTTCCTGAACGGCGCGCTTTTCATTCTCGGCGGCAGCGAGATGAGCCTGGTCGCGACCGATGGCCATCGGCTGGCGCTGGTGAAAGTCGATCGGAAGGGTGGAAAACCGTCGAAAGAAGGCGAGGAAATTCGCGCGATTCTGCCGCGCAAAACGCTGTGGGAGCTCGGCAAGCTTTTGACCGATGGCGACGGCGACATCGGCTACGAGCGCGGCGAGAACCACCTGTTCTTCGATGTCGGCGGACGCATGCTCATCTCGCGGATGATCGACGGACAGTTTCCCGCCTTCGAGCGCGTCATTCCGAAGGGCAACACCAAGCGCATCGAGTTCGAGCGCGAGAGGCTGACCAACGCCGTCCGTCGCGTGGCGTTGCTCTCGAACGAGCGTTCGCGCTCGGTGAAGTTTCAGCTCGACAAGGGCAAGGTCGAAGTGACGTCGAGCAGCCCAGAGTTCGGCGAAGCCAAAGAGACGCTGCCCGTCGACTATTCCGACGGCAGCATGCAGATCTGCTTCAACGCGCAGTACGTGATGGAGTTTCTCGCCGTGGTGGAGACCGATCAGGTCGCGCTCGAGCTGAAGGACGAAGTCAGCCAGGCCGTGATGAAGCCGATCGGAACCGAAGGATACGACTACACGTACGTGATTATGCCCATGAGGGTATGACAGCGCTGAAGCGCTGTGCCACCGGTGAGATGTTGGAGTATCACTCGTGTGAGGCTCGGAGAAGCGGTGGCACAGGCCTTCAGGCCTGCAAAAAACAATAAATGACCGATACCAAGAGCGTAGAGCTCGAACAGAACGCGCCCGGCCTGAACGAGGCCGATTACGGCGCTGACAAGATCAAAGTCCTCGAGGGTCTCGAAGCGGTCCGGAAGCGTCCGGCTATGTACATCGGGTCAACCGGACCGTCGGGATTGCACCACCTCGTCTACGAGGTCGTGGACAACTCGATCGACGAGGCGCTGGCCGGTTTCTGCGATCAGGTGAACGTGACGATCCACATCGATGGGTCGATTACGGTCGTGGACAACGGCCGCGGCATTCCGACCGATCAGCACACGAGCGGCCGGTCCGCGGCCGAAGTCGTGCTCACGGTGCTGCACGCGGGCGGGAAGTTCGATAACGACAGCTACAAAGTATCGGGCGGCCTCCACGGCGTTGGCGTGTCGGTCGTGAATGCGCTCTCGCAGGAGCTCGACCTCGAAATCTGGCGGAACAGCCAGGTCTTCAAGCAGAAATACGAGCGTGGCAAGCCGCTGGCCGACCTGGAAACGACGGGCACGACGAAAAAGCGCGGCACCAAGATCACGTTCCGTCCCGACGCCGAGATCTTCGAGACGGTCGAGTTCAGCTTCGACACGCTCGCGCAGCGGCTTCGCGAGCTCGCGTTCCTGAACGCCGGCATTCTGATCACGCTCGACGACGAGCGCGAGACGAAGAGCCATAAGTTCCAGTACGACGGCGGCATCATCTCGTTCGTCAAGCATCTCAACAAGAACAAATCGGCCGTCAACGAGAAGCCCATCTACATGAGGGGCGAGCGCGACGGCATCGACGCCGAAATCGCGCTCCAGTGGAACGACGGCTATTCGGAAGCGATCTACACCTTCGCCAACAACATCAACACGCACGAGGGAGGCACGCATCTCTCGGGCTTCCGGTCGGCGCTGACACGCACGATCAACTTCTACGCGGGCAAGAACAACCTGGCGAAAGATCTGAAAGAGAGCCTCAGCGGAGACGATATCCGCGAGGGATTGACGGCCGTCATCAGCGTCAAGATTCCGCGGCCGCAGTTTGAAGGCCAGACGAAGACCAAGCTCGGCAATACCGAGGTCAAGGGCATCGTCGAGGCGATCGTCAACGACAAGCTCGGCTCGTTCCTCGAGGAGAATCCGCCGATTGCCAAGCGCATCATCGGCAAGACGGTCGACGCCGCGCGCGCGCGCGAAGCAGCGCGCAAGGCGCGCGACCTGGTGCGCCGTAAGGGCGCGCTCGAAGGCGGGGGACTGCCCGGGAAGCTCGCCGACTGCCAGGAACGCGATCCGGCCAACAGCGAGCTGTACATCGTCGAGGGCGAGTCGGCCGGCGGGTCGGCCAAACAGGGGCGCGACCGCCGATTCCAGGCGATCCTGCCGATCAAAGGGAAGATCCTGAACGTCGAGAAGGCGCGGTTCGACAAGATGCTCGGCAGCGACGAGATCAGGACGATGATCGCGGCGCTCGGCTGCGGCATCGGCGGCGAGGACTTCGACATCTCGAAGCTGCGATACCACCGCGTCATCATCATGACCGACGCGGACGTTGACGGCTCGCACATCCGTACGCTGCTGCTCACGTTCTTCTACCGGCAGATGCCCGAGCTCATCAACAACGGCTACATCTACATCGCCCAGCCGCCGCTCTTCCGCGCCAAACGCGGCAAGAGCGAGACCTACATCAAGGACGAGCGCGAGCGGGAGACCTACCTCATCCACCGCGCCGCGGAGTCGCGCACCGTCAAGCTGAACGGCCGCGAGATCTCAGGGGCCCCGCTCGAACAGTTGCTCCACCGGTTGATGACCTATCGGAAGTACCTGCGTCTGGTCGAGCGGCGCGGTCACGTCCGCCAGGCGATCGAGGCGCTGCTCGACGCCGACGCCCACGAGAGGTCGTTCTTCGACAGCCAGGAAGGGTTGACGTCGCTCGCGGGACGCCTGACGACCAAGAGCACCACCGTCACCGTGCAGCCCGACGAGGAGAACAAGTCGTTCTGCCTGGCGATCGAAGATCGGTCGAACGGGTATGCCCGGCACCAGACCATTTCGATCGATTTCGTGACGGCCCCCGACTACCGGACGCTGCTGCACAGCTACCGCGAGATTCGCGACATCAAGCCGCCGATGACGGTGGTGTCGTCTGCGGTGCAGACCGAGCCCGAGTCCGCGTCCGACGAAGCGGTCCCGCCGCCGGTCGGCCGCGCGAAACCCGAGCCGACCGTGGCCATCAGCTCGCTCGACGCACTCCTCGAGTACTTCATCAGCGCGGGGGAGAAAGGCGTCACCATCAACCGCTACAAAGGCCTCGGCGAGATGAATCCGGACCAGTTGTGGTCGACGACGATGAACCCCGAGGTGCGGACGCTGCTGCAGGTTCGGGCCGAAGATCACACCGAAGCCGATCAGATGTTCACCACGCTGATGGGCGATCAGGTCGAGCCCCGGCGGAAGTTCATCGAAGACAATGCGCTGGATGTAAGGAACCTGGATATCTAGCGCATTGCCGAATTCTCAATTGACAATTGCCACATTGACTCCCGATCGACAATTGCCCATCAATCCGGCAATCGTCAATCGCGAATCGCCAATGTACGGATTGCTCCATGTCTGACGCCTCACAAAAAATCCCAGTCAATATCGAAGATGAAATGAAGCGTTCGTACATGGATTACGCCATGAGCGTAATCATTGGACGAGCGCTGCCCGACGCCCGCGACGGGTTGAAGCCCGCGCACCGCCGCGTGCTCTACGGCATGAAAACCATGGGGCTCGCGTCCAACCGCGGCTACCGCAAGTGCGCGAAAATCGTCGGCGAGGTGATGGGCAATTTCCATCCGCACGGCGATGCGTCGATCTACGACACGCTCGTGCGCCTCGCGCAGGACTTCAACATGCGCTACCCGCTCGTGGACGGGCAGGGCAACTTCGGCTCGATCGACGGCGATCCGCCGGCGGCGATGCGCTACACCGAGGCGCGGTTGCAGGCGCTCGCCGACGACGTCATGGCGGATCTCGACAAGGAAACCGTCGACTTCGTGGCGAACTACGACGAGACGACCGAAGAACCCACGGTGCTGCCGGCGCAGATTCCGAACCTGCTGGTGAACGGGTCGTCCGGCATTGCGGTCGGCATGGCCACCAACGTGCCGCCGCACAACCTCCGCGAAGTCATCGACGGCGTCATCTGGACCATCGAGACCGAACAGGAGCGCGGCGCGAAGCTCGACAAGATCGACAAGATGCACGGCCTGATGGAGCACGTCAAGGGACCGGATTTTCCCACCGGAGGCTACGTCGTCGGACGCTCAGGCATCGCGGCGGCCTACCGAACCGGGCGCGGCGCGATCCTCATGAGAGCCAAGGCCGCGATCGAGCAGGCCAAGAAAGGCGACAAGCAATCGATTGTCGTCAGCGAGATTCCGTATCAGGTGAACAAGGCGCGGCTCATCGAGAAGATCGCCGACCTCGTGAACGACAAGACGATCGAAGGCATTTCGGATATCCGCGACGAGTCCGATCGCGAAGGCATGCGCATCGTCATCGAGCTGAAGCGCGGCGAAGTGCCCGAGGTCATTCTCAACAATCTCTACAAGCACACGCAGCTTCAGCAGAGCTTCGGCGTCATCATGCTCGCGATTGTCGGCGGCCGCCCCAAGGTGATGACGCTGGCCGAGCTCATCGACAGCTTCATCGACTTCCGCCGCGAGGTCGTGATCCGCCGGACGCAGTTCGAGCTGCGCAAAGCCGAGGCGCGGTACCACATCCTCGAGGGGCTGAAGATCGCGCTCGACAACCTGGACGCTGTCATCAAGCTCATCCGCGGTTCCAAGACCGTGCCCGAGGCCCGCGACGGCCTCATGACGCAGTTCTCGCTGAGCCAGATTCAGGCACAGGCCATTCTGGACATGCAGCTGCAGCGGCTGACCGGTCTCGAGCGGCAGAAGATTCTCGACGAGATGGCCGAGCTGCTGCAGACGATCGAACGGCTGCGCGCGATTCTCGGCAGCGAGCAACTGCTGATGCAGGTCATCGTCGGTGAGTTGAAGGCCGTGCGCGACAAGTACGGGGATGACCGCCGCACCCAGATTATCGACGGGGACGCGGGCGAGATCAGTATCGAGGACCTGATCGCCGAAGAAGACATGGCGATTACGGTGAGCAATACCGGCTACATCAAGCGCACGCCCATCACCAGCTACCGGAACCAGCGCCGGGGCGGGAAAGGGCGCATCGGCATGCGGACGCGCGAGGAGGATTTCGTCAGCCACCTCTTCGTCGCCTCGACCCACGCCTACATCATGATTTTCTCGGACCGGGGGCGGGCGTACTGGTTGAAGGTGCACGAAATTCCAGACGTCGGGCCGGGGGGCAAGGGCAAAGCGATTGCGAACCTCGTGTCGATGGCCGCCGACGAGAAGATCGCCGCGTTGCAGGCCGTCAAGGAGTTCGAGGAAGGCAAGTTCATCGCCATGGGCACGCTCCGGGGGGTCGTCAAGAAGACCGAGCTGTCGGCCTTCAGCAACCCGCGGGTCGGCGGCATCATCGCCATGGGCGTCGAGGACGGCGATCGCCTGATGGCGGCCCAGATTACCGACGGAACGGGCGAAATCTTCATCGGCTCGCGCGACGGGATGGCCATCCGGTTCCCTGAGGGCGACGTGCGGCCGATGGGGCGGACCGCCTATGGCGTGAAGGGGATAACGCTCCGCGAGGGGGACGAGGTGGTGGCCATGGAGGTCGTCCGGCCCGGCAGCACCCTGCTGACGGTGGCCGAGAACGGCTATGGCAAGCGGACCGAGCTGGACGAATATCGGGTGCAGTCCAGAGGCGGTGTGGGTATTATTAACATCCAAACCACCGAACGAAACGGTCGCGTCGTCGGAATGGCGTCTGTGCACGATGAGGATGAGTTCATGCTCATCACGCAGCAAGGCAAGATTCTGAGGACGGTCGCGCGCGACATACGAACGATCGGGCGGGCCACGCAGGGTGTGCGCCTGATTGAGATCGATGCCGATGACCGAGTAGTATCTCTCGCGCGGCTTGCGGAAAAAGACGAAGAGAACGGCTCCGAGAGCATTTAGCCGCAGCCGGTGGGGCAAAGGTCCCGGATGAACTGGGGCCCCAGGATTAATCAAGGAGGCTGACATGTTTCGGCCGAAGGCAAGTGTGTATGTGCTGGCGTCCATGGTGCTGATGGCCGCCGCGTTGAGCGCGTGCTCGTCAGCGAACGCGAATGAAGAGAATCTCGTGCGGCAGTTCTTTCGCGCGTCCAGTCTGCGCGACAACATGACGCTCGCGAACTTTGCGGTCGTGGCCTTCGACCCGAAGGCCGAAGGTACCGTCAACGACTTCGATGTCACCGCCGTGTCGCCTGAAAAGACGGAACCGCTGCGCGTCATCGAGCTGTCCAAGGCCCTGACCGAAGCCGAAGCCGCGAACAAGGCCTTCAACGAAAAGAAGAAGACCTATCAGGACGCGAACATGGAAGCGATCGATCGCGTGCTCAAGGCCGAAAGCGCCGGCCGCAAGCTGTCGGGCAAGGACGCGCAGATTCAGGCCGAGTGGACGAAGTGGCGCGACGACACCGGCGCCGAAGCCAAGAAGGTGTCGTCCGCCCGCGCAGAGCTTTCCAACGCGCGGCCGCTCGCGGAGCTGAGCCTGATGCCGAATGCGGGCGCGGCAACCCCGACCATCGAAGAGATGGACGGCACGATGGTGTCCAAGGACATCACCATCGCCGCAACCGTCAAAGCGCCGGACGGGGGGACGAGCAAGAAGAACTACGTGGTCACCGCACAGCGTGCCATTGTGAAGGGGAAAGAAGGCGACCGCCAGGGACGCTGGATCATTACGGGGATAAAGCCGGCATAAACACGACCAGGGATTAGGGACTTGGGATTGGGGATTGGAGCAGCGACGCGTGTCACCCGCGTTCAGCGCATTCAGACCTAATCCCGAACCCCTAATCCCCAATCCCTAGGTTCGTCAGACCATCTCCAACTTCGCGTACTTCGCGCGCAGCGTCTTCGGTCCCACCGAAAATCTCACAACCAGTTTCACATCGTCGGCGAGCGTTTCCAGGCTGAGAATCGTGCCGATGCCGAACTGCGGGTGGCGCACCTTCGCGCCGAGCTTGAGCCCGGCCGCGGTGGACTGATCTTCGTCTTCGTAGGCGAACGTCGATTCCTCGCGCGCGCGGCCCGGCCGGTGATAGGTTGAGTAGCCGTCACGATCGCGGGACGAACGGCCTCCATAAGCGTTCGATCGTCCCCCGTATCCGCCGAACGAGCTTTGATAGCTGCTGGTTGGATAGGCCGGCTCGATGCGGTCGACGAGCTGCGGCGGCAGTTCGTCCATGAAGCGCGACGGCTCCATCGG
>Ga0065705_10104363_pt1 | contig 17913 bp, 12 predicted proteins | sample SwibulcommuniRL2_FD_59092 | JGI IMG/M metagenome (GOLD analysis project Ga0065705, IMG submission 59092) | Bulk soil microbial communities from switchgrass field near Rose Lake, East Lansing, Michigan, USA - RL2 Bulk Soil v2 (version 2) | ecosystem: Environmental > Terrestrial > Soil >...
CCTTCGAGTTCAGACACTTGAGCTGGTTCGACGAAGATACTTTTGTCTGCTTGCGCTCCAGCGGCTGTGCCTTGTGCGTCAATGACGGTGATGAATCCCCTTGGGCCAGAGTGGTGCCTACCGCTGACTGGGGCTACTTGCGACTGCGGCGCGAAGCCTACACCGACCGCCAACTCGCCACCTGGATCAAAAAGCTGATAGCCCAAAAGTGGAGCGATGCATACGTCTTCTTCAAGTACGAAGTCACCGGCACTGGTCCCAAGCTCGCCGCCCGCTTTCTCAAACTCGCGACAACATAGACCACCAGCAACGATGAGGCTGAGCTCAATGACTGCCGCGGGATGCCAGACAAGTGCGGCTCGGCCAATTCGACAATTGGAAGATAGTCTTCCGCAGGACTTTCCGTCCGACAACTTGCTCGCGCACTTAGTGTACCGCCGAGTTCAAAAGAGATCTGCCAGCGCGTCCCGCAACTCTGGAAACCGAAACTCAAACCGCTCGCTATTTAGCCGCTTGGGTATGACGTACCTGCCACACAGTGCGAGGTCGGGATCGGTGCGGAGCAAGAGCGAGGCTGCCCAGCGAACCATCCAGGAAAACGCCGGCAGACCGATCGGCATGCCCACCGCTCGACGCAGCTGGCGCATGAACTCGCGCTGCGCGACCGGAAGGGGCGAGGAGGCAATGTAGATGCCTTGCATGGTCGAGTCATTTAGTGCCCGCTCGAAGAGTCGATTCAGGTCGGCTTCGTGAATCCAACTGATGCCTTGTTTGCCCGATCCGACGGTTCCGCCAAGACCGAACCGGGCGAGTGCCGCCAAACGAGCGAGCGCACCTCCGCCACAGCCGCGATCACGGCCGATCACGAAGCTGGTTCGCAGCACGACCTGGCGCTGCGATGCCAGGGCGCTTTCCTGGAACGCATCCTCCCAGGCCTTGCCAACAAATGGGGCAAAGCCATAGCCGAGCGGAGAATCTTCGGAGCAAACGGCGCTGGGAGGATCGCCGTAAATATGCGCGGTGCTCATTTGGATCCATACCGGCGGCGGACACGGGATGCAGCGCATCGCGGCGCCCAGGACGCGCGTGGCTTCGACACGGGATCGCAAGATTTCGTCTTGGTGGTCTGGGGTCTTGAGGCAATCGACACTGCGGCCGACCAAATTGACCAGACCACTGGCGCCGTCAAGTTCGTTGTGCCAATCGCCAAGCGTTCGAGCGTCCCACTGGACGTGCCGCCAACTTCCGGCAACTCGGGGCTTGTGGCGGGAAAGCAGCACAACCGAGCGGCCCGCCTTAGACAGGTGTGTCGCGAGTGACACACCCACAAAGCCGCTGCCTCCGGCAATGATGACCGGCCCGCTCAATACGTCGCGTTCCATTTGCCACCGGGGTGATGCGATTGCCAAGCGCCCTTACGCTGGCAACCGCACGTGGCTTGCTGCGTTAACAGGCCGCGACAGCCTGTTCCGTCGCATACCCCATGAGGGCGCAGTTGGCCAAATCGACGCGCTTCGCAGGAGCGCATATGCCGCGTATAATGGGGCCATTGGCTGTTGCTTCGGGCAGCCGATCCCGCCCAGAGAATTCCTCCCACCAAACTCGTTGCCGCCGGCGCCAAGTCAGGCGTCGGATTCGATCGACTGCCCGCGATGACCCCCTTCGATTTCCAGCCTCGCACTCGCCTTGTATTCGGTCCTGGCAAGATCGACACGCTCGGCGAATTGGCATCGGAAATGGGGGCGCGGCGGGCGCTGGTGGTCAGTGATCCGGGCGTTGTTGCCGCGGGCCACACGGCGCGCGGAATCGCGGCTCTGCAGAAGGCGGGCATCAAGACAGAGCTGTTCGACGGCGTTCACGAAAACCCAACGACGGAGGACGTCGCCGCGGGTGCGAAGTTCGCCAAGCGGCACGATCCGGAATTGCTGGTCGGCCTGGGCGGCGGCAGCTCGATGGATTGCGCCAAGGGGATCAACTTCATCTACTCTTGCGGCGGCGAAATGAAGGAATATTGGGGCGTCGGCAAGGCCCTCCGGCCGATGCTGCCGATGATCGGCGTGCCAACGACCGCCGGCACGGGGAGCGAAACGCAATCGTTCGCGCTAATCAGCGACACCAAAACACACGTCAAGATGGCCTGTGGCGACAAGAAGGCGTCGTGCCGCATCGCCGTGCTCGATGCCGAGCTGACCATCAGTCAGCCGTCGCGCGTCACGGCCCTGACGGGCATCGATGCCTTGTCGCATGCCTTGGAGACGTTCGTCACCACCCGTCGCAATCCAATTTCGCTTGCCTTCAGCCGCGAAGCCTGGCGGCTTTTGGCCAGCAACTTCGCCCGGGTGATCGCCGACCCGACCGACATCGACGCCCGCGGCAGCATGCTGCTGGGGGCGTCGCTTGCCGGCCTGGCTATCGAGAACTCGATGCTCGGCGCCGCTCACGCGCTAGCCAATCCGCTGACGACGATGTTCGACGTCGCACACGGCCAGGCGGTCGGCGTGATGCTCCCGCACGTGATCCGCTTCAATGCGGCTCATGTGGAACGGCAGTACTTGGACCTTTTGCGCGAAGCAGACAACGGCTCCGGACCGTTGCCGGGACTCGACGGCGGAATCGAGGGTCTGGCGGACTTTGTCACGACGCAGCTGGCTACCGCGGGCTTGGGCACACGCCTGCGGCCACTGGGCGTCGATCCGGTGAAGCTGCCCGCTCTGGCGGCTCAGGCGGCCAAGCAATGGACGGCGACTTTTAACCCGCGCCCCGCGCCCGAGGAAGAACTTTTGGCCCTGTATCAGCAGGCGTTTTGATAGAATGGCAGGTAGAAACCCCGTGCCACTGGGAACGAAGGAGCAGCCCGAGATGAACCTTCGCCGACGCGACGTATTACTGGGTGGCTGTGCATTCGCAGCCACGACTTGGCAGGCTGCACTGGCCCGCCGCGGACTGTTTGCCTCGGAAACCGACGCTAAACCGGCTAATCAGCCGGCCGTATTGGTCACCGCCAAATCCTGGCCCCTATTCCGCGGCGACACGCTGGCCAGCGGCGTGGCCAAGAGCACGCTGCCGGACAAGCTTCAGGTCGTCTGGACCATGAAGGTCGCAGGCGGAGCGTTTGAAAGCACCCCTGCCATCGCTGACGGCGTCTGCTACCTGGCCGACATGGACGGCAAGCTGTATGCGCTCAACCTGGCCGACGGCAAGGAGATTTGGAATTTCAAGATCGACAGCGGGTTCATTGCCTCCCCATCCGTGCGCGGCGAGTTCTTGTACCTGGGCGACATTGACGGCAAGTTCTACGCCTTCAATCGCAAGGCCGGGGGCCAGCCGAAATGGACCTTCCAGGGGGACGCTCAGATCGACTCGGGAGCGAACTTCTGGAAGGAGAATCTGCTGTTCGGCTCGCAAGATTCCAACCTTTATTGCCTGAGTGCAGCCAGCGGCGAGTTGGTTTGGAAGTTCGCGATTCAGGACCAGATTCGCTGCATGCCCACGGTCGTCGGCGACCGCTCGTTTGTCGCCGGGTGCGACAGCATGTTTCACATCGTCGATCTGACGCAGGGGAAGGAAGTCGCCGCAGTGCCGATCGAAGCGCCGACCGGCGTCACGCCTGCCGTGCTGGGCGACCTGGTCTTCTTTGGCACCGAATCCGGGACGCTCTTCGGCGTCAATTGGAAGGAGGCCAAGATCGCGTGGAAAATCGAAGACAAGGCATCCGGCCAGCCGATGCGCGGTTCGCCAGCCGTGCAGGAAGGAATCCTGGTCGTCGGGACGCGGTCGCGGCGCGTGCAGGCCCACAATCCGGCCAATGGCGACGAGATTTGGAACTTCGCAACGAAGCAACGCGTGGATAGTTCCCCGGTCATCGTCGGCCAGAAAGTCTATGTCGGCGCGGCCGACGGCCGGCTCTATGCGCTGGACCTCAAGACGGGCAAGGAGCTATGGCAATACCAGGCCGCTGGCGGCTTCACGGGCTCGCCTGCCGTGGCTGATGGGAAGCTGGTGATTGCAACGGATCGGGGCGAAGTGATTTGCCTCGGAGCGAAATGATTCTCGCGGGCAATGTGTAAAAAACGTGACCACTGAAGCCACGAAAACCGAAGTCGGCAGCTATTTCATCTCCAACTACCCGCCGTTCTCGCAATGGACGGAGGAGCAGTTGCCCGAGATCGAAGCCGCCCTTGCCGCGTCGCCCCGCGACGTGCCGCTGGGTCTCTATCTTCATATCCCCTTCTGCCGGAAGCGCTGCAAGTTCTGCTATTTCCGCGTCTATACGGACAAGGCCGCACCCGATGTCGAGCGCTACGTGCAGGCACTCTCGCGCGAAATCGAACTAGTCAGCCAGCAGCCGGTAATGGGTGGCCGCCCATTCCGCTTCGTCTATTTCGGGGGCGGCACGCCGTCGTTCCTGTCGGCCAAGCAGCTGACATCGCTGGTCGATCTCATCCGCCAGCACGTCAACTGGGACCATGCCGAGGAAGTCACGTTCGAGTGCGAGCCGGGCACGCTCAGCCAGCCGAAAGTCGCCACGCTCAAGGAGCTCGGCGTCACGCGCCTCAGTCTGGGGATCGAGAACTTCAGCGATGCAATCCTGGAGGAGAACGGCCGGGCCCACCTTTCCGGCGAGGTCTATAAATCGTGGCAGTGGATCACGGATGCTCAGTTCGATAACGTCAACATCGACCTGATCAGCGGGATGGTTGGCGAGACCTGGGACAACTGGAAGGACTGCATCAAGCGAACGATCGACCTCTCGCCCGACAGCGTGACGATCTATCAGCTCGAACTGCCGTTCAACACGGTCTATTCGAAGGACATCCTCGGCAACCACATCGAGATTTCCGTTGCCGACTGGCCAACCAAGCGGGCCTGGCTGAGCTATGCCTACGATGAGCTATTGGCCGCCGGCTATCACGTCTCGAGCGCCTACACGCTCGTCAAGGACCCAAATAAGGTCAACTTCAGCTATCGCGACAATCTGTGGCAAGGTTCCGACCTCTTGGCCACGGGCGTGGCCAGTTTCGGGCACGTTTCAGGCGTGCATTATCAGAACAAAACGGAGTGGGCCGACTACCTGGGTGATCTCCTCGATCGCGGCCGGTTGCCGCTATACCGGGCCATGCGGCCGACGCCGCATCAGCTTCTGATTCGCGAGATGATCCTCCAGCTCAAGAAGGGCTGGCTCGATGCGGGCTACTTCCGCAAAAAGTTCGGCGTTGAGATTCTCGACGAGTGGAGCGACGAGTGGCGCGCCCATCAAGGAGACGAGATGCTGACGATCCAGGGGGACCGGATCGAGCTCACGCGGGAAGGACTGCTGCACGCCGACGGCCTTTTGTCGGCGTTTTTCGAGCCGGAGCATCGCGGAGTGCGCTATACATGAGCCAGCCGCTCGTGTTCATGATGGGGAATTTCGCGGCCGAGTTTCCCATCGACCGGCGGTACGCGAAAAATCACATGTGGGCCGAACAGCGTGCTGGCTGCTGGCGGTTTGGATTTTCGGCTTACGCCGTCCGACTGCTTCAGGATGTTTACTTCTTGGATTGGTCAGTAGATGCGGGAACTCAACTGCGGGAGAAGCACGAAATCGGCTCGATCGAGAGCAAAAAAGCCGAAAGCAGCCTGTATGCCCCGATCGCCGGCCGGCTGGTCAGGTTCAATGAGGAGTTGCTTTCCGACCCGTCGGCGATCAACTTAGACAAGTACGGCGCCGGATGGATCTTCGAAATCGAGGGCTCGGACGAGTCGCTCCTGTCGCCCCAGGGTTACATGGAGCATCTGGCCGGCGTGTGGGAAGTGACTCAGCGGACGATCAAAGGGCAGATGAACGAGTAGTTCAATTAGAGGATTTCGCCGCGGTGCTTGCACCGCGCGCGTCGCAAGCGACGCGGCGAAATGAGATCGAGTGTAAGAAATGGCCAAACGCATTGCCGTCGTCGTCTCCCAAGGCCAAAGCGCCGCTCCTACCAAGCGGCAGCTTGAGGAGGATATTGTCGCTGGCCTCTTAATGGAGCCCGGGATCGACGTTGTTGTCATTCCGCACCTGTATGACCTCAAGGCCGACGGAACGGGCATCTTGGCCCTGCGCGGAATCATGGGGAACATGATCGTGCTGTCTTGGCTTTACGAGCGGGGCGCCAGGTGGACGCTCGATCGGGCCGGCATTCGCGGAAAGGAAGGGCTGACGACGATCAAGGCTGCCGAAGACGAGGATGAGGAGGACGAAGATGATGAGCAGGCGGAGGCGATTGATGACAAGGAGCGCGTGAACGATAACCGCGAGATTCCCAATCGCAAGATCTATTGCCTCGACCTGCGCGTGCATAGCGCGGCACTGCCCTATATCGACGAGGTCAAGCGAATCGCTCGCGAGAACGCGATGCAGCTCGTGCCGCTGGGCATTGGCATGGAATTGGGCGGCCAGCCGAAGCCCGAGCAGTTGCAGCGCTTTGTCCAGCCGACGAACGACACGGCGCTGCCAGTAGTAGGCCCACTCCGTGTGCCGTCCGACGACAACGGCACACCGAGCGTGCCTGCTACTCAACTCACGCGTATCGACGAAGAGCCCGGCCGCCGCTGGTACCCGGTGATCGACTACAGCCGCTGCACAAATTGTATGGAGTGCATCGACTTCTGCCTGTTCGGTGTCTATGGGGTCGATAAGGTCGAGACGATCCTGGTCGAACAGCCCGATAACTGCCGCAAGGGCTGCCCCGCGTGCAGCCGCGTCTGCCCCGAGAACGCGATCATCTTCCCGCTGCATAAGACGCCGACGATCGCCGGCGCGTCGATTGTGGCCGAGTCGCTCAAGATTGACCTCTCAAAACTTTTCGGCGCGCCGGAAACGGGCGAAACGGCCGAGCAAGCAGCGATCCGCGAGCGCGACGAGCAGCTAGTTCTGGCTGGACGTGAAGCGGTCGGCGCCAGTGTCGGCCTGCCAAAACGGCACGAGGCCAAGGTAGCCGAGCCCAAGGACGAACTCGATTCGCTAATCGACGCGCTGGACAATTTCTAGCGTTAACTTCTAGCCTAGCCTTTGGCTTTCGCCTTTTTCTTCTGTTTTGCCTTCGGCGCTGCGCCTGCGTTCGGATCGCTGCCGGGCTTCGTCGCGCCTTTGGCGGCGGCGATTTCGGGCGGCTCGAGCTGCCGCCCTTGGTCATTCGATTCGTCAATCCACTTTTCCAACACGCCGCGCAGCTCCTTGAGCACGCCGGCATGCTCCGGCGAATTCGCCAGGTTCTTCGTCTCGTGCGGATCAGCCACGATGTCGTACAGCTCTTCCTCTGGCATCGTAGGCACCGTGAGAAGCTTTTGCAGCGGCGTGAGCTTCCCCTGCGCATCGAGCTCTTTGAGCAGGTTCCAAACGGGGTATTGCCGCTCCTTGTAGTCATTCGGCTGTAGAAATGGCCGCTCGGGCGTGAAGTTGCGGATGTAGCGATAGCGGTCGGTCCGCACCGTGCGGAAGCGGAAGACCGTCTCGTCGCAGCGGTCGCGGGCCCCGAAGACATACTTCCGCGGCTGGCCGGCTGAATCGCCGAGTAAGGCCTCTCCCTGCATCTTCTGGGGCTTGGTGGCCCCGGCGATCGCCAGCATTGTTGGCGCTAGATCGATCGACGCGAGCAGCCGCTCATCGACGGTACCGGGCGCGAAATGCTTGGGTGCGGCGAACTTGGACGGCCAGCGGATCAATAGCGGCACGTGCAAACCGCTGTCGTAACAGAACTGCTTGCCGCGGACGTGCGCCTGGCCGTTGTCGCCGAAGAAAACCACGACAGTGCTTTCCGCCAGGCCATCCGCTGCGAGTTGCTTGAGTACCAGACCCACTTTGCGATCGAGTTCGGTCGCGCTGTCCAGATACTTGGCCCAGTCTTCGCGCGTGATCGGATGGTCGGGGTAGTACGGCGGAATCTCGACTTTCGCCGGATCGGCGCGCTGCGGCGCGTGAAACGTGCGGTGCGTTTCCTGGAAGTTCACCTGGGCGAAGAACGGCTGGTGGGCTGCGAGGTCGCTCCATTGGTCGGAGTCAAATGGCTGCCCTTCATAGGTGAAGTTCCAGTCGGTCTTGCCGGTGCCGCGAAAGCCCAAATCCGCCGGCAATTCACGGACATTGGCCGTGAAATAACCCGCATCCCGCAGCCAATCGGTCAGCACGCGCACCCCCTCGGGAAGCCGATAACCATCGTCCCGGTGCGAGCGGTGGTTGTGGGCGCCAATCGTCGTCTGATACATGCCCGTCATGAAGGCGCTGCGGCTGGGGGAGCAGACCGGCGCGGTGGTGAAGAAATTGGCGTATCGCACGCCGCTGGCCGCCATGCCGTCGAGGTTGGGCGTGGCAACGTGCTGCTCGCCATAGGAGCCCAGATGCGGGCCAAAGTCCTCGGCGATCAGCCACAGGATGTTTGGCCGCTCGGCGGCAGCGGCGGCGTGGAGCGATGGGACCACGGCCGCCAGCACGAGGAACAGAAGGTAGCGGGCGCAGTTGCGGCCAGTGGCGAGTACTGAGTATTCAGTACTAAGTACGTCTGTTTGTCTCATCTTCTCATCTCAATTGCCGATACGGCGACGGCCACACGCGGCCGAGCGGCTCGGGGCAGCGGCGGTAGCCGGCGATTTCGCGGTCGCCGCGCACATCGAAGATTGGCGGAGCGTCACCGTTACCCATGTACTCGTAAAGCGGGACCGTGATTCCGGGATCGGCCGTATCGTCCGGCAATGCGTAGAACAATGGAACTTCGGTTGGTGCATCCCGGTCACCGGCTGCGGTCTTGATCGGAATGGTGCCGGTTCGCGGTCGATCGAGCGCGAAGAAACGGATGGTGTCAAAGGAGGCTCTACCGGCGGCGGTTGTGCCTCGGAGTCGTAGATCGCGCGCGTGCCCACGACCATTTGGATCATAGACAGCGACCGGCAACGCGAGCCGCGGGTCGCCCAGATCCAGACGGTACATCATCTGGTTGTAGTCATAGCGCGGCGTTCGATGTTCCGCGCCGGAAAACGTGTGCGTGTAAGTCCCCTCGAAATACAGGAATTGGCTGTCCGGGCGGCTGAGCATCGGATGTTGCTTGGGATTGTAGAAGCTGTATTTGTCGTGCGTCACGATTTTCGTGGCATAGACCCAGGGGCCCAACGGCGAGTCGGCCTCGGCATACCAAATCTCGCCGAGTAGCGATGTGCCGAAGGCTTGAAGGAGGATGTTTGTCCATTTCCGACGGTGCTCGTTCCAAGCCGCGCACGAGTTGTTGTGGGCGACGATCGGAGTTCCCGTGGCTACGTCCCGAAGCTGAAGCAGGCCCTCTTCTGGTTTAAGCAGGCCGTCCTTAACCAGCTTGGCCTGCTCGCTGATCCCAACGGCGGACGTGTTCCTTTTCCAGGCATAGCGAACGCGGCCTGCATCGTCGCGATCGATCTCCGGCTTGCCAATCGATGTGCCAGTCTTAAGGCATGTGTACGCTTCGTATTGTCCCAAGTCTTGATAGCTTTCGGCCGTTGCCTTCACGCGCACTAAGGGAGCTGACGTCGCGAAATAGAGAAACTCGGCGTCGCCGTCGCGGTGCAAGAATGGATGGCCGCCAGGAAAGAGGGGCACGTCGGGCTCAAAATCGCTTACGTGGTCGAATTGGTTGGTTTCGTCGTTCCAGATTGCAATGCCGCGCCGATAGACCGTCATCGGCGCCTTCACCTTGATGTAGCCGCAGAGCAATCGCTCGCGTCCTTCGGCATCTTTAAGCGCTGCCAGGCCGCCGATCCATGTCGGTCCGTCGCCCGGCATTTTGCAGACTGATTTGGCAAACCCCTTCTCGCCGACGAAGTAGTCCAGATCGACGCCCCGCGCGGGATCGAACTCGAGCGAACTGGTTGCTCCAGGGACGTTGTAATTCCCCAAGAAATAGGCCACCTGATTCGTGTCGCCCCAGAACCAATAGAGCTTGCCGCGATAAATAGCGCTTACCACGCTGTCGCAACCGGTCACCTGGGCGTTCAATAGCGGCTCCTTGATCGGCGGCTCGCGGCCAAGGAGCACCGAATCGCGGTAAATCCCCTGCCCCGTCACGCGATACAGCCGCTCGGCAATGTTGAGCCGCTTGATCTTAAGCTGGGCCGAGCCGCCGGGCTTCACGTCGAGAGCGATGCCGCGAATGCCGAAGCCATCCTTGCGAAACTCATATCCGTGGCTCTTCACGGAGAAGAAGACCCGCTGATTCATCAATCCCGGTTCGTCGAACGCCACTAGGCCCGCCGAATCGGTGATGCACGTCACGCCGCTGGTCGTTGTGAGTTCAACAAGTGGCACGCCGCGTCCCGTCTGGTCATCGACCACTTCGATGGCGAAGGGCGCAACCGATCCCGCGGCAGGATCGGCAGCAAGTAGTAGCGTTAGCAATAGGCCGGTCATCGGTCACTTGTCATTGGTCATTTGGTGAGTAGATAGCGCCCACACGTCGTTTCACGCGCGCTGACTCGACCGTTAGAATACGAGACTCGTCGCATGTTACTCCTCGCTGCTGGAACGCGTCATGACCGACTACGAACGTCTCGGCGTCTTCTACTTGGGGAAAGAGTACGACCTCGCCGGCGGCAAGCCGCTCGACAAATTATTGCTGTACGAATCGAAGGACCTGTGTACGCACGCGGTGTGCGTCGGCATGACCGGCAGCGGCAAAACGGGCCTCTGCCTGGCCCTGCTCGAAGAAGCGGCCATCGACGGCATTCCGGCCCTTATCATCGATCCCAAGGGGGACCTTGGCAACCTGCTGCTCACGTTTCCGCAGCTTCGAGCCGAGGACTTCGAGCCGTGGGTCGATCCAGCAGAAGCGACGCGCGCCGGCATTTCGACGAAAGAGTTTGCTGCGAAGACCGCGGAGAAGTGGAAGAAAGGGCTGGCCGAGTGGGATCAGTCACCCGAGCGGATTCAAAAACTCCGCGACGCGGTCGATGTGGCCATCTATACCCCCGGCAGCACGGCCGGCCTGCCGCTCACCGTGCTGCGGTCGTTCGATGTTCCGTCCCAAGCGACGCTCGACAATACGGAGGCCCTCCGCGAAACAATCTCGGCCGCCGTGTCGGGCCTGTTGGGATTGGTCGGCATCGATGCCGATCCGCTCCAAAGCCGCGAGCACATCCTGCTGTCGAATATTATCGACCGGGCCTGGCGCGGGGGGCAGAACCTCGACATGAGCTCGCTGATCCGCGCGATCCAAACCCCCGGATTCGACAAGCTGGGCGTGCTTGACTTGGAAAGCTCCTACCCCGCGAAGGAGCGCTACGAACTGGCAATGCAGCTTAACAACCTGCTCGCCTCGCCGGGATTCTCGGCCTGGATGGAAGGGGAACCGCTCGATATTCAGCGGCTGCTCTACACACCGGCCGGCAAGCCGCGGCTGTCGATCCTGTCAATCGCGCACTTGTCGGACGCCGAGAGGATGTTCTTCGTGACGATTCTGCTGTCGGAGGTAATCGCCTGGATGCGCACTCAGTCGGGCACGTCGAGCCTGCGGGCGCTGCTTTACATGGACGAAGTGTTTGGCTACTTCCCGCCGTCGGCCAACCCGCCTTCTAAGAGGCCCATGCTCACCCTGCTCAAGCAGGCGCGAGCGTTTGGCCTGGGGGTTGTGCTGGCGACGCAGAACCCCGTCGATCTCGACTACAAAGGGCTGGCCAACTGTGGCACGTGGCTCCTCGGCCGGCTGCAGACCGAGCGCGATAAGCTGCGCGTCCTCGACGGCCTCGAAGGGGCGAGCACGCAGGCCGGGGCGACTTTCGATCGGGCCAAGATGGAGCGGGTGCTTTCGGGACTGGGCAATCGCGTCTTCCTCATGAACAACGTCCACGAGGACCAGCCAGTGGTGTTTCAGTCGCGATGGGCGCTATCGTATCTGCGCGGACCGCTGACGCGCGAGCAGATCTCGCGGCTAATGAGCCAGCGCAAGGGAGGCGGCCGCGCGAGCGAGGTTCGCGCCGAGCCGTCACCTCGAGCGCTACCATCGACTTCGGGCGACGAGCGCCCAGTCTTGCCTCCCGATGTCATCGAACGGTTCATCGCGCGGCGGACGAACTTGCCGCAGGGTGCGAGAGTGCTCTACCGCCCTGCCCTGTTCGGCAAGGCCAAGGTGCATTTTTCCCAGTCCGCAGCGGGAATCGATCAGTGGCAAGACGTCACGTTTTTCGCGCCGCTGCAAGACGCCCTGCCCAGCGATCCCTGGGAACAAGCCGAGGATCGCAGTGATGACTCGCCGGAGCTCGAGAACCAGCCGGAGGCGGGAGCGAAGTTTGGGAAGCTGCCAAGTGAGCTCTCCAGGGCCAAGCAATACTCGGACCTGGCCTCGGCACTCAAGGACTCGCTCTATCGCACCCGCAAGCTCAAGGTTTTCAAGTGCCCCGACCTCAAGGAGACGTCGAAAGCGGGCGAGACGGAGGCGGAGTTTCGGGTCCGCCTGTCGCATGCGGGGCGAGAACAGCGCGACGCGCAGGTGGAGAAACTGCGGCAGAAATACGCCCCGAAAATTGCCGCACTTGAGGAACGCATTCGCAAGGCCCAGATCAAGGTCGAGAAGGAGAAGGCTCAGGCCAGCCAGCAGACGATGAACACTGTGTTCTCCTTTGGAGCGTCGATTCTCGGGGCCGTGTTCGGCCGCAAGTTGATGAGCACGAGCAATGTCACCAGAGCCGCCAGTTCAATGCGGCAGGCCAACAAGATTATGCGCGAGCGGCAGGATGTCAGCGATGCGTCCGAAGGGGTCGAAGTTCTCCGGCAGCAGCTGAGCGATCTGAATTCGCAGTTCCAGTCCGAGACCCAGTCGCTGCAAGCGGGCCTTGCGCCGGACTGCTTGAAGCTGGAAGAAGTGTTGATCCAGCCGAAGAAGGTCGATATCAAGGTCGATCAGGTCTGCCTCGCCTGGCAGCCCTGGATCGTGCGGATGGACGGGACGGTCGAACCGGGCGTGTAGTTATTCCGTTAGCAGTGGCGACGCTGCCGCCAATTCGTCAATCATTCCCTGTAGCGACGTCTGAATCTGCGTCATTAGCGGGTCAATGTCGGCCTTCTTGTCGCGCTCGGGAGAAACTTCGATCGCCTCGCCGATTTGCAGCACGACCTTCAGTTTCCCGTGAATTCGCGCCTTGTCGGTCAGGTCCTCTTCGAATTTCTCAATCATTTCCAGGACGCGATCGACCGTCGGCCGCGCGAGATAGTCGGGCGGATAGGCCGAAAGCTGCTGGGCGAGGTAGATATCGGCGAGCTGCTGCCAGCGGCGCGTCCGCTCCTCGGCAGTGACGCGGCCAGCGACCATGTCCGGCAGGATTTTGACCCGGAGGTTCCGCACGCGCGGCACGACGGGCCCAGTTTGCACACTGCCGAACCACTCCTCTTCAATCGGTCCCAAAAGTTGATCCATGAGGCGCCCCATCCGCTCGGCGAGCGTTCCCGACTGCGGGTGGCCGAGATATTCGATTTCTTTGAGGCTCAGAAGAGCCGAGCCGACTTTGACAATGCGGGCCAACAGCGGCAAATGGCGCTGCGGCTGCCAGGTCAGGCGATGCTCGATGTCGGAGAGTACGTCGTCCGCCGCCCGGCGAATATCGCCGCTGTAGTAGTATTTCACAGCGACCGGATGCACGACCACCTTTCCCGGTGGCGATTGCTTGGCCCGCTTCTTGGCGGCGGCGCGGGCAATGAACGCCACGCCGTCGAGCAGGGCCTGCAAGCGATCGGCCGTGCGGCTCGTGGCCCCTTCGGGAAATACAATGAGCGGCCGCTTACCTTCGGTTAACAAATCGACGGCCATGTTAATCGCCTGCCGATCGACCCCTTCGCGATTGACGCTGAACCCCCCCATTGCCCGGATCGCCCAGGCAGTAAGCCAGTCCTGATGAAACAGGTGCCAACTCGCCATCGAATAGACGTGCGTATTGGCCTCGACGGTGAGCCAACCCATCGCCAGCGGATCGGCAGTCCGCGGATGGTTGGGCGTGATGAGGATGCTATGTCTCGCCTCAATCGACCGCCGGAGCCGCTGGACGTCGCGGACCTCATAGCTCGTGACCCCCTCCGAACGCCAGAGGTAGTACTGGTGAATCCGCAAGCCCCGAATGACGGTTGACCAGAATGTCGTGCGATAGGGCGGGATAAACCGGTATGGCTTTTCGACAATGATGTTTTGCATGGACGTAGGACAAGCGTCCCGTTTGTCCCGGCCCATGTCAACGCTAAGCTGCCGCCGAAAAGCGCCCTACAACTTGCAGCGACGAGTAACCTCGCGGATGCGCCTGGTGCCAGCGCCAGGCGGTTTCGACAATCGACTCAATCGTCGCGAATTTCGGCGTCCAGCCGAGCAGTTGGCGCGCGAGGCGCGCGTCGGCCACCAGCTCCGGCGGATCGCCGGGACGCCGCGGGGCAATCACGGCGGGAATTGGGTGGCCGGAGATTTTGCGGCACGTTTCGATCACTTGCTTGACGCTATAACCGCGCCCGGTCCCCAGATTGCACTTGATCCCCTTTCCCGGCTCGAGGCGCTCGAGTGCCGCCAGGTGAGCGGTGGCCAGATCGGCGATGTGCACATAGTCGCGAATGCAGGTGCCGTCGGGCGTCGGATAGTCGTCGCCAAAAATCAGGATCTTGTCGCGCTGGCCAAGTGCAACTTGGAGCACGATCGGGATCAGGTGCGACTCGGGATCGTGATCTTCACCGAGGTCCCCTTCCGGCGCGGCGCCGGCCGCGTTGAAATAGCGCAAGGCGGCGAATGACAGCCCGTATGCCTGGGCATAGTCGTCTAGCATTCGTTCGACGACGAACTTCGAGAATCCGTAGGGATTGATCGGCTGCTGAGGTGTGGTCTCGGCGATTGGCATCTTTTCTGGCGTGCCGTAGGTCGCTGTCGTGCTGGAAAAGACCAGCTTCATCACGCCGGCGGACCGCATCGCCTCGAGCAAGTGGAAGGAACCAACGACGTTATTTCGGTAATACAAGTGCGGCTGGGCAACCGATTCACCGACGAGGGCAAAGGCCGCAAAGTGCATCACGGCTTCCACGTGCCCCTCCTCGAGGGCGCCGGTAAGCCGGGCCTGATCGGTCAGGTCGCCGACAATGAGCCGCCCCTTCGGCACGACCTGATAGTGGCCGCGCGAGAGATTGTCATAGACCCACACGTCGTGACCGGCCCTCACTAGTTCGCGTACACAGTGCGATCCGACGTAACCTGCGCCGCCCGTAACGAGAATTCGCATCCGATTTTCCCCATCTGCAGGATTTATCGATCGGGGCGATTCTACTCACCCCGCGCGCCCCGACCTACGGCAATCACGCCGCCCAGAGGCCAGCGCCGATGCTAGCGGGTATGAAGCCGCTCAAACCCAAATTGCTCGTGCCCGTCGCCTCGCCGGCAACCGTTGGGCAGGGCCAGCGCTGGGTGGCTTCCTGCCTGACCTATTTGCAGACCGAATGCCATCTGGCAGCCAACAGCCTGACAGCCTACAAGCGCGACTTGGCCCGGTTTTGCGAGTGGCTCGGCGGGCGGTTCATTCCCAAGCTCTCGGTCCGCGATCTCTCGGACTACATGGGCTGGCTCCAGGCGAAACAACTCGCCCCGGCCAGCATCGCCCGGCACATCGTGGCCCTGAAGATTTTTTATCGCTATCTGCAACTGGAAGGAATCGTGTTGGACAACCCGGCCGAACTGCTCGGCACTCAGAAAACCTGGCAGCGCGTGCCCGAGGTCCTTTCGCCCGGAATGGTAGAGAAGCTGCTCGCGGCGCCGCAGCCGCGCGATCCCTTCTGGCGGCGCGACCGGGCGATGCTCGAACTCTTGTATGCCACCGGTTGCAGGGCGTCAGAGGTTTCGAACCTGAAGATGCCTGACCTGCACCTGGCCGATCGCTATTGCCTTGCCCACGGGAAGGGGAGCAAGGACCGCCTGACCCCGCTGGGTGATGTGGCGGTCGCGGCCATTAACGAGTATCTGCGGCACGAGCGGCCGAAGCTCGCGGACGCTGCCAAATCGCCGCCCCCCTGGCTGCTTCTCTCCCGCAGCGGCAGGCGGCTGCGGCGCGAAGCGATTTGGGAATTGGTGAAGCGTTACGCTTTGCGGTCGGGCATTAACCCCGACATTGGCCCGCACACGCTCCGACACAGCTTTGCCACGCACGTCTTGGCCGGCGGCGCCGACCTGCGGCAGGTGCAGGAGTTGCTCGGCCACGCCAGCATTGCCACGACCCAGATTTACACGCATGTCGAGCAATCGCGCCTCAAGCGCGTGCATCGGCAATTTCACCCGCGAGCGTAGGGTTGCCCGCGGGTATGCCCATGGCATTGGGCCGCATGTCTGATTCGGCTCGCTTGCGCCCAGGCCGATAGATATATTGGATAAGCGGCCCAATACACTGGGCTGCTGTGCAGGGCGTATTTCTGGCGATTGGCGGCGCATCCAATTGGGGGAAGGCGCACATGTCGCAGGTTGGCGTAGCAGCTTGTCCCAAGTGCGGGGCGCGGTACGGCGTGCAGGAAAGTGTGGCGGGGCGGACCCTCCCCTGCCCTGCCTGCGGCACCAAGTTCGTGGTGCAGCCTGTCGCCCGTGCGGCCGATGATTTTCTGCCACCGACGGTCGATTTGGCGGCGGGCGGACCGATCGTCCCCGTGACGCGTGTGCTGGATCCAGCGGTCTATCCCCGTCGTGAAATTCCGTGGGTTGCCATCTCCATTGGCACGGGCCTATGCCTGGTACTCTTGACAATCGTTTTTGGCAGTTGGAAGGCATATCAGGTCATTACTGCGGCGATTGGGGAAACTTCCGTCGAGCAAGGCGAGCTGGTGCGTGCTTTGCCAACGGATCTGGGGACCGGAGCGGCAACCGACGCTGTCGCGGGCGCAGCGGCAGATGCAGCCCACGCCGTGACAACCGCGTCGCAGGTGATTGACAAGGTTGCCTCGGCGGTTGCCAATCCGCTATTGCCACCAAAGCGCTGGCCCGACACGCACACCGGCTGCGCCGATGAATCCGACCGGCTGCTCACGGAATTGGCGGAATCACGCGCCGATCTTCCACCGGAGGAGGCCGTTCGCAAGCTGACCGACCTGCGAATGCGGATGGAGTCGCTGAGCATCCATTGGTACTTGCTCCCATCCATTACTCCTGCCGAACAAAAGGCCTTACGCGAGCGCTACGCCGACAGCTCCAAGCGATTCCTGGAGAGCGGACGCTCAGACTCAACCAAACAAGTTCAGATCACCGATCCGCAGGTGTTGGAGGCGGCAGGGCTGCTACTCCCGACGATGGCTGCCTACGCAGAAATCACCGAGTCGATTCTGCAACCAATTCCCACGCAAAACGCGTGGGAAGAAAAACACCTCGAGGCGGAGCACATCGCTCGGGAAGTGTGCCGGTCGGTGCATGCCGTAAGCGGGGCCACGGATGTGAAACAAGCAACAACTCAAGTGGAGACGCAGGTCGCCCGATTGAAGACCGCTCGCGATGAACTGGCCGGGCTCACTCCCCCTAACGCGAGCCTATTTGAGCATGGCATGATTCGCGACCGGTACGGATTCGGCGGATTGTCGAGAATCGTTAATATCGTTTGCGATCATGCTGTCGATCGATTTGCAATCGCCCAAACCGGGCAGCCGCTGCGTGGCCCAACGAGCCAGGTCGCAGCACAGTCTGCAGCCGTGGAGGATCTCCGCCGACAGCTCTTGGAAATCCGGAAATCGTGGTCGTCGGCTCAAACCGCATTTGACGACGTCTCTCGGCAGACTTCAGCCGCGACGTTTGCCCGTGCCGGCCAATCGCAGCCCCTCGGCGGCACTTCAGCACCGGGCAAATCCCGTCTGCCACCCGAGGGCGGCCCCGTCGTTGCCATTCCGCCAGGCTTTGGCCCGCCCCCGGGGTTTGGCCTTCCACCAGGCTTTGGCCCGACGTCTGGTTTCGGCGG
>Ga0065705_10104364_pt1 | contig 17895 bp, 5 predicted proteins | sample SwibulcommuniRL2_FD_59092 | JGI IMG/M metagenome (GOLD analysis project Ga0065705, IMG submission 59092) | Bulk soil microbial communities from switchgrass field near Rose Lake, East Lansing, Michigan, USA - RL2 Bulk Soil v2 (version 2) | ecosystem: Environmental > Terrestrial > Soil >...
CCTTCCGCGCCGTAATCACCACCAGCAGCCGCCACAGGTCGTGCCGATCGGTAATGTCCGGGAATCGCCCGGCCCGCAGCCCGGCGCAGAAGCTCTCAAATGCGCTGAGCGCCACGTCCTCCTCGTCGGCAGCCCGTCGATTCACCCCTTGCAGCTTGCGCGACGCCAGAGCGACCATGCGAGCGTAGTACTCTTCCCATAACTGACGAGCGGCCCGTTCTTCGCCGGCCTGAAGGGCGGCGAGCCAATGAGTCGTTCGCGAGTCGTCCGCCATGCTGAGCATCCGGGATGTTCGGGAGTCGGACCACATTGTAGGTAATGGCGGATCGGCGGACTAATCAGTGTCTATCCGCAACGCTCACAGCAAGCCGACACACTCCTGGCGTTTTTCCGCGGCGTGTCGGCCTGGCAGCCGGAAAGCAGATATAACTTTCGGGCGAATCTTGGCGTGGTCTCTCAGCCCGCTTGCGCACTACACTGTTTTCCTTCCAGTCGATTTCTGCCGGAGCTTTAACCCCTAAAGTGAAAGACGACAAGACCTCGTCGCCGGCCGTTGAGCTCAAGGGCATTCGCAAGGGATTTGGCGAGCGCACGATTCTCGACGGCATCGACCTCGTGATCGCCCGCGGCGAAGTGCTGGTCCTGGTGGGACCGAGCGGCAGCGGGAAGAGCACGCTGCTCAAGATCGTCTCGGGGATCGAAATGCCAGACGCCGGCGAGGTGTGGCTTTCGGGCGAGTGCTGCACGAACACGCCCCCGTATCGCCGCCCGGTCCACACGGTCTTTCAGAATTACGCCCTATTTCCCCATCTCGACGTGGCGGGCAACGTCGCCTTTCCGCTGGCCGTAGCCGGCGTCCCCCGAGCCCAGCGCCAGCCGCTCGTCGAGCAGGCCTTGAGCTGGGTCCACATGCAGCGGCATGCCCGCCGCCGGATCGAGGCCCTTTCAGGAGGCGAGAAGCAGCGCGTCGCCCTGGCCCGAGCTTTGGTGGATCAGCCCAAGTGCGTTCTGCTCGATGAGCCGCTCTCGGCACTCGACCCGCACCTCCGAGCCGGCACGCTCGACTTACTACAAGAGCTTCAGGCCGAGTTGGGACTGACCTATCTCTTCATCACGCACGACCGCGAGGAGGCCCTGCGAATCGGCCACCGCATTGGAGTGCTGAACCACGGACGGCTTGAGCAGATCGGCCCGCCCGAGGAGGTTTACCGCCGCCCCAAGACGGCTTTCGTCGCGTCGTTCCTGGGAAAAATCAACTGGCTGAGCGGCATGAGTTCGCCGGTTTCAGGCAGATCGGAAATCGAGATTTGCGGCTGCCATATCAAGGCTGACCACAAGCCCGCAGTGCCTGCCGGGCGGGTCAAGGTCGGCCTGCGGCCCGAGGATGTGCGGATCGGAGCAAGCGGGCGGATTCAGGCCCGCGTCGTCAGCCGTCTGTTCTTTGGCGACAGCACCACGATTCGCGTGCAAACAGCGGATGACTGCGAGCTGGTCGTCGATCAGCGGCCGGCCAGCGACGCGGCGGTGGGCGAAACGGTGTGGCTCGATTGGTCGGCTGATGCGATGCACCTGTTTCCAGATGACGAATCCAACGCGCGTGCAAGTGACGTTGGCATCGGCCCGCATCCAACCGGCGCCGGCGTGAAGGAGCACGTGTAATGAAGACAGTCACCACCCGCTGGCTGGCGCTGCCTGCCGTGCTTTACCTCACGATCCTGTTTCTCGGACCGACAAGCGTCGTGTTGGCCTATTCATTCCTGCGGCGCGATATCTATGGCGGCGTGCATCCGGAGTTCTCGGGCGAAGCCTGGCAGATGGCCACGGACGCCATCACGCTGAGGATTCTCGCCCGCACGGTGCTTCTGGCCGCGGGAGTGACGGCGGCGAACCTGCTGCTGGCTTATCCTTGTGCGGCGGCACTCGCTCGCATGTCGCCAGAGCGGCGAGCTGTGTGGGTCCTGATTCTCAGCTTCCCCATGATGACCTCCCTGTTGCTGCGCACGTACGGCTGGCTGAACCTGCTTCCGCTGGCATGGCGGGGCACGTCGTTGGGCGTCGGCCTCGTGCTGACATGCAATTATTTGCCGTTCATGGTGCTGCCACTGCTCAAAGCATATGAACGGGCCGACCGGACGCTTGTGCTCGCTGCCCTCGACTTGGGGGCGACCCCCTGGCAGGCGTTTTGGCGCGTGACCTTTCCCATCACGCTGCCCGGCGCGATTTCCGGGGCGGCCCTTGTCTTTATCCCGGTAAGCGGGGAGTACCTGATTCCGCACTTTATCGGCGACGGCAAAGTGAGCGTCGCCGGAACGCTCGTGATGGAATGGTTCGACCACCGGCACTGGCCCTACGCGGCGGCGTGTGCGGTGTGGCTGGCGGCTGTGGTGCTGGTGCCAATTGGCGTTTCGCTCGTGTGGAAGTCGCGCGAGCTGGCCGTGAAATAGGAGGTCCTCGATGCAACGCGCCGCGATGCAACACACGCTCGAGCAGTTTTCGGTCCGCTGGCTCGGCCGAGCGGCCCTCGCCCTGGTGCTTGCCGGGATGTACCTCCCGGTCGCGATGACCATCGTCTATTCGTTCAACAAGTCGAAGATCGGCACGGTCTGGACCGAATTCTCGCTCGACGGCTATCGCAACGTCTTTAGCCAGGAGGGGCTGCTTGCTGCGCTCGGGGCCAGCCTGACGATCGGCGCCATCGCCAGCTCGCTCTCGGTTGTCGCGGGCACGCTTGCCGCGCTGGGATTATCGGCATGGCGACCGCGCACCAGGCTGCTCGCCCAAGCGGTCCTTGCGCTGCCGCTGGTGACGCCCGACGTCATCATCGCCCTCTCGCTGGCGATGTTTTTCAGCGCCCTGCGCCTGGAGCAAGGCTTCGGAACCGTGATCGCCGCCCACTGCGTGTTTGGCATCTCGTATGCCTTCGTCGTCATGACCGGGGCAGTACAGGACCTCGATCACACGCTCTACTCGGCGGCACTTGACTGCGGAGCGACACCGTGGCAGGCCTACTGGCGCGTCATCGTACCGATCCTCGCGCCGAGCCTCATTGTCGCCTGGCTGTTTGTCTTTGCCCTCTCGTTTGACGACTTCTTGATTACGTTTCTTACCAAGGGTCCCGGCGCCGACACGCTGCCGATCAAGATCTATGGACAGATGCGGTTCGGGATCAAGCCCCAGACCAGCGCTCTGTTCGTCGTATTATTCCTGGTGACGCTCGCTGGGGCGCTTGGCGCCAGTCGCCTGCTTAAGCCGGCGCAGGCACGATCCTGAGGCACGGCAACCAACCATCCCGACGCGTAAGCGAGGAACCATCGAGACTGTCAATGAGATCACGTCCATCCAAACTCAGTCGCAGAACGCTCCTGCACGCTGCCGCGGCCACGGCGCTGGCCTCCGGCTGCGGCAGGCAATCGGGCGGCGAGCCGGTGCTCAAGGTCTTCAACTGGAGCGATTACATCGATCCGGCGGTGATCGAGGAGTTTGAAGATGCGCACCCGTGCCGGGTGGTTTATGACAACTTCTCCAGCGACTCGGAGCTGGAAGCGCGCCTGGCAACCGGCGGCGGGGCCTACGATGTCGTGTTTCCCTCCGACCGAGCCATGCACTCGCTCTTGGCCAAGGGCTTGCTCCAGCCGCTCGATTCGAAGCAGATTGGCAACATGGCGAATCTCGACCGCGAATTCCTCGACAGGTCGTTCGATCGGGGAAATCGGTTCAGCCTCCCTTATTTCTGGGGCACGGTCGCGGTGGGAGTGCGCGAGGACCAGGTGGCGGAGAACGTGACCGGATTTGAGGTCCTCTTCGATCCGCGCTATCGCGGGCGGATCACGATGCTCGACGATCTGGAGAACGTCGTCGCGTCGGTTCTGATGTACTTGGGCCGGCCGCTCAACTCGGTCGCCGCGGCCGATTTGCAGGCCGCCAAACAGCTCCTCATGCAGCAGAAGCTGCTTGTGCAAGCTTATACGTCCGACGCCTACCGCGAACGGCTGATTGCGGGGCAGGCGTGGGTTTCGCTCGGCTGGAGCGGCGACCTGTTGCAAGCGGCTGATATTGCCGCCGAACAGGAAGTTGCCATCGATGTTGTCGTGCCGCGGCAGGGGACGCTGAAATGGCTGGACAGCATGGCCATTCCCAGGCGGGCGACGAATGTGGCGCTCGCGCACCGGTTCATCGACCACCTTCTCGCGGTTGATGTGGCGGTGAGTAACGCCATCCACGTCCGCTATGCGACGCCGAACGAGGCCGCGCGGGGAAAGATTCCGCCAGCGATGGCGGCGGACCAGCGGATCTATCCGCCGGCGGAGACGCTGGCCAGGTGCCAGTGGCTGGAGGACCGGGGCGAGGAAATCGCCAAGATCGAGGCGATCTGGCGCGAAGTGCGGGCGTAAGACGCGACTGCCAATAGCCGGGACCAAACCTGGTCCCGGTGCGGGCGATTGGGTCCGATCCCGGCATTTCCGGGAGCAGGTTTGCTCCCGGCTAAGAACACATTTCTACGCCCAGGCCTTCTCGGCGAACACGTGGTCGGCCGCGTCGCGGAACTCGCCGTCGCTCATCTGCGGCGCCTCCTCCCCTTCGGGCGGTGCGCTGGCCGAGCCAGCCGTCGAGGCGAAGCCGAAGGAGCTGAGCGTGCCGTCCAGGCGAATGATGTACTCGCCGGAATTCGTGCTTCCGAGGATGCGGAACCGGGCCAGCGAGCCGGCCGGCGGCGAGGACGGGCTGCCGCTGCCCGTGTTGTGGTGGGGATCCTGATAAATCCGCTTGGTCACGCCGCCGATAGTCAATAGGAGCGACGGGATCGAGCCGCCTGCGCCGAACTCCAGTTGCACCGTAGCCAGGGTGTTCCAGCCCGGCAGGCAGTACGACCAGTAAACGGTATTGCCCGGACCCACGGCCAGCAACATGCCGGACGGGCCCGACGAGGCGAGGATTTCCTGGATGAATCCCGAGCTGTCGTCGAGCTGCGTAACGTCGATGCGCAGTTCGTTGAAGTCCAGGCCCGTCACCGCGCCCGTGCTAATCGAGAGCGGCGTGTCCCAATTCAAGGTGAACTGGTCATTGCCAATCGACGTTACCAGTGGGCTGGGATGGCTCGCGGGTTCGGATCCGTCCTTGAGGAACCGCGGCGTGATCTCGGTCACGGTGTAGTTGCCGGGCCGGAGATCGTCGAATGAATAGTGGCCCAGCTCGTCGGTGAATGTCACGAGCTGCGCGAAGACCGGAATGCCGAGCACGCCCGTGCCATTGAGGTGAATTTCGACGCCGGCCAGCGGCTTGCCATCCACGAGGACCGTACCGCTGATGTCCTTGGGAATAAAATCGACGACGTTGACCACGTAGGTCGCCGTGGCGGTGCCGCCGCGGCCGTCGCTGATCGTGTACTGGAAGGAATCTTGTCCCGTGAAGCTCGGCGATGCATCGTAGAACAGGTCGTTGCCGACTCGCCGCACCGTGGCGCCTGCGCCCGTTGTGGTTTGTGTAGCGCTTCCGCCGACGAGTATGATCGAAAGCACGTCGCCGGGATTCGCACCCGCATCGACGCCGGCATTGTCGTTGGTCAGCGCGCTAGGCAGCAACTGGTTGGCGAATCCCTTGATGATCGGATCGGCAAGGTCGTCATTCGCGACGGGGTCGTCGTTGATTTCGTTCACGTTGATCGTGACCGAGACGACGTTCGAGTCCTTGCCGCCGTCGTTTACCTTATAGGTGAAACTGATCGGCGAGCCGGGCAGCGTGAAGAAGTTACCCGCCGCGGGAGGAGAATATGTGAACGAGCCATCGGCATTGAGCGCAACGCTGCCGGCCGCGGCAGGGACGTTCGTAACCAGAATCGCGGTAAGGCCGGAATCGGGCGTCTCCTCGTCGCTGTCGTTGGGAATCACGCCGAGTGCGGCAGACACTGTCAGCGTCTGGTCTTCGGTCGCAGTGTACGGGCCGTCCGCGACCGCCACGGGCGGATCGTTGAATGGAGTGACGTGAATCGTCACTGTTGCTGTGTTCGATGTCGCCAGGCCGTTGTCAGTTGCCGAGTAAGTGAACGTCACGTCGAACGGATTCACCACGACCGCGGGGGGCGTGTACGTAAACGAACCGTCGGTGTTAAGTTGCAGCACGCCCTGAGCCGGATCCGACAGTTTGTTGATTACGCCCGTGAAACCGCCCGGCTCATCGACGTCGGTCACGGCCGTTCGCAGGCCTTGCGCCGCATTGCGGGTCAAGACGGCCCCTTCCTCGACGGTAAACTCGCGGTCGCCCGCGACCGGCGTATCATTCACCGCAGCTACCTGGATCGTGACCGTCGTCTCAGGCGACTGGAGCGGCGTGGGATCGACGGCCCGGTATCGGAATGTCGTCTGGCCATTGAAGTTTGCACCGGGCGTGGGGGTCCAAACAAATGAACCGTCGGAAGCGAGCGCCACCGTGCCCTGTCCTGCGGGCGGCTGCGCAGTGAGCAGTGCAGTCAGCCCGGCATTGGGTGGCGGGATAAGATTGTCGGCGTCGGTGTCGTTCACCAGCACACCAGGGGCTGGCACGTTCAGGACCACGTCTTCCGTGGCATTGAAGGAGTCGGGATTGGCCACCGGCGCATCGTCTACTGGTGCCACGGTGATTGAGACCAGCGCCGGCGACGAAGTGCCTCCCTTGCCGTCGAGCACGCGGTAGCTGAAGCTCGCTGCCCCATTGAAATCCGGCGTGGGCACAAAGGTGAATGTACCGTTGGCACTCAAGTTGACCGTACCACCAACCGCCGATCCGGCGATCAACTCGGCGGTGAGCGTATCTTCCGGCGGCCGGCCGGGACGATTGTCCGGGTCGCTGTCGTTGTTCAGAACCCCCGCGGCCGGATTGCTGACCACCAGGGTCTGGCCCTCGTTGGTCGAGTACGGATCAGCAGCGGCGATCGGATTATCGTTGGTGTTGGTGATCGTCAACGTGACGGTCGCCGTGGAGGGACCGTCGCTGGGCCCGCCGACGACGTCGGTCTCGTTCATGGTGTAAGTGAACGTAACCGTGCCAAAGAAGTCGGCGTCGGGCGGGGTGTATTGGACGAGATCGCCCACCGGCGCCGTGGTGCCGTTTCCCGTGCCGCTGGGCTGATCCACGCTTACCAGGAACTTGGTTTCGCCCGTGTGAGACAGGTCGTTAGCCAGCACATCCAGAAGGAGAACACCGGACGGTTCGAATATGGTTTGACCGATCGGCGGGAAAATGTCCGTGATCGCTCGGGGACGGGTCGTGGGCAGAACTTCGATCGTGATCGGATCGCTGTCGGTCTTTGCGCCGCCGGCGCCGGTATTGCCGTTGTCGCTGGTGAAGACCGTGAGAATATCGGTGGCGGGGCTCGCGTTCCGGTAAGTCATCCCGTTGAGGGCCGCATTGACCTGAACCACGGTGCCTGAGATCGTCAGGTTGGTCGAATCCTGGCCGCCAATGGCTGCCCCGCCTCCAGTCGTGGCGTGCAGCACGCCCCCTTGGGTCGTAGAAAGCGTCACCGTGAGGTTGGGGTTTGTGCTTCCGGTGGCGCCCGCATCGATATCCGACACGGAAATGAGGTTACCGTTGGCGGTGTTGAACGTAAGAAACACCATCTCATCGACCGACTGCGCGCCGGGCACCGAATTCACGGGTGCGTCGTTGGTGGCCGTGACATTGATGGCGATAACATCAATATCCGTGAGTGGATCAGGCGGGACGCCGTTGTTGCCCTGCTGGGTCGATTTCCCCGTGTTGCCGTTGTCGTTGGTGGTGACGGTAATCTGAGCAGGACCGTTGTAATGCTGATTGGGCGTGTACTTGAGACCGCTCAGGGCCGGGTTGATATTGGCGATGCTGCCTTGGATCGTCAAATCGTTGGTGCCGTCGCCCGTAATCGTCAGCGTCGGGGGGAGTGCCGGCAAACTCAGCGTGCCGTTGGTCGATTGGAGTCGAATACTGACGCTAGCCGCGCCGGCATCGACGTCGCTGATCGAAATGGCATTCCCACCGCCAAAAACCAGGCCGGCGGGCGCGTCCTCGGCGACCGTTTGCGCGCCTGGCACCGAATTGACCGGAGCATCGTTGGTCGCGTTGACCGTGACCGTGACGGTCCCCACGTCGGTCAGGGCAGCATTGACGCCGTCGCGAATCGTGTACTGGAATGTGACGACGCCGTTGAAATCGGCATTCGGCACGGTGTAACGAAGCTGACTGCCCACTTGTGTCACGGTGCCGGTGCCCGCGGCCGGTTGCGTGAAACTGCTGAGCACCAGGTTTGCCGGCCCGGTGTTGTCCACATCATTCGCCAGCACGCTGATGAGCACATTGTTGTTGCTGCCTCCGTTGGTCCCTTCGTCGAGCGAAGCCGCATCATCGATGGCTGACACCGGCTCGATGATGTTGAGCGTGCCGGAGACGTAGTTGACCGTGTTAGCCGGGATGGCGGTGTTGAACCCCAGCAGCGAAACTGCCAGCCCGCTGGAGACATCGGGATAGGCGCCATTGAAGGTAACCGGACCAGTGCCCAGCTTGTCTTTCGCGGTCATGCGCAAGCGGAAGAGTTCGACCTCGCGCGTACCGGGGCGAGGTCCCCCCAAGACGAGCGCCGGAGCGTTGTCGCCGCCAGTTCGCGTGGCGCCATTGGGCTGTGGCAAGGCGAACGGCAGGTTTTGGGGATTCACGAACAGCGTGTAGTACAAGAGGTCCGTATTGGGATCGTCGTTAATGACCTCGAAGTTCGAGTCGAGGACTGGACGCGGACGGAACATCTCCTGGAACGAGACGAGCGAGTTTGGATCGCCTTCGATCGTCTTGCTCGTGTCGATCGTGATGGTGGTTGCGCCACCGGGGACCGTGAGATTGCCCGACAGATTCTGAAAGTTCTTGTTCGCTTTGTCGTTGATGAACCGCACGGTAAATGCGCGATTAGCGGGCGACGATGCCGCCACGACGTCCACATTGGGTAGGGCGCCGACGGCGGAATTGCCAATCTTGGACAGGGCGACCAGCGCGTTACGAATGTTGACAGCCGTTTGAGCGCCATTTCCCGGAACAAACGTAATTTGACCGGTCGTCTGCGTGGTGTTATCGATGTCGGTGAATGTCAGCGTGAAACGCGTCGTCGCCGACGGCGAACCGTTGATGACGAAGGTCTGCGTTTCGTTGACCTGGAGATCGGTCTGGGCACGGTCCCACGTCATGTCCACGAAGGCGGAGAACAGGCCCATCAGGTCGTTGCCGTTGGGCTGGAGCGGATTGCGATGCTCGCCGTTGAAGTCCTGGACACCAGTGTCTTGCACCAGGACGCGCAACTCGTAGTGTCCCCCTTCAGGAATCGAAGTGATTGGCGTATTGGTGCCCAGGGCGACGGGCACAAACTTGAAATTCGCCAGGATCGGCGGATCTTCGCCTTCGCCCGACATCTCGTTGATCACCGTCAACAGGTCGAGCGAGTTGAGCATCTGGTCGTTATTGGGATCGATATAGAACTTCTGGCTCGAAGCGCTCTGAGTGTCTCCCTCGCCGGCGACGCTAGCGGGGGCGATTGCCGCCAGGCTGCGCGGTCCGGTCGCGGTGATGCTGTTGACCAGGATCAACAAGTCCACGGTGGACGCATTGCCGTCGTTGTTAACGTCGATCGGGCGGACGTAGTTGTAGAACTCTGACGGCGCCGAAGGGAGGTCGCCCGCCAGCATGGTCCGCGGTTCGAGTTGCTCGGCCCCTCCGAGACGACGCTGTCGAGAATGACTCAGGCGCGACTGATTCAGCAGCGACTTCCGACGTTGGCGGACGCTCAGGGGTCGGCGAGGGAGACGGCCAGTCGTACTCATGGATGGACTCATGCGGAGGAGAAGATTCTGTTCCAATTTGTGCCGCCTCCCGCGGCAGTTCCGGCGGCCGGTGGGGGCGATTGCTCGCCGCGTGGCCGACTGCGCCAATGCGCCTCTTGCTTCTGGCGACGTAACAGCTTGCGTATCAATGGTTTATGTCGATTCCAGCGCGTGACGGACGGGGCCGAAATCCCCGCCCGGCAGCGGTCCCTAAACTTCCAGACTAGTCAGCGAAAAAAATCTCTGCAACGAATTTGCGCCTCCCGCGAGTCGGATTGCCCCAGCCGTGACGGAATATCCGGAACCAACTCACGGCAGGCGTCCGGCAGCCGATCTATGATGGGTCCTCCAGGTCGCCGCCGGGAGCGCCTCCGACGTCTAGCGACAAACTAGACAGCAGCTCATCCCAGGCATCGTCATCGAGCGGACCCATCGGCGTACGCCGCTTGGAATAGTCCTCGAGCGAGAACAGGCGGCCCATCGCCTGCTGATCGGTCGGGATGGCGGAGGCCACCAGATCGAGGGTGTCGTCGCTACCGCCATCGAGCCAAGAATCGTCATCCAGCGCAGGGCCGGCATCCACCGACCGCTCCTCGATAACGACGCTCGGCGAGGCAAAGAGCGAAACCGTTCTGAAGGCGTCGGCCGGTGATGCGTTCACTTGCCCGCTGCCGGCGCCCTGATTCGCGCTCGAGGCCGCCGCCAGGCTGGAGGGGGCCATTGCCAGGCTGGCCGGTGCCGAGCCGCCCTCACCTTCGCCACCACCACCCGGAGTGAAGTGGTTCGTCAAGTAGGTGACGATCGCATTCAGATCCAGGGAATTGGCTACGCCAAAGTTGGGCACGACATCAATGAAAACACCCTGTCCTGGAACGCCACCGCCGGTGGGATCGATGATCGGCGTGCCCGCCGCATAAGGCGGAATGGTGACAGGCAATGGCACGCCGATGGTCCCAGGAGGCAACTGGCCCAACAGGAAGGTGATGTAGTTCAGCTCGACCAAGAGGTCGATCGTGTCCACGTCACCATCGTTGTCCACGTCTTCCGGCAGATTGTCGTTGTGGAACGGGGGACCGACGAGTGTCACGAGATAATCTTCCACTTCGCCATCGGGAGCGACTCCGATTGGGCTATTGATGCCAGCACTGGAGAAGCGGAATCTCGCCCATGTCTGGCCTCTCGGTCCCGCCGGACTGCCAAACGTAAGCCCCACATTGGTACTGCCAGCGGTGATAGCACGGCCGACAAGCACATTTTCGCCTGGATCGGCCCAATCGCCATCCTTGTTCAGGTCGATCCACACATCCAAAAAGCCGCTGCCCGATGCAGTGACCGTGAAGGATGACGGATTTCCCGGCGAGAGCAGGATGTTGGTGATGCCATCGTCGAAGCTGTCGCCGGTGGCGATCTTGGCGTCTTGCTCTTCGTCGACGTTTGCCCCGAGGTGATAACCCAGAGTGACATCGTGGGCCGCACCGTTATTGGCATTTAGCGACGGGTAGGGGCTGGGCGCGTCGCCAAAATCGCGGACCGTCCCGACGAAAATGGTGAACTTGGTCGTGCCGTCAGTCTGATTAGGCAGCACGGGATTGGCCGCGAGGTCACGGATGCCCGTGAGCGGCGAATTGTCAAGCAGGATTACGTAGGTTCGATTGTTCTCCCACTGGCCCGAGACCGGCAGGAATGTCACCTCGTCGCTGTTCGAGTTAAAGAGGAAGGTATAGTCCACACCCAGGACCATCAGCACGCCGTCCTTGGTCAGCGTGAATTTGCTGGCGTTCACTGTCAAATCGTCGATGCCAGTGCCCAGGTCGAGCAGCTTGATCGTGAATCGCGTGAGGATCTCGTTCTTGATGATCACTTCCGTGAGGTCGGGATCACGATCGCGGAAGGCGCCGTCGTTGTCGAGCGGATCGATGAGTTGGGCGACGGGACCGGCAAAGTCGGCACGCTCCACGGCGCCGCGATCCTTGAAGATGTTGGCGCCCAAACCGGGAGGCGGGTCCTGGCTGGGGTCGTCGATGCGGAGTTGCCCGAACACGTCGCGGTCGGGAGCGAGAATGGGCGATTCAGGAATGCCCACGATCGACTTGACGGCCTTGATCGACTCCCGATCGACCAACGAGTTGAGCGAGCTGTCGATGGCAGGCGATCCGCTTACCAGGTAGAAATTGCGATTGGCCGGATCGACGAAGAGGAGCGTGCCCGGAGGCAGCACGATCGACTCCTGTCCGAGGGGCCCGTTGGCCGTGTTCCCCGAGAACAGGTTCTCGCCGATGACCGTTGTGGCGTTGCTCGAGGCGTCCACGACAATTCCTGTAGCCGTGTTCGACAGGATGTTGTTGAGCATCGTCGGCCCGGCGTTTTCGGTGACTTGGATGCCGATGCCGTTGGCCGTTGCTCCACCATAGACCGTATTGTTGACGATCCGGCCGAAGGGGGTCGCGGCCTCAGCCGTGAGGGCCGCATTGGCATCGCCGCTGAACCGAATCCCGACCTGGCCGAAGTTGGCGACGACGTTGTTGGTGAGGGTGGTGCCGGGCGCCAAGAGATCGTTATTGAGCGTGGGCAGATTGCGTACGCCGCCCGGATAGGTGCGGCTGCCGTCGGGCGTATCGCGGCCACCGGCATCGACCAGAATGCCGACCTGTGAGGGGGCAAAGATCGAGTTTTGCTCGATGAGGATCTGGCCCTGATCACGTGTCAAATTCTGATCGCCGATACCTCCCGTGCCGCGCTGGGGTGTGGGGAAGGTGACGTTGTCGATGAACGCCCGGTCGAGCCCAGCCGAGCCCGCGGCGTTCTTGTCATACGACCAGCGGAAGTGGTGGCGCCCCGCGCTTACCGCGTACGAGACCGTTTGGAACGGCAAATTCCCGCTGTAGGTGTCCCTCAGAATGCCGTCGATGTAGAAGTTCAGCACATCGCCGGCCTGCGACGAGACGCTGCGGGCGAACGACACATTGCCCTGACTGGTAACGAGGGCGACTTCCAGGCCGGATTTTTGGCCGTGGGTGATTAGTCCGCTGGCTGCGCTGAACGTGCCGGTTGCCGCGGTGGTGTTGGTGACTATCCAAGGCGCGTCGTCGCGGGTGTTCCAGGGGAGCACATTCAAATTGCCCGACTCGAAGCCATCGGAAAAAGTCGGACTGCCACTGGCGAGACGCGTATCCTCGAATTCGCGTTCGTTCGTATCCAGCGACGGCAACAGGTTGATTTTCGAAGTGAGTCTCTCCAAGTTGGCCCCGGTCTCCTCGCCGCGGCGAATTTCCAATTGGTATGGACCGGACAATACCTCGGTCGGAACCCGGTGGAGTGGATCCAAATCCTGGGGAACGGGCGTGGCAAAGAAATTCGAATTGCTCGCGGGCGAATTGATCACCATCTCGCCCCGTTCGGAGGGACCGATGATGAAATTATCGACGTAGAAGCCTTCGAATTGATTGTTCGAGCCACGTCCGGGGCTGTTGAAGTTGCCGAACGAGCTCTCAAACAGGTTTTCCTTCACTCCGAGAACCGGCGTGACGGTGGTCGCCGGGTCGGAGCCGTCGGGGTTGGCGATTTCGCCCGCAGTCGTAAAGTCAAAACGGAGCTTCAGCCCGTCCAAGCCGGCGTAGCGGGAAAGGTCGATGCGCGCTTGCCGCCACGAGCCAGTGTTGTCGTGTAAGAGTTGAATTTGCTGGCGGGGGTTGGCCGGCATTTCGGTCAAATTGGCCGAGAGGAACGTGGGCAGCTCCCCTTCCACGGCCGCCGTCGTCGGGTTGTCGAGGGTCGAGTTGTTGGTGGCGACCAGCTCCCAGTTCAATCCGCCGTCTCTCGTGATATACACACGGGCGCTGTCGCGCATGTTGCCGTTGTTTCCGGTGTTGACGTCAGCGGTTTCGAGGAAGTAGTCGAAGTAGAACGTCGGCTTGTCGGTGTTCTTCAGCGAAGCGAGGCTGAAGCTATCGGTAATCAGACTGCCGTAAGCGCCACCTGGCATGTTGTAGGTATTGTTCACAGCGGCATTGGCAGAAAGCCGCTGTTGAAAGTTGGCGGAGAGAACACCGAGTTGACCGTTCGTGGCAGCCAGGTTGTCGAAGGTGGCGTAGGTCTGATAGCTGTCGCTTCCTGGACCGGGGCTGTTCTGGAACTGTTCGAACCCGAAATAGAAGCTCATATTGTTGGCGGCATTGGATCGGGCATCGTTCAGCGTGGGGGCGGGTCCAATGTCGTGGTCCGTGTCGCCATTGCGGCGGAACGTGGGATGCCAGAGGTTGAAGTCCAGCATCGAAAATGCGAGCCCGGTGAAGGTGTCGCCTGTGGCCAGATTGAGCACCACGGAATCGGCAACGCCGTCGGCATTGGTATCGAAGATCATCTGTGGCACGCCCTGCAAATTGAGCGCACACAGGGTGCCCGTCGTGGTCACCGCAAAGAGCAGGTTGGCAAAGCGGCCGTTTTCGACGTTCTGCGGGCCGCGCGCCAGGCCGGCGAAGACGGGCGTTCCCAGGCCCGGAAGCACGACGCTCACCTCCTGGACTGGCCGGGCGTTGGCGAGGCTGATCTGCCGCTGGAAGAGTCCGCGATCGGTGACGCCGTACAGACTGCCGTCGGTGCCGAACGCGAGGCCGGTCGTAAATCCGCTGCCGCCGGAGCCGGTGGTCAAAACGACCGGCGCGATGAGCTGGCCGAACGATACCGGCGTAAATGGGTTGCCCGCCGTGACGGACGCCGTCACGATGCCCGTGGTGTTGAGCAAGTTGGCCACCTGCTGGGCCGTCGTCGGATCGGCGCCGCCGGACAGCGTCAGCGGGGAATAATTGATGGCCGGTGTCGAGATAATGGTCGCTGCGTTGCCGGTCGTGACCACGGCCGTGACGAGGTTGTTGGCTTGGAAGTTGTTCTGGATCGCCGTGATCAGGCCAGCGGCCGTGGTCGGATTGCCCGCGTTCGTATTCAGGGTGACCTGAATGACGGTCCCTACGACATTGATTGCCGGCGGCGAGCCGGGGCCGAGGTCGGCCTTGTTGAAGGTGAGGGTGATGTTGTTCCCGGCCGCACCGGCTTGGTTGGCCTGGAACTGGACGGTCACAGCTCCGCCCGTATTGAAGTTCGTCGTGGCCTGAGCCGTCGCGGAGGCGAGGTTCATTTCCACATTGATCGTAGCGGGAGGTCCCGGGACGATCGGCGGATTCAGTCGCGGCGGCTGGCCGGCGCCCAGATTGGCGTGGGTGAAATTGATGGTGATTCCGTTGCCGGCCGGGCCGACAACTACTGCGCGGATGTCGAGCGTGGGCGTGCCAAGCGCAAAGTTGGTGGAACCGTTGGCCTGATTGCCCAGCGTTATGAAATTGGTCAAACCGCCGATGCGGCCCCAGGGCTGGCCTTGAACGACCGCAGCCGAGCCGTTCGCGGGATCAGCGCGGTACAGCCGGGAGGCTCCCGACGCGGGGTCATTGACGGCATAGAACAGCGTGTTATTGCCGACGCCGTTCACAGGTGTGCCACCCCAGGCCAGCGCACCGACCTGAACCGTATTGACCTGCTGCGGATCGAGAGGGTTCGGCGGGGGGTTGGGGATGTCGGGAATGTTGTCGTTGCTTTGCGTGGTGGCCGCCGCATTGCCCGCGTCGATGATCGTCAATCGCCCGGCAGTATTGGCACCGGGAACGAATTCTTCGTAACCAAAGAGCACGCCGTCCGTGCGCATGGCAATGTCGGCCATGGCGTGGTTGCCGCTCGATCGCGGATTGCCAATGTTGACTTCCTGCAATCCGCTGGCCGGATCGACGTTGTACAGCCGATCTTGTGACGAGACGAACAGCGCGACGTCGCCCAGCACGAAGGGCCGGATGTTGGCACTAACCGAGCGCAGATTCGTGGAATCGATCAGTTGCGAATCCGGCAGCGAACCCGTTTCGCCGCCGCTCGTGTCGAAGTGATCGGCCGCGATACGGCGAATGGCATCGATCGGCTCGAGGCGCACTCCGGGTGTAGTGGCTGCGGCGTTGAACGTTTGATCGAGGACGGTGGGGAGCCGGCGATTGGTGGACACGGCGACGTAGTAGGTCCGCGAGGGCGTGCGTCCCACGACGCCGGCAGGGAGTTGGACGCTGCCGATGTAGGGATCAAGCTTGCCGAAGGTGCCGCGCGACAGGTCGTCGGTGTCGGCGCCTTGGCCGGCGGCGGGCTGGTCATCGTCGATGTCGCCGTCGCGGCTGACCAGAATGAGGCGGCCGTCCCGGTCGAAAACCGAGATGGTGGTATCGGGGCGGGCGATGCCGTCGGCGTAATCGATGTCGAAAAGTGTGGCCCAGGTTCTGTCGCCGTTGACGCTGAGCTGAATCAAATCGACATTCAGTTCGAATTGGTAGAAATCGACGTCGCCGACGCTGCCAATGAAACCGCCAACCGACAGGGTGGACTTGTCGCTGTTTAGCAGGTTACCAAGTTGCTGAGCCCCGCCTAGGGAGTTGTTGGCGCCGTCGTTGGCTTCTTCCGATTCACTGGTGAGCGGCGAGTGATAGGGCAGGCCCAGCACCTCGACGGCATTGGTTGCGAAGCGAATGTCGGCGAAGCGGACAGTGGAGCCGGGCTTGACGTCCGGCTGACGGAGGCGGACCTGCAATTGGTAATGGCCGCTAGTGAGGCCCGGATTGAGCGTATTGGCAAATTCGCCCGCAAAACTGGCGGGCTGGCTGCGGACACGAATGAAATAGGGAACGTTCTTGAGATTCGAGCCCGGCAGCACGACCCGCATGATCGCGTCGTGCGGGTTGGTCGTATAGAAGTCCCGGCCGAGGAAGGGATCCTTGTTGTAAGTTTGGGCGATTCCCGAGAGGCCAACGGTGTTGGGAGGTGGGTCGAGTGGCGGGTTCCTGCCCAGCGGGTCGGTGTCCGTCGCGCGAGCGACCATGTTGCCGTTGGCATCGACCAGCTCGATCATGGCATCCAGACCAAACGACGTGCGGTCGATGTCGATCCAGACTTCCGTGCCACTGTCGGCGGTGAAGCTATAGACATCGACGTCGCCCGGCCGGTCATAGGCGATCGTGCCGTCGAATTCAAACCCCAGGCGGCGGATGTCGTCGCCGGATTTTTCGTTGGGGGCCAGCGCACCGAGGACCTGGGCGGTTTGCGGCGTGCGGTTGGCGTCGCCGTTGCCGACCTGGGCCGTCTCGCGCTCAAGCTGAATGGAGGCGTTGAAATCGTTGCTGTATTTGTCGAGACGGATGCTGCGCCACGCTCCGGCCGTGCCAGTGCTGGCGCCGTTATTGTTGGTGTCAAACAGCGGCAGGCCATTGGGCTGGAAGCCGGCGGAGACGGTGTCGTCGGCCAGGTCGGTGAGGACGACCGGTCGCCCGGGCTGGCCGACGATGTGCAGCGTTCCGCCGATGCGGTCGTCGATGTCGAGCGGCACACCACTGGCGGTAAAGCCAGCCGTTGCCCCCGCGAGCTTCACGACGAGGCTTTCGTTGGGTCGGCTTTGGAGGCGGAGGCCGTTATAGACGTGCTGGTTGAGGATGGCGATCTCGCTGCGGAGGATGTGGGCGATGTCGGTGTCATCCCACACCGACTCGGTCGTCAGAACGCCGCCGCGGATTTCCATGCCGTTGATGCCGTTATTGACCAGGCGGTTGCCGCGGACGAAGGGCCCCTTGTTTTCGCTGGCCAGGTTGTCGTTGGCCGGATTGAAATCGCCGATGAGCCCGGTAGTGCGCCCCAGATCGGCCAGCACGGTATCTTGCATCGAGTTGGCGTTGATGCTGATGACGGGGCCGGCGTTGTCCCGGATGATGTTGTTGACGATGACCGGCTGGGCGCCCGTGACATTGATCGTGGACGAGAAGCTGAATCCGCGGCCGTTGCGGTTGGTCGCGCTGCCGCCGTTGGAGTTGAATTGGAGCACGCTGTTGGCGACGCGGACGTCGGCCTGATTGATCTCAATGACATTAAACCGATCGAATCCGCCTTCGATTGGAACCGTGCCGCCGCCATAGTAGATCTGGGCGAAGTCGAGATTTGCCGACGTGCTGGGGCCGAAGACCAGGCCGCCCCATTGCCCGGGGGCGGGCAAACTGGCTGAGCCGTCGCGGTTGGTGTC
>Ga0065705_10001948_pt1 | contig 17894 bp, 18 predicted proteins | sample SwibulcommuniRL2_FD_59092 | JGI IMG/M metagenome (GOLD analysis project Ga0065705, IMG submission 59092) | Bulk soil microbial communities from switchgrass field near Rose Lake, East Lansing, Michigan, USA - RL2 Bulk Soil v2 (version 2) | ecosystem: Environmental > Terrestrial > Soil >...
CGGAATTGTCAGACCAATCTGTTTTGCCGCTTTAAGGTTGATGACGAATTCAAACTTCGTCGCCTGCTGCACCGGCAAATCAGCAGGTTTAGCGCCTCTCAATATCTTGTCTGTGTAATGCGCGGACCGTCGGAACAGGTCATCGTAGTTCACGCCGTAGGACATGAGGCCGCCTTGATCGACAAAGTCCTTCTGGAAATAAATAGCTGGCAACCGGTATTTGACCGCGAGCTCGACGATCCGCTTTCTCTCGGCGAAAAAGGGGCGACTGCCGGTCGTCATAATCGCGCCTATCTGCTTCTGCTTTGCGCTTTTAAACGCGCTCTCTAATCCTTTGGCGTCCGCGTGGGTCTCGATTTCCTCCAATCTCAGCTTCAGTGCCACAGCCGCAGGCCTGAGCTCTTTCAGTTGGAGGTCTGATCCTCCGACCGGCTTCAGAATTCCCACTCGGACGAGCTTGGGGACCGTGTCCTGGAGTAGCTCCAGCCGTTTCGTGTTTAGTTCATCTGCCAAATTTGAGAAACCGGTGACATTGCCTCCCGGCCGCGCTAGACTGGGAACCAGACCTGCACCCACGGGGTCTGCAACGCTATTGCCGACTACTGACCTCTGACTACTGAATACTGTCACTTGATTACGTGATCCGCCCGCGCCAGCACATTTGGCGGAATCGTGAGACCTATTTGCTTGGCGGTCTTTAGATTGATCACCAAATCAAACTTGGTCGGTTGCTCGATGGGCAAGTCGGCGGGCTTAGCGCCTTTTAAAATCTTGTCGACATAGATGGCGGCACGTCGATACATGTCACCAATTCGGGGTCCGTACGCCATAAGTCCACCTTCAGCGGCAAATTGATTCGTGGGGTAGATGCCCGGCAACCGTTGTTCGAGCGCCATTTGAACGATACGCTTTGAATTGAGAGTCATCAGCGGACTTAATATGACGAGAAGCCCGTCTGGCCGCGTCTTTGACATTTCCGCAAATGCTTTTTCAATTTCCCCCAGTGTTTGAACTTCATAGGACTGAAGTTTAAAACCAGCAGTTCGCGCTATGGCGTTTGCCTGATCGAAAGAAGGGTTTGCCTTCGTGGCACTACGGTCCGATGAATAAGGCACCGCACCGGGATTCCACAAATATGCCATGCGCGTCATTTTTGACAATGTCTCTTTTAGTATATCCAGCCGTTTGCCGCTTAAATTTTCCTCGAGAACACTGAGTCCAGTAACGTTGCCGCCGGGTTTTGCTAGGCTCTCGGCGAGACCCGACTTAACCAGATCGGCTCCGGTTGTCAGCACAATGGGTGTCGTTTTTGTCGATTCCCGAGCCGCCCGCGCGCCATTATCAGCGGTAGTGACGATAACGTTCACCTTCAGCTGAACCAGTTCAGCTGCGAGCATAGGAAGGCGATCTACTTTGCCTTCTGCATAGCGGTATTCGAAAACAATATTTTTACCTTCTGTATACCCGCGCTCCCACAAGCCTTGCTTAAACGCTTCGAGATGAGGCTGATTGCGGCTGCCGATAAAAAGGATTCCGATGCGTGGAATATTGCCCTGTGATTGTGCGGCTGGCGGATCGACCGAGGCCACGATCAAAATCATCAGCACCGCAACGATCAAGCTTTTTTTCATCTGATTGAGTTGCTTTTCAAGCAGGGCATCTTGCTAGATCCCCGCCTTCGTCCCTGTCCTACAGGTTCACCGAATAGGTCACCGAATTACGCGATCCGCCCTTGCCAGCACATTCGGCGGGATCGTGAGGCCGATCTGCTTGGCGGTCTTCAGATTGATGATGAACGCGAACTTCGTCGGCTGCTCGACGGGGATGTCGGCTGGCTTCGTCCCTTTCAGAATCTTGTCCACAATCACAGCGGCGCGCCTGAAGGGTTCGGCCTCGTCAGGTCCGTACGACATCAAGCCACCGCCGGCAACATAATCTTCGCGAGCGTATATCATCGGCAGCCTATTTTTGGTCGCCAGGTCCGCGATAATTTGCTGATTAGAAGCAAACAACGCGCTATGCGTCACCGCGACAGCGGTGCTACCGCTCCTAATTGCCTCTTTGAACGCATGCTCGTATTTGTCAGTCCTGCTTAGCTCAAGGGAATGAAGCTGCAAACCCAGCTCTCGTGCGGGCAATTGGCTTTCTTTCCATTGTTCCACCGTGGTTGGATCATGCGGGTTCCATAAGACCGCAACTCGAGAAAGGTTGGGAACCGTTTCCTTGAGCAGCTCCAATCGTTTTCCCGCCAAGACGGCCCCGATGGTGCTGAACCCTGTAATGTTCCCCCCAGGCCTTGGGAGACTGTCAACCAGCCCTTGTGAGACCGGGTCACCCGAGCCTATGAAAACGATTGGGATCGTCCGGGTTGCGTTCTTGGCAGCAAGAGTACCGGGGGTCGAAGGTACGACCAGTACGTCAACGTTGAGCCGAACCAGTTCGTCGGCCAGCACGGGAAGCTGCTCAAGCCTACCATTACCGGATCGAACTGTTATCGCTATGTTCTTGCCTTCAACGTAGCCGATCTCTCCGAGTGCCCGCCGGAAGAACTCGATCCTAGTTTTGGCGGCAGCAACGCTGAGCCAGCCGACCTTGGCCAACTTTCCCGGCTGTTGCGCCTGCACGGACGAGCAAAGTGCAATGAGCATAGTGCAAAGGGCGAAGACGCTCTTTCGGACTACTGACCACTGACTACGGACTACTCGCATTGGTCCTCCCTCACACCTCATGCCTCGCGCCTTACGCCTCACCGAATCACCCGATCCGCCCGCGCCAGCACATTCGGTGGGATGGTGAGTCCGATCTGCTTCGCGGTTTTCAGATTGATCACCAGCTCCAACTTTGTCGGCCGCTCGATTGGAAGCTCGCCGGCTTTTGCGCCCTTGATGATTTTATCGACCAGCCGCGCCGCGTCGTGGGCGACTTGAGTATCGCTTGCGCCGTAGCTTGCGAGAGCGTCCGTGGTGCCGTCCATACGCGCATGGAATATCGCCGGCCGGCGTTTTGCATTGGCCGCGCGGGTAATTTCGCTGTGAGAGCCGGTGGGAAATCCACCGGGAATGGAAAGATAGCCGTCGGCATCATCGAGAGCTTCGAGCGCGCGCAGCAACTCCTCGCGCCCGCGCACGTCGCGCTCAACGAGTGTCAAACCGAGACCCGGCGCAGCCTGGCGCGCTGCCGTCAGTCCTTGCCGCGGCGAAGCATCGCTACCATCGTAGATAGCAAGCACACGGCGCACCTTGGGCGCCAGCTCTTTCAAGAGCTCCAGGCGTTTTCCCGACAGCTCCGGATACTCGAAAGTCATGGCGGTCGTGTTGCCTCCCGGACGGGCCAAGCTTGCAACCAAGCCGGCCGCCACCGGATCACCCGGAGTGATGAAAATGACGGGCACATCGGCCGATGCCTCGCGCACCGGTTTCAGCAGCCGGGAACCGATCAAAAAGAAAACCTGAGCTTTTTGTCGTAGCAAACCTTCGATGATCGCTTTAGTGGTTTTTTCTTCCGTGCGCGCGATCTTGGTTTCGTGAACGATGATCGACGCCGGCGCGTAACCAAGCTCCCCAAGACCTTTCTTGAGACCCGCGACGATCTCCGAGAATCTCGGCTCCTCGGGAGCGCCGATGACGGCGATCCTAGGCTCCTTCGGCTGCTGCGCTGAAACGAACGAGCAAAGGGCAAAGAGCATGGCGCCGGCAAGAATTGCAGATTGGAGAATGCGGAGTGCGGATTTCACAATGACAGCGCCGCGAAAATCGATCAAAATTCCTTCCGTTCTTCTTGACCCCAAATCCGCAATCCGCATTCCGCGATCCGAAATTACCGAATCACCCTGTTCGCTCTGGCAAGCATGTTGGGCGGAACGGTCAGGCTGATCTGCTTGGCGGCTTTGAGGTTGACAATCATCTCGAATTTGCTCGGCTGTTCGACGGGAAGCTCGGCAGGTTTGGCGCCCTTGAGGATCTTGGCGACGTGGCGCGCGGCGTCATGGCCTTCGAGGGCGAAAATCGGGCCGTAGGAAATCAGGCCACCGTTGTCGACAAAATCTCCGCGAGGATATATCGCCGGCATGCGATGGTACGTCGCCAGGTCCACGACCCGCTTTTGATGAGAATTGGCCAACGGGTTCAGCGTCATGGCGAGGGCAGTACTCCCCGCCTTGATTGCCGCATTAAACGCGCTCTCGTATTTGTCCGCGCTGCTGACTTCCATGGAATAGAGCTGCATACCCAGTTCCCGTCCGGGCAGCTGGCTTTCTTTCCACTGGGGGACGGAGCCGAGAACCTGCGGATCCCAAAGCACTGCCACGCGCGAGACTTTCGGAAAGATTTCCTTGAGTAACTCGAGTCGCTTGCCGGACAACACCGCCGCGACGTTGGTGAATCCCGTGATGTTTTCTCCGGGCCGCGCCAGGCTCTCAACCAGCCCGGCGCCGACAGGGTCGGTGACACCTACGAAGACAATGGGAATTGTCCTGGTCGCTTTTTGGGTTGCCAGTGCGGCGGGCGTCGAGGCAACTACGAGCACGTCCACTTTTGAACGAACAAGTTCGGCCGCAAGGTCAGGAAGCCGGTCTAACTTTCCATCAGTATGGCGAATCTCGATGACAATGTTCTTTTCCTCAATGTGACCGAGAGCGCGCAGTCCTTGGCGGAATGCATCGAAGCGAGGCAGTTCCGCAGGAAACGAGTTGGTTGTGAGGTAACCGATGCGCGCGATCTTTCCCGGCTGCTGCGCCTGCGCGGATACGCAAAGCGCAAAGAGCATGGCGCAAAGAGCGACGCCCCAAAATCTGCTTCTCCTACTGTTGCCTCTTGCCTCCTGCCTCATGCCTGTTCTCACCGAATCACCTTGTCCGCCCGCGCCAGCACATTGGGCGGAATCGTGAGACCGATCTGCTTGGCGGTCTTGAGATTGATGGTCAGTTCGAACTTATCGACCGTCTCGATGCGCAGATCTTGCGGATTCTGGCCGGTCATGACTTTTTGAACGAACTTCGCCGACCGGTGGCCGATCTCGCGGAAATTCTGGCCATAGCTCGCAAGGCCGCCCATGACGACGAGGCTTTGCTCGGAAAACATAGTGGGTAGCTTTTTGGACAGGGTCAGATCAATGACGAGTTTAGCCTGGCTCGTCACCATGCCATCGGTGGTGTAGAAAAAGGCATCCGCTTCTTTCGCTTTGATTGACTCAAGGCGCTGACGCAGTTCCTCCGCAGAGCTGGCGTGCCGTACGACCAATCGAACGCTAAGTTGTTTTGCTGCATCCCGCGCCAGAGCGGCGGCCTCTTTGGACACGCGGTTGTCGGGGTTGAAGATAGTTAACACCCGACTGAGCTTTGGAATGATTTCCTTTAGAAGCTCAAGCCGTTTTCCTGTGAGGTCCGTCGTCGAGTACTGAACACCGGTTAGTCTCCCACCGGGTTTCACGAAGCTCTGCACGAGCCCGCTGGCGACGGGGTCGCTGCCGACGGCGAATATGATGGGCGTGGATGAGGTAACATTCTTCACCGCCGTGGTTACAGAAGTCGTCACCGCGTAAATCAAGTTGACTTTTTTCCGTTCGAATTGCTTGGCCGCCTCATCGACGAGCTTCAGGTCACTCTTGGTATCGCGGATTTCCAGGCGGACCTGTTTGCCGTTCTCGAATCCCAGCTCGCGCAATCCGTCCTGCAATCCGTCTACGACGGCTCCGTAGGGCCCGCCCTGGTGGATGACTCCCACCTGGTAGACCTTCGGCTGTTGCGCATCGGCCTTCGCCCCACACACCGTAAGCGCGACGGCGATTGCAAAAAGCCCAGCCCATTTTCGATTTTCGATTGCCGATTTTCGATTGCCGGACGAAAAAATCAAAACGTGATTCAGCAAATTTTTGATCATGTGTTTTTCCGTTCCGAATTTCTTACTGTTGCTCCCGCCTATAGTCACTTAATCACTCTGTCCGCTTTCGCCAGCACCTTGTGCGGAATTGTCAATCCGATCTGCTTTGCTGCTTTAAGGTTTACGATGAACTCGAATTTCGTCGGCTGCTCACCACAGCTTTTAGATTCTTCGATCATCGGATGACCCGCTCGGCTCTAGCTAAAACATTCGGTGGGATGGTTAATCCGATCTGCTTGGCGGCTTTTAGGTTAATGATGAATTCAAATTTCTTCGGTTGCTCGACGGGAAGATCGGCCGGCTTGGCGCCCTTCAAAATTTTATCGACATAAGTCGCAGCGTGCCGGAACAAGTCATTAATGTTCGCTCCATAGGTCATAAGTCCTCCTTCTTCGACATATTCCGGTCTACTGTATGTTGCCGGAAGCCGGTTCTTTGCGGCGAGTCCGGTAATCTGTGATCGATGAGAATTGAGGAGGGGACTTCCCAGGACGACGACTGCGTCTGCGCGCCTTTGCGTCGCGGCTTGAAATGCAATCTCAATATCTTTGGGATCTGCTACTTCTAGGTATTGAATCTGCACGCCGAGCGCCGGCGCCGCGAGTTGCGCCTCCATGAACGCTTGCGCGGTGCCTGGCCGAGTCGAACTCCCGAGGATAGCCACGCGCGAGAGTTTGGGAATGATCTCTTTCAAAAGGTTCAGTTGTTTCCCGATCAGCTCTGCGCCCTGGGTGGACAATCCGGTAATGTTTCCACCCGGTCGTGCCAGGCTGGCGACAAATCCGGACCCAACGGGATCATCATCAAATGCAAAGACAATCGGAATGGTAGCGGTAGCTTCCCTCATCGGACGCACCGGCTGCGGCCCGGACGTGACGATGGCGTCAAGCTGAAGACGCACTAGCTCGGCCGCTAGCGCGGGGAGGCGATCTACTCGTCCCTCTGCGTGCCGGTACTCAATGACAATGTTCTTCCCCTCCACGTACCCAAGCTCGCGCAAACCCTGACGGAATGCCTCGATCCGACCCGAGATAGCGGATAAGGAGGCGGTACTCAGAAATCCTATCCGGTGGACTTTCTTTGGTTGCTGCGCATTCGCCGAACGGCAAAGCGCAAACAACACGGCGCAAAGCAGCCAAAATATTCTTGCAATTGGAATATTGGAATGTTGGAAAATTGTCTTTAACCGCATCGTCCAATACTCCATAATTCCATTATTCCAACCCTCCTGGGCTTTCATTTGATCACTCGATCCGCCCTTGCCAGTACCTTCGGCGGAATCGTCAGGCCGATTTGCTTCGCGGTCTTGAGGTTTACAATGAACTCGAATTTCGTTGGTTGCGCGATGGGAAGATCAGCGGGCTTGGCGCCTTTCAAAATTTTGTCGACGTAGCCCGCGGCCCGGCGGAACAAATCGTTATAGTTCGTGCCGTAATACATAAGCCCGCCGGCGTCGATAAATTCGGGCCTGGCGTAGGTCGCCGGGAGCCGATGCTTCACGGCGAGGTCCACGATTTGCTTTCGATGAGCATTAAGGATGGGGTTTCCCAGCACAAGCAGTCCATCGGCGCGCCCCTTGGTTGCGGCTCGGAAAGCGGTCTCAATATCTTTGGGGTCGAGGATATCGAGGTAGCGAAGATACACCTCGACGGAGCCCGCGGCGAGCACCGTTTCTCTTAGCGCTTGTGCGTCGCCCGGGTTGGTCGAATTCCCAATGACGGCCACTCGCGAGAGTCTAGGCACGATCTCTTTCAATAACTCCAGTTGTTTTCCGCCCATCTCCGGGGCGAGAGTCGCCAATCCGGTGATGTTGCCGCCAGGTTTCGCAAGGCTGACGACGAACCCGCTGCCGACAGGGTCGGTATCCTGCGCCATGACAATGGGAATCGTCGAAGTTGCTTCCCTGGCGACACGGGTCACCGCTGGACCGGATGAGACGATGACATCCACCTTGAGGCGCACCAGTTCATTTGCCAACTCACGGAAACGATCAAAGTTTCCATTGGCTTCGCGCCACTCGATGACGATGTTTTTTCCTTCTACGTAGCCTAGCTCGCGTAGACCCTGGCGGAATGCCTCGATGCGGGCCGCGACAGCAGAAAGAGAGACACCGGAGAGATACCCGATCCGCNGGACTTGTGTAGGCTGCTGCGCGCCTGCTGCCGTGCACAGAGCAAAGAGCATGACGCAAAGGGCGAACACGNTCTTTCGGACTACTGACCACTGACTACGGACTACTCGCATTGGTCCTCCCTCACGCCTCATGCCTCGCGCCTTACGCCTCACCGGATCACTCGATCTGCCCTGGCTAGTACGTTCGGGGATATTGTTAATCCGATCTGCTTCGCGGTCTTCAGATTGATGATCAGCTCGAACTTTGTCGGCTGCTCGATCGGCAAATCGCCCGCATTGGCTCCCTTGAGGATCTTGTCAACATATATGGCAACACGCCGGTAGCTGTGCGCAAGGTCCGCCCCGTAGTAGACGAGTCCGCCGGCTTCCACGAAATCCCTGTTACCGATCGACGGTAACCGGCTCTTTAAAGTAAAGTCGACGATGCGCTTTCGGTTAGCGGGGATCAGTGGACCGCCGCCGGCTATTAAGATCGCATTGGCGCGCTTCTTATTGATCGCGGCAAATACCGCTGCGAAATCGTCAGCGACGCGCACCTCCCAAGACTCAACCGTCAACCCGAGCGCGGGCGCCGCCACTCGCAGAGCTTCTTTCGACTCCGAGACGGTTACGGGATTCGCTGCATCGTGGAGAGCCGCCACGCGGGAAATCTTGGGAACAGCTTCTTTCAGTAGCTCTAACCGCTTTCCGGTTAATCCCGTGGTAAGATTTGTAAGCCCTGTGATGTTGCCGCCAGGGCGCGCAAGGCTTCTAACAAGGCCGGCCTCCACCGGATCGGCGCCAGCTCCCACCATGACGATAGGAATTGTTGTCGTTGCTTTCTTGGCTGCTTGCACCCATGTGGGCCCGCCTGCTGCCACGATGATGTCAACGTTGAGACGCACTAGCTCGGCTGCATGTTCGGGAGCACGGGCCGACTTCCCCTCGGAGAATCTGAACTCGGTGCGGATATTCTGTCCTTCTATGTAGCCCAAATCCCGCAGAGCCTGCCGGATTGCCCCTGACCGAGACGATTCACGAGCCATGTCGCTGTTTGATAGGTACCCGATGGTCCAGTGACCCTTCTTGGCTTGCTGCGCCTCGCCGGAGGAGCAAAACGCAAAGAGCAAAGCACAAACTGCAAATCGAATGATCTTTCTACTCACCGCTTCGCTCCCGTTTCCGCTGAAACCTGACGCCTGAAACCTGACCATTGACTACTTTCATCGAATCACCCGATCTGCCCTTGCCAATACCTTCGGCGGAATCGTCAGGCCAATCTGCTTTGCTGCTTTAAGATTGACGATGAAGTCGAACTTCTTCGGCTGTTCGACGGGCAGGTCTGCAGGTTTGGCACCTTTGAGGATCTTGTCGACATAAGTTGCCGCGTGTCGCCACATGTCAGCAAGGCTTGCTCCATAGAACATGAGCCCGCCAGCATCGATGTATTCTAAATGTGCGTACATCGCCGGTAACCGGCTCTTCGCCGCCAGGGCCACGATTCGTCCTCGCTGACTCACGAACATCGGGTCAGGCAACACCATGAGTGCGCCCGCTCGCTCGCGGGTTGTAGCCTCGAAAGTCTTATCGAACTCCGCGGGGTCGCGGACCTCGTGGACGCGAAGCTGCACTCCCAACGCTCGGGCTGCAGCGTCTACGCCTTTGAGCGACAATGGACTATCTGGATTCGTTGGATTCGAGAGCACCGCCATCCGGGTGACGTTGGGGACAGCTTCCTTGAGCACCTCCAAGCGTTTTCCGGCTAACTCTTGCCCGAGAGCGGTCAGCCCAGTGACGTTTCTCGCAGGGCGCGCAAGGCTGGCGACGAGTCCGCTCGCGACAGGATCGCCGGTTGTCACCATAACAATCGGTATCGCACTGGTGGCGTTCTTTGCGGCGATGACTCCCGGCGTAGATCCGGCGACAATCACATCTACCTTTGAGCGGACAAGCTCGGCGGCCAAATCTGCGAAGCGTTCGACCTCGCCTTCAGCGTACCGAATGTCAAGGGTGCAGTTCTGTTCCGCCACATAACCGTGCTTCTGTAACCCTTCCCTAAATGCCTCAACCAGTTGAGCTGTTGCAGCCGCACTGGCGGGAAGAAAAGCACCTATACGGGGCATCTTCTTCGCTTGCTGCGCCTGGGCAGATGAGTAAAGCGCAAAGAGCATGACGCAAAGCGCGAAGCAGAAGACGATCTTGCCGACTACTGACCGCTGACCACTGACTACTCGCATTGGTCCTCCCTCACGCCTCACCACTCACGCCTCATCGAATCACCCGATCCGCCCGTGCCAGCACATTCGGCGGAACCGTGAGACCGATCTGCTTGGCTGCTTTCAGATTGATCACGAAATCGAGATGCGTCGGCTGTTCCACGGGTAGTTCGGCGGGTTTTGTTCCTTTCAGAATTTTGTCGACAAAATAAGCCGCGCGCCGGTACAGGTCTTCGTGGTTCGGTCCATAGCTCATGAGCCCTCCAGCATCGGGAAACATCTTGTCCTCGTACATCACGGGTATGCGGCGCTTCGCCGCGAGCTCTACGATGCGCGTCCGATGATCCATGAACACCGGACTAATCTGCACAATAAGCGCATGAACCTTTTCCTTGGAAAATGCGGCGAAGGCACCTTCGAATTGGCTAGGATTCCCTGCCACCCGGGGCCTGAGCTGCAAACCTAGCTCCCGAGCCGCAGCGTCGGTTTCTCGCACGAATAGCTCTCCGTATATCGTACTCGGCGGCGAGGCGAGCGCCCCGATACGCAACGCTCGGGGAACGACCTCTTTGAGTAGTTGTAGACGTTTGCCCGTCAGCTCCGAGGAATACACAGTTAATCCTGTAATATTGCCGCCCGGCCGCGCCAGGCTAGCCACCAGACCTACCGCCACGGGATCGCCTACTTCTGCCATCACAATGGGTGTCGTACCGCTCGCTTCCTGGGCAGCCAAGGTAGGGCGCGTTGCTGCTGTCACGTACACATTTACTTTCAGGCGCGCAAGCTCGGCTGCCAACGCCGGCAGCTGGTCGTAATTCCCTGCGGCCCAGCGGTACTCGATGACGATGTTCTTTCCTTCAATGTAGCCAAGGTCACGCAGTCCTTGCCGGAATGCTTCCTCACGTGTCCCGGGCCCAGAGCGTGGGTTGAGGTAACCAATTCGCGGAATGCTTCCCTGTTGGGCATCGGCGAGATTCACAACTAGCAATGCAGTAATAGCGAATAGCAGAGGAGCTATCTTCTTGGCCATACCTTCTTCCGACCCAGAACTGCCATCCAAAGCGTCCCCAATAGGTTCATCTTACTATTAAGTCCGCTCGCGCCAATACATTCGGCGGAATCGTCAAGCCGATCTGTTTGGCGGTTTTTAAGTTGATCACCAGCTCGAATTTAGCTGGCTGTTCCACAGGCAGATCAGCGGGTTTTGCTCCTTTGAGGATTTTGTCAACCAGCGCGGCAACGCGCTTTTGTCTTTCGACGATGTTGAATCCGTAAGACATGAGTCCACCACCCTCAACATCAACGCGATTGTTGTACAGCACCGGCAGTCTATTTTTCGCGGCAAGCTCAATTATTCGCTGTTGATGCGGGCTCAGAACTGCGGCTTGAACCTGCATGAGGGCTTGCGCGCGTTGTTTTTTTGCCGCCTCAAAAACGCTTTCGAATTCTCCTGGCCCGTCAACTTCAAGTAGTTGAAGTTGCAAATGCAAAGATTGAGCGGCAAGTTGTGTCTCTTCAACGCTCGTGCGCATAGCCACGCCCCGATACGCAAGCAGTGCCACGCGAGAAAGCTTTGGGAGAATGTCCTTGAGCAATTCCAAACGTTTGCCGCTCAACTCAGGAGAAAGATTGGATATACCGGTAATATTGCTTCCGGGATGCGCAAGGCTCGCAACGAAACCTAATGCGATTGGATCGTTTACCTCCGACATCATTATGGGAATTGTTGAGGTTGCATTCTTAGCCGCTCTGATGGCACCCGCTCCTTCAGCGACGATCACGTCGACTTTCAGCCGAACCAGCTCGATTGCGAGATTTGCACTTCGCTCAGGCTTGCCTCCCGACGCTCTAAACTCAAAAGTAATATTTTTTCCTTCAATGTAACCGAGATCCCGCAACGCTTGCCGGAACGGCTCGGGTGGAGCCGAGCCGGCGCTCGCCAGATAACCAATGCGCGACATTTTCGTCGGCTGCTGCGCTGCGACCACAGCACCCGCTACCACGAGCGCGAAAGCGATTACCGAAAGCCCCAACCATTTTCGATTTTGGATTGCCGATTTTGGATTGTCGGAAAGGGACTTCGAAGGGAATGCGTTCATCGGTTTATTCTCTTGGGTTTCAATCGAAAATCTAAAATCGAAAATGCTATTTCATCACCTTATCCGCCCTCGCCAGGACGTTGGGCGGAATCGTCAGGCCGATCTGCTTGGCTGCCTTCAGATTGATGATGAACTCGAACTTCGCCCGCGTCCACGTACTCAGGCTGTCCGACGGTATTGACTAGGGCGCAAAGTTTTAAGCTCGGCGACGGAGAGAAGATGGGGATCCGTGGTGATCAGCAGGTCGGCGTGCTCGGCTAATCCGGTCGCCAGATAAAGGCCATCGTTGTAGGAGAAGGCGTTTTTCTTCGAATAGTACCTTCGCCTCAACTCGGCGGCATGAATGGCCAATGACGCCGTCACGCTTAAAACGCGCAGGTTACTCTCCGCCTCGATAGCCGCTCGGGCGATCTCGAACCCCGCCTTGTCTTCCCTTAGATAGACATAGCGAACTTCGCCCAATAGGATCGCGGTCGAGACACAGCGCAGGCGTCCATCTTCGACCGCCTTGAGCACTCTTGCCGCGCCCGCAATCTCGTCCTTGGGAGCCCTGGTCGCCTCAGGTATGAGCACGGCGAGGAAAATGTTGGCGTCCAGACAGGCTAGAGGGCGAGGGCTAGCTTCGCTCATCTTCCCAGCCTTCTTCGAATTCGCTATGCAAGCGGCGGAAATCTCCTGGCGATAAACGGCTGCCGGCCATCCGCAGGGCATCGGTCAAGCGCGGGGGCACCGCTTGAACGCGGTAGGACCCATCCGATTGTTGCACGAAAACCAGCAAGTCTCCCACCTTGGCCTTCAACGCGCGCCGGACTTCTCGAGGTAATGTAATTTGATATTTGGCGGTGATCTTCGTGCTTGCTGACATTTGACAAAGCTCCTTACACAACTAAAAGCTTCCGATAAATTTAATTATGACGGACAGAATCGTGCTGTCAAGCCAAGCGCCCAGTGAGTGCCGAGTGATAAGCAAAGCGCAAAGAGCATGGCGCCCGATACGATTGCGAATTGCAGATTGCGGATTTCAAATTCATGCCAGAGTGAGAGCTGATCCGAATTCCTTGCATTGTCGTTCTTCTTGAATCCGCAACCGCATTCCGAAATCCGCAATCATCTGATTACCCGGTCCGCTCGCGCCAGCACATTCGGCGGAACCTTCCGATTTTGGATTTCGGATTGTGGATTCTGGATTGCCGCTCATCGAATCACTCGATCTGCCCTGGCTAGTACGTTCGGCGGTATTGTTAGTCCGATTTGCTTCGCAGTTTTCAAATTGATCACCAACTCGAACTTGGTTGGCTGCTCCACCGGAAGATCAGCGGGCTTGGCGCCTTTGAGGATCTTGTCTACATACGTAGCGGCGCGTCGATGTAAGTCAGTGATGCTTACGCCATAGTTCATTAGCCCCCCATCACCGACAAATTCGGGATTGGGGTACATTGCAGGAACTCGGCGCTTTAGCGCCAGTTCCACAATCTGTTTCCGCTGCGCTTGGAAGACAGGGCTCCCCAGCAGAAGGAGTGCATCAGCGCGTCCCTTGGTTGCTGCTCGGAAGGCAATCTCAATATCCTTGGGACTTGGCACGTCCAGGTACTGAACCTGTACCCCGAAGCCCGCTGCGGCAACTTCCGTCTCTTTTAACGATTGTGCGTTGCCCGGGTTGTTGGTCGAAGTACCCAAGACAGCAATGCGGGAGAGTCGGGGAATGATCTCCTTAAAAAGCTCCACGCGTTTTCCGCTTATCTCAGGGGCAAGGGTGGATAATCCAGTTATATTCCCGCCAGGCCGTGCGAGGCTGGCGACGAACCCGGTTCCGATAGGGTCGTGAACTTGGGCCATGACGATGGGAATCGCGATTGTTAGTTCCTTCGCAGCGCGGGTTGACGTCGCTCCCCCTGTGACGATGACGTCCACCTTGAGACGCGCCAGTTCAGCCGCAAGAGCGGGCAGCCGATCGAACTTTCCCTCCGCCCACCGGTACTCAATAACAATATTTGTGTCTTCTACGTACCCAAGCTCGCGCAGCCCTTGGCGGAATGCCTCGATCCGCGCCGACTCGCCTGAAAGCGAGGTGGCGCCCAGGAATCCGATCCGCGGGACTTTTTTCGCCTGTTGCGCCTCCGCGAAAACGCATAGCGCAAAGAGCATGGCGCCCGATACGATTGCGAATTGCAGATTGCGGAGTGCGGATTTCAAATTCATGCCAGAGTGAGAGCTGATCCGAATTCCTTGCATTGTTGTTCTTCTTGAATCCGCAATCCACATTCCGAAATCCGCAATCATCTGATCACCCTATCCGCTCTCGCCAGCACGTTCGATGGAATCGTCAGACCGATCTGTTTGGCTGCTTTCAGATTGATGACGAAATCGAACTTTTTCGGCTGCTCCACCGGGAGGTCGGCTGGCTTCGCGCCCTTGAGAATTTTGTCCACGTACGTCGCGGAGCGGTGGAACAGGTCGATCCAACTTACGCTGTAGGTCATTAACCCACCAGTGTCCACAAATTCCGACACGTTGTACATCGCCGGCAGCCGGTTCTTTATTGCGAGTGCGACAATATTTGCTCGATGAGAATTGAGCACAGGACTCCCCAAGGCAAGCAGCGCGTCGGCACGTGCCTTGGCGGCGGCGCGGAACGCCATCTCAATATCCTTGGACTCCACTACATCAATGTTTTGCAGCTTTACCCTAAGCGCCCCGGCGGCGAGTTCCGTCTCTTTTAACGCTTGTGCATTGCCCGGGGTGGTCGAAGTCCAGAGCACAGTCACGCGTGAAAGCTTGGGAACGATTTCTTTCAGAATCTCCAGTTGTTTTCCGCTTATCTCCGGGGCAAGCAGTGAAAGTCCAGTAATATTCCCACCCGGACGGGCAAGACTGGCGACGAATCCCGAAGCAACAGGATCGCCGGCCGCCGCCATGACAATGGGAATTGTTGCAGTCGCTTCCTTCGCAGCACGGGTATCGGACGACCCTGCGGAGAGGATGACGTCGACCTTCAAACGCACCAGATTGGCCGCGAGCGTCGGAAGGCGATTCGGATTTCCTTCTGCATATCGCGCTTCGATAACGAGGTTTTTGCCTTCCATATATCCAAGTTCGCGAAGACCCTGTCGGAATGCCTCGATGCGAGCCGATTGCGCTTCAGCCGTTATGCCGGCCAAATAACCGATCCGATGCACGTTCGTCGCCGCGTGCGCCTCGGCGAAAAGCGCGGCAGCTAGCACGATAATGGTCAATTGCCAGGCAAAGATTTTCTCTCTCATGGGCCTCGCTCACATGTTGCGGCCGGCAGCTGCGACCTGATCCTGACGGCGGTCATTTAATAACTCGGTCTGCGCCGCGCCAGAACATTCGGCGGAACCTTCCGATTTTGGATTTCGGATTGTGGATGGTTCGACTTTGCTCACCACAGGCTTTGGATTGCCGCTCATCGGATCACTCGATCTGCCCTGGCTAGTACGTTCGGGGGTATTATTAATCCGATCTGCTTGGCGGTTTTTAAGTTGATGACAAACTCAAACTTCGTCGGCTGCTCGACGGGGAGGTCGGCGGGCTTGGCGCCTTTTAGGATTTTATCGACGTAGGCAGCGGCGCGGCGGAACTGAAACTGAAAGTTTATTCCATACGACATCAATCCGCCTTCATCCACGTAGTCTCGCCTGTCGTAAATCGCCGGCAAACGGTTTTTCGTCGTGAATTCGACAAACCGCGCACGCTGGGAAGCAAAAAACGCGTCCGGGACGATGATAAGTGCACCGAGGCGCTCCCGAACGATCGAAGAAAAAGCGCTCTCAAGTTCGTTCGGCCGTTGTGCTTTTAGGAATTGTAGCGTGAGCCCCAACGCCCGCGCCACAACGTCGAATTCCCCCAGCGAGGCTTGCGCCGGCGTCGCGGGATTTGCAAGCACGCCGACGCGTGAGAGCCGCGGCAACACTTCCTTGAGCAACTCAAGCCGCTTCCCGCTCAGTTCCGGGCTAAGAATCGTTACCCCGGTAACGTTGCCACCTGGCTTGGCCAAGCTGGCAACGAGTCCGGTCGCGACTGGATCACCCGCCGACGCGAAAACGATCGGAATCGTGCTCGTCGCTTGCTTGGCGGCTCGTATTGCGGGCGTACTCGCTGTCACGATGACATCCACTTTCAAAGCGACGAGCTCTGCGGCGAGACCGGCAAGGTTATCAGGATTCGATTCCGCCGCGCGACGGATAATCGTGATGTCGCGTCCCTCAATATAACCGAGTTCGCGCAGACCGTCTCGAAAACTATCGTGCTCGGGTTGTGCACAATTCGCCGGACAAAGTAAACCTACCTGGCGAAGTTTGGCCGGCTGCTGCGCCGCCGCGAAAGGGCAAATTGCAAAGAGCATGGCGCAAAGGGCTAAGACGCTCTCGTTGACTACTGACCACCGACTACGGACTACTCGCATTGGTCCCCCGCACGCCTTACGCCTCACCACTCACCCCTCATCGAATCACCTTGTCTGCTCTAGCCAGGACGTTCGGCGGAATCGTCGGACCGATCTGTTTGGCTGTTTTTGAATTGATCACCCCAGGGAATTGGCATCCGGCTTCTGCGGGGCAGGTGGAGGAAAGAGGAAGTGGACGCTATGCCCTCTGCGCCATGCGCATTGCGATCTCTCTGCACCATGCGCTTTGCGATCCTATTTAATTTCGGCCACGAGGCTGTTGTCGAAGGATTGCGTGACGTCGTACTGCTTCGCCTTGGGATGGTCGATGAATTTCAGCGCATTGGCCATCGCCTTCTCGGGCGTGTGGAGCGTTTTGGGAAAAGCCTCGCGGAAATATTCGACGCTGCCTTGCAGAAGCGCCTCGTCGTCGACGCGGGTATATTTTCGCAGCGCCCGCTTGACGGCGTTTGGACTTTCTCGCGTGATCTGAAGTCCTTCGTTGAGCGCGCGCAGGAAATCGACGGCGAGCCTGCGGTTTCTCGGATCTTTCAACCACGACTCCCGGGCGGCAATGACGGCGGTGGGGAAGAGTCCATAATCGCTATCCATGGGCCGGAAGAGGAGCGGAAACCCGGCGCCTTTTGCTTTTAGACCAAAAGGATATCCGATCATCGATGCGTCGACCCTGCCGCCGAGCAGGGCGGCCAGAGACTCGCCGACGCCGCCGTTTTGGATGAAGACAACTTCGTTGGGTTTGATGCCCGCTGAGTCCAACATGGACAGGCCGGCGAAATGGGTCGAGGCGCCGAAGCGGGTGACGCCGATTCTCTTGCCGCGCAGATCGTTGACCGATTTGATCTCCGGTTTTGCCCAGGCGTCGATGGTGAGCACTGACAACGGCGAGGCGATGGCGATCAGGTCGCTGCCCGCGAGACGGCTCGAGATAATCGCACCGCCGCCGGTGTAACCGATGGGAAATTCCCCGGCGAGTATTGCCGAGTTGATCAGCGGCGAGCCGCCCATGAAGACAGGAGAAACCTCGAAGCCGTGTTTCTGAAATAACTTTTCTTCCACGGCAATGAAAAACGGCAGCGCCGCCCCGGAAATCGGCGTGTAGCCGACGGTGAGTTTTTGCAGATCTTTCTGCGCCGCGTAGGCGGGAAAGCTGAGCGCCAGCAACAGGGCG
>Ga0065705_10001953_pt1 | contig 17893 bp, 15 predicted proteins | sample SwibulcommuniRL2_FD_59092 | JGI IMG/M metagenome (GOLD analysis project Ga0065705, IMG submission 59092) | Bulk soil microbial communities from switchgrass field near Rose Lake, East Lansing, Michigan, USA - RL2 Bulk Soil v2 (version 2) | ecosystem: Environmental > Terrestrial > Soil >...
CGCGCTCCGGCTCCCGGCCTTCCTGGCCCGCGAGCCGTCGCAGAGCAGCACGTACAGCTGCTCCATTTTTCGCACGAACGCCGCGATGTCGTAACGCTCGGCCGTCACACGAGCCGCGGCCGCCAGGCGCGCACGCTCGTCGGGCCGGCCCATCAGATCGAGAATGGCGTTGGCCAGGGCTGCCGCATCGCGCTTCGGCACGATGCGCGCGTCGCGGGCGTCGGTCAGAATGTCCAGGAGGCCGTCGGCGTCGGTCGCCACAATCGGCTTCCCCGAGGCAAGCGCCTCGAAGGCGGTCAACGGTGTGCCCTCCCAGAGAGACGGGAAGACGCTCAAATCGAACGCGCTGAGAACGGCGGCCACATCTTTCGCGAACCCAACGAAGACGAATCGGTCGCCCAGGCCCAGCTGGCGCGCCTGCGCTTCGAGCGGTTCTCGCAGAGGGCCCTCGCCGACGAGGAAGAAACGGGCGCGTGGTTGCTGCTTGATGACGAGGTGAGCGGCCTCCACCAGGTACGAGTTTCCCTTGGATTCGTGCAGCCTCGTCACTGTCCCGACGGCGAAGTCATCCGGGCGGATCTGAAGGTCTTGCCGGGCGGCCGCGACCTCGTCGGCCGAGCGCGCGCGGCTGAACTCATCATGAGGCGCGCCCAGGTACACGACTTTCACTTTGGACGGCTGGACGAGCCGTGCATGGACGACGAATTCGGCGGTGCTCTTCGAGACCGCGATGGCGATATCGGTGTAGCGCTCGAGAGCGCGGTCGGCGACCTTCTGAAACCAGGGCGTGTCGGTCAGGTTCGCGTGCTCGTGCAGGATCGCGGGGATACCGCGCATCGCCGCCGCCAGTCGTCCGAACGTCGTCGCGCCGTAGCCGTGGAGGTGAAGGACGTCGATCTTCTTCTGGTCGATGATCTTCAGGAGTGCCGGCAGCGTCGACGGATCGAACTTGCCTTTGTGCAGATACGAGATGTCGATGCCGAGGGCGTCGAGCGTTTCCTCCGACAGGTCCTTCTTGCGCAGGCTGACGAGCGAGACATCGAAGCGGGTGGGATCGAACCGCGGAATCATCCAGGCGAACAGACGCTTCACGCCGTGCATGCGCGAGCCTTCCCAGCCGAGATGATCGCAGACCTGGAGAACGCGAATCATGCGCGCGTTCCCACGATCCGGGCGGGCACGCCGACCGCGGTCGCTCGATCGGGAACCGCATCGCGCACGACGGCGCCGGCGCCGATCACGGCATGCGCCCCGATGATGACGCCATCCAGGACTTTGACCCCGGCCCCCAGCCATGCCCCTTCGCCCACGCTGATGCCGGCCGACGTGCGCGGCTGATCCAGAACCGGGCGCGACGGATCGCTGAAGTCGTGATCACCGCCGACGAGGTAGCTGTAAGCGGCGATCAGCGCGTTCCGGCCGACGTGCACGCGGCTCGCCGAAAAAATTTCGCAGTTGAAGCCGATGTTGACCCCGTCGGCCAGCTCGATATCGCCGTTCTTGCACGAGAGAATCGTGTTGCGCCCGATGAACGCACGGCTGCCGATGCGGATGCCGGTGTTCGATTCACCTTTGGCGTCGATCAGGCAGTTGTCGTCGATGACGACGTTGTCCGCGATTCTGATTTTGTGCGGATGGCGCAACACGACGTTGTGCCCGAACACGACATTGCGTCCGCAGGCGCCAAGGAGCCACGGATAAAACGTCTTGCGCAGCACGAGCCCGAGGGCGCCGGGCACGTGTTGCGACAGCGTGACGATGAGCTCGTATTTGATGAGCGAACCCAGCCCGGGCTTACCGACGATGAGGGANGTGTATTTTTCGCGGGCGGACATGCCGGGATGCGCGAGCTCGTCCTGNACGCGCGGAATGGGCTTCACAGCCATCCGCGTTCCCGGTACCACGCGAGCGTCCTGCGAATGCCTTCGCGAAGGCCGACGCGCGGGTCGTAACCGATTTCGGCGCGCGCCCGGCCGATGTCGAAGGCGCGGCTCTTGGTGAAGAAGTCCACTCTCCGGCGATAGATCGGCGGCTCGAGGCCCAGCGGCACGCACACAGCTTCGCACGCCGCCCCGGCAAACCAGAACGGCCAGACCGGCAGCTTGAGGGCGGGCGGCCGAACGTGCGCCTCGGCAGCGATCAACCCTATTAATTCGTTGAGTGTCGTGACTTCGCCTCCCGCGAGAATGTACGTCCGGTTGGCCGCGGCTGGCACTTCCCCGCACAACCGGAATCCCTCGACGAGATCGTCGATGTACGTCAGATGATAGAAGATGTCTCCGGACCCGAGCACGACAAAACGCCGCCGCGCTACGCCCCGGAAGAGCTTGAGCAGGCGGCGATCGCCGGGGCCGTAAATGCCCGACGGACGCGCAATCGTCACGGCCAGCCCGGTACGGGCGGCCGCCTCGCGCGCCACGCGCTCCCCTTCGACTTTCGTCTCCTGGTAAATGTCGCCCGGCCGAAGGGGTGCGTCTTCGGTGGCCGGAGGATGCTCGATGTCGCCATGGACGCCGACAGTGCTGCAGTGCACGACCCGGCGGGCGCCCGCTTCGGCCGCCGCCTCGATGACATCGCCGACCGCCGTGGCGTTCACCGCGCGATACGCCGACGCTGGAAGCCCTGCCTGCCGATAGACGGCGGCAACGTGGTAGACGATCTCGATTCGCTTGACAGCCCGCGCGAGCGCGGCGCGGTCCTCGAGCGTGCCGATCGCCGGTTCGATGCCCGCCGCTTCGAGCTCTCCCGCCTGTGTGCGCTGACGCACCAGACCCCGAACGTGATACCCGCGCCGGGCCAGCGTTCGAGCAAGATGACCACCTGTGAACCCGGTCGCGCCGGTGACTAAGACGCGCACCGCTCTGCTGCCACGGTGACGGGCGAACCGGCAAGCCTCAACGCTCCAACGCTTGCGAGGCCCCCTTCGAGACCGCGTGTGAAGCCGGGAGATCCGATCGCCTTGTGAAACGCGATCGGCAGCACGAACTGCCGGTGCCTTGCGACGATGCGAAACCCGTGGCGGTCGAGCTCGCGGGCGATATCGCCGGCGCCGAACACGCGATAGGCCTCGACCGTACTTCCCAGGGCCTGCGCGAGGCGGCGCCAGACCGCCTGCACGGAGGCGACGCTACAGAGCGCCGGATAATCGAACACGACCCGATGGTGGCTCACGCGGCACAGTTCCGCAAGCGCCCGTCGCCAGTCGGGAACATGCATGAGCATGCGCAGGCAGACCACGCTGTCGAACGACCGGTCGGCGAAGGTCAGCGCATGCGCGTCGCCCTCGCGAAAGTCGATGGTCAGTCCCAGCGCTGACGCACGTGTCCGCGCGACACCCAGCATCTCGCTCGAGGCATCGGCGCCGGTGACATGGGCGCCTCTCTGCGCCAGGGCCAGGGCTGCGCGCCCCGTGCCCGTGGCCATATCGAGGACGGTTTTGCCGGACACGTCGCCGAGGAATTCCATGAGCACGCGCTCCTGATCCTCGAGGAGCATCCTGCCAATCGGTCCGCCAAAGCGCCTGGCGTCGAAGCTTGCCGCCATCGCGGGGTCGGCATATGCCGAGTAGCTGTAGTGGTCGGGGCTCTTCCCCATCACGCCACCAGCGCTGCGCATGCTTCGCGGGTCCGCTGGAGGTACGCCTCGTAGGTGTAGCGGGTTTCGGCGAGCGTTTTTGCGGCGCTGCCTACGCGTTTTGCGTGTGCCGGATCGTTGACGGCTCGAAGGATGCCGCGGGCGAAGCCTTCGGGCGTCGGCTCGGCCAGAATCGCTACCTCGTCGGAGAGCACCTGGGTGTGCGTCAACAGGCGCGTGGCGACAATCGCGCGACCCGAGCGCAGGTACTGGTAAATCTTCAGCGGTGTGTTCGTGCCGGTGCTGCGCGGCGACACGAGCACATCGGCGGCGTCGAGATAGCTCGGAATCGAATCCGCCGGCAGCTCGCCCGTGAAGATCAACCCTTCTGCCCCCATCGACACAGCCTGCGCTTTGGCGCGCGCCACCTGTTCGGGCTTGCCACCGGCGAGAACAAAGCGCACGTCGGGCCGCTCTCGACGCACCAGTGCCGCCGCCTCGAACAGGAGATCCAGCCCTTGGTACGGCTCGAACGTGCCGGTGTACACCACCACCGGCGAGGCGGCGTCCAGCGCGAGACCTGCGCGAATGGCTTTGCCGCTTCCGTGAACCGGCGCCTCACCGGAGCCGGGCGCGTTTTCAATCAGCACCGTTCGTGCGTCGGGCACCACCCGGCGTGCCGTTTCCTCGAGATGTGGACAGATGACGATGGTCACCCGCGATCGTTTGATGGCCGTCCGTTCGAGCCGCTGAAATATCCATCGGAGGATCGCCGATCGGCTGAAGGCGAAGTTCTCGAGCTGCTGCGGCAGGCTCGAGTGCATGTCGTACAGATGCGGCACGCCGAGCGCGGCCGAGATGACGACGCCAATCGCGGCCGCTTCCTCGTGCGAGTGCACGGCGTCGTAGCGCCCCAGACGCGCGCGATTGAGCGCCGTCGCGGTCAGCGTCAGATCGAGAAACAACTTGGCTGCTGATGGGCCAATCTTCACATGTGAGACGAAGGGAGGCCGCGCCGCACGGAAGATGCGGAGACCCGGCAACTGCACGTCGGCGCCAAATGGATACGTGACGAGATCGACGGTATGGCCGAGATCGAGGAGTGCCCTGATGCGGTGGTATTCACTGAACGGGGTGCCCCGAGGCTCGAAGAACGGCTCGGGCGCAATCATCAGAATCCGCATTCCACGGTGGCGATTGTAGGAAACCAGCGGCAATCCGTCAAACGTGAATCCTCGGATGTGACGGACCAGTAAGCACTTGTGTTACCATGATTGGCGTTCGTGTCGACCGATACATTCCGCCTCCAATACTTGGCCAGGAGCGCCGCGGGGGTTCCGCGCGACCTGGTGAACTCCCTGGTCCTTTCGCGGTTCAAGGCCATTCGCCCTACCGTACTCATTTATAACTGTACCTTCGTCTGCGACGCCCGCTGCGAAATGTGCGGCAACTGGAAGATGGGCGATCGCAAGTCGGACATGACGCTGGATCAGCTCGACGGCGTCATGGCGCACGACTTCTGGGGAGCGGTCGAAAACCTGAACATCTCGGGCGGCGAGCCCACGACGCGCAACGATCTGCCGGAAATGGTGGAGCTGTTCTTTCGGCGGTTGCCCCGCATCAGGAAGATCGGCGTCAACACGACAGGCCTCACGCCACACCGGGCCATCCCGATGCTGACGCGCATCGTGGAATTCTGTGCCGAGAAGAACGTGCTGCTCAGCGTCCGCGTGTCGCTCGACGGCATCGGCGACATCCACAACCAGGTGCGGCAGGTGAAGGCGGGTTTCGACAAGGCCTGCCAGACGATCGACGCGATGCAGGCGCTCGCCGAGAAGCACGCGAATTTTCAGTTCGGGCTGGCGGCCACGATCTTCGCGATGAATCTCGAGGAATCCGACAAGCTGCTGGCCTGGGCGAAGAGCCGGCGGCTCGACATCGTGTTCAACATGTTGCGCTTCACCGAGAACATGTTGAACAACAAGAGCCTCGAAGAACAGATTCAGTTCCGGCAGCGCGAAAAGGATTTCATGCGCCGGTTCTTCCTCGATCGCGTATCGGAAGAGTCGGTGCTCAGCGGCCAGGCGTTCATGTACCTGCACTACGCCGACATGATCGCCAATGGGTATCACCGGACGATGCCGTGTCCGTTTCAACGCCAGGGGCTGCTGCTCAACCCTGAAGGCAATCTCTTCTACTGTGAGAACTCCGAAAAGCTCGGCAACGTGCTCGACGAGAGCGCCGAATCGCTGTACTTCAAGGTGGCCAACCTGGCGCATCGGGACGTGCTCCTGGACAAAGTCTGTCCGACGTGTCTGAGCCCCTGCCAGGTCAACGTGGGCGCGATGAAGCAGGTCGTGCCCTACGTGAAGTTCCTGCGCCGCGCGTACCAGGTGAAGCACGATCCGGCGCGACATCTCGAAACCATTCCTCCGGTCCGTTGAACTCGGGAACGCTCGTTCCCCGTGCACCATCACGCGCGCCCGCGCTCCTGCGGCTGGCTTTTGCGGCCGCGCTCGTCTGTTACTTCCTTGCGCGCGCCAATCCCGGAGCAGTACTCGAGGCGTTCACCCGCATCAGCGGAGGGCCGCTCGTCGTCGTGGCCGGCCTGGTGCTCGTCGATCGCGCGCTCATGGCGTATCGATGGTTCGTCCTCCTGCGGCCCCTCGAGCGCGAGCGGATGCCATCGTTCGGTGTCGTGCTGGACATCTTTTTCGTCAGCACGTTTCTCGGGACGTTCCTGCCGGGGAGCATCGGCGGTGATGCCGTGCGTGCGTATTCACTGTCGAAGCACGGCGTCCCGATTGGCGATTCGACGGCGTCGGTTTTCGTTGACAGGATGCTCGGTGTCCTGGCGCTCCTCGTTGTCGCGCTCGTCAGCGTGACGCTCGCGCGCGACCTCGCATCGGAGCGCGCGATTGTCGTGGGTCTCGCCATGACCGCGACCGTCTGCGCGGCGGCCGCCCTGCTCGTGTTCAGCAACCGAACGGAAGCGGTCGCGGAATCGCTGCTCGCGCGGTTGCCGCGGGAATCGATTCGCCGCGTGCCGGCACAGATTCTGGCGTCGATCCGGCGATACGCGCAGCACCGTGGGGCGCTGATCCACGTGCTTGCGGCGTCAGTGGCCGTCCAGGTTTTGCGCGTGCTCCAGGCTTACTACTTAGGTGTGGCGATGGGGTTGCCGCATTCGCTGCAGGTGTATTTCGCCTTTGTCCCGTTGATCCTCCTCATCATGCTCTTGCCGATTACGGTCAACGGTCTCGGCACGTCTCAGGCCGCATTCGTGTGGTTGTTCGGAAGGGTACAGACCCCTGCGCCCGAGGCATTTGTCTTGTCGGTGCTTTTTGTCGGACTGCAGATTGTCGGCAACTTTCCTGGCGCACTGTTAGTGCTCGTGAAGACAGCAAGGGACGTCGGGGTACGCGGGCCGCAACACTAAATCCTTGACAAGCAGCAGCTTCGTTCCGTACCATCCTTTTACCCTCCAGCTCGGTGGTCCGAGTTTCCCGGCTCAGACCGCACCTAAATCACTGGCACCGTTGTTCCGATAAACCGAAGAAGAGCTCAGCAATGGGCCGGCGCTATTTCTTTGTACGCATTTGTACGCAGGTGTCCCATGGTGAACACAAGGGTGAAGACAAACAAGTCTCGTTGGGTAGTCGGTGTGGCGATGGCGGCCTTTCTCGGCGCCGGTTGCCAGGTGGAGAAGAGCGCCAATCCGCTGAGTCCATCGGTGGCCGGTCCGATCGCCGGCGTGACAATTTCGAGGCCTAACCTGCTCGAGCCGGGCCCCGACTGGCAGATTCTGCCCCGCGATCAGCCGGTCCGGCTGATGTTTCAGAACGCCGACTCGTCGGGGGCGCGCGCGCTGTTCTACACGCTGGAAGTGGCGACGGATGCCGAGTTCAAGAACATCGTGTTCACTCGGACCCGGGTCGAGCCCGGCAGCGGCGTGACGACCTTCCAGCTGCCCGATGCGCTGGCGCCCGGGCGCACGTATTGGTGGCGGGTGCGCGCGGAAGACGGCGCGAACGTCGGCGAGTATTCAAAGCCGCAGAGCTTTGCCGCCGTGGCCTCGGTCACCCTGACCGCGCCAACGGCTGTCACACCGAGCGGCTCGATCACCACGCTCACACCGGAGTTCAGGGTTCGCGCGGGCAACAAGACGGGACCGTCCGAGCGCATCACGTACATGCTGCAGGTCAGCAACAACACCGCGTTCTCGTCAATCGCCGCGACGTTCGTCGTGGATGAGGCCGGAGGGGAAACGGTCATCGCCCAGAACTATTCCTTCCTGAACGGCCGGACCTACTACTGGCGCGTGCAGTCCAGGGATAGCGGCGAGAGCCGGGCGGTGAGCCCGTGGTCTGCCGTAAAGACATTCTCGGTCAACGTGCCGCTGCCCCCGACGCCACCACCGCCAGGACCTCCCGGCGGCGATGATCCGCCTGGCGGCAACGGCGACTGGACGCAGTGCGGGTCGACGCCGGGCGAAGCGATTGTCGAGTGCGTTCGACGAGCGGTCTACCGTCGCAGTACAACGGAGGAAGCGTTCAACGTGACCAAGCGTGTTGCGTGGCTGCTTCGCGGGAAGGGCTACGGGCTGCTCATCAAGGAGGGCGGCGAGAACATCATTTCGTGGAAGGGCTACATGTTCTCAATCAGCCGTGTCTGCCTGCCGAACGGCCAAATCTACAAGATACTGAGCGACGCAGGTCCGAACGGTGAGAACGGCGCAAAATGGTCCGACGACGGGTTTGTGGAACGGGATCGCTACGTGCCGGCTATCAATCCGGACTGAGCCGGACTATCCCGGACCTGCGATGAGCAGGTCCGGGGATGAGCGGTCCGGATTAGAAGCGCAGGCGCGCGCCGATGCCGAGCTGGACGCCGCCTACTCTGAGATCGTCGAACGAATCGAAATCAGCGTTTCCTCCGGCGTATCTGAGGAAGACGCCCGCGCCGTAGTTGGGCCGGACGAAATAGTTGATGTTGGCGCCGATGTTGACGCCGGCGGTTCGCGCTCGTTCACGTGTGCTGCCGAGACTCAGGCTTTGCGTGCCTGTCGGGACCGATGACGTCGTGAAGTCCTGGCTCACGTTGTAGAACACCGGACCAATCGACAGCACGGCTTCGATCTTGTCGGTGATGGGGCGGAAGTACGAGAGCAGCACGCTGGTGCCGACTTCCTTGTGTTTGAGGCCGGTACCTGTCGCCGTGACATTGGCCGGTCTGTTGATGACAACGGGACTTGGAATCGACGCGGCGACCGACGATTCGCCGTTGTCGGTGAAGATCGAGACTCCCAGACTGACGCCGAACTGCGCGTTGATGCGATACCCTGCGCTGATATCGAATAGGCCTCCGCCATCGACGCCCTGGGCCGTGTTGATGATGGCCGTTTCGCCGTACAGCGGAAAGCTGTTGGTCATTTCGATCGATTCCGACTGGGTTTGCGCGCCGCCATTGAGGTCAAACCAGTACTTGGTGGGAGTCTGCGTTGCCTGCGTCTGCGTTGCCTGCGTCTGAGCTGCGGCGATTGAACTGCCTGCGAGGCAGAATGCCGCCGCCATCAGTGCTGCGCGGGTCGTCAGTTTGTGCATCGATGTCCTCAGTGTGTGTTGATGAAGTGATGTCATTGCGGTGTTCACCGTACCGTGCGGTGACGGCGCCCATCGTAACATGATCCGCCGTCAGAATTCTCGGCAGGAATTACGTTTCAGGGTTTACACAAGATCGACTGGCGTTTATTATTGACCGCGACGTGTACCACTGCGTCGCACCCGCAGCACAATCTGTTTGTCCAGATCATCAGGAGTGTTCATGCATCAGAGGTTTTTGTTCGCGCTGTGCAGCCTTTCACTCGTCGTACTCGCGTTCGGCTGTTCGGAGTCGCAGCCGCTCACGCCGACTCCTCCGGCGCCCCCGACGACAAGCTCTTCGGACGGCACTACCCTTAAGGTGACCGCGCCATCGCTGGTGTCGCCGCTGAACGACGTGCGACTGGAAGGTTTCACGGCGCCGACGCTGAATGCCGGTGAAGCGCAGTCAACCCAGGGCGCCAGCGTTTCGCCGCAATACCGGTTCCAACTGCTCAACGCGTCCGGTGGTCTTCTGCAGGAAGTCCTGCAGTCGCCGACGAGCTGGACCCCGACGTTCCCGCTCGCCTACGACACGAAGTATCTGTGGCAGGTGCGGGCGGAGACGACCGACGGCTTCGGCCCATGGTCGTCGCGCGGATCCTTTCTCAGCGCGAAAGGCAGCTTCTTCCGGGGACAGGAGGTGCTCGACCTGCTCACCACCGGTCAAACCGTCGGCACGCGCATCGGCGGCCAGTTCGTTGCAGGAGGCTGGCAGGCGACGTCGTTTCAGGACGGGATCGACTACGACATTCCCACATGCAGCGCGTGCACCGTGGAGTTCGATGTGACCGGTTTCGGCAAGGGTGAAGGCCGTAACGTCCAGAAGGATCTCAAGTGGCTGGCAATGGGCGACGGTTCAACGTGGGGCAATTTCGGCGCCTTCCGCAATCACCCCTGGAAGATGCACATCGAGCAGCGCGGCGACGGCAATGGCACGGGCATGAAGCTCATCTGGCGCAACGGCAGGGCCGGTGATGGCGATCCTGGTGACCACGAAGGTAAAGTCGATCCGACATCCAACAACTGGCGTCAGGACGGAGTGTTTCACTTCACGGTCACCTGGAATGCTGGTGGATATCGGATCATGGTCGGGGAAACTCAGCCTAACGGTACAGTCTCAGGCAATCAGGTCTGGTTCCAGGGGTCGTTCGCACGACCCTATGCTCCGCCCAATCACCGCATCTCGCTTGGAACGCGCCCGCGCAGCGAAACGCTCGAGGGCACGTATCGTAACGTGAGGATCTATCCAGGACCGCCGCGGTAGGTCTTCGACAAGTAGTGACAGCAAAGACCGGAGGTGGGTGACCATCTCCGGTCTTTTTGTGTACTCGCGATCCCGTTAGAAAATCTTTTTGCCAAGTCCGATCAGTCCCTGTTTCCAAGGGGCGCGGTGCGAAATGCCGGTTGTCGCCTGGAACGATTGAACGTGGCGGACATACCAGTCGTAGTTCCGGATGAGGGCATCGCGGTTGGAGTAGCGAGGCTGGAAGCCCAGCACGCGCTCGGCCCGTTCGATTGATACCCACGAATCGACCGCAGCCGTTTCGTAGACCCATTGGTAGACGGGCGACAGTTTCAGCGCTTCCAGAATCTTGAGAACCGCGATGATCGGGCCTGCCGGCAGCGGCCGCACCTTGCGACCGTGCCCGGCGTGGTCGAGCACGGCTTGAAAGTCGTCGCGCAGGCTGCCGTACTCCTTGGCGCCGATGTTGAAGACCGTGTTGACCCGCGAGGGCTCGCCCGTCATCGTGGCGTAAATCGCGTCACACAGATCCTGCACGTCGAGTAGTTGGTACTTGTTCTGGCCGCGGCCGATCACGGGAAACCCACTGCCCGAGTGCGCCCAGTCGTAAAGAATCGACCATACTCCCAGCCGCTCTGGCCCGACAAACGTTTTGGGCCGAAGCACAGGCACGCACAGGCCTCGCGCACGAAAGGCATCGCACTCCTGCTCTGCCAGCACCTTCGCCTCGGCGTACGGTCCAATCACTTCGATGGCGCTGTCTTCAGCCGCGCCGGAGGCCTTCGTGCCATAGACCGCCGTCGAAGAAATGTGGATGACGCGCGAACTCTGATTTTCAGTCGCTGCCTGCAGCACGTTCCGCGTTCCGGTGACGTCGGTGGACATGATCGCGTCTGCCGTGTACGAGGGAAGCGCGGCCGCGCCATGAACGACGATGTCGCAGCCCCGCATGGCCTCGCGGAGTGCGGTGGCATCGCGAATGTCTCCGGTCACGGCCCGAATGCGATTCCGCTCCGGGTAGTCGAACGGCGCGATGTCGAACGACACGATGGCATGGCCGCGGTCGAGCAGGTAGCGTATGAGGTTGATGCCGAGGAAGCCGGAGCCGCCGGTGATGAAAACGGCGCGGGTCGTGGTGTCACTCATTCAAGGGCCGCACGATAAAGGGTCACGTCGGGAAACGACATCACGGCTGTGAGTTTTGCCAGGACGTCGGGATGCACGCGATCGCGGTCCGGTCGCACCACGACATGAGTGACATGGTAGCGGCGCAGGATGTCGATGGTTTCTTCAGGATTTCGCTTGGCAGATCCGAAAAACCGATCCACATCCCGGGCGCGCTCGGCGCTGCCCACCGCATACTGTCCCCTTCCCCACCCGAGGACCACGCGCCGATCGGCGGCTACGGTGATCAGAGACGGCGCTGTCGGCCGGTCGTGAAGAATGACGGTCGATTGGGCGTCCTGGGTCTTCAGATAGTCGGCAATGCTCAACTCGTTGCGGGTCAACGCCGCGAGTGCCGGACGCTCGTTGTCGGTCCACTTGCGCGCCAGGTAGTGAACGGATGAAGGGGTCGACACCACCAGCGTCAACGCGATCGCCGCCGCACCAGCCGCACGATGGGATCGCGCGAGCGCCGATAGAGCGCCGGCCGCGAAAATCCACCACACGTAGAGACCGGTTTGATAGAACTGCAACGTGTCGTTGTACGGATCGGTGGCCAGCACGAACGGAATTGCGACGCCTGCGACGACGACCCATGCCAGCAATCGCCACGCTGAGCCGTCCGGCTGCGTTGCGTCTCTGAGCGCCCGCCAGATGCGTGGGGCGCCGAGCCAGCGCACGCCCGGTCCCACCGCCAGGAACATCGCCGTGGCTGCCAGGAGAAAGATCGGACGTTGAAGGGCGCCGATCGGCATCACCGTCTCGGCAAACCGGGAAAATGCCCCCGTCAAGTCCAGCTTGATCAACATACGTTCCGGCAGCACGAACCAGGCGAGCACCAGCGACGATCGCCGATCTTCGGGCGGCAGCGTCAGCACGTTGTAGACAAAGGGGATCGTCAGGAAGCCGGTCAAACCAACGACAAACGCGAGCCGGCGCCGGACCGCCCAGTCGTTTCCAGCGAAGACGATTGCGCCACACACACCCGCCATCAGGATGATGTACGCGAACGGCTTGAATTGAAACAGCACCGCAATCAGAAACGCGCCTGCCACCGTCCACCCACCGGCTGCCGCCTCCAGGCACCGCACGAGCGCATAAAGTGCCGTAAAAAAAAGCGGCAGCGACGGGGTCCACGTATTGAAGTGAAGCACCTCCATCGTCGGCGCCAGGAAATTCGTTGGCCACAGGACATAGTCCCACTGTCCCGTTTGTTCCGGCATCATCCAGGCGAACAGGTAGGAAAAGTCGCTGCCGACCAGCAGCAACACGACGGCGAGCAACGCGGTCCAGACCGACGCGAGCCGGCGAACGAGCACGAAGGCGGTCAGCGCACCGAGCGCCAGAAACGTGGGCCACGCAAACCGGAAATACATCGGCAGGAACTCGACCTCTGTGAACCGATGCACCATCGTCAGGACGAGCTGAGGGTAGTAGGCCGCGTGCAGTCCATGACCGGAATAGAACGACGCTTTCGGTGGAATCGTGTGCGTCGCGTCCGAGGCCCAGGCGGCGTAGTGACTCAGGTCGTACGAATCGTAGTCGCCGTAAACCGTCAAACCTTCGGGCGTCTCGACAAGGCGATTCGCAAAGACGATCGCGCCCAGGGCAAATGCCAGTGCCGCGATGGCGATGCACGCGGCGAGATCGTGTCGCGAGGTCCGCGGCGCGTCTGGCCGTCGTTCGGCTATTGACAGACCTGCACCTCCGAGCGCACAGGCAAGATAAGGAAAAACCTGGATGAGCCCAACGCGCCCTATCAGCTCAACGAGTACGGGAACGGCGGCACTTCCAAGGCCCATTTGGATGATCGTGCGCTGCAAGAGGTCGATGCCCCGGGTGAGACGCGCACCGAGCACGAGTCCGGGACCTGCAGTGAAGATGACCCAGGCCGCGAGAAAGCGAGCAGGTTCAGGGAGAAACGCGAGGAGTGGATGCAGTACGAGCCAGGCGAGACTGCCTGCCATCGCACCGAGTGTCAAACGTCGCAACAAGACGCGGTATTGTACCGCGTGAATCGGTCAAGAACCGGTTCGACGTTCTGGGTTCTAAGGTTCTAGGTTCTCGAACAGAGAACCCAGAACCAGAACCTCAGAACTCCAGAACCTCGAACCGTAGAACCGTACTCTCGACAAGCTATCTGCGATAGATCTCGACGTTGAATCCGTCGCTGTTGTCCTCGAAGTGGTCGTCATTCACCCCCAAAAACAATCGGCCGCCGGTAGGCATTTCGAGACTGCGAACCGATCCAATGGCGAACGGCCGTCCGTTGCTGATACGCCCGATCAAGCCGCCGACCGCCATATTGGGCACCGCGAATCTCGCGTTGGGAGGCATCTCCTTGTTCCCATCGGGACCGGCGGTCATGCCGGCGCCTGTCCCGAAAGCGACCGTGCCGTCGACGTTGAAGGAGATGCGTTCTCCGGCATTGACGACGAGCCCTGTGTCGGTCCAGGCGCGATTGGCTTCGACTCTCACGCGTGCCTGAGGATCGCCCGTCCACCCTCCACGCCCGTGACCACGGCCGGAGGTCGCCGCAGGCGGGTTGTTGTTCGCCGCGGGCGGGTTGACGATGCTGTTGAACACGTTTCGCGCGGGTGGACCGTTGAGGTACAGCCGGGCCACGTCATTGGCGTGATAGGTCGCGCGCCCGGCGGTCGTGTCGAACGTCACCGTGTCGCTCTCCCAGTGATAGACCTTGCCTTTCAGGATGCGGCCATTGCGCATGACGAGGGTGTGGCGCTCCAACTCCGGTGGATTACCCGACGTCGGGAGCTGCAGCAATTCGTCCCGCGACGGATCGCCCGCCGCATAGAGAATGACCGCGATATCGTGCACCGGATACATCCGTTTCTGTCCGTTGGCGACGACGCCCACGTTTGTCCCCGTGTCGTAAAACAACTGTCCTGTATGACGGTCACCGTTGGTCATGACAAACGTCACTTCCGCCGCTGAGGCCACACTCCCGGCCCCGATACACAGCGTGACCAGTGTGGCCGCTAAGATTTGCCTCATAAGTCCTCCTGCTAAAGCTCGCACGTGTCGCACTCCGAGACAGTTCGGACCGACAACTGACTACAACAGCAATTTGCACGCCAGCCGGCGCGCCTGTCAGGAGTTGACGGTGACGGGGGACTTCTTTACCAGCGGTGTCGCCGACAGGGCTGCTTTGCCCAGATTGCCGAGGATGGTGGGGTAGGCTTCGCAGGGTGTCCAGCAGTGCGAGCAATGTTCCTCGACGACGTCCTGGCGGAGCTGCCGGCGGCGGTCGCTGTTCCACAACGCCTGCAGGTCGAACTGGCTTTCGCGAAGGTTGCCGACCTTGGCATCCCAGATTGAGCACGCAAAGAGGTTCCAGTACGCGTCGATGAAGCACGAGGACGACAGCGCGCTGCACGGCAGGGGCGACTTGCCGGTCTCGTAGTAGTTGGGAATCAGCGCCTGGTACCGATCCTCGAGAAAGTGCACCGGATGGACAGACGCACCGTTGATCTGGCGATGGCGGTTGACGGCTTCGATGACCTTGGCATGATGCGGTGCGACGCCGCCGTACCCCAGATTCGCGAAGTAGTGCCCCGACTCGTGTCCGATATTCAGGTGCAGCTCTTTGCGTGTGAAATCCGGAATCACGCTCTGGATGGCGGCGATCGTCTCGTCGACTTTCGTCGCGTTTTTTTCCATCAGCGTCATGCCGATGACGGTCTGAAAATTCTGACGCTTGATGCCGCGCAGGCGTCGATAGGTCTCGATCGCCTTGTCCCAGCTGCCCGGCAGGCCACGCATTTCTTCGTGCAGCGCTTTCGGGCCGTCCATGCTGATGGTCACCATCAGCCGCCCGACGCCGCGTTCGAGCGTGCGCTCGACCAGTTGAAGGGTCTTGTCCCCGAACCAGCCGGTTGTCGGGAAATTCAGGAGATACAGCGAGCGGCAACTGCGCTGAATGGCGGCGACCAGATCGTCGAGGTCGCGCCGCATGAAGAGCTCGCCACCGGTCAGGTGCACCCAGCGGAACTGCGGGTACCGGCTGAAGAACTGCTCCACCTCGTCCGGCGTCATCTCGTCCACGCTTTTCTTCTGCCAGATGTTGCACATCTCGCAGCGGAAATTGCAGTGATACGTGGCGACGAAGGTAACCTTGTATGGCAGGGTCGGGGACCGCAGGTTGGCTCCGAGGATGGCCTTCCCCAGACCGATCTGTTTGCTGAGCACTCACCTGCTATGTTAGCAGCGATCGCTCGGCACGGGCAATGTGAAATGCCGATAAGCAGTTGACCCCACAGGCGTAATTCCCTATATTGATTCCCATTCCAGTGACGACTCGGGCCGCACGATCCGCACACCGCTAGTGTCCACGCCGCAAATCAGCGTTGTTATTCCTACCCGGGATGAGGAAGGTCTGATCGGTACCATTATCGATTCCGTCCGTCCCTACGCCGACGAAGTGCTCGTGATCGATGGACACTCGCGCGACCGTACGCGCGATATCGCCGTATCGAGCGGCGCGCGGGTCGTGCTCGATCGCGGCAAGGGTAAGGGTGACGCCGTCCGCCTGGCCTTCGACGAGGCCGCCGGCGACATCGTCGTGTTCATCGACGCCGATGGATCGCACGAGCCGAAGGACATCCCCGCGATGGTGGCGCCGATTCAGTCCGGACAGTTCGACATGGTCGTCGGGTCACGCGGCAAGGGCGGGAGCGACGAACTGCACGGCACGCTGGGGCAGTTGATTCGCTACGTCGGGTCTCAGCTGATCATGCTGGGCATCAACTACCGCTGGAACGTCCGCCTGACCGACAGCCAGAACGGCTTCCGCGCGATTCGCCGCGACGTCGGCAAGCGCCTCGGGTTGACGTCGAATCTGACCACCATCGAGCAGGAAATGCTCATGAAGGCCCTGAAGCAGGGGTTTCGCGTGTCGGAAATCCCCAGTCACGAGTACGAGCGTCAATGGGGCACCTCGAAGGTCGTCGTCTGGAAGCTGTGGTTTGCCTACGTGTGGTCGTTCCTCAGAAATCTCTTCTAAGACCACTGCACCACCCCGCCGTATTTTTCGCGTGGAAAATCTGCTCGAGGCCAATTTGATTGTAAATAAGTACAATCTCCGGTAAAGTGCCTAGCGGCCGGTGACGACATGATTCATAGAGAGTTCATAGGATGCGCAAGAGTGTGAGATTGCTTTCCGCAAGCGCCATGCTTGCTTCGTTGACCATCTTTTCGGCATGCGGCTCCAAAGCGGCGACACCGACACAGCCGACGACCCAACCCCCCACCACAACCCAGCAGGCCCGTTCAGTTGCGGCTCCTGGGCTGTCCTCACCCACCAACGGCGCGCAGTTGACCGAAACGGCCGTCATTCTGAAGGCGACCAACGCGCAAACCACGGGCAGCGTTCAGGACGTCAAGTACCGCTTCGAGTGGTCGGAGGTTGATAGTTTTCCCGAAGGTAGCCGGACGGGATTCAAAGAAGGCGTCGAACAGGGCGGCGATACGACGGCGTTTCAGATCGGCGACACGCTGAAGCCTGGTTTCAAGTACTACTGGCGCGTGCTCGCTTCATCAGGCGACCTCACGAGCGAGTGGTCGGCGACGGGATCGTTCGTCACCGTGAACAAGGGCTACGTGCGAGGCCAGGAGGTTTACGATCCGCTCACCACCGGCGAGACCGTTGGTGCGCGGATTGGCGGGACGTTCGTCGCCAATCAGGGCTGGAAGGCGACCAGCCCGAGCGATGGCATCGATTACGACATCCCCACCTGCAGTGCCTGCACCGTGGAATTCGATGTGACGGACTTTGGAAAGAAAGTGGGCGCGCCCTTGAGCAAGGATTTGAAGTGGCTCTCCATGGGCGANGNGNCNACGTGGGGCGANTTCAGCGCGTTCCGCAATCACGGCTGGAAAATGCACCTCGAACAGCGCGCCGACGGCGACGGGACCGGGATGAAGCTCATCTGGCGGAACGGTCGGGAGGGCGGTGGCGACCCGGGCGATCACGAGGGCCGGATCGAGCCGACGATGAACTGGCGATCGAGCGCCGTTTTCCATTTCACGATCACGTGGACGCAGACGAGCTACGAGGTCTGGGTCGGGGAAGTGAACGCCGACGGGTCGCTCTCGGGCAACCGTATCTGGTTCCAGGGAGGGTTCGCGCGCGCCTATGCGCCACCGAATCATCGCGTGTCGATCGGCACGCGGTCTCGCAGTGAGACGATGCTCGGGCTGTTCCGGAACGTCAGAATCTACCCGGGGCCGCCGCGGCCACGGTAGACGACGG
>Ga0065705_10002165_pt1 | contig 17892 bp, 15 predicted proteins | sample SwibulcommuniRL2_FD_59092 | JGI IMG/M metagenome (GOLD analysis project Ga0065705, IMG submission 59092) | Bulk soil microbial communities from switchgrass field near Rose Lake, East Lansing, Michigan, USA - RL2 Bulk Soil v2 (version 2) | ecosystem: Environmental > Terrestrial > Soil >...
AGCAGGGACATGCCATTTTGTTTGAGAACGGGCACGGCGCGCCGTGAGTAATCCAGCGAATAAGAGCGGATGGATTGCAATCCACTTCGCCGGGCGATGAGGATTTGCTCGTCCAAAGAAAGGTCACGTTCGTGAATCCAGGCTCCGAATTTCATAGTATTTGTTGTCCTTTGTTACGATAGCAGAGCCGTAAAACAGTAGCCCCTCGAGAATAGGGGTTATTTCTCGAGGAGCTTAGCTGTACCTTGTGGGGTTATCCTTTCAATCCAGAGGTAACCACACCCTTGAGGATTTGTTTCTGACCGAAGAAAAATACGATAATCAACGGGAGAATATAAATCACGCTGGCAGCCAGGCTGATGGTTTTAAGGTCGATTCCTTGGGGATTTTTAAATGCAGTTGCAAGGGTGACACCCAGAAGGGTTTTACTGGCGTTCAAGTAGATGGATGGCATGAGGTAATCACCCCAGACATTAATGAAGCCAAAAATCATCACCGTCGCGATCACGGGTTTGGCGTTGGGGAGAAAGATTCTCCAATAAATTTGGAAAGGATTGCAGCCATCTATTTCAGCCGCGTCTTCCAGTTCTTTCGGGAAGTTCAGGAAAAACTGGCGGAACATGAAGATGTTATACGGACTGCCTGCCAGCGCTCCCAGAATCCAGGGCCAGTAGGTGTTGGTTAGCTTTAGCCTTGCGTAGAGAATGAACTGGGGAATCAAGATGACGATGAAGGGAACAATCAACATGGCAATGACCAGGCCAAACAATTGTTTATTGCCTTTAACGTCGTTATAGCGGGCGAAGGCAAACCCAACCATGGAGCTGATAAGTGCCGAGAGCGTTGCGGTTGAAAGGGCCAATACTGCGGTGCGTAACGCAACTTTCGCAAAGGGCGTCATTATAAACACCAACTGATAATTCCGCCACTGGGGTGTACTAGGGAAGACTCGAATGGGATAAGTCAGATACTCCGCATCAACTTTTAAGGAGGAAATCACCATGAAAAAGACTGGTGCAATCAATATGAGCGAGGTCAATATCAGAAGCGAATAACCAAAGAAACGGTTAACACGTTTCATCATGAGGTCTCTGTACTGGGCATCCATTAGTTCGCTCCTTCCGAAGCGCCGCTGTAAACCCAGTATTTCTCGGACCAGAAAACGATCCAGGTCAAGATCAGGATGCCGATAAACAACATCCACAACAGGGCCGTGCCATATCCATAACGTCCACTTGTGAATATCTGCTGATAGGTATGGATCATGTAGAGATAAATTGGCCGGGGAGGAACGGAGGAGGCGGCGATACCCACTTTAGTAACAAGCAAGGGCAGGTTGAGTTGCTGGAAAGAGCCGATCAACCCCAGCACCAGCTGGAAGAAGATTACGGGTGTCATCAAGGGCAGGGTTATATGCCGAAAAACCTGCCAGCTATTCGCGCCATCAATCTGGGCGGCTTCCTTAAGTTCATCCGGAATTCCCTGCAAACCAGCCAGGAATATTACCATGCCGTATCCCAGACCGCCCCAAATTGCGATGCTTGTCATCCCGGGTAATGAATAATCGGAAAGCCAGCCGATCGCCACTGGCTCAGGGGTGAACCGGCTGATGGAGGCATTGAGCATTCCAAAGTTTTTCTCCAGGATGATGCGCCAGGCGGTGACGGCGGCCGTAATGGGGATCAAACTGGGAAGATAGAAAATGGTACGGAAAAACCCACTGCCTTTGACATCCTGGTTGAGGATCAATGCCAGTAGGAATGAAAGTACCAGCCATAGGGGGAGATTGGCCAGTCCCCAAAGAATGGTGCGCACAAGGGAAAAGCTGACATCCGGGTCTTCGAAGACACGCGCATAATTACCCAGGCCGACAAATTTCACGGTGTCCAGATTGAGGCCATCATAATTCGTAAATGAAGTGAGAAGCCCAACCAGCAAGGGAAAGATGCCCAGCAGTACGAAGCCAATCACCCATGGAGAAACAAAAAGATAAAACGTAAGTGTTCGTCTCTGATTGCGGGTCAGTGTGCGTTGCCCGGATTCCTTACGCTCGAGTTGATTTGCGGTAATTCCAGATTCCATTGACAACTCCTGAAAGAGACTTGAAGTAGGAGGTCGGGCTCTTCCGACCTCCTACCGTTGTGATTTGTCAACAGGATTAAGGGATGATGCGGTCAATACCTTCCTTGATGGCGGTGTTCGTATCTTTTTCGATGCCCGCCAACATATCATCAAAGGTGATGGTCCCGGAGAGCGCCTGGTCCAAGTAAAGATTCCAGGCGTTGCTTACCACAGTCTCTCCAATGAAGGGGTTGAACTGCAACGGGGAAGTGTTGAGTTCCAATTCACCCTGTAAGACCTTGTAAGCCTGTTTCTGGAAATCGGTTCCCTGCGGGATCATGGACCATTGCGACTTCAGAGCCGGAACGCCCCAGCCGCTGCCAGCGCGTTCGATGGAAGGCTGCCCGGCATGATAGTACTCGAAAACCTTCCAGGCGGCGTCGGGCACCTGCGTTGCGGAGGTCATGATCGCGCCCGTAGCAGTGACAGTCGGGTCGCGGCGCTCGCCAGCCCAGGTGGGACCCGGCAGCATCATGACCGCGTCCTTGTTCGCATCGCCAATAGCCATGGCGCTGAACCAGAAGCCGTATTGAGCCATGGAGGCGGTGGCCCCGACAAAGTCAGTGCCGAACCAGCCGGCGGGGCTGGGGTTCTTGGGGCTGGGACTGACTTTCTCAGCGGCCAGATCATAGAACCACTGGACAATGGCCTTGGCATCTTCGCTTTCAGTAAGATTGATCTTCTCATAACCTGCTGCGTAAAGGCTGGCGCCAGTTTCAGCCAGCATGTTCATCCAGAAGCGGTCAATCCAGGCCGTCTCATACCCATAGCCATATTGCAACATACGCTCACCATCGAAGGTGGTCAGCTGCTTGGCAGCATCCACGATTTCGGTAAACGTCATGGCTTTGGTGTCATCGGGAATGGGCAAGCCGGCTTTTTCAAAGTGGGCCTTATTGGCGAAGATGGTGCAATCAGGTGAGAAGTCTTTGCACATACCATAGATCTTGCCTGTGCCAATCTCGAGCGGACTTTCAGCCTTGTAATAGTCGTTGGCGGGGGCAAGGTCGGCAATGTCGATCAACTGGCTGGCCTCAAAGTAGGGGGTCAGATCGAGCAGCAGTTTGCGGGCCAGCAAGCCAGGGATCGAGGGTGCCTGCAAGCGGTAGATATCTGGGGGTGAACCAGCCGCATACATGGCGAAGAAGCGAGTCGGATCCATTCCATCCACGACTTCGACCGTAATGCCGGGATTGGCTTCCTGGAAGGCAGCGACGTGGTCCTCGGTGAATTCGGCCAGGTTGTGCATCACCACAACGTGGCCGCTGATAGGCTCAGCCACTGGTGCTTCCGTCACCGGCGCGGCAGTCGGTTCGACGGGTTTTTCAGTGGGCTCTGCCACGGGCGCGGGTGCCTCGGTAGCAGGGGCACAACTGGCCAGCAAAGCGCCACCGAGGAAAGTGCCGGACAGTTTCAACACGTCTCGGCGAGATATTTTTTTCAATAGTTTTTCGGCCATTTCTCAATCTCCTTTTTCTTGAAAGTGGAAGTTGATATTCATACATGGCACTGTATTTTTCTTCTCGATTGGCACCTCCTATTGCTTTTAAGTGGTATTCGGCTGGTTTGACTCTACAAAAGGTTTTCCAACAATGAACCTGCCAAAAACCCTCTTCTCAACCCTGTATCTGCGAGCAAAATTCCTACGAAAAAAGAATAGCATTGTATGTACCCGCGGACAACACACTGGATTTCGCGCATTTCATCTACTACTTGTCGCACCGAAAAACGTGCCTGGTGGGAATGCAAAAATTCCTTCATCTCATTTAGCCATTCGCAATGAACTCTTCCTGACAATCAGATCTGCGGGCAATCGAACCGGCTGGAGAGCAGACAAATCCTTCCCATTATGCTGGGCATTAATGACACCGACAAGAAGTTCGATTGTCTTTGCGCCCATCAGTTCAAAATCTTGAGCGATGGTGCTGAGTGGCGGTGAGCTGAAAGCGCTTTCGGCGATGTTGTCATAGCCAATAATGGCAACATCACCTGGAATTTGCAGACCGCGTTCCTGGATTGTATGCATGGCGCCAATGGCCATCTGGTCATTGGCAACAAAAATCGCATCCATCTCAGGGTAGGTATCCATCAATTTGAGGGCGGCCTTTGCGCCACTTGCGGCACTCCAGTCGCCCTCAGCCGAATGTAATGGGCTGAGTTGCAGGCCAGCTTTCAGGAGCGTGTCGCTCCAGCCAGATTTACGCTCTTCGGCATCTGCAAAGGTAAGTGGTCCGGAAATATGGGCAATGCTGCGAAAACCTTGATCGAGGAGGTGTTGCGTAGCCTGGGATCCCCCGGCATAGTTGTCGACAATGACAAACAGGGCATGTTGAAGTGGAGCTGATCCCTGAAAAACAACCGGAGTTGGGAGACCGGAGAGCTTTTCAATCACCTCCTGCCGATAATGCTCGATATCAGGGCATGCCCAGGCAACCCCCTCCACGCGCATTTCATTCAGGAAACGAACAAGTCCCTGATAATCGTTGATACGGAATCCTGCCAAATTCCTTATCAGGAGCGCGTACCCCAATTCTTCTGCCTTGAGGGTAATTCCATTCAGTACGCTGGATGGGCCAACGAGATTCAGCCCTGCGGTGACAACCGCGATTGTATGTGTGCGCTGCTTGGTCAAGCTGCGGGCAACTGCGCTGGGATGGTACCCCAACTCATCAATCACTTTTTGTACCTGTTTCCGCGTAACGTCGGCTACATCGGGATGATTGTTGATCACGCGCGATACGGTTTGCTTGGATACCCCCGCAGTTTCGGCAACTCTTAGTATCGTAATCTGATGATTTTTGCTCATCGCGAATCCTAAAGCTTGTGACCGGTACCGAGACCGGTACCGAGACCGATAACAATACTTTAGCATGGAAATTCAGAAAAATCAATACTCAAAAACTAAAAGGTCAAGGCCCCTTGAGAGTCTGGAATTGGAGAGCAAAACCTTTCTCGAATATGCTTTTGGGTAGCGCACAAATCATACCGAGGAAAGTCAAGAGGAAGTCGAACACAATGGAAGAAAAGATCGTTTTTGATGTGTGTGGAGAAGCGGCCAAAAGAATAGGTGAACAAAATAGGTGCGCTTACGCCGAAGCGAGCACCAAATACCAAAAACGGATCGCGGAGCCGTTTCTGGATCGGATTTAGAGTGTACCGAGTATCAAATTCATCTTTTCGGCAGCTTCATCCTGCATGCTTAGGATGACACTTGAATAGGTATCCATCGTTGGGACAATGGATGCATGACCGAGTCTTTCCTGGACTACCTTCGGGTGGACATTTGCGGAGAGCACAAGAGAAGCCGAGGTGTGCCGAAGATCATGAAAGTGGATTTCCGGGAGTCCGGCTTTTTCGATTGCTTCTTTAAAGTGCTTAATCAAAAAACGGGGGTTCACTAGCTTACCGCTGGCGGTGGCAAAGAGAAGCCCTTGATCCCTATTAAGTTGTTTTATATAATCCTTCAAAACGGTAAGAGCAAACAAGGGAAGTTTTACCGACCTTCTTGACGTTTCAGTTTTGGGTTCGGTGATCACAACACCAATACCAAGCTGGTATAGGACTGCGTGATTGACGTTTATTATCCCCTTATCCAATTGGCAATCCTCTACATGAATTCCCAAAAGCTCCCCCTCCCGGAATCCTCCATATACCACCAGCACATAAATCAAATAGAAGCGGTCATTGACGATGGATCGTAAAAGCGTATTCACTTGGTCTGCTGTATAAACAGAAGGCGGTCGTCTCTGGGGCTTTGGGGAATCAACCAGGTCCGCAACATTCTTCATCAGGAGACCCCACCTGACAGCTTGGTGCACACCTCTATGAATAACCGAGTGGATGAATTGAACAGTTCGCCGTGATGCTAGGACCCACCCCATTGCCTCCCGCAATCCAGCACCAGTTAGCGGGCCCGCAATTTATCGATGTTCAGAGGTTAGGGTTTGAGAAGGCCGTCAGCCAGCTCATCGAGAGCCTCAATGAACATCTTGTAAAGCTGGAACCGGCCCAGGGTGAAGGAAAACCTGCTTCTGCGACAACTACTCTACCTGGGAGTCGTTCATCTTGCACTCCTTTTGGTAAGTGAAATCTGGATAAGGTGAATATGTACCTTCCCATCATAGCCTTTGCGCAGAAAAAATCCCCTCCCGAAGGGAGAGGATTAAGCTGGTCGAGTGGATAGGTATTGGAACAAGCACTTTCAGACCGAATGAAAGTGCCGGGGAGTGGGCGATGGGTGGCGGTTTCCTCTCAAAACTTTCCAACATTCACCTGCTGTTCACCAGTAGTCAGAGGATTATTTATTTCCCCATGCTGAAATATGTTTAGCCAAAATTCCTTGATAATACAAAACAGGAGGTTCTCCATGAAAACGCAAAAGACTGTTGTTGGTTGGTCGCGTTTGCAGGGTTGTGGGAATTGATTGCTGCCTTCACTTTGGGCTACTCGAGTTCCGCAGTTCCTTTATGGAATGCAATCATTGTCGGCATCGCGCTGGTGGTCCTGGGTGCCTGGGCTGCCAGCGCGAATGAAGAAGCAAATGACGAGAATTGTGTTCAGAGAAGAGACACTCTAACGTTGAAACGAGTCCTTTCATGGTTTACGGACAAATAAATTGCTATTGCAAATGCTGATTTACACAAGTAATCCAAACAACATCATAAATCCTCCATAATATTCGACGGAGAGCCTTCAGAAAACTTATTGCAGCACCAGGATTACCCAGGATCCGTTTTCATGATTTACGGCATAAAGCAGCCTCTCTGACGTCGAACCATGGAATCCCAGTTTTGGTCGTTTCCATAAGGCTCGGTCATTTAAAGCCGAGCATTACAATCGGCGATTATGGCCATCTGATACCAAACAGGCAGGTGGAAGCTGACCAACTAATGGATAACTGATGTTCGATAAATGATGTGAACCGCACCTAAACTGCACCAGACTAAAAACAAGCAAGTAAAAAGACCCGGGATGCAGCGAATCTTTGTGTCTTTAAGGTGAAGATGTTTGTATTTAGCGTGGCCGAGGGCTTGAACCTCGAACTGAATGTTGGAGGTTCACCTCAAACACAATAGGAGCAACAAAAAAGACCCCAGATATAGTCAATCTTGGGTCTTTACCGGAAAAACTTCCGTATATAGGCTCCTTGCCGAGGACTTGAACCTCGAACCTAGCGGTTAACAGCCGCCCGCTCTGCCGATTGAGCTAGCAAGGAAAGCGACCGACATTATACGTGCAAGGGTAGGGAGTGTCAAGCAAAACGCAACTGTCACACCTGCACTTGCATCCAGAGGCAAGTGTTGCAAGAGAGTGGAGCGGCCGAAGCAATCTCACGTTAGAGAAAAGTTCCTCCCGATAAGTGCTCACTATTTTAGCAGAGATTGCCACGTCGCTCCCTGCGGTCGCTCCTCGCAATGACGGGGATCAGTATTTCACCGCGCTGAACTGGCGGAGTTTGTCGATGCGGTGGGTGGCGATGATCTGACGGACGGTGCCGGTCATGCCGCGCACGACGAGAGAGTCTGTGCTGGCGCCGTCGCCGAAGTAGCGTACGCCTTGCAGCAGTTCGCCGTCGGTGATCCCTGTCGCCGCGAAGAACACATCCTCTGAGGAGACAAGGTCGTCCATCGTCAGGACCTTGTTGAAATCATAGCCCGCCTCCTGTCCACGGCGGAGTTCGTCTTCATCGCGGGCGTAGAGCTTTCCCTGGATCTCGCCACCCATGGCGCGCAAAGCGCAGGCTGCGATCACGCCTTCGGGTGTGCCGCCGATGCCGATCAACACGTCCACACCGGAATCGGGCCAGGCGGTCATCAGCGCCGCGGCAACATCACCATCGGGGATCTGCCGGATGCGGGCACCAGCCTTGCGGATCTCGGCGATCATATCCTTGTGCCGGTCACGGTCAAGGATAATCGTTGTCAGGTCTTCGAGATCCTTGTGTTTGGCTTTGGCGATCGCCTTAAGGTTATCGATGAGCGGTTTTTCGATATTGATCGTGCCCTTCGCTTCAGGACCCACAGCAAGCTTATTCATATACACAAACGGACCGGGATCGAACATCGTCCCGCGCGGGGCGACTGCAACCGTCGCCAGCGAGTTGGTGCGACCGAATGCCAGGGGGCGCGTTCCGTCGATGGGGTCGACCGCGACGTCCACATCTGGAGATGAACCATTGCCCACATTTTCGCCGTTGTAGAGCATCGGGGCATTATCCTTCTCGCCTTCCCCGATGATGATGATCCCGTTCATATCCACGGTTTGGAGCACGATGCGCATGGCGTTAACTGCCGCTCCATCGGCTGCTTCCTTGTCGCCGCGTCCCATGAAGCGCCCGGCTGCCAATGCCGCAGCCTCGGTCACTCGCGCCAGCTCGAGCGCAAGATTCCGGGTAGGATCACTCGTCGTATGCACAGACATCTTCACCTCCTCTACAAAATAAAGAAATGGATGATGAAATAACCAATTGCCGCACCCCAGATCCATGAATCAATGCGGTCCAGGAAACCGCCATGACCGGGGAAAACATTGCTCGAATCCTTCATGCCGCTCTGACGTTTCAACATGCTCTCGCCTAGATCGCCCAGAGGCGCCAGTGCTCCGATAAAAAGCCCCAGCAGCCCGCCCTGGATCGGATTAATCAAGCCGCCCAAAGGTCGCCCTCCAAGAGCGGAAAATGCATAGGCAAAGAATGCACCGATCAGCACAGATGTAAATACACCCGCAAAAAATCCCTCCCAGCTCTTCTTCGGGCTGAGACGCGGCGACATCTTATGTTTTCCATAGACACTGCCGATCGAGTACGCGCCGGTATCGCCCGCCCACACAATAGGCAGAACAATAAACCACCACCACACACCGATATCTTCATTGCCAACGTAACGCAAATCGAGCAAATAGGAACCGACCCAGCCAAGATAGGTAATCCCGGCAACGGTGATCGCAAAATCAAGCCCCGCCTGATCGCGGCCGCGTTCGAAAGCAACTAAGTGGATCGTCATCGCCAGCAGGATCAGGACCACAAGAAGTGGGATTGCTGCCTGTGCAAAAAAGAAGCGTGCTGTGGCTATCACAAGCACGCCTGCAACCGTGACTATTTCATGAGGCTCGAACTGCACCGCCCGAAAGAGACGAACAAATTCCCAGGCGCTGCCGACCAAAAAGATCGCTATGACCAGAAAATAAAATACCCCGCCATAGATAATGGCGGGTAAGCCGATCACTGCCATCGCAAGCGCTGTCAGGATACGCCTATGCATTGGAGGCTTCGTACTCCTTGGAAGAGACTTTTCCATAACGCCGGTCACGGCTGGCGAATGTTTCGAGGGCGCGGTGATATTCGTCCTTGTCAAAATCGGGCCAATAGGTAGGTGTGACGTACCATTCCGAATAGGCAGCCTGCCAGATGAGAAAATTGCTCACCCGCAATTCCCCCGACGTGCGGATGATTAGGTCAGGATCGGGAACGCCGGCAGTATACAAGTAACGGCTGACGAGTTCATCGGTCACATCCTCAGGCGGGATGCCGTCCTTCATGATGTTCTGGATGGCATTTACGATCTCGTCGCGGCCGCCGTAGTTGAAGGCGACGTTGAGGACGAGACGGTCGTTGTTCTTTGTCAGGTCGATCGCGTAAAGCACCTTTTTCTGCAGCGAGGGCGCAAGACGTTCCAGCCGCCCGATATGCCGCAATTGAACGCCTTCTTTGCTCAGCTCTGCCAGCTCACGGTCGATGACATCTTCGAGGATGTACATGAGACCCTTGACCTCCTCAGCCGGCCTGCCCCAGTTCTCGGTCGAGAAGGCGTAGATCGTCAGATATTTAACGCCAAACTCCACGGTGGCGCGGATGATGCGGCGCAGGTTCTCGGTGCCTTGCTTGTGACCGGCGAGACGCGGCAGCCCGCGTGAAAGCGCCCAGCGCCCGTTGCCATCCATGATCATGGCAACGTGCCGGGGAAGTTTATGAGCGGGAATAGGCTGAGGGGATTTTGGCATTCTCTATGTCTGTTATTGTGAGATTATGGCAAACAATCTCCCGTAAGTAGGAGATTGCTTTGGGCTCCTGCGCAGGAGCCCTCTTCGCAATAACGTCTCTCTACACTTCCATAATTTCTGTTTCTTTTTTCTTGCCCATCTCACCGACCTCTTCAACAAATCGGTCGGTCAGTTTTTGCAATTCATCCTCGCCGCGTTTCAGTTCATCTTCCGAGATCAGTTTTTCCTTCTCGAAATCACGCATATCGTTATGGGCGTCGCGACGAATATTGCGGATCGCCACACGTGAATCTTCCAGGCGATGGTGCACATGCTTGACCAGGTCCCGGCGGCGCTCTTCCGTGAGTGGAGGCAGGTTGAGATGGATCACTTTGCCATCGTTGTTTGGATTCAATCCGAGTTCCGACGCCTGGATCGCTTTCTCGATCACTTTGATCGTGGTCGGGTCAAATGGCTTGATCATGAGCGAACGTGGCTCGGGCACACTGATCGAAGCGAGTTGCATCAAGGGTGTTGGTGTGCCATAGTACTCGACAGCCAGTTTCTCAACCAAACCCGGGTTGGCACGCCCGGTACGGATCCCAGCAAGATCATCATGTAGAACCTGAATAGCGCCTCGCATTCGACTCTCGGCGCTGCTTAGCATGTCTTTAATCACCACAGCCTCCTGGTGCTGATGAATGCCGCTCGTCTTACTTAAGAACTCCTGAAGATTGGATGATTTTCAGGTTCGTTAGCACTGCGGCACTATGTTATTCGCAGTTAAGGATACACCAAAATACCAAAAAACGCTACATGCAGCCCCGGCTGCGAGAGCTTTTGGAAAATTGCGAGAGACTCTCAGAATGTTGAGCCACAGTTCCCTGAAGGGGATAATCCTGGCACTGCCCGCCAGGGCAAGTGTAAAGAACTCAGAGATCGTTGAGTTTTTTTCTTTGTGAGCTCGGAAAACTGCCTGACGTATGTTGGAGCCACATAGAATCAAAAAGGAGAGGCAAAGCTCTCCTTTGAAAGAATCGCTTCCGTTAGTCGCTGACCAGGGTCCCGATAGGTTCACCGCGCAGGGCATTCGTGAGCGCTGTGGTATCCCAGAAGTTCAATACCAGGATGGGCAGGTTGTTTTCCATGCACAACGTGACCGCGGTGCTGTCCATCACGGTCAGGCGGCGGCTCAGGAAGTCGAGATGCGTCATGTTGTCGAATTTCGTTGCAGCGGAATTCTGTTTCGGATCGGAGTCATACACACCGTCCACTTTTGTAGCTTTGATGACCACATCGGCACCGATCTCGGTCGCTCGCAAGGCCGCAGCGGTATCCGTTGAAAAATAGGGATTACCCGTCCCCGCGCTAAAGATGACCACTCGTCCCTTTTCCAGGTGCCGGATCGCGCGGCGGCGGATGTAAGGCTCGGCAATAGCGCGCATCTCGATTGCAGACATGACCCGGGTGTACACACCCGCGCGTTCGAGCGCATCCATCACAATCAAGGCATTCATCACGGTGCCAAGCATGCCCATATAGTCCGCTGTAGCACGATCCATGCCGCGTTGCAGGCCTTGCTTGCCGCGCCAGATATTTCCGGCGCCAATCACCACAGCGACCTCAACCCCCATTTCATGAACTTCCTTGATACGGCCCGCAATGGTTTCCGCTTCTGCCACATCAATTCCAAAACCAGATTTGCTGGTCAGTGCCTCCCCGCTGAGTTTGAGAAGAATACGTTTATATTTGATATCGTTCATAATTCTCCTTTTGCCCTTCCGTCTGTATTGGCAGCGAAGAAAAGAGGAAGTCGATCGGGACGGGCGCGACTCATTAAGAAAAAGACCAACCTGAGGTTGGTCTTCTCAAATTTAATCACCTAACTTTTCACCCAGCTCCCAGCGCTGGAAGCGGCGAACCACGACATTTTCGCCGATGGCGGCAACATTCTGGAGGATCAGCTTTTCCACCGTGATGGATTCATCGCGGATGTACGCCTGGCGGGAAAGGACAACTTCGTCCTTGAATTTCTCAAGGCGTCCCAGTACGATCTTCTCGGTAACAGTCTCGGGCTTGCCTTCTTCCTTGGCACGGACGCGAGCGATCTCAGCCTCGTGCTCCATAACGTCGGCAGGAATTTCCTCCGCCTTCAGGTAGCGCGGGGCAGAAGCGGCGATCTGCAGTGCGATCTCATGTGCCAGTTGACGGAATTGCTCTGAACGTGCGACGAAGTCGGTCTCACAGTTAACTTCCACCATTACACCCACGCGACCGCCACCATGCGAGTACAGTTCGACAACGCCTTGTGAGGCTTCACGGTCGGCGCGCTTGGCAGCCGTCGCCATGCCCTTTTCACGCAGCCAGTCAACTGCCTTGTTAAAATCGCCATTGGCTTCGGTGAGCGCCTTGCGACAATCGAGGATACCTGCACTCGTCGCGGCGCGTAATTCTTTGATCATTTCGGTCGTGATTTCCATCTCATTTTCCTTGTAGTGCAAATTACCCAGCGTCAGTTTTGGGTGTTTCAGTCTCAGTCTTCTTCGTTTCGGTCTCAGCAGCTGCGTTCATCTTCGCCAGGGTGGCTTCGCCGAGCAGGGCATCATCTTTCATATCATCGTCGGCTTCAACCACCTTGGGTGTCTTGCGAGCGGATCTGTCCGATTTCAGTTTGGTCTGTTCATCGGGTTTCTCTTCCATGTCCTCTTCCTTGCGCATTGCCTTGCCTTCGAGAACGGCATCGGCAACCTTCGCGACCAGCAACTTGATGGCGCGAATCGCGTCGTCATTGGAGGGGACCACATAGTCAATGTTTTGCGGGTTGCAGTTCGTATCCACCATTGCAACGATGGGGAGGTTGAGCAAATTCGCTTCGTGTACGGCAGCTTCTTCACGTCCCACATCGACGATGAAGAGCAGGTCGGGGCGACGCTTCATCGAGCGCGTGCCGGAGAGGCGCGTGGTCAGACGCGTGATGTCGCGTCCAATCATCAGACCTTCCTTTTTGGTCAGGCGGTCTAGTTCGTTATTGTCGCGCATCTTCTCGAGCCGTTCGAGTTGCTGGATACGGGCGTGCATCGTGGACCAGTTGGTGAGCATACCACCCATCCAGCGCTCGGTGACGTATGGCATGCCACAGCGAGTCGCCTCTTCTGCGACCGTTTCCTGTGCCTGGCGCTTCGTACCGACGAACAGGACGGTTCCACCATTCTGAACGGCGTCACGGATCACGTTGTAGGCATGATTCAATAACTTGGAAGTTTGTTGCAGGTCAATAATATGAATCCCGTTGCGCTCGGTGAAGATGTACGGTTTCATACGAGGATCCCACTTGTTGGTGCGATGTCCGAAATGGACGCCGCTCTCAAGCAGGGCTTTCATGGATATAACAGCCATTTTTCTCCTTACATGTCCGCAGTCAAACGCGTGACGCTATAGCGTCAGCGTACAACGGAATGAGTTTAGCGGGGATTTGTGACCCGCTCAAGGACGCTTGATGCCCGTCCTAGGCAAGATGTGCTTCCCCTGAGAGGGAAGCGGCGGGATTATAACATAGAAAATCCAGAATCAATGTTCTTCCAACGGAAAACGGAGCGAGCCAGGAAGCCTAGTTTTGCCAGACGGCTGGCAGCTTTGAGTAATTGGACTCAACCCTGGATCGTATGAACAACTCCGAAGGAGTGAAACAATTATTAGTGCGGCAAGCATTTTATAAAATCCCGAAGGGATTGAGAAGATCCCCTGCAGTAGTTTCCATGCTGCCTTGGATAGTAATGCAACGCTGATTTGCCCGTTAAAAAGCTCATTCGAGGCTGCGCCTCGAATGAGCTTTTCCGCAAATAATGTTTGGTCCTGCTAGATCACAGCCCCCTGACCATATAATTGCTGTTTCACGTTGACGACACGTTTCCGCAAGTCTGTCTTGGTCTCGATGTCACTGGCGATCTTTTGGATTGCGTACATCACCGTTGTATGATCACGTCCGCCGAGGACTTCGCCGATCTGAGGCAGGGAGGCATCGGTCTCCTTGCGCAGGAGGTACATTGCCACCTGCCTTGGCTGGGCAATTTTTTGCGAGCGATCTCGACCGATCAGCGCTTCAACCGTGGTCTGCCATTCCCGGGCAACCAGTTCAATGATTTTTCCAGGGGCGATATCGCTGCGCTGCGGCAGCAAATCTGCCAGTGCCACTTCGACGAGCTGCGGCGTCATGATGGAACCACTTAAATCGGCAAAGGCAAGGATTCGGTTGAGGGCGCCTTCCAATTCACGGATGTTCGACTGGACGCGGCGGGCAATGCTCTCCAGAATATCATCGGAGATCTGGCGACCGGTGCGCTCAGCCTTGGAACGCAGAATTGCAAGGCGGGTTTCGAGGTCAGGCGGCTGGATATCGGCGGTCAACCCCCACTCAAAGCGTGAGCGCAAGCGTTCATCCAGGGTATTCATGGACTTGGGTGGGCGATCGGACGAAACAATGATCTGTTTATCCTGTCCATGCAGGGTGTTAAAGGTATGGAAGAATTCCTCCTGTGTGGACTCCTTTCCGGCGATGAATTGGATATCATCCACCAAAAGCACATCTGCAGAGCGATATTTCTCGCGAAACGCCTGATTCGTGTGCGTGCGGATGGCGCTGATCATGTCATTCGTAAATTCTTCAGAGGAGACGTATAAAACATTTAATCCCCTCTGGTGACAGGCATTCCCAATGGCATGCAGCAGGTGAGTCTTGCCGAGTCCCACGCCTCCATACAGGAACAGCGGGTTGTAGGCTCGTGCCGGCTTCTCTGCGACCGCCAGGCAGGCCGCATGCGCAAGACGATTGCCGGAACCCACGACAAATGTCTCAAACAGATAGCGCGGATTCATTGTGGATGGGCGCGATGGCGGTTCGTCGAGCTCTACCGGCTCCCGAAGGGCGCGCGGCTTCTCATCCACGACCGATTCCGGCTCGATACCGTTTACGACGAAATCCACGTTGACGCTGCCGCGCAAAATTCCCACAAGTAAACGACTAACAGTACTGGCAAGCCGGTTCTCCAACCAATCACGCGCATATGCGTTGCGTACGCCAACGGTCAGTGTTCCATCCTGATAAGAAATTGGTCTGGTATCGCGCACCCAGGTATCGAAAGAGGCGCGCGGCATTTCCATTTGCAGTTGCCCAAGTACCGATTGCCATGCCTGTTCTGCGTTCATAAATGCTCCAACTGTGATTTTTTTGGCGTCACTGAATTAAGCCGCTTTGTCAGCGGTTTATTCTGTACTACTTATAAATTTTTTATTCGTCTTACTGGGGCTTGAGGAGGGTCTCGTTCACCACATCCATAATTCAGCGTGGTCTCATTCTAGCAGATATGATGGCAAAATAACAACACGTTAAGCCTACGCAAATTTTAAAACATTCCTTTTTTTAAGGTCACTCAATGTTAAAGATTCGCGAACAAAATAATCATTCGCTGGTTTTTATTGTAGAACGCCTGTTTCAGCCACTCGCAAGCCATGACTCGAATTCGCCCCCCATATATGGTGTTGAATCCTGTTTTTAACCGTGGATGTATAAATATGGAGTCGGTTGATAAAACGATCGTCTCTGGAAATCTTTTCGTTTATTGATTTTCGAGAGTCAGGATTCTGTGATTCAAGATGAAAGATTGTTTCGATTCAGCCTGCTAGCGCGTTTTTAGACGCGGAACCCACGCGAGAATGGTCGTTCCCTCACCGGGAGCGGATGAAACATCCACATCACCACCTGCAGTTTGAGCGCGCGTTTGCATGTTTGCGAGTCCATGACCGATGTTCTGACTCTTCGTCTCCATATCAAAGCCTTTGCCATCATCATGGATCTCCATCAAGGCGCGATCTTCAGTGAACCAGAAGGAGATTTCAAGCTTCTTTGCCTTGGCATGCTTGGCTGCATTGGCTAATGCCTCCTGACAGATATGAAACAAGGCGAGTGATTGTGAGGCAGAGAGGTCCATCAAATCGTTTTCTGGTCCTGTCAATACAACTTCGGTCAATGAATTGGCTCGAAACTCGGTTGCAAGGCGCATCAATCCGCTCATCAAGCCATCATTACCCATTTGTCGCGGGCGCAAATCCAAAATATAGACCCGCAGATCACGAATCGCCTGGTTCAATGCTTCGATCGAGTGACTGATCCGCTTCTTCACATCGGCGGGATCTTCTTCGATCGAGTGTAATGCACCTTCCAACGACAACCCCACACCGAAAATGGATTGGATGATGCCATCATGCAGGTCCATACCGATGCGTTCACGCTCTTCCAGCACCGCTAAACGATGTGTATTCTCGTGCAGGCGGGCATTTATGATCGCCGCAGCCGCATAAGCCGCCAACATTTGGATGATTTTTTCATCATCGGCGGAAAATTCACGGGCACCGATCTTTTCAGTGAGATAGAGTTGACCCAGTTGGCGCGTCGCCGAGCGTATGGGCACTCCCAGGAAGGAAACCATCTTTGGATGATGTGCAGGAAAACCCACCGAACGGGGATGTTCCTGAAGCACGGGCATCCGCAATGGGACTTCGGTATCCATCAATTCACCGATCAAGCCTTTTCCCACGGGCGGATGGGCGATACGCTTGATCTCATCATCGGTCATCCCTACGGAAATGAACTTATCGAGCTTGCCATTGTCATCCAGGACCCCCAATGCCGCGTAGCGGGCATCCACTTGTTCACACGCAACTGCCGCGATTCGCTCCAACAGGCGATCGAGCGAAACATCCTTTACGAGCTCTAAACTGGCTTTATGGAGTGCGATGAGTCTTTCTTGTAGTTGTTCACGGGTTAAGAGCATAGCAAGACACCTCAACGGTATTATCTCATAAAATGTGATAGATTTTGGCAGAGAACACGCATAAAATCACTTTTGTAAAGGTAACAAAATGAAAACTTCCCGCATCTCCGGCTTCTACAACATGACCCTCGACGAGCGCCGCGCTCATCTGGCGGATGCAGATTCCGCTCAGACGCCCGAGAGCCTGCTCCCGTTCACCACGGGCGGACTCTCCCCTGAAGCGGCGGACCACATGATCGAGAATGTGATCGGCTTATACAGTCTTCCGCTTGGAATCGCCCTCAACTTCCAGGTGAACGGACGCGATGTCCTGGTCCCGATGACTCTCGAAGAGCCATCCGTCGTTGCCGGAGCATCCTTTATGGCAAAACTCGCCCGCCTCGGCGGCGGATTCACCGCTACGACCACCGATCCGCTCATGATCGGGCAGATGCAGGTCATCAACGTCGCGAATTTGGAGGAAGCAAAGTTCAAACTCTACGAGCACAAAGCAGAACTTATCGCAGAAGCGGACTCTATAGACCCGATTCTCAAGAAATTTGGCGGCGGAGCAAGAGATCTCGAGATTCGAGTATTCGAATCATCGCCGATCGGCGGGTTTTTAGTCGTTCATCTCATCTATGATGTGCGGGATGCGATGGGTGCGAACGCGGTCAACACAGCTTGTGAACGCTTAGCACCTCGTATCGAGGCGATCACGGGCGGAAAAGTTCATTTGCGTATCCTTTCGAACCTGGCGGATAGACGTTTAGCACGAACGAGATGTATGATTCCAGTCAAAGAACTGGCATTCGAAACCGTAGGACGAGATAGTATCTCGTCCTACACAGGTGAAGAGGTCCGCGATGGCATCATCGCTGCTTACGCCTTCGCCGCGGTGGACCCCTACCGCGCTGCGACCCACAACAAAGGGATCATGAACGGCGTGGACTCGGTCGTGATCGCCACAGGAAATGACTGGCGGGCG
>Ga0065705_10002288_pt1 | contig 17891 bp, 15 predicted proteins | sample SwibulcommuniRL2_FD_59092 | JGI IMG/M metagenome (GOLD analysis project Ga0065705, IMG submission 59092) | Bulk soil microbial communities from switchgrass field near Rose Lake, East Lansing, Michigan, USA - RL2 Bulk Soil v2 (version 2) | ecosystem: Environmental > Terrestrial > Soil >...
GGTCGCCATGGCTCTGTGGATTGCCGCGCAAGAGAATGAACGTCTCGTGGGGCGTCTCGTGCTCTTTCACCACGAGGGCCTGGGCCGCCGCTTGCGGCCGGTCGCGCTCCAGCCTGGCCCGCTCAGACCGCAGCCGGACATAAGCGTCAAACGACTCCTGCGTGATCAACGTGCCGATGTGCTTCCTCATTACGCGCACGCGGCTGCCGGGTGACTTGAAGTCGTCCCGCTCACCGCCCGGCAGCTTATCAGCAATTGTGGCCTCGATTTGGCGCTGCTGCTCGTCCAGCCGCTCGACCTTCTGGGTCCAATCGCTCTGCAATTCAGCGTGCTGGTCGTCCCCTTGCAATGTGGCGATCGACCGCAGCGAGGCATCGGCCACCGATTGATCGCTTCGGTCGCCGTAGTGCCGAATGCCGTGGAAAAACGCCAGGAACTTGTAGTAGTCGCGCTGCGGCAGCGGGTCGATCTTGTGGTCGTGGCAGCGGCAACAATTGACCGTGAGGCCGAGAAAAGTCTGACCCGTCGTCCCCACGATGTCGTCCAGCCCGTCGTAATACGCCAGCAGCGGATCGGCAGGCTCGTCGTCCCATAATCCGAGCCGGTAGTAGCCGGTGGCGATCAACGAATCGGCGGTCACCTCGTCGAGCTCGTCCCCGGCGAGCTGTTCGCGGATGAATTGATCGTAGGGCTTGTCGGCGTTCAGCGAGCGGATGACGTAGTCGCGATAGCGCCAGACGAACGGCTTGGGATTGTCGCGCTCGAAGCTGTTCGACTCGGCATATCGCACCAGGTCGAGCCAGTGCCGGCCCCAGTGCTCGCCGTAGTGACGCGACTCAAGTAGCTTCTCGACCACCTTCTCGTAGGCTTTCGGCGACGCGTCAGTCAAAAACGCCTGGACTTCGTCGGGCGAAGGCGGCAGGCCGATGACCGAGTAGTAAGCCCGCCGCAAGAGGGTCGCCTTGTCAGCCGGCGGTGCTGGCCGCAGTTTCTTCTGTTCGAGCCTGGCCAATATGAACGCATCGATGGGCGTCTTAACCCAAGTCTCGTCCTTCACCTTGGGAATTGCCGGTCGAACGACCGCGCGGAACGACCAGAAATTGCGAGCCGCGTCATCGACGACAGGAGGCCCTTGCAGAGCCAGATTGCCCTTGTCCCCCTCGGACCACGGCAGGCCCATGGCAATCCATTTGGCGAGTGTGTCGATCTGCGCCTGCGGAAGCTTCCCCTTGGGCGGCATCTCAAATGATTCGTAGCGAATCGCTGCCAAAAGCGGACTCTCCTCGGGCTTGTCGAGCAACACGACCGGCCCGTTCTCGCTCCCCTTCAGCGCCCCCTCGCGGCTGGTCAAATGCAATCCACCCTGCACCTTTTTCGTCGCCCCGTGGCAGCTTACGCAGTTCGCCTTGAGGATCGGCTTGACCTCGCGTTCGAAGAACTCGACCCGCTCGGCAGTGAATTGCGGCCTGGCCGGCTCAGCCCCGATTGCCTGGAGCGCCAGCGCGCACAGCGATGCCCAAAAAAGCAATAGTCGCTTAATTCGGGGCTCCACCATATGGCTCTTGCCAATTGATATGGGCTGGTTGAATCTTCGAACTGCGACCGGTTTCCGCCCATGCGCGCGCATAATTTTATTTTTTTCGCGCCGGGATTTCTACGTTAAGCCTATATGCCACAATAAGTTGCGCCAAAAACAGCCCGCGCATGGGTATGCGCGCTATGCGCATATTTTTGGCCGACCTGGTGGGCACTGGCGCCGCGCATACGTCATGCCAAGTTGACAGGTCCGCGCGCACGCCTTCCAACCACTGCAAATATCGTACCATTTGTTCACTTGCTGCTGCCGTCGATACCAGGCAGTCCGCACGTGCTTCACGAGCCCGCATCGACCGCAAGCCCTAGGATAGCCTTGATGCGGTGGGCATCCAAGAACCTTTTCGCTATTGGCCCACCGCACACGACTTGGGCTCTACTTCACAGCAATTAGCTGGAGCCCAAACAAGCGCAGCACGCCCAGCGGCAGGGCCACGGCGAGGGCCACGCCCAAATGGAAGGCAAAGGTGGTCCCCAAGATCTCCCGCCCGCTGGTGCCGCCACCAAATAGGTCCAAATCTGGGAAACTGGCGGTCAGAATCGATTGGACCAGGCAAACAAGGACTAGCCACGCCAGACAGAGTCCCACCCAGAGCCATGCGCGACGCCGAGCGAGCACGGCATGGGCTACCGGTGCGGCCGACAGCAGCGCGATCCCGACGAAAACCGGGATGAAGACGCCGAGCTCGGCGGCCCCACTCTCGCCCATCAGCTCGATTAGCACGCGACCCAGAGTCAGCGGGAGGGCCACCGCACAGAACATGGCGGCAAAGTCCATCAGCACAAGCTGACCGCGCCGGCGTCCCGTGCTGGGGTGATACGCGGCGTCAAAATCGACGCGCCAGCCGGCCAGCCGCCGCAGCGGCAAGAGCAGAACTGCGAAGCCCGTGGCCGTCAGTGCAGCAAGCGCTGCGATCTCTGGCCCTTGATAAAGGAATTCCTGCCACTGGGGTGTAATGAATTCAAAAGTGATTGCCAACCCGCCCAAGGCTGCCACCGCGCCGACAGCGAGCCATCGCGGAATCGTGCCCAGACCCCCGAGGGCTGCCCAGAGCCCAAGCAGGAAGCACTGCGCAAAGAGAAAGCCAATCATCGCGGACGAAGCAATTTGCTCCCATCCGGCAGCCAGGTTATAGGCGTTCTCGATCAGCCTCACGACGCCCCACGTTAGCGCGATCTCGCCGATGGCCACAGCCATAAATACATAACTGTGCCCGCGCCGCCACCAAACAGGTACAGATGCCGCCGGATGCTGCTCAACTACAAGGTCATGGGCAATGGTGGCGCTGGCCATTTCCGGTCCTCCTTGAACCACAAGACTCCTTCATCGGCCGCATTGTGATCCAATTCACCGCCGCGTGTCAAACTCGATTTGCTTCCTGCCACTCACCTACTCACCGTTCCCCCTCTGGCTTCCACTTTCTCAGCGCCGGCCCCTTATAGATCGACCGCGGCCGCATGATCCGATTGTTGTCGAGCTGCTCGATGATGTGGGCCGACCAGCCGACGACGCGGGCGACCACAAACAGCGGCGTATAGAGGTCCTTGGGGAGGCCAAAATAGTGATACAGCCGGGCGCAAGGCCAATCGACGTTGGGCGGGATGCGCTTCTCGCTCCAGACGATCGATTCGATGATGTCGGCCATCTTCTCGAAGTCTTGATGGCCGGTTTCCGCCGCGACGGCGGCGGTCAGACGTTTCAAATAGACGGCCCGTGGATCGCCATCCTTATAGACACGGTGCCCGAATCCCATGATCTTTTGCTTCTTGGCCAGGGCGCCCCGAACCCAGCTTTCCGCTCGCTCGACCGAACCGACTTCCTCAAGCACCCCCAACGCCGCCTCGTTCGCCCCGCCGTGCAGCGGCCCCTTCAGCGCCCCGATCGCCGCGGTGATTCCCGAATGCAAGTCCGACTGCGTTGAAACCGCACACCGGGCCGTGAACGTGCTGGCATTGAACTCGTGCTCCGCGTACAGAATGAACGACGCGTCCATCGCTTTGACTCCCTTCTCGCTTGGCTTCTGGCCGCGCAGCATCCACAGTAGGTTCGCCGGCAGCGTCAGCGATGCATCAGCGGCGACCGGCTCCAGCCCCGACTTCAGCCGCTGGCGAGCCGCGACGACGACCGGCAATTTGGCCAAGAGCCGCTCCGTCTTGCGAGTATTGGCGGCGTGCGAGCTGTCGGCTGCTTCGGGCTCGAAATGGGCCAACATGCTGGTCGCGGTCCGGAGCACATCCATCGTCGGAGCGGCCTTTGGAATGCGCCGCAGCGTCTCTATCAGCTCCGCCGGGACAACGGCCGCCGCGCCAAGCCGCTGGCGGAAGCCGGCCATTTCGGCGGCTTTGGGCAACTCGCCATAGAGCACGAGGTAAGCCACTTCTTCATACGTTGAATGCTCAGCGAGGTCCTCGATTGCATAGCCGCGGTAGGTCAGCCCCGTTTCGACCGTGCTGATGGCCGTTTCGCCGGCAACAACGCCTTCCAGGCCGGGAGAATACGATTCGCTCATGGATTGCCTTTTCCAAAATGTGCCCGGTCCCGCTCTTCGAACAGTTTGTAATCCAACAGATCGTACAGCTCGTCGCGCGTTTGCATCAGGTCCAAGAGGTCAGCTTGCGTGCCATCAACGGCCATTACGTTTAGCACCGACTCCATCGCCTTCATCGCCACGCGCATCAGCGTCACTGGATAGAGCACGACTGAGTAGCCTAGCTCGGCCAGTTCTTCCAGCGCTAGCAGCGGACTCTTCCCGAATTCGGTCATATTCGCGACAAGTGGCGCTTCGATAGCCTGGGCAAATTCAGCGAATTCGTCCTTCGACTCGAGGGCCTCCGGGAAGATCCAATCCGCGCCGGCGTCGAGATAGCGCTTGGCCCGCTCGATCGCGTCCGCAAGGCTCGTCACGCCGCGGGCGTCGGTGCGGGCGATGATCACAAAGCTCGGATCACTTTTGGCCCCAATGGCTGCTCGGAGCTTGGCACACATCGCTTCGGGCTCGATAAGCGATTTGCCCGCCAGGTGCCCGCATCGCTTGGGGAATTGCTGGTCTTCGAGCTGGATCGCCGCGGCGCCGGCCGCTTCCAGCTCGATCACGGTCCGCTCGACGTTTAGCGCTTCGCCGAAGCCCGTATCCGCATCGACAATTAGCGGCAGCCCGCAGCTCCGCGTGAGATACGTCGTCTGCTGGGCCAATTCCGTCAGCGTGAAGAGCCCCACGTCGGGCAGGGCCAGCGTCCCGGCCGAAAAAGCGGCGCCCGACAAGTAGATCGCATCGTAGCCGGCCCGTTCGATCACCCTGGCTGCAAGTGCATTGGGCGCCCCTGGTACCTGAATGGTGGCTTCGGCGACCAGTTCGCGAAGGTGTTGACCTGGGGACATCGACAGTGGGGCGCCTTGCCCATGGGGCTCGTTGATAGTTACCGTCGAATGATAGGGCCGCGCGGTAACAAGCGGCAAGTGGCGGCGCACGTGGCCGCGCAGGCAGGTCGCGAACGTGCTGCGCTGCTCAACGGCACAGGCAACGGTCTATGCACTCGTCCCCCTCATGATTAGTCTGACCGAATCTTCCTGCTAGCTGGCACTGTGTCTTCCGCCCCTTCTACCGCGCCGCAGCCACTGGAACCTCCAGTCGAGGGACAAGGCGTTCTGCGCTGGGCGATCTTCGAAGTGCTCTGGCTGTTTTTGCTCTTTTACCTCTACGCCGGCTCGCCGCCTCCGGACGCCGGCGAATCGCACTACCTTGTCAAAGCCAAACACTACTGGAACCCCGCCTGGTGCCCGGGCGATCTGTTTTTGGAATCGCAAGACGCACACTTCACCTACTACTGGACGCTGGGCTGGTTGACGCGGCTGCTAACGCTGGAGGCCTGCGCGTGGATCGGCCGCGCCTTGACGTGGCTCTTGCTCGCCTGGTCGTGGCAGCGGCTGAGCTTCGCGATTGTGCCACGGCCACTCTGGTCGATCCTATCCGCGGCACTGCTCTTGCTCCTGGCGCGCAATTTCAACTGGGCCCGCGAGCAAGCGATTGGCGGCTTCGAAGCCAAGACGATTGCCTATGGCCTGGTTTTCCTGGCCCTGGAGGCAGTCGTTCGCCAGTGGTGGCGACGCGCGCTGCTCTGGGCGGGAGCGGCCAGCGCATTTCACGTGCTCGTTGGCGGGTGGACGGTCGTTGCGCTCGTGCTGGCCTGGGCGCTTACAGGACGCAGCCGGCCGTCAGCGCGGAGCCTGTTTCCTGCACTGATTGGGGGCCTCGTGCTCGCTTTGCCCGGCATTGCTCCCACGCTCAACCTGATGCGCGGCGTTCCATCTGACGTGGCGGGCGAGGCCGCGCGAATTTATGTCTTCGACCGCCTGCCGCACCACCTGGTTTTTCACACCTTCGGCCCGTGGTATTGCCTGCGGCACGGACTGCTCGTGGTGGCGTGGCTCTTCCTCGCGTGGCAACTCTGGACGCATGAAAGGGCGCGCCGACTTTCGCTGGTCGTCGTCGGAGCGGCGACGATCGCCCTGTTTGGCATCCTCATCGATCTGGCAGGGCTCGTGAATATGCACGTGCAAGGCCACAGTCTGCTCGAGTATCAGCTTCGCGTGGCCCCGCGATTGCGGCTCTACTGGTTCCGCTTGGAAGACGCCCTATTGCCCGCGGCCACAGCGCTTGGCTTCGTCGCCTGGCTCAGCCGTCTGCAAGCGTCGCAGCCCGTCCGAGCCAACTGGCTGCTCGTCGCGGCGATGCTCGCGGCCGGGCTGAACATGGCCGATCTGTGCTACTGGCGGTCGCAGGTCCGTGTGCCCGATTCCGTGATCCAGCAGCGGCCTACCTTTGACTCACGACCCCGCTGGTGGCTCGACGAGCCGCGCCCCATCAGTCGGATGTTTCGCCCACTGCCGGGAAGCGACCGGCTGCTGAGCGCCGAGGAATGGCTGGCCCACTGGCAGGACGCTTGCCGCTGGGTGAACGAGCATACGCCCGCCGACGCCCGCTTTCTCACGCCGCGCCGCCAGCAGACATTCACGTGGTATGCGGGCCGGGCCCAAGTCGCGGGCTGGAAGGATATACCGCAAGACGCCCGCAGTATCGCCCAGTGGAAGCATGCTCTGGACGACCTGTATCCGAATGTCGATAGCCACTGGCGCGAAGACCTGGCCGCGTTCACCGATAAAGAGCTTGTCGCACTGGCCCGCAAGTACGACTGTCAATACATCGTCATCGATCGCACCCGCTCGTCGCGGCGGATCGAGTTGCCGAGCGTTTATCCGCTCTACCGCGAAGAGAATCCAGCGTTTGAGGTGTTTCGCGTGCCCGCCGAGAAATCCGCCCCGTGAGTGATTGGAGTGATTTCGATTCCCAGATGCTGGCCGCTCTACTAGCCCGCGAGCTAACGAGTGGTCTGCCCGGCCGCAATGCGCATCGCACGATGGCGCCAGAACTGGCGCACGGCCGCCATCACGGGCCCTTTCCCACCAGCGTTCGGCGGGCTGCTGTGCTCGTTGTCCTTGAGCCGGCGGCAAGCGGCTGGTCGATCCCTGCGACGTTGCGGCCGGAGACGATGAAGGACCACGCCGGCCAGGTCGCCCTGCCTGGCGGCCTGATCGAGCCGTACGAGACGCCGCCAATGACTGCGGTCCGCGAGTTTGTCGAAGAGCTAGGGCCGAGCTCGGCGGACGTGGAGATTCTTGGCTCACTTTCGCCGGTGTTCGTCTTCATCACGAACTTTGAAGTGACACCGGTCCTGGCGGTCAGCCACCAGCCGCTGGTGTTTCGTCCCAATCCCATGGAGGTCGCCGAAGTCGTTCACATCCGTGTGCAGGACCTGCTCGATCCGGCCCGCCGCGGCAGCCACGTCCTCCGCCGGGGCGCGCTCGCCTTTCGTGCCCCGCACTTCCTGCTCGCGGGCCATCAGATTTGGGGCGCGACCAGCCTCATCCTGGCGGAGTTTGCCGAGCTGGCTGTTCGGATCCAATAAGACGCGGCACGGTGACAAGTCACTCCGTGGCGAACCGGGCGAGATCACTCCTCCAAATGAATCTCCGGAATCAAATCCGGCACGATCTCCACCTTGGGGAACTGCTCCTTGCTGTCCAGAATCTCGCGGCAGCAGGTTTCGAGTTGCGACAGGAGCCTTTCGAGATCGATCCCCTCGTGCTTGGGCCGGTACGGCTCCAAATACCCGCGTGAGCCGTGGTAGAGCTTGACCGCGCCGCGGGTGTTGCCGTTGCCGAAATGGTGCAGGCAGACGGCGACCTGGATCAGCCCCTGATAGAACTTTCGCGAGGCGCCGGAATAGTCCTGCCAGAGGTCTTCCCACACCTCGTGAGCCTCGTAGAAATCGCACTTGTTAAAGTGCTCGATTCCTTCGAGGTAGCGGGGATCGTAGGGTTCGGCCATGCCAGGTAGGTCCCGCCGGCCCGGCGGGACCGAGATTTCCACTGCGGCATCAATTGGCGGCGTGAAGTCCCGTCCGGCGGCCGGGACCTGCTTTAGCGCCGGTTCAATTCCATCATCAGCCGCAGGATATACCAGAACAAGAGCGCCACGGAAGCGAAAAGGGCCAATGCTGCGGCGACGTATTGCTCGGTCCGATAGCGGTGCAGCACATTCGACGTGTCGTACAGGATGTAGGCCGACGCGAGAGCGATCATCACGCCAGAAAAGAAGACCCCCAGCTCGAAGCCGAAGAGCGCGCTGGCAATGATGACTCCCAGTGCGGCAAACCCCGCGCACCACAAATACTTGCCCCAGGATGTGAGGTCCGACTTGGTGATGAATACGAGGGCCGTGAGGCCGCCGAACATGACGAGCGTCAGCACGCCGGCGGCGGGAATGGCCGCTGGAGCGAAGGCGCCGGCGATGTATAGTAGCGGCACAAAAATGACCGACTCAGCGACGACGTACAGCGACAGGCCGAGATACTGCACCGACTGCGATGCGTTGGAACTGGCCCAGCTCTGAGCGAGCCAGCTCACGCCCATAAAGGCTGCGAGCACGACCAGCCAGCCCCACCGCGAGGCGAATAGGAGTTGCATCATGCTGTCCAGCGCCGCCACGGGGACCAGCGTGAAGATCGCCGCTTCGATGGCCACGAAGGCGCCGATTGCGACCGCCAGATGCAAATACGTCTTGCGAATGAACGCCACCCGGGCATCCTCTTCGGCCAGGATAGCGGGGCCGGCAAAGCCGCTGTAGGAAACCTGATAAGGATTGTGGGTGTCGTAGCTCATCGTGAATTCCTCGAAATCGAGCACCAGCCGGCGTGAACATGCAATCGACGCAAGGGAAATCTATGCCCCCCGGCTTGGGGCGTCAAGCAATTCCCGCATATTGCGCCACGATGCATAAGTACCGATCGATAAACCACTTACGCCGCGTCCCCTGCCGCTACTTGCAATCGCACCAGGGGGCGGCAACAATTCCGCTCGGTTCGTCGCTTGTCAAGCTTGAGTTACGCCGAGCCCTCACGGACGCCGCTCGATGCCCACCGCGCCTGCCGCGAAAAGACCGCCCGCTGCGAAGGCCAAGAAACGGGAGCATGCCGCGCGGATCGTGGCATTGCTAAAGCACGAGTACCCGGCCGCCGAGTGTGCCCTGGTTCATGAAACGCCGTTTCAGCTACTGATCTCGACAATTCTCTCGGCTCAGTGCACGGACGAGCGGGTCAATATCGTCACGAGGGAGCTGTTCAAGAAATACAAGACGCCAGCCGCCCTGGCCGCGGTGCCGATCGCTCAGCTTGAAAGGCTGATCCAGAGCACCGGCTTCTTTCGCAACAAGGCGAAAAACATTCACGAGTGCTGCGTGAAGTTGGTTGAGGAGCACGGCGGCCAGGTGCCGCGCGACATGGACGAGCTGGTTAAGCTTCCCGGAGTGGGGCGAAAGACGGCCAATGTGGTGCTCGGCACGGCTTGCCGCATCGCCAGCGGCGTCGTGGTCGATACGCATGTCACTCGGCTCTCGCAGCGCCTCGGGTTGACCCGGCATGAAGATGCGGTGAAGATCGAGCGCGACCTGATCGGCGCGCTGCCGCAAGAGGAATGGATCGATTTTTCGCACCGTCTGATCTGGCATGGCCGCCGGGTATGCAAGGCCCGCAAACCGCTGTGCGAGCAGTGCGTGCTGAACGAGATTTGTCCGAAAATCGGCGTGGAAGGTGACGCATGATTCTGTCCGGCGACGAAATCCTGAAGAATCTCGGCTCGAATATCGTCATTGAGCCGTTCGACGAGTCGCGGCTCAATCCCAATAGTTACAACCTTACGCTGCACGACGAGCTATTGACTTATGAAGAGGTCGTGCTCGACATGGCCGAGCCCAACCGCACGCGGCGGCTGAAGATTCCCGCCGCGGGGCTGGTCCTCACGCCCAACCAGCTCTATCTGGGCCGCACGGCGGAGCGCACCGAAACGCACAATTTTGTCCCGATGATCGAAGGCCGCTCGTCGATCGGCCGGCTGGGGCTCTTCGTACACGTAACTGCCGGCTTTGGCGACGTGGGCTTCTGCGGCTACTGGACGCTCGAGATGTTCGCCGTCCAGCCGATCCGCATTTATCCGGGAGTGCCGATTTGCCAGATTTTTTATCACCAGATTATCGGGGCGATCACCGAATACCACAGCGACAAATACCAGCACAACCGCGACATCCAGCCGAGCCTTCTGCATCGCGAGCTGAACCCCGGTAGCGAGCGGCCCGATCCGCAGCGCGTGTTTGCATTCGGCGGTACGGAGTGAGTGGTGAGTAGTCAGTCGTCAGTAGCAGGTGCTCAGCACCACTCACCACACATCAGCGCGCCCGCTATAATTGCGGCTCCCACATGACTGCCCTGTCACGGAGCAAACATTGAAAGACTTTTCGTACGCAGCCCCTACCACGCTGGCCGAGGCAAGCCGTCTGCTCGCGGGCGCCAATGGGAAGGCCCGCATTCTCGCCGGCGGAACGGACATCATCGTGCAGCTCCGTGAGGGACTGCGCGACGCGGACTTGGTAGTTGATGTCAAAAGGATCCCGGACCTTGCCGAGCTGAGCTATTCGCCGGGCAAGGGCCTGCGGCTGGGGGCCAGCGTGCCCTGCTGTCAGATTTACGAACACCAGGCCATTGCCAAGGCCTATCCGGCGCTGGTCGATTCGGCGCGCATCGTCGGCGGATGGCAAATCCAAAGCCGGGCCAGCGTCGGCGGAAACCTGTGCAATTCGTCGCCGGCCGGTGACACAATTCCCGCCTTGATTGCCCACGGCGCGACCTGCGTGATTGCTGGTCCTGGCGGCCACCGGGAAGTGAAAGTCGAGGAGTTTTGCACAGGGCCAGGCAAAAACGTCCTTCAGCCTGGAGAGCTCTTGGTAACGCTCATTTTCCCGCCTCCGGCCGCCAAAAGCGGCTCAGCCTACGAGCGGTTCATCCCGCGCAACGAAATGGACATCGCCGTGGCCGGGGCTGGCACGTGGGTCAAGCTGTCGGCCAATGGCGCCAAGATCGAACAGGCCCGTATTGGACTATGCGCGATCGCACCGACGCCGAAATTCGCCGCGGAGGCAAGCGGGTGGCTTGCCGGCCGACCGGCGTCGGAGGGCACCTTCGCTCAGGCCGGCGAATTGGCCAAAAAAGTCGCCAGCCCGATCACCGACATGCGCGGCACGGTTGAATACCGCGTGCACCTGGTCGGCGTGCTCGTGAAACGCACGCTGGCCAAGGCTGTCGAGCGAGCTCGAGGAGGCGACGCGTGAGGCGCATCCTGGCTTTATCTTTGACCGTTGGCCTTTTCGGGCTTTTGTGGATTGCGGCCGCGACTGGCGCCGACGAAGCGGTACCCGGCGTCTCGATTACGGCGGACGCGTCGGAAGTGCCAGGATTGGCTTCGTGGGCCGAAGCGGCCCAGAAGCGTTGCGAGCTGTGGCATCCTCTGATTACTCGCATTCTGGGCTACGAAGGGGAGCACAAACACCGCGAAATCAAAATCGTCGTCAAGAAGGAAATGAAGGGAATTGCGGCAACAAGCGGCGGGACAATCAACGTCTCGGCCAGCTACGTCGAGCGGCATCCGAACGACGACGGAATGATCGTCCATGAATTGGTGCACGTGGTGCAAGCGTATCCGCGGCCCGAACCCGTGTGGCTCACCGAGGGGCTGGCCGACTACATCCGGTACTGGCATTACGAGCCGGGCCAGAGGAACTTCCGGATTACTGGGCGCTCGTCGTATCGGGACAGTTATGGCACTACGGCCCGCTTTCTGGCCTGGGTGCAAGTCACCAAAGACGAGAAAATCATCCAGAAGCTGGATGCCGCCATGCGCAAGGGGGAATACCGCCGCGAATTGTTCCAGGAAGCGACCGGCACGCCGCTTGACGAACTGTGGGCCGAATTCGTCGCCGCCACCCAGCGCAAGCAAGCCGAAGCGGCGGCCGAACGCTCGTCGCCGAAAGAGCCCTAATCGCCACTCATTGACCCCTTATCCCACACCACTCACTACCCACCACGCCCCGTGCTCAAAAAATCCCACGTCACCGCGACGATCAACGGCGAAACGACCGAATTCCTGTGCGAGCCGCGGCAGAGCCTGCTGGAGGCGCTGCGCGACGTGCTCAAGCTCACGGGCGCCAAAGAGGGCTGCAACAACGGCAACTGCGGCGCCTGCACGGTGATCATGAACGGCGTGCCCGTGAATAGCTGCATCGTGCTGGGCGTCGAGGCGGACGGCGCGACGATCGAAACCGTCGAGGGACTGGCTAGCCAAGGCCATCTGCACCCGCTCCAGCAATGCTTTTTGGAAGGGGCGGCGCTGCAGTGTGGCGTGTGTACGCCGGGCTTTTTGGTTACCGCCAAGGCCCTGCTCGACAAGAATCCGAGGCCGACCGAACACGAAATCCGCTTCAACCTGGCCAACAACCTCTGCCGCTGCACGGGCTACGACAAGATCGTTCGTGCCGTGCAAGCTGCGGCAAAGGAGTTGGCGGGGGCAAAGTAGTTACATTCACGCACGTCTCGGTCCCACGCTCCGCGCGGGAACAGACGGTCGGCCGCTTCGCGGGCATATACGACGCGGAGCGTCGAGCAAGGGCTCCCACGCAGAGCGTGGGAGCGAGGAGTTCCCAAGCCATGTCCGAAATGCAAGACCTTTATCTCGGCAAGAAGCAATACAGCGTCCTCGGGCAGCGGCCGGTGCGGCATGACGGGGCCGACAAGGTCACCGGCAAGGCGGTCTATACGTCCGACCTGCAATTGCCCGGATCGGCCGTGGCCCACGGCCGCATTGTCCGCAGCCCCCATGCCCACGCGCGGATCAAAAAGATCGACGCCAGCCAGGCTCTGGCGATTCCCGGAGTATTGGCAGTGGTCACGCACGATGACTTCCCCAATCTGGCGGCCAAGTTTGCCGTGATGGGTGAAGCGGGGGCGGTAAATCTGGCTCACTTGGCCGCGAATTGTCTGGCCAACAAGAAGGTGCTCTATCGTGGGCACGCCGTGGCTGCGGTCGCCGCGGTCAATCCGCATTTGGCCGAAGAGGCTGCTGCCAAGATCAAAGTCGAGTATGAAGTGCTGCCGAGCGTCACTTGGGTGATCGACGCAATGAAGGAGGACGCCCCAATCCTCCATGAAGACTTGCGGACCGACGAGATGGGCAAAAAGAGGGACAAGCCCACCAACATCACGGTCAAGATGGTCTTCGAGAAAGGGAACATCGCCGACGGATTCGCGCAGGCAGACGTCGTCGTCGAGCGCGAGTTCCGCACGGCCAGCGTCCATCAAGGCTATATCGAACCGCACGCTGCGACGGCCATGTGGAACGAAGACGGCCGGCTGAAGATCTGGTGCGCCACGCAGGGGGCGTTCAACGCCCGCCAGCAGGTAGCCGAACTATTACAGATCCCGGTGTCGCGCGTGGTCGTTGTGCCCTGCGAAATCGGCGGCGGATTCGGCGGCAAGATCGCCGTGTATCTCGAGCCGGTGGCGGCCCTCCTTAGCCGCAAATGCGGCCGGCCGGTCAAGATGACGATGCAGCGGAACGAGGTGTTCGAGGGGACCGGCCCCACGCCCGGCTCGTTCGTCCGCGTGAAGCTAGGCGCGAAGAAGGACGGCACGCTCGTGGCTGGCGAGGCGTGGATGGCTTATGAATGCGGCGGTTTCCCGGGCGGCGTCATCGGTCCTGGGGCGATGTGCGTTTTCTCGTGCTACGACTTGCCCCACGCGCGGGTCGAGGCCTACGACGTGGTGAACAACAAGCCGCACACGCAAGCCTATCGGGCCCCAGGCAGCACGCAAGCCGCGTTTGCCTGTGAGCAGGTGGTCGATGAATTGTGTGAAAGGCTGAATCTCGACCGAATCGAATTCCGGCTCAAGAATGCGGCGAAGGAGGGAACGCGGCGAGTTGATGGCCCTGTGTATCCGCGGATCGGCCTGGTCGAGGTGCTGGAGGCCGCCAGGAAGAGCGAGCACTGGAAAACACCATTGGAACCCGATGCGCCAAGTCGCATGACGAGCATTCGTGCGACCAGCGTCACGGAGCCATTTGCACCCGGCGCCGGTGCCGGTTTGCGCGGCCGGGGCATCGCCGCCGGATTCTGGTTCAACATTGGCGGCGTTTCGAGCTGTTCCGCGAGTGTGAGCGATGACGGCAGCGTGACGCTCGTCGAGGGCTCAACCGATATCGGCGGCACGCGCACGAGCGTCGCCATGCAACTGGCCGAAACGCTGGGCATTTCTGCGGAAGAGGTCCGTCCGCAGGTCGCCGATACCGACTCGGTTGGATATACGTTCCTCACGGGCGGCAGCCGCGTGACGTTTGCCACGGGTCTGGCGGCTTATAAGCTCGGCCTCGACCTGCAGGAGCAAATGAAAGACCGGGCCGCCCGCTTGTGGAACTGCCAGCCGGCCGAGGTGAACGTTGAAGGGGGCGTTTATAGCCACAATGGCGAGAAGTTCACGTTCAAGGAGCTGGCTGGCAAGATCGCCGCCAAAAGCCTGGAGCCTGTGGTCGGCCGTGCGAGCGTGGCCCCGGAAGGCTCGACCAATGGCTTCGGCGCGCATATCGCCGACGTCGAGGTCGATCCTGAAACCGGCAAGGTAACGATTCTTCGCTACACCGCGGTGCAAGATGCCGGCAAGGCGGTCCATCCCAGCTACGTCGAGGGGCAGATGCAAGGGGGCGCGGTGCAAGGTATCGGCTGGGCACTGAACGAAGAATATTGGTTCGACGACCAGAATCGGATGCGGAATGCCAGTTTTCTCGATTACCGTATGCCGACGAGCCTCGATGTGCCGATGATCGAGACGATCATCGTCGAGGTTCCCAACCCTTCGCACCCGTTCGGCGTGCGCGGCGTGGGCGAAACGCCGATCGTCCCGCCACCTGCCGCAATTGCCAACGCGATCTTCGCGGCGACTGGCAAGCGATTCACCGACCTGCCCATGTCGCCGCACAAGGTGTGGAAGGGGCTCAGTGGGGCCGGTATGTAACCCCCGCTCAGTTCCGGGAGAATGGCGCCTGGCAAGTTGAAAACCTGCCCCATCGATCATGCCACGCGTCTTCATTCCCCCGCAGCTTCGCGATTTGACCGGCGGCCAGGCCATGGTGGAAATTGCCGGGGCCAGCGTCCGGGAGATTGTCGCGGCCCTGGATCGGCAGCATCCAGGGATCGCCGAGCGGCTGACGACTGGCGACGAATTGTCGCCGGCTCTGCAAGTTTCGATCGACGGCACGCTCAGCCGCCGCGGCCTCGACGCTAAAGTCGCCGCCACGAGCGAAGTGCACTTTCTCCCGGTTTTTGGCGGCGGCTAAGACGTAGGATTCAGGATTTCGGACTTATGATTTAGGATTTGGTCAGAGGCTGGGATTCTGTATCCCACATCCTAAATCCCGAATCCTCAATCCAAAATCGTCATGGCAGATTACTTCGTCACCCGCGCGGACTGCTCACAGCACGAAATCTTCCCCGGCGTGCATATCTTCACGACGGCCGGCAAGCAACTAATGCTGTCGCTGGTCGAACTGGCCCCGCGCGCGGTTGTCGAGCCGCACAGTCACCCGCACGAGCAGATGGGCCTGCTCTTGGAGGGCGAGCTGACCTTCACGATCGGCGGCGTTACAAGGACGCTCAAGCCCGGCGAAATGTGGCGGATTCCCGGCGGCGTCGTCCACGGCTGCGTGGCGGGCGACAAGCCGGCCAAGGCGCTCGATGTGTTTTGTCCGGTGCGAGAAGACTATTTGTGACTCCGCTAAGACTCAAACGCATCTCGAACTTCATTGTTCGCCAGGGTGATGAACGCCCAAATGCCGATCGGCAGGCCGATGAACCAGCCGAAGGTGCAGGGCAGAATCGCTAGCACCGCGGCGATGACCGCCAGGCCGTACGACTTGAGCTGCCGCATTCGCCAGCCGCCGATGATCACCGTGATCGAGAAGGCCAGATTCAGGATCAGGATGACGAGCGCAATCGGCGCCATGACGACTACGTTGTCGGGCTGCGGCCTTGAGTCGATTTGAGCGGTCAATAGCGGTGCTGCCACAGCGTAGTTGGCGACAGCTAACGTGCCCGGGCCCGTGCCACCGTTTACGAGCGGCAGCAAGCCGGGAGGAGCCATGATGGGCCGATTGGGTGAATCATGATACTCGACCGGCTCGCCGAATTGGGGACTCAGACTCACCGTCCACACCGGAACCGCCAGCGCGGCTACCACAATGGGCAATAAGCCGAGGACCCCCACAATCATCAAACCCATGGCCGGGCCGGCGACCTTGCCCAGTGCGGCCGCCCGGGCAGGATCGGCTGGAGCAGCCTTCTGTGGCGTCGCCGCCGGCTGCGTAGCGGAAGCCTGTCCTGCGCGTCCTGGAAGGACGAGGCCCCAAGAAAGTTCCGCGGCCCCGACGAAAATGGCCAGTCCGCAGGCTGCGAGCAGAGCAAATGCACCGATCGTTGGCCGAGCGATGAACGCAGGGGCCACGGCCTGTTTCCAGGGGCCAATGGATCGCGGCCACTCCCCCCGGCTTCTGGATGCGAACTCGTTCAATCCGGTTTCTACCGCATCATCGACGATGATCCGCTCTCGCTGATTGGCCGCCTGGTGCAACAGCAACGTCGTCAGCAGAAGTGCGACCGATGCCATCACCAATAACAACCCAATGAACGCGATCCGCGCGGGATGCTGCGCCTGGAAACCCAGGCCCAAAAACACAGTGGCAAAGATCAGCAGGCCTGCGGCGGCCACGGTAGCTTCCTGCTGCAACCCCCGGTGGGCATAGCGCCCGCCCGGGGGGATCGCGGCAATTTCGCGCAGTTCACGATCGGTCACTGTGACCGCTACGGTGCCAGGATTCGGCTGCTGGCCAGGGAACACATCGGCGTATCGCAGTACGACCTCTGCCCGTGGCCCCAGGTCCAGGCAAAACCAGGGGAGAAAGAGCGACAATGCCGCCAGGCCGGCGATCAGCCACACCCACGCCCGATGAGCGAAGGGGAAGGGAACGGTCCAACTGCCGTCGGCCGCCATGTGGCGCGGCCCCCAGATGCGCCAAACACCCAGCACCAATAGGCAAAGCGGGACGACGACGACGCCCGTCACGACGATCGCCTCGTACCACTGACGGTAGGCGATCATCTTCGAGCTGATGCCGCCGCTGGATCGCGGGATAGGCAGGGCGAAGTGGACGTCGGCCAAGAGGATGCCAAACACTGCCGCGACGGCGAGGCTCGGCCAGATCACCGCCCGCAAATAGCCCGGTTCCGCCGGCACGTGCCGCTCGGCGCTGGTGGCCAGGTGTGTGCCCGCCTGGGCCGCGGGGCGAATCAACGTACGCCACAGCACAAACAAACCGCCTTGGAACGTCGCGATGCCGCCCAGAATCAGAGCGGCAAGCCGCGTTTCATGGTTCGAAACATCGAGCGCCAGATAGATGCCGAACACCAAGATCGCGATCCCCAGCAGCAGATATCCCCACATGACCCAATCGAACCAGGTGACGCGTGGGGATCGCATCAGGTCTTCAGCACCGGTCAGTTGCCGATAGCTGTTGTAGCTCCCCGCGAAGGAACCAAAGCCGCCTACGACGCAGCCAAAGGCTCCGCCCATCCAGCCCCACCATCCGCCCGACAGGCCGGGAAAGTTCACCAGGCCATAGATGCCGGCCGCCACCCCGGCGGTGATCATCAGAATTCCCATCACCATGCCGATCGCCACGCCCAGCACATAGCGCAGGGGCACGCCACCCGGCTGCGACGGATCCCAGAATTCGAACTTCGAGGCGGGCGAGGGGGTGTGCCATACGGGTGCCGCTGCTTCGGTGGCCGTGGGAGTCGCATGGGGTGTGGCCG
>Ga0065705_10104365_pt1 | contig 17877 bp, 13 predicted proteins | sample SwibulcommuniRL2_FD_59092 | JGI IMG/M metagenome (GOLD analysis project Ga0065705, IMG submission 59092) | Bulk soil microbial communities from switchgrass field near Rose Lake, East Lansing, Michigan, USA - RL2 Bulk Soil v2 (version 2) | ecosystem: Environmental > Terrestrial > Soil >...
GCCTGGCTGATCGGCGGGCCAATGTCGAACGGCTTGGGCAGCTTGGCCTGCCCGTTTTGGCATCACCCGCCGATGTTGCCGAGGCGCTGGGCCTGTCGATCCCCCAGCTTCGCTGGCTCGCCTTTCACAGCGAAGCCGCGACGCGAGTTCACTACGTCCGCTTCTCGGTGCCCAAGCGAAGCGGCGGCACTCGCGAACTGGCCGCCCCGCACCAGACGCTCGCCCGCTGCCAGCAGTGGATTCTCGCAAACATCCTGGTCAAAGTCGGCAAGCACGGCGCCGCGCACGGCTTCATTGCCGGACGCAGCACCGTCACCAATGCCGCCGCGCATGTCGGCCGAAAGGTCGTGGTCAATCTTGACCTGTGCGATTTCTTTCCCACGATCACCTTTCCGCGGGTCCGCGGAATCTTCCAGCAGCTCGGATATTCTCCCGCAGCTGCAACGATCCTGGCCCTCCTATGTACCGAATCACCTCGCCGGACGGTCGTCTATGCCGGGCAAAAGTTCTTTGCCGCGACCTCTCCGCGGGCACTCCCACAAGGGGCTTGCACGAGTCCCGCCCTCAGCAACCTGGCCGCGCGGCGGCTCGATTCGCGACTGAACGGTCTCTGCGTCAAGCTCGGCTGGACGTACACGCGCTATGCGGATGACCTCACGCTCTCTTCGTCTGCCGAGGACGTGAACGCCAAGGTCGGCTATCTATTGGCTCGCGTGCGGCACATCGCCCAGGACGAAGGATTTGAAGTCAATGAAAAGAAGACCCGTATCCAGCGGCGGCAGACGGCCCAATCCGTCACTGGACTGGTGGTGAACGACCGGGTTGCTGTTCCCCGCAAGCTCGCCAGGCGTCTCCGCTCGATCTTGCACCACGCTCGCCGCGAAGGACTCGCCTCTCAAAACCGCACCGGACACGCGAACTTCGTGGGCTACGTCCATGGGATGATTGCCTATGTGTCGATGGTCAATCCCGAGCAAGGCAAGAAGTTGAAGCTCGCTTTCGATTCGCTCGTCCATCGTTAGCGGTGGGAGGCTGCGTCCGACACTTGCATTTCTTTTCTGTTATCAACAATCGTTGATGCTCGATCTTCTCTGGAACTGGGTGGGTAATGGTTGCGGGCAGCCGCGATCTGGCAGGCCGTGTCGAACCGGCTCGCCTTGACAAGGAAAACTAGGCAGGCTTTACTGAGTAGTCTGCCCGCCTGAATCGTCCCACCTCGAGAGTGGCCGATAGCAATGACCTGCTGTTGGCCCGGTCTATCCCACCCCGAAAAGAGACGCATTTCTTGGAGAATTTCGGATGAATCGCGCTTGTGCATTGATTGTGGCGATCTTGGTTGTCGTGGCGCTCGGCGCCCGCACCGGGTTAGCCCTTCCCCCCATCAACGCCGCCTGGCACGAGAAGTATTCGGCCCTGAAAGATGCTGTGGTCAAGACGTATGGCGAGGAATCGACCGCCAAGTGCAACGTCTGCCACATCCCGGGCAAAGGGAAGAAGGAAAGAAACGCTTACGGAATGGCTGTGAGCAAGTTCATCACCAAGGCCAAGATCACCAAGATCAAGGATGACGCCGGAGACAATACCGAGAAAGCGACTGAAGAGACGAAGAAGTACATTCTCGAAGGCCTGGCCAAGGTCGAGAACGAGAAGGCCGCCGACGGCAAGACCTACGGCGACGCAATTAAGGCGGGCAAGCTGCCGCAGTAAATGACCTTGCCGCGCGACTGTTGCATCGCTTAGGCAACCCGCGTCCAAACTATATCACAATTCGGCGGACGGGCTAGCAGAGCCGGTCCGCCGATTCTTTTGCGCCGAGTTCACCTCACGTGGAGCGTGAGGCCTAAGCCGTGGCCTCAATCGTCACGGTTGCCTCGAATGACTTGCCGGGCGGAAGGACGCGCCAGCCGGCGTCAATCCCGCGCGCTGCCAAGGCCGCTGCACCCGGCGCACAAGTCAGCGGCTCGATGCAAATCGCTTCGCGATGCGGCGGGGTATAGACGACGCACTCGCGAAACTGCTCGACATTCCAGCGGATGGCCACTGCCATACCACCCGGATCCTGAATCGAAGCTTCGGTGACGCCGGCGATGTCGGTTAGTCCGGTGAAGACGTCGTCGAGCTTCAGTTCACCAAGTCGGCAGCCGCTGTCAAACGCCTCGGTGTCGGATAGCGGGCGGCGCTTGCCGGTCGGCAGCATGTCTTTGAGCACCCACCGCTCCGTAACCGGGAGCCAGACGATGCACGTGTCGGCAGAAGGGCCGCCTAGCGGCACGCGGAAATAGGGGTGCGTGCCAAACCCGAACGGCAGCGGCACGTCGCACGGGTTGTCGATCCGGTACGTGCCATCCAGCCGATTCTGGCTGAGCTTGTAGGTCGCCGTGATGCGGAAATCGGCGGGCCAACGGTCCTTGAGGCTGGGATCGTCACGCCAGGCATGGAATTCGCCGACCACGTGATCCGCGCCCTGTTTCACCACCCGCCACGGCCGGCGCATCGCAAAGCCATGGATGGCGTTTCCCAGGGCATCGCCCGCTTCGAGCTGGTAATGCTTTCCTTCCCAGCTAAACGTCGTGCCTCGAATCCGTCCAGGGAACGGAAACAGGATGGGAATCCCACTCCCCGAAGGCCGCTGGTTGCCGGACACGAACTCGGGATGCGTGTAAAGGACCTCGACCGGCTGGTCACCATTCTGGACCGTGAGCCGAAAACAATTGAACCCCAAGTTCACGGCAATCTGGGCGGAGGACCCCGCGTGCGGATCGCTAAGTGTCACGATTTCGGCAGCCATGTCGATACTCCGTTCGCGTAACTCGACGCATTCGTCGTTGAATTGGGCGCAGTGGTGTTGGGGGCGACCGGCCGCACGGACTGCTGCATGGCGGTCATCAGCGCGATCGTCACCAGCATCGCGCTCATCGCGCGGATCAGGGCCGGCCGGGTCACCTCGCCCAAGGCCACCCCGGCCAGCTCGCGCAACTGCCAAAAGACCGCAAGCATTGCCGCGATGAACAGGGACGTTCCCACGAGTTCGTTCCCCATCAGGCTCGACTGGGTGGTGGAGGGAAGCACGGCGAGCATCCATAGTCCTAACGGAAGCTGCACCAGCGACGCACCCAGCGCCCAGCAGCTCCCCCACACGGCGACTTTGGCAATATCGGTTGGCGGTTGGTCCTGCCGCATCCAGCGCAGCGCCAGCCCCATAAGCATGACACCGGCCACGGCGACCGAAGCGAAGGCAAAATGAAACACGAGCGCCGGCACTTCATGGGTCCACGCCAACTGCCTGAACTGGGCACCGCGAATGATCTCGCTGGGAATCTGGCCGGATGTGTAGAGCTTGTCCACCACGACGAAGAGGGGCGGAAAGTGGTACAGCAGATTCGTGCCATTCAGGAGCGCGACCGCACCGCGGCCAACTCGCGACCCGGTCGAGTTACCTCCCTTGCCCCGCACCAGCAGCCAATAGACCAGGGCCATCGCAAGAGAAAAGAGAATTTCTGCCGCACCCCAGTGCAACTTGTAGCTGAGTGGCCCGGTCCACAAAGCGCGATAGCCCGGTGTCCACTTGAGCCAGCAGATCGCCAACCCCAAGAGACCACCCCCAATCAGTGACAGCAGGCTCATCCGGCTCATGTAGGCCGCTGCTCGCCGAGCCAATCCATCGCCCCGCCATTCCAGCCAAACGCACAGGATCGGCCCGCCGGCCGCGACATTGACGCACAGCAGGTGAACGATCAAAAGCAACGTCGAAATCAATTCCAGCAAGGCACACCACAATGGCGAGTGACCAGCGCAGGGGCCGCCATTATAGCGCGGAAGAGGCGCATGAAAACTGCGGCAGACGTCCGTCGCTGCTTCGACTATCCTAGCAACGGGGCCGCCCAGATCCTCCTTCCGTCGCACGCATTCTGAAGCCCGACCAGTCCTCCAACTCTCGCCTCATGCTGTCCTCCGTTATACCCGTCCGCGATGAAGTCGATAGCCTCCAGGCGCTCCACGGCGAACTGGCCGACGTGGGCCGCCAGAACGGTTACGACCTGGAGATGATCTTCATCGACGACGGTTCCAGCGACGGCTCATGGGAGATGATCGAGCGGCTGGCCGCGGCCGATCCGCGCGTCCGCGGCATCCGCTTCCGTCGCAATTTCGGCAAAGCGGCGGCCCTCAGCGCCGGCTTCGATGCGGCCCAGGGTGAACTGATCGTGACGCTCGATGCCGACCTTCAAGACGACCCCCGCGAAATCCCGCGCTTCCTGGCCGAAATCGACAAGGGACTGGACTGCGTCAGCGGCTGGAAACAAGTTCGCCACGATCCCTGGCACAAGACCGGCCCCTCGCGCGCCTTCAACTGGCTCGTCGGCCGGCTCACTGGCGTGAAGTTGCACGACCATAACTGCGGCTTCAAATGCTATCGCCGCGAGATTTTCGACGAGGTGCGGCTCTATGGAGAGCTGCATCGCTTCGTCCCGGTGCTGGCCGCCGCCCGCGGTTGGAAAATAGGCGAAATCGTCGTCAATCATCGCCCACGTCAGCACGGGCGCTCAAAATACGGCGTCTCGCGGATCATCAAGGGATTTCTCGATCTCTTGACCGTCTATTTTCTCACCGGCTTCGAACAGCGGCCGCAGCATCTTCTCGGAACTTGCGGCATCGCGGCGTTCGCCATTGGCCTCGTCGGTATGGTGTATCTCGCCGTCTTGTGGCTGCTGAAGAATCTGACCGGCTTTGAAGCCTGGACGGGCTGGACCATCGAGCCACTCCACCAACGGCCAGCCCTGCTCTATTCGATCGGCATGCTGCTGCTTGGGGCCCAGTTCATTTCGATGGGTTTCCTCGCGGAGTTATTCACCGCCTACTACGGCCGCAGCGCCCGCCCCTATTCGATCAAGTCTCGTGTCAATCTGCCGGACCAGGTAGCAGGCAAACTCCGTGTGCCGTCAGCCCCACACGATCGATCATGAGCGCCACGAAAGATGCCGTGTCGGGCGAGGATGATAACAGCTCGGCGGGAGCTTCGCCCGACCGGTCACTCCTCCGCTGGTCGGTCTATTGGACACTGATCGTTGTCGCCGCAAGTCTCGTCACGGCCCGCATCATGCGCGTCCGCTCGCCCGATGCATTCAGCCCCACTCCCTTTCAGAGCGCCAACGACAAAAGCCGCTGGTGTACCATCCGAGCGCTCGGCGACCACGGCGTCTATTCGATTGAGCACATCATTTTCTATTCCGACGGTTCGCAGGTCCGCGGTTGGCACACGATCGACCTGGTGCGGCATCGTGGCCCTGACGGGCGCGAGCACTACTATTCCAGCAAGCCGCCGCTGCTCGCCACGCTATTGGCCGGCGAGTATTGGCTCCTCAAACAGGCGACCGGCCTGTCGCTCTCCGAACCGCGCGACGTGTGGACGATTGCCCGCGCCATGCTGGTGCTCACGAACGTCTTGCCGCTGGTCATCGCGCTCTACTTGTTGGCCCGCATGATCGACTCGCTCGGCCAGACTGATTGGGGCCGATTCTACACGTTCACCGCGGCAGCGCTGGCGACGTTCGTCACGACCTACAGCGTAACCCTCAATAACCACTCGCTCGCGGCTTGCACGCTTGTCTTTGCGCTGGCTGCCGCGATTCCAATCTGGCAAAACCGCGGCCAGTGGTGGCACTTTGCGCTGGCCGGGCTGTTCTTCGCCTTCACCGCGGCAAACGAATTGCCCGCCTTTGCAATGCTGGCTCTGGCCGCCGCCGGCCTGGCGTGGAAATCGCCGCTTAAGACCGCGCTCTATTTTGCCCCCCCTGCCCTGCTCGTCGCAGCGGCCGCGCTAGGCACGAACTACCAGGTTCACGGCGACTGGCGTCCGCCCTATTTCCACCGGGAGGACGGTCCAGTGATCGGCATGCTTCCTGACGCCCTGGCTGTGCCGCTCAACGACAACCGCGTCACCGACGAGTTGAGCACTGCCCTAAAAGGAGCTCGCATCGAGCTCTCGGGCGATGCGACGGCCACTACGAGAATTCGCGGGGATCGCTGGGAGCTTTTCGATCCCCAGTCACATCGCCGCTACGCCCTCCAGCGCACGCCTGAGGGCTCAAAGTCACTCGGCATCGAAATCCGCCAGTGGGACAACTGGTACGACTATCCTGGCACGCACTGGGATCGGCGCACCGTCACCGGTCTCGACCACGGCGAACCCTCGCCCCTCGTGTATGCATTTCACTGCCTCTTGGGCCATCACGGTCTGTTCTCGCTCACGCCCGTTTGGTTACTCTCCGTCGCCGGCTGCTGGCTGTGGTTGCGCAGGTCTAAAGTTCCGCGTGAGAAGAGTGTCGCATCGGCGGAAACTTCGAATATCACGTTCGCTCTCGCCTTGAGCACGTTGCTGATTACCGCGATTGTCATCACTTTCTATCTCACGCGTCCCTTGCCCGACCGCAATTATGGCGGCGGAACCTGTTGCCTGCGGTGGCTCGTCTGGCTGACGCCGCTCTGGCTTTTGACGCTGCTCCCTGCGGCTGATTGGCTCGGCAAGTCGCGCGCTGGCCGGACAATTGCGCTGGCACTGCTTGCAATCAGCGTCTTCTCGGCCCACTACGCAGCCGACAACCCCTGGGCTCATCCCTGGATCTTCACCCTCGGCGAGTGGCTCGGCTGGTGGAAGTATCCGTAGGAAGGATTTTCAATCCGTCCACACATCCGCGGTATTCGCTCGTACGAGTGGAGGACGGATTGCAAATCCGTCCTACTCCAACATCGCCCCGGTCGGCAGCGGATAATGCTGCGCCCAGCCCAAAGGCAGCGTAATTCCCGTGATCCACCGCGCGTCGCTCGATGCCAGAAACGCGACGGCAGCCGCCACATCGACTGGCCGCCCCATCCCCAGCGGATGGCACGCCTCAATCTGCTCCCAAGTCTCGGGCGTCAACTTGTCCACGTGTTTGTGAACCATCGGCGTGTACACCAGGCCCGGGGCGACCGCGACGACGCGAATGCCCTTGGGCGCAAGCTCCCAGGCCAGCGACTGCGTGAAGCCAATCAGGCCGGCCTTGCTGGCGCTATAGACCGAGAACCCCGCGCAGCCGCCGATTCCCAGGGCCGACGCGATGTTGACGATCACGCCCCCTGGCTCGGTCAGATGCGGCAGGGCAGCCTTGGTCACGGCGATCGCCCCGTTCAGGTTCACATCGAGTAGCGCCCGCCAGGATTCGTCGCTGAACTTCTCCAGCGGGTTTGCTACCTCAACACCCGCGTTATTGACCACCACGTCGATCTGGCCAAACGCCCCCAGGCAATCGTCGATTGCCCGCGCGATGTCGCTCTCCTTCGTCACATCGCCCGCGGTGTGCACCGCGCCGTGTTTATACCGGCTGAGTTTTTTGAGGAGTCGTGCCGGCTCGCGGCGAGAAATGATCGCCACCGCCGCCCCTTCACTCGCCAGCCGAGCGGCAATCTCGCCGCCGATCCCCCGGTCGCTAGCGCCCGTGATTAACGCCACTTTGCCCGCAAAGCGCTGCACCGTCGCTGGTGTGGTGGCTGGTGCACGCGCCGGCTCAATCTCGGATTGTTGCATGGCGTAAAACAGACTCGTTGATGAATCGCAGTGTTGCGTGCCTGTAAAGCCTGCGCGGTCGCCGTTAAAGTAATTGTTTCGCGACGTTTAACTACCGTCAACACACTCGTTGCCTTTTGCGCTAATTGCATGTCGCGCCCGCGCCGGATCGATGTTCATCTGCTACCCGCCCTTGTCGAGCCACAGCAATTGGCCGGTCAAACCGTCGTGGTAATCGATGTTTTGCGAGCCACAACGACCATCATCTACGCCCTGGCAAGCGGAGCGATTCAAGTAATTCCTTGCTTGGAAGTGGACGAAGCTCGGCTGGTAGCTGCGGGGGAGATTCCCGGCAGTACGGTTCTGGGCGGGGAGCGTGGCGGCCTGCCAATTCCCGGCTTTGACCTTGGCAATTCTCCCTGTGAATACACTCGCCAGCGGGTCGGCGGCAAAACGGTCGTCTTCACCACCACCAACGGCACGCGGGCGCTGCTCCGCTGTGCGGCGGCCCGCCGCGTGCTGGTTGGCGCCTTCGTCAATCATTCCGCCATTTGCCGCGAGCTGGCCGACGAGCCAAATGTCACGCTGCTGTGCGCTGGCACCGATGGCCACGTGACCCGTGAAGACGCGCTTTTCGCCGGCGCCGTGGTTCACGAATTGGCAAGCGCGGGGCAATCAATGGCGAGCGCTGTTCCCCCTCTCCCTTTGGGAGAGGGCCGGGGTGAGGGCGCCTCAAATCGCGAGTTTGTCCTTAACGACCAGGCCGAACTCGCCGCCGATGCCTGGCGGTCCTTCATCTGCGATAACGCGAGCGCAAACTCGCTCGGCCAAGCCCTCCGCGCCAGCCGCGGCGGCCGCAACCTCATCGAAACCGGCCAGGAAACCGACATCGACCTCGCCGCCCAGATCGACCAGTTCGATCTTGTGCCCGAGCTCGACCTTGCCACTTGGCGAATTCGCCTCGCATAGCCGCGACCAGTGGTCGCGCCGACTACACATAGCCGCAACCAATGGTCGCGCTTGTCCCTGCCATAGACCACTTCGAACCTCGACCGGTAAACTGGCGTCCATTGCAATGAGCTCAAGGTCCCAAGTTCAATGTTCAATGTTGAGCTTCTCGACCTTGAACGTTGAACCTTGAACCTGGAATTGATCCGATGGACATGGACAAACTGGTCTCGCTGTGCAAACGGCGGGGATTCCTCTTTCAATCGAGCGAAATTTACGGGGGCCTCAACGGCTTTTGGGACTATGGCCCGCTGGGCGTCGAGCTGAAGCGGAACATCAAGGAAGCCTGGTGGCGCGACATGGTCACGGGCCATGACGATCTGGCCGCGCCCCCTGGAGCCGGGGAACCCTACGAAATGGTCGGCCTCGACTGCACGATCATCATGCACCCGCAAGTGTGGAAGGTGAGCGGGCACTATGACTTGTTCTGCGACTACATGGTGGACTGTAAAGAATCGAAGAAACGGTATCGATTCGATCAGATTCGGGGACGTTGGATGGAATTTACCGCCCGAAACCTCCACCTGTTGCACGGCGCAGAGGAGCGGATCAACGAAATCAAGGCCAAGCAGTGGTTCTACATCGCGACCAATGCCGAGACGCCGGAAGCAGGACTAGAGGACACGATCGCACGGGCCTGCAAGATCTTTGGCCTCCGCCGCGCGAAGGCAGAGAATCTGCTTGATTGGGAAACGCCAAATCTTGTCGGACTGGACAAGGATGACGATTTGACGCAGGTCGTCGGACCTGATGCCTCCCGTGAGGGAACGCTTACAACTCCACGTGAGTTTAATCTCATGTTCAAGACGGTGATCGGGGCACTAGGAGGGGAAGAAGACGTGGCCTTCCTTCGCCCCGAGACGGCCCAAGGCATCTTTGTCAACTTCAAGAACGTCTGCGACAGCACCCGCGTCCGCGTGCCGTTCGGCATCGCCCAGATGGGCAAGAGCTTTCGCAACGAGATCACGCCACGGAATTTTACGTTCCGCTCGCGCGAGTTCGAGCAGATGGAGATCGAGTTCTTTTGCCATCCCAAGAGTTCGCCCCAGTGGTATCAATACTGGCGGGATCGCCGCGTGAAGTGGTACACCGATCTGGGCCTGGCCGGTGAGCGCTTGCGGCTGCGCGAGCACGACAAAGAAGAGCTATCGCACTATTCCTGCGGCACAAGCGACATCGAATACGCCTTCCCCTTCCTGCCGCCGGGCGAATTCGGTGAGCTGGAGGGAATCGCCCACCGCGGCGACTTCGATCTGCGCAGCCACATGGAAGGAAAACTCGTCGCCAAGGACGGGCAGCTCATCGTCGAGTTGAGCGAGGATGGCAAGCCCAAGTGGAAAGGCTCGGGCAAGGACCTGTCGTACCGCGACGACCTGACCAACGAGCGGTTCATCCCCCACGTGATCGAACCCTCGGCCGGCGCCGACCGCGGCACGCTGGCGTTTCTCTGCGAGGCCTACCACGAGGACCAGGCCCCCGACGAAAAAGGCGAGATGCAGACCCGGGTCGTAATGCAGTTCCATCCGCGCATCGCGCCGATCAAGGTCGCGGTATTCCCGCTCGTGAAGAAGGACGGCATGCCGGAGATTGCCCAGCGCATCTACCGCGCCCTGAAGCCGCATATGACCGCATTTTATGACGAAAAGGGAGCAGTGGGCCGGCGTTATCGCCGCCAGGATGAAGCCGGCACACCGTATTGCCTGACAATCGACGGCCAGACGCTGACCGACGGCACGGTGACCGTCCGCGACCGGGATTCACTGAAGCAGGAACGGATTCATGAGAAGGAGCTGATTGCGGCGCTGCGTGAGCGAATCCAAGCGTAAGTACGAAGGACGAAGTACCAAGGACGAATCGTCATTCCTTCGTCCTTTGTCCTTAATCCCTCCCATGATCCCCACCCTCAGCCAGGTCTGCTGCCTCAACTCGCCCTTCGACCGCGACCTGGAAGATTTTGCAGCCGGCCAGTGCCGCAGCGTTGAAGTTTGGTTGACCAAGCTCGAGAACTACCTGCAAAAGCACACGCCGAAGGATGTGCGATTCTGGCTCGATAAGCTGGGCACGCAGTTGCCCGTGGCCAGTTTTCAAGGTGGCCTGTTGGCCAGCCAGGGCGAGGCCCGCCACGAAGCCTGGGACTTATTGGCTCGCCGCTTGGACCTGTGCCGTGAACTGGGCATCGGCACGCTCGTGGTGGCCTGCGATGTGCCGCAGCCGATCTCGCAGCAGACAATCGAGCGGGTGCAGGCATCGCTAAAACAATTGGCGCAGGAGGCCGGCGCCCGCGGGTTGCGAGTGGCGCTGGAATTTCAAGCCGACAGCAGCTTTGGCAACAATCTACAAACGGCCGCGGCACTGGTCGGAGAAGTTGGCAGCCCGCACCTGGGAATCTGCCTCGACGCCTTCCACTTCCACGTTGGGCCGAGCAAGACCGAGGATCTGGCGTATCTCACTGCGCAGAACTTGTTTCACGTGCAGCTGTGTGATTTGGCCGATACGCCCCGCGAACTGGCCCGCGACTCAGCCCGGATTATGCCGGGCGATGGCGATATCAACCTCGCCGCGATCGTCGAGCGCCTCCGCCAGATCGATTATCGCGGCTGTGTGTCGCTGGAGCTCTTGAACCCGCAGCTTTGGCAAATCCCGCCGCTCCAGCTCGGCGAAATCGGAATGACCGCCCTGCGGAGAGTGCTCGGCCAGGCGCGGATGCAGTAACTCCCGTATTCGCCGTGTAAAATAGAGTAGCTTTCCTGGCGGGCGATCGTGAGAATGGGCTGGTTGGCCCCAGGATTTGAGCACTGGCCATGAACATTATTTCCCGGCGAACAGCACTCGTCTCCACCACCGCGGCGCTGGGGGCAGCCGCCCTTCCCCGTCTTTCGTGCGGCCAAAAAACAGATTTTGATGCTGGCCGCAGCGCGGACGTGATCACTCCCAAGACTCAGGAGGCAATCGATCGCGGGCTGACGTGGCTGGGAAAGCGGCAGATTCTCTCTGGGGCCAATGAAGGCGCCTTCGGTCATGGAGGCTATCAAGGGGGCGTCGCCGTGGCGAGTCTGGCCGGCCTGGCTTTTATGTGCAGCGGCAGTCCGCCCGGCCAGGGCCCTTTCGGCAAGCAGATCGATCGCTGTGTCAAGTTCATCACCAAGTGCGTGCAGGAAACGGGCTACATCTCGCAGCCGAACTTTGGCCAGGACAACATGTACGGCCACGGCTTTGGGACGCTGTTCCTTTCGGAAGTTTATGGCATGTCGGATCGGGGCGAAGTCGATTCGACGGTGGGCGACAAACTGCGAGCTGCCGTTAAACTGACCTGCCAGTGCCAGAACGACGCCGGCGGCTGGCGCTATGCTCCGCAAAAGAGCGATGCCGACCTGTCAATCACAATATGCAACATCATGGGGCTGCGGGCAGCACGCGACGCGGGCATTCACGTGCCCGATGATGTCCGCGAGAAGTGCATCGACTACGTCAAGAAAAGCCAGAACGCCGACGGCGGCTTCCGCTACCAGATCAGCTCCGGCTCGCACAGCACCTTCCCGCTGACCGCCGCCGGCGTCGTATCGCTCTATAGCGCCGGCATTTACGACGGCGAGCCAGTCGAGAAAGGGCTCAAGTGGCTGATGAAGTACGTCCCCGGCAAGGGCTCGAGCAACACGGGCTATTTCTTCTATGGCCACTATTATGCCGTGCAGGCGATGTGGCATGCCGGGGGCGAGTACTGGCAACAATGGTATCCGGCAATTCGCGACACGCTTCTGGCCCGCCAGAGTAGCGATGGCTCATTTGGCGATACCGAGGTATGCGCCGAATTCGGCACCGCGATGGCGTGCATCATTTTGCAGATGCCGAATAACTATTTGCCGATTTTTTCGCCGTAGGCGGAGAGTGTGGTGAGTCGGTGAGTGGTGAGTGGTGAGTAGCTACTCACTTCTCACCCTAAACTCCTTCACCTCCCACGTCACCGTCACAGCGTCGCTGCCGCGGCGCGAGCCCCATTCGATCCGCTGGTAACGCCGCGGAAAGCTGTACTTTGGATCGAACTCGGCTTTGAGGATCAGCTCGACCTCGCCCGGTTTCGCCCGCCCTGTCAGACGCCGCTCGACCACATCCACGTCGCGGGCCATCGTGCTGAACATGCCGGGGACGCTCCAGGTGCCGAAGGTGCGGCGCTGGTTGAGCGATTGGCCGTTGCGCAAGGCGGCGATGGGTTGCCCGCCGCGCACTTCGACGCGATAGACGGCTGCTTGCGGGCCGGTGACCTGGACTTCGATGTCGTAATCCGGGGGCGCCGCCGCCTTCCACCGCTCCAGGGCGGCATAGTACGCTTCGGGGGACAAGCGCGGCGTTGGATCGTTGTTCACGATTCGCAGCACGACGAGCGAGCCGATCGCGCCGACCGCCAGGCCGGCGAACGTCCAAAACAGGAATCGGCTTAAACCGCGGCCCACACGCGCGGGAGTAGGACTCTGGGGCGGAAGTGTGCTTTCCATCGTGAAAGAATCCGCCCGCCACAGACTCCAGACGCTCGGCTTTGGGGACTCGTCAATACGCGCACGCTGGCTTACAACGTTCTCAGTATAGCCGCTCGGTGGCGACGGCTTGGCAGGCGATCGCTGTGGCTTACGTTGAACTTTTTGTGCGAGTCAGGCCATGACTTCCTCCGCGAGCCCCACTCCCGCCGCTGCACGGGCGCCTCGCGCCCGCACCAAGATTGTGGCCACCATAGGCCCGGCGTGCAGCACGACGGAAATGTTGGTCAAGCTGATCCAGGCGGGCGCCAGCGTCTTTCGCATCAATACGGCCCACGGCACGGCCGAGGAACGTGACCAGAAACTGGCCGCGGCGCGTGCCGCCGGCGAAGTCACCGGGCAGCCCGTGGCCGTGCTGGTCGATTTGGCCGGACCGAAGATGCGGCTGGGCGAATTGTTCAGCGAGCCGACCAATTGCGAGCTGGGAGCGACCTTTCGCTTTATTCGCGGCGTGAAAAGCCTGGCGGCGGACGAGTTGACCAGCACCTATGCGCCGCTCGTGAGTGAGCTGGAAGTCGGCGATCACGTCATGCTCGCCGACGGCACCGTGAGCATGGTGGTGACCAGCAAGACGGCTGATGAAGTCCGCTGCCGCGTCACCGGCAGCGGCATCCTTCGCAGCCGTCAAGGAATCAACCTGCCGGGGGCCAAGCTGAGTGCGCCGTCGCTAACCGAGGCCGACCGGGCCAATGCCGTTTGGGCGGCCCGCAACAATGTGGATTTCGTCAGTTTAAGTTTTGTGCGCAAACCGGCCGACGTGCTCGCGCTCAAGGAGTTGCTGCGGGCCGAAGGCGCAAGCGCCATGGTGATCGCCAAGATCGAAAAGCCCGAAGCGGTCGAGCAACTGACCGAGGTCATCGCCGCCTCCGATGGGGTGATGGTGGCCCGCGGCGACCTGGGTGTGGAAATGGACGTAGCCGAGATCGCCGTCGTCCAGAAGCGCATCGTGAGCGAGTGCCAACGACAGGGAAAGCCGGTGATTGTCGCCACGCAGATGCTCGACAGCATGCACCACAATCGCCGTCCGACGCGGGCCGAGGCGACCGATGTCGCCAATGCCATTCTCGACGGGGCCGACGCCTGTATGCTCTCGGGCGAAACGGCGATCGGCGACTTCCCCGTCCTGGCTGTCGAAACGATGAACCGGATCATGTTGGCGACGGAGCCGCTGCTTAAGGAGCGTGGTCCGGCCCCCGTCGTGCATGCGAGCGACGTGCACCCCATCACGGCGGCAGCGGTAAACGGCAGCGCGGCCATTGCCGAGCAACTAGGCGCCAAGCTGGTCGTCGTCGCCACGCGCGGCGGAAGAACGTGCCGCCTGCGCAGCAAACAGCGCGATTTTGTGCCCACGATCGGCGTCAGCGACTCGCCCGAGGTGCTGCGGCGATTAGCGCTCTTTTGGGGCGTCACGCCGCTGGCTGGAGCGCCCGTGCACGACGGTCCCGCGCTACGAGCGTTCATCGACCGCTGGGGCCGCGAACAGGGGCTGATTCAGAAGGGAGACCGGATCGTGTTCTGCACAGGGACGAATTTCTACCCGATGGCGCAAAACATTGTGGTCATTCACGAGGTGGAATAGGGGCGAATTCCACGCTAACGCTTACTTCTTCTCGACCTTCAAGAGCTCGAAATCTTCCAGTTGCCGGCCCAGGTAGATGTGGTCGAACAGGGCCGCATTGCCGTCAACGGGCGAGAAGGCCATACCGGTGAGCGTGAACTCGCCGAAATCGGCAAACAGGTCGCGCGTCACCACCTCGAACTTTGGCGCGGGCAACTTGTCACTTATCACGAGCGACGCCCCATAGCATTCGCCACCTGGACCGGCGTGGTAGCGGAACTTGGCCCCCTCGCGGCCTGAGCCGCCGGGTCCCCATCCGCCGTCGTGGTTGAGCTGAAGGCAGATCGTATTTCCGCCGGCTTTTTTCCAGGCAAAGCGAATGTAGCGGTACTCGCCGGGCCCGGGGTTCTCGCGGACGTTCACGCCCAGCATCGGCAGGCTGGCGTTAAACCGCTGGCCGGGGGTAACGCGGAGGCTGTAGGTGCCGCTGTACTTGTCGCGCTGGTCGGGAATCGCCCGGCCGTCCCCCTCGGTGAGCAGGGCGACGAACTTCTCGTCGTCCTCGAAAACCTCCTTGGGTTGCTCCGCCGCTGGCTTTTCGCCGGGCACGACATTCACGACCACATCGATGGTATTGCTTTTCACTGACGTCGTCGAAACGGGTGCAGCCACCGCCACCAACTTGACTCCCTTCAGCTCGCCCGGCTTGCTGCCGAATGCAAAAGTCACCGGGAGGGCGAACTCGGTTTGTTCCGACGGTACCAGCACTGTTGGCGACGAATAACCCTTAGGTAGGCTTTCGAGGGTCACGACGACGGGCTGTGCAAAACCTGCGGAACGGGCGACTTTGCCCGTGAACTTGCCCGTCTCGCCCGCGCCGGCCTTCCCTTCGACCGTATTGGCACCCGCCAATTCGATGGTAAAGGGGACGCCCGTCGTCAGGCGGCGGACCGGGGCGGCGATCGAGGCCACCGCGCTCTTGCCATCGGCCGCCAGCAGGTCGGCGGCAAGCACCAGATCCCACGGCTGCTGCGGCAGGTCGGCTGGCACGAGTATGTTCACCGATACTTCTTTCTGATCGGCCGGGAACACCGGATCGCCCTCCAGCCGCAGCGCCCGATCCAGATCGTCCACCTCCTTGTCCTGGTTGTTTTCCTTGATCTTCTTGCGGGGCATCGGCTGCGTGGTCAAGAGGCGAACGCGGACGCTTCCCATTGTTCCCTCGCGGCGCGGCAGCGAAAGTTTGGCTGCCAGTTTGCCGCCGAGCACGAGCTTGTCGTCGGGACCGGCATTCCAAGCGATGCCAATCGGCGACGCAGCGGCAATCGCCAGCCCGACCTGCTCGCGAAGCGCCGGCTGGTAGCTCGACCCTGGCACGTCGCCGAATCTCGCCGGCCTGGCAAGTGGAACGGGCGACTCGAGTGCCTTTCCCACGACCCGGGTGAGCACCGCCTGAGGAGCACCTTGCTTGGCACTGAGCGTCAATAGGCCAATCGTCGCGCCGGGAGGAATGAGATTGCCGGCAAGAGTCAGCTCGCTGGGTGCCCCTTCGAGCGACAACTCGATCGGCCCGCCGTAGTTGGTCCGGATGACCCGGACTGGGACGACCTGCGTGCCGCCGGCAGGGACCACGACGCTGGGGGAAGGCAATGCCAGCGCAATTTCCGGGCGCGTTCGATCGGTAATTTCGATGCGATAGACATGGTCCGCGCCGCCATCGCCGTTCAGGTCCTTCAAGGCAATTTGGAGCTTGTTCACGTCAGCCGGGACGTCGAAATCGACCAGCGGATCGCTGCTATTGGGGCGGTCGTCGCCAGCAGCGAGTTGGCCCCCTTGCTCATTGCGAATGGAGAGGACGCCGTCGAGCGGCGAGCCAGCCTGCCGGGCGATCACGTCAAATCGGAGCTTTTGTCCGGGCGTGACGGGCAGCAGGTATTTGTCCTCTTCACCCTTCGCTGCCAGCACGCCGCTGATGCCGACGGGGGCAGCGGAGAGTTCTTGCAACGCGCCTTGAGCGGGTGTCTCGACCATTTCCGCGTGATCGCTGATCGCCACGCGCGGGGCGGCACCCGTGTAATGCGCGGCGGCCGGCAGCGCAGCGACCGACTCGCGAGGAATCGAGGCGGCACTGGCGTCGTGTTCCACTGTCGCGGTGAGGTTTGAGCCGGCGAACTTGAGCGTTTGCTTGCTGCCGGCGGCAATCGCCAGCGGCAGCGCAAATTCCGCATACGACAGATCGCCGACCTTCAGGCGAAAGAAGCCCGGTCCCGCGGCGCGGAAGAGCTGATCGTGCAGTTCGATCGTGTACTCGGCGTCAGCGGGCAGGACGACCTCGCACCGTGCGTCGCCGCCAAGGGCCGTCCGCGGCGGACTCCAGGCAATTTGCTTTCCGCGGGGATCATAGACCCGAACCACCGGCTTCAGGCTGGCCCCCAGCCGCTGGGCCTCGACGTCGAGCACCAATCGCTGGTCTTTCTTGCCAGCGATTTTCGTCCGCAGGACCTGGGCTCCGCCAACGGCGCCGTGCAGCGCGACGGGCAGGTCAGTCAGTCGCTCGGAAAATGCCGTTTGTGGCAAGTCATCGACGCCGATGACGACTGGCGCAGAAATTCCTTGGGCATTGGCCACACGAAGTGGAATCAAACCAGGCTGCACGGCGGCATCGAGCGTGACTTCGATTTCGATGCGGTCGGCCTTGGCCTCCCCCTTGATCGATTGCGAGGCAATCTTCGCAGGGAGTAAGAGTTTTGAATCCGGGCCCAAATCGGCGCCGGTGATGACGAGCGTCGTCGGCTGGCCGATCCGCAGACCGCGGGGCGAGAGATTGGCAATCGTGGGGGCTGCGACCACGGGGGCGAACCAGCCCACGACGAAGGTTAGTGCCAACAGCCAGCGGGAGAGGTAATTGCGGACCATGACGGCTCCTCGGTCGGGCACCAGCGGACACTCGAATTGTTCGCAGCGGGGCGGGAGATGCCGCGGGAGGCAGGATGTCGAACGAAAAAGCGCCGCCGCCAACGTGGGCAGCGGCGCGAAAAAGGTAAGTAAATCGATCGTTTGCTAGGGCTTGGCCGGCTCGGCAAACGGATCGTCGTTGGCCGGAGCAGGCGTTGGGGCTGCAGGAGCGGGGGTTGCCGAAGCAGCCGGCTTGGCGGGTTCAGCAAACGGGTCATCACTTGCTGGGACTGGAGCCGGTGCAGGTGCTGGCGCGGCAGCCGCCGCTGCTGGAGTAGCCGGAGCGG
>Ga0065705_10104367_pt1 | contig 17856 bp, 14 predicted proteins | sample SwibulcommuniRL2_FD_59092 | JGI IMG/M metagenome (GOLD analysis project Ga0065705, IMG submission 59092) | Bulk soil microbial communities from switchgrass field near Rose Lake, East Lansing, Michigan, USA - RL2 Bulk Soil v2 (version 2) | ecosystem: Environmental > Terrestrial > Soil >...
CCTGCTCGGGCGGCTGCCAGGGGCTGAAAACGCCCCGACTTTGGTCGCGCAGGTCCACCTGCCCCCAGGGGGTAGCGATGAAGAGCCCAAAGCCCGCGGTGCCGATCATTAGTGCAACTGGATTTCGCGAGCCGTAGGCGTCGGATTGCCAGCGGGGTCGCATGTCGTCCAGTCGGCCGCGGCGGTCAAACTCGATTGGAAGCGTGCGGAAGTTCCCCCTTGGCAACGGGCCACCTTCCCCCATTCCCAGGACCGGTTGGCCGCCGATATCGAACGACAGGCTTCCGTTTTCCTCAAACACGAGCTTCTGGATCGGTTGGCCGTCTTTCGTCGTGGCGATGACCGACAGCGGCGTAGGCAGGACCTCGACATTTATGTTGCCCACCCGCGCTTTGACCGGCTGGGATATCTCCCGCAGGCTGATAACTGCCGCTTCGTAATCGCGCTCGGCAAGCGCGGGCGTGTATGGAAACTCTGGGCGAAAGCTGAGGGGCCTGAGGGTGATGCGAATGCTGCTATCGTCTGCAGGCCGGATATCGAGCTGCGCAGGCTCGTTCGCCGCCCGGATTTCGGCGGCTTGGAGCGTGGCCGCTACCGCCAATAGCGCGCACACGACAAATAGGCGCAGGAACATAGCATTCACTCCCTCACTACCGAGTTTCAGCGCGGATTGTACTGCGCCGTGGATTGGCGATGTTCACGGGACCGCGCGAGCCGTGTGTTTGACCAGCGCGGGCAGATGGGGGAGAATCAGCACCGCAGTTTCCTCGCGTGGCGAACGGATCAGTCATGGGTACCAGCGCGTCATTCTTCTACTTGCCCGACCGTCACGAACAAGGCCGCGACCGTCGCCACTGGATACATCAATTTTTCACGCTCGCCTGTGTCCTGATGGCCCTTGCGGGAGCTGGATTCCCGCAGTTCACCGCTCATTCAGCCGAGTCTGCCGGCCGGCCAAATGTCGTCCTGATCATTACCGACGACCAGGGCTATGGCGATTTCAGCCTGCACGGTAATCCCACGCTCAAGACGCCGCAAATCGACGCGCTAGGGCGGCAGAGCGTGCGGTTTGAGCGCTTCTTCGTCAACTCGTTCTGTTCGCCAACGCGAGCCGCCCTGCTCACTGGCCGCTATCCGCTGCGGACTGGCGTTTTCGGCGTCACGCACAACAAGGAGACGATGCGTGCCAGCGAAGTAACGCTGGCCGAGATGCTCCGCACGGCCGGCTATCGCACCGGGTACTTTGGCAAGTGGCACAACGGCGAGCAGTTTCCCTACACGCCCCCCGGGCAGGGCTTCGACGAGTTTTTCGGCTTTCACAACGGCCACTGGAACAACTACTTCGACACGCCGCTGCTGCGCGGCGCGGTGTTCGAGCCGACGAAGGGGTACATCACCGACGTCTTGACCGACGAAGCGATTCGCTTTATCGGGAATGACACCACGGGGCCTTTTTTCTGTTACCTCGCCTACAACGCCCCGCATTCCCCGTTCCAAGCGCCCGATGAGGAGTTCGATCGTTACAAGTCGCTGGGCCTCGACGACACACTGTCCGCGTTCTACGCGATGTGCGCCCGCGTCGATACCAACGTCGGCCGCGTCCTGGCCGAACTCGATCGGCTCAATCTGGCTGAGGACACGATTGTTGTGTTCCTGACCGATAACGGCGGGACCGCGGGTGTGAAACACTTCAATGCTGGAATGCGCGGCGGCAAGACCAGCGTTCACGAAGGGGGAACGCGCGTGCCGCTGTTTGTCCGTTGGCCGGCGAGAATTGGGCAGCCACGCGTCGTCGAGCAAATCGCCGCCCATATTGACCTCGCGCCGACGCTGCTGGACCTGTGTGGCGTCGAGCCGCCGGCCGGCGTCAAGTTCGACGGCCGCAGTCTGCGACCACTGCTGGAGGGTAATAGAGCGACCTGGCCCGACCGCACGCTCTTCACCCATAACCCGATCGACGAGACCAATCGCTATCCTGGCGCCGTCCGGACCCAGAAGTACCGCCTGGTTCGCGAATTGCGGGGCGGCGCTCAAGGCGGCTCGAAGGCCAAGGCTGATCGGCAACCCTCGCTCTGGCAGCTTTACGACATGCAAGCCGATCCGGGCGAAACCACCGATTTGGCCGCCAAACTGCCCGAAGTGGTCGCCGAATTGAGCCGCCAATATGAGGCCTGGTTCGACGATGTCAGCTCCGCCGGCCTGCGGCGATTCCCGATTCAAGTCGGCCATGCCGAAGAGAATCCGGTCACGCTGCACGCTCCGCAAACCTATTTTGACGGCAGCCTCAAGTTCTTCGCCGGCCCGGGATACGCGCACGACTGGCTCACCGACTGGAGCGACGTCGCAGCGAAGATTTGGTTTGAAACGGAGGTCGTCCGCGAAGGGGACTGCGACGTAACGCTCCACTTCACATGCCCAGCCACCGATGCGGGCTCACGGATCAGAGTCACCTTTGGGGACGCTTCGCGCGAGGTCGCGGTTCCCCCCTTCGAGCCGCGGAACATTCCCCTGTCCCATCGCGATCAAGAGGGGCACTCGAGATACGTCAATCGTGACTGGGGCGAACTGGCGGTCGGCACATTCACGCTCTCCAAGGGACCCGCCAGGCTGACGATCCAGCCACTCACCAAGCCGGAAGCCGCGGTGATGGACCTGAAAGAGGTCGTACTGACGCGCCGCGAGCCGTAACCGTTCCTATCACCTTTGGAATCGGCACGCACTGCCCGGTTGTATCAGGTATGCTTTAGGAATCGACGGCTGCTGGCGCGGCAGCCCTGGCCCGTGGTACTGTGCCGAGGATGGGCAAATGAGTCGGCGTTTTCCGGCCCTTGTGATGCTCGCTGCGTTGGCGATTGGCAGTGTCGCCCGCCCAGGGCGGACCGCGGAGCCGCCCATTGATTTCACCCGACAAATCCGCCCGATTTTGGCCAACAATTGCCTCAAGTGTCACGGCCCCGACGGTGCGGAGCGCAAAGCGGGCCTGCGATTGGATGTCCGCGAAGTTGCCCTGGCGCCCGCCGAATCGGGCGAAAAGGCGATTGTCCCCGGGAAGCCCGAGCAGAGCGAACTGATCAAGCGGATCAACTCGGCGGATCCCGACCAGCGGATGCCCCCGGCCGAAAGCAAAAAATCGCTCACTGACGACCAGCGAGCGCTCCTGGCTCGCTGGATTGCCGAAGGGGCAAAGTACCAGACACACTGGGCATTCATCGCCCCGCAGCGTCCCGCGATTCCCGAATCGAACAATCCTACTTGGCCGCGCGGCAGCATCGACCGCTTTATTCTCGCCCGCCTCGCGAAAGAGGGACTCGCGCCATCGCCCGAAGGCAACCGATACACTCTCATTCGCCGTCTGACACTCGACTTGACCGGATTTCCACCGACGCCGGCCGAGATCAATGCCTTCCTCGCCGATGATCGCCCCGATGCTTACGAGCGCGTCGTCGATCGGCTGATGGCGTCGCCACATTTTGGAGAGCGGCTGGCAGTCGATTGGCTGGACGCCGCCCGCTTCGCCGACACGCACGGGTACCACATCGACGCCGGCCGGGACATGACCCGGTGGCGCGAATACGTGATCGAATCGTTCAACCGCAACACACCCTACGACCGATTTGTGCTCGAGCAATTGGCGGGGGATCTGTTGCCGGAAACGGGCGACCCCGAGCGCGACCTCGCTCAAAAGATTGCCAGCGGCTTCAACCGCAACCACATGATCAATTTCGAGGGGGGAGCGATTCCCGAAGAATACCTCAATGCCTATATCGTCGATCGGGTCAACACTACCGGCACTGTCTTTCTCGGCCTGACGGTCGCCTGCACGCAGTGTCACGATCACAAGTATGATCCGCTCACGCAGCGCGAGTTCTACCAGCTCTACGCGTTTTTCAATCATGTGCCCGAGGAAGGGCTCGATGGCCGCAAGGGAAATGCCGTGCCGCTGGTCCGCGTTCCCTCGGCACAGCAGAAAGCGGATTTAACTCAATTGGCGGCCGATATCCAGCGCTTGGAAGCTCGCATCGCCTCGCCCGGCGAAGAGGTCGATGCCGCGCAGGCAGCGTGGGAGCGCTCGCTTGTGAGCCAAAGCGACGACGCTTGGAAGCCGCTCACATTGGGCACTCTGGTCTCGGCCGGCGGGGCAACGCTCGCTCAGCAAGACGACAAATCCATCCTGGCCACCGGCGCCAATCCGGCCACCGACACGTACGAGCTGACGGCGCCGGGTGTAACCGGCGCCATTACGGCCATTCGCCTCGAGGCCTTGCCTCATGAGAGCCTCAATGGCAAGGGTCCCGGCCGCAGTGTCAATGGCAACATCGTGCTGACCGACGTGCGCGTTGCGCTCGTTGCAGACGACACCATTAAGCAGCCGCGGAAGGTCAAGTTGAAATCCGCCACTGCCTCGTTCAGCCAGAAGGATTTTTCGGTCGCCGCGGCGATCGACGACAACTCGTCCACGGGGTGGGCGATTCTACCCGAGGTCGGCAAGGCGAATTCGGCCATCTTCGAACTGGATCAAAAACTGGATGTCGCCAAGGGTGAAACGCTCCAGATTGCCCTCGTCTTTGAGTCGAAGTTTGGCCAGCATCAGCTCGGGCGGTTCCGCCTGTCGGCGACGAGCGCGGCCAATCCACAAGGGGCCGCCTCGCTGCCAGAGTCGGTGGCCGCGGCATTGAGGGTGCCCATCGAAAAGCGTACCGCCGAGCAAACCGCCGAAGTCCGAAAGCACTACCGCGAGGAGGTGTCGCCGGTCGTTCGCCAATTAAAGGCCGAGCTGGCTGCCCTCGTCATGCGCCGCGAGGCACTGGATGCCCAGATTCCGACCAGCATGGTGATGCAAGAGTCCCCGCAGCCCCGCGAGACGTTCCTGCTGGTCCGCGGGGCCTACGACAAAAAGGGGGACAAAGTTGCCGCGGCGGTCCCTTCGTTTCTTCCGCCCCTGGCCGAAGGGCTTCCCAATAATCGGCTGGGCCTGGCGCGGTGGCTGGTGGACGAGAGCAACCCACTGACGGCTCGTGTCACGGTGAATCGCTACTGGCAATTGCTCTTTGGGACCGGGCTCGTCAAAACGGCCGAAGATTTTGGTACCCAGGGCGAGTTGCCGAGCCATCCCGAGCTGCTCGATTGGCTGGCGGTAGAGTTTGAGGAAAAGGGAGCAGGAGACAGGGGACAGGGAGTCGGCTGGGATGTGAAGCGGCTAATTCGGCGGCTGGCAAGCTCGGCTACCTACCGCCAGGCTTCGGCAATTTCGCCGGCACTGGCGGCCAAAGACCCTGAAAATCGACTGTTGGCTCGCGGGCCGCGCTATCGGCTGCAAGCCGAGTTCATTCGCGATCAGGCGCTATTCGTAAGCGGCCTTTATGACCGCCGAATCGGCGGCCGCAGCGTCTCGCCCTATCAGCCGTCCGGTTTGTGGGAGGAACTCATGTCACGGGCCGACGGCGACAATTGGACGGCTCAGAAATACACTCAGGATCACGGGGCCGATCTCTATCGGCGGACGATGTACACGTTCTGGAAGCGGACCTGCCCGCCGCCGAGCTTGGCGACGCTCGACGCCCCCGATCGCGAGACGTGCACCGTCCGCCGCAGCCGCACTAATACGCCACTCCAGGCTCTGGTCCTGATGAATGACCCGACCTATGTCGAGGCGGCGCGGAAGTTTGCGGAGCGAATTCTGCGGGAGGGGGGCGATTCGACCAAGGAGCGACTGGCATTCGCGTTTCAATGTGTCACGTCACGTCCGCCGACGGCCACGGAACTGGCGGTGCTCGCCGGCGTCCTCGAGCGGCAGCAAGGAGTGTTTCGCGCGGATCCGGGCGCTGCCAAGAAGCTGCTGGCGATTGGCGAATCGCCGGCCGACGCTGCACTCGACCCGGCGGAGCTAGCTGCCTGGGCAATGGTGGCCAGCGCGATCCTGAATACGGATGAAGCCGTCACCAAAGGATGAATCGAGGCCGGAGGAGTACCATGTCTAGTTCAATTGATCCCATTCAACTTGCGATCTCCCGCCGCCAATTCTTCGGCCGCACAGCCACCGGCATTGGCACCGCGGCATTGGCGTCGCTGTTGAATTCCGGCGCGCAAGCCGCGGATGCAGCGGCCGCTCCGCGCGGCAATGCCCGGCCGGGCGTATTGCGGGCTTTGCACGTGCCCGCGAAAGCCAAGCGAGTCATTTACCTCGTGATGTCCGGCGGGCCAAGCCAAATCGACTTGCTCGACTACAAACCCAAACTCAAGGAATTGAACGCGACCGAACTGCCCGCTTCCGTTCGAATGGGCCAGCGAATCACCGGCATGACCGCGGGGCAAAAGTCGTTCCCCTGTGCCGCCTCGATCTTCAACTTCGAACAGCGCGGCCAATCGGGAACCTGGATCAGCGAGCTGTTGCCGCACACGGCTTCGGTGGTCGATGAACTCGCGATCGTCAAAACGCTCAATACCGAGGCGATCAACCACGACCCGGCCTTCACCTTCCTGCAAACCGGCTCGCAACAGCCCGGCCGGCCCAGTCTGGGCGCCTGGCTGAGCTACGGTCTGGGATCGGAAAACGACAATCTGCCGACATTCGTCGTCATGATCTCTCAGGGAAGCGGCAATAAGACCGATCAGCCGATTTTCTCGCGGCTGTGGGGCGCCGGCTTTCTGCCGTCGGAGCATCAGGGGGTTCGCTTCCGCGCGGGCGGCGACCCGGTCCTTTACCTTTCCAACCCGGCGGGCATCGACTCCGGCGCTCGGCGGGCAATGCTCGATGGCGTGGGCCAGCTCAATCGCCTGGCCGCCGATTCGGTTGGCGACCCCGAGATCGACACCCGGATCGCCCAGTACGAAATGGCGTTCCGCATGCAAACGAGCGTGCCCGAGCTGACGGATCTCTCGGGAGAATCGAAAGAAACGCTCGACCTGTATGGCATCAAAGACGACGGCGTGGATGGCGGCTACGCCCGCAATTGCCTGCTGGCTCGCCGGATGGCCGAACGTGGCGTGCGGTTCATCCAGCTCATGCATCGCGGTTGGGATCAGCACAGCAGCTTGCCGGCTCAAATTCGCGGCCAATGCAGCGACGTCGATCGCCCGAGTGCCGCCCTCGTGAGGGACCTCAAGGACCGCGGACTGCTCGACGAGACGCTCGTGATTTGGGGGGGCGAATTCGGCCGCACCGTCTATAGCCAGGGGGCTCTGACGGCGACGAATTACGGCCGCGACCATCACGGCCGCTGTTTCACGATCTGGATGGCCGGCGGCGGCACGAAGCCAGGCATTAGCTACGGCGAGACCGACGACTATTGCTACAACATCGTGAAAGACGGGGTCCACGTGCACGATTTTCAGGCGACCGTGCTGCACTGCCTGGGCATCGATCACACCCGGCTCACATACCGCTTTCAGGGCCGCGACTTCCGGCTGACCGACGTGCACGGGAAGGTGGTGGAGGGGCTGCTGGCCTAGGCATCCGAATCAGGCTAACCGAACCAACACACCGTGCGTCGTGTCAGTTCGCGAGCCAGCAATCAGGAACTCGGTACTTAGTACTCAGTACTTAGTACCGAGTACCAATTACCGACCATTCCATAGTCCGCCAACTCACTAACTCCCCACTCACTGAACCCTGAACTCTTCTCCCTCATGCCCGAACTCGGCGTCAACATCGACCACGTCGCAACCGTCCGCCAGGCCCGCAAAACCTATGAGCCGGACCCGGTAGCCGCGGCGGTGCTGTGCGAACTGGCCGGAGCCGACGCGATCACGGTGCACCTGCGTGAGGACCGGCGGCATATCCAGGACCGCGACGTGCGCGTGCTCCGCGAAACGGTCACGATCAAGCTGAATCTCGAGCTTTCGGTCGTCGATGAGATCGTGGGGATCGCCTGTCAGGTGAAGCCCGAGCAAGCGACGATTGTGCCCGAAAGGCGCGAGGAAGTGACGACCGAAGGGGGGCTCGACGTCGCCACGCACCGCGACGCGGTGGCCCGGGCGATCGAGCGGCTTCGGACGGCGGGAATCTCCGTGAGTCTGTTCCTTGACCCAGAGCCGCGGCAGATTGAGCTGGCGGGGCGGCTCGGCGCCGATGCAGTGGAATTGCACACTGGCAAATATGCCCTGGCCTGCGGAGCGGCCCAGCACGAGCAGCTCGTGGCGCTGACCCATGCCGGCCGGCTGGTTAGCGATCTGGGCCTGCATTTGCACGCGGGGCATGGACTGAACTATCACAACGTGGTCGCCGTCGCGCGGATCGCTAAAATGCGGGAGCTTAATATCGGGCACAGCATCATTTCCCGCGCCGTGCTGGTCGGCATGGAACGGGCAGTACGGGAAATGAAATCGCTAGTCGGCTAACTTCGATCGCGAAATTACGAATGACCGCCAGTTCATTGCAGGAAATCGTCTGCTGCATGGGCCAGCCCGTGGCCGGCAACCCCACGCAGTTCATGATGGAACGGGCGTTCGCCGCGGCGGGACTTGACTGGCGGTATCTCACGCTCGAGGTACCTTCCGCCAAGCTGGCCGACGCGATGCGCGGCATGCGAGCGATGGGCTTCAAGGGGGCCAACTTCACAATCCCGCACAAGGTGGCCGTACTCCAGTATCTCGACGAGCTCAGCCCGGCCGCCGAGCTGATGGGTGCGGTCAACTGCGCCAACCGCGTGGGAGACAAGCTGGTTGGCGAAAACACCGACGGCAAGGGCTTTGTCCAGTCGCTTCGTGAAACGGGCGATCCCGCCGGCAAGAAGGTGGTGATCCTCGGCGCCGGCGGAGCGGCCCGGGCGATCGCCGTGGAACTGGGTCTGGCCGGCGTTTCCGACATCACGATTGTCAATCGCTCCTCCGCACGCGGCGAAGAGTTGGTCGGTGTTCTCCGAGATCGCGTAAAGGTCCAGGCCCAATTTGCGGCGCTGCACGGCGATTACGAAGTCCCCGCCGATGCGGCGATCTTCATCAACGCCACGTCGATCGGCCTGGGCGATGCGAAAGCTCGAGTGCCCGTCGCCGCTGGTTCGCTTCGCCCGGAACTCATAGTCGCAGACGTGGTCTTTAACCCGCCCGAGACCTGGCTGATCCGCACCGCCGCCGATCGCGGCTGCCGCACGCTCGACGGTCTGGGAATGCTCGTCAATCAGGCGGTCATTGCCTTCAAGATTTGGACCGGCGCCGAGCCAAGTGCCGGCCTAATGCGCGATGCGCTCGAGGAATTCTTGAGCATCTAGCTGGTTCAACTGTGGGCGGATCAACCCTTGCCGGCAAAGGCGTCACGCAATAGCGCAAGGCTCTTGGGAATCGCTTCCTTCGGGTCGTCCTTTCCCTCGAACTCCAGCGACACGTAGCCGCGGTAGTTGTGTTTGCGGAAGATCGACGCAATCCGCGGATAATCGAGGTCCAGCGAGTACCACAGGCCGCTGCCATAGTAGGTCTTGGCTTGCAACAGGATCGTCTTCGGGGCCAGTTGCTCCAGCTTGTCGTAGGGGTCTTCCAGGAAATTCCCCGTGTCGGCGGTGACTTGCAACCAGGGAGAATTGATCGCATTGGCGATGCGGAGAACGCCTTCCGGCGTACGCCCCAGGCCCCAGTGGTTTTCCAGGCCCAGAAGAACGCCGCACTTCTCGGCTGCCGGAAGGCATTTTTCCAGGCTGGCAATGACCCACCCGAAGCCGTCCTCGTCGGTATAGTCTTCCTTGGGGGGCTCGATGCCGCGGTTTTTCATCAGGTCGTCGAAGTCCTTGCTCGTCCCCCAGGTTCCCGTGTTCACGCGCATCGTGGGAATGCCCAGGTCGTAGGCCAGTTCGATGCAGTGAATCGTGTGGTCGATGTTCTTCTGCCGCACGGCTGGATCGGGCGAGAGAAAACCCTGATGCGTCGAAAAGCCGCACAGATCGAGCCCGTGTACGAAGGCCCGCCGCTTGAGCCGCTGGAGGTAGCCTTTGTCTTCGTTTTCCATCTGGCGGTGCAGGATTTCGACTCCGTCAAAGCCCCACTCGCCCGCCTGGTCGATGCACTGCTCCAAATCGCGCAAGTCCTTGTGGCGGAATTGCCAGAAGGAATAAGAGCTGACCGCGATGCGGTTGCCGGGGCCAGTCGCAGTCGATTTTTCGTCGGCATAAACCGATCCGGGTACAAATGCCGTTGCGGCGGCCATGCCGCAGGCCGCCATGAATTTGCGTCGCGAGGTCATTGGAGTCCTCCGTTGTAGGAAGCAAGTACTTTGAGACGTTCGCGGAAGTCGTTGAATTGCCGATGTTAGACGGATAAACTGCCGCGCAAGGTGGTTGGCGCTTTCCGTAGAATAACAAGTTAGGCGGCTTGGACTACGACATGAAGGTCGTTTACAAGATTACTTACCCGAACGGCAAGATCTACGTCGGCCAAGATGTGACCGACAGCATCAACTATTTTGGAAGCGCGGATAGCTCGCTTCTGGCAAACGACTTCACACGCGATCAAGGACGCGTTTTCACGATTACGCGGGAGATACTGTGGGAGTCTGAGTTAGCGACCGATCAAATGGTTTGTCAAAAGGAGCTGGAATTTATCCTGCTACTTCGCTCGAATGATCCGGCAGTTGGCTACAACCGCCGGCCACGTTTCCGTGCCTGAAAGCAGCCGACTAACCAACCTCTGCACCTGACCGCGGCGGCGTTTACCCGTAATCCTGGTTCCACCTGCACCTGCCGCGGCGGCAGGTGAGCTTTGGCGTTAGTGCCGCCATGCGTGCCGTCTCTGTAATCTTGATCGCCATTGTCGTTGGATGGCTTTGCGGTTGCGGGCAAGCACCACGACGCACAGCTAATTCCCTGGATTACATACTGCAATCGAAGCGCACCGTGAGTCTTGGCACCTTTGAAGCCACAGGCTCTCAGTTGGTCGTCGCAGACCCAGGATACGACTTGGACACAGTCCGAGTTCCAGGGTTGGGCGCGGTCTTGACCAATTGCCAGACCGGCACTTGGCGGGCTGAGGTCATCATTAAGCATTTCGACCCGCCTGGCTTTTCTCTCACTTCGGAGTTGCGGGCCGTCCACAGCAGCATTTCAGACCTTGGAACATTGCAGTGGGAGCGACAGCATGATGGTATCGGCACCGACACCGCACAGGCTGGCGTTTACGACGTGGCACACTTTCACGACCACTCCCTCGTGCCTCGCGACATCAAGTGGACAGTCGGTCAGTCAGGCCCAGCCATCCCCGACGACCTTTGGTATTCCTACTGTTGTGAGTTGACTTGCGGCAAGCCAGAGGGAGGTGTATTGCCGTTTGGAGTTGTAACGACTTCCGGCAAGGGTGACGGGGGTTACGAGTATTCAGTTGCGCGCGACGCCGCAGGTAAGATTATTGGCGTATGGATTGTGTTTGTGGACGATTCAGGAAAAGGCTGAGTTGGCGGCCTAACCATGCACTGCAGCGAACCCGCCCATCGCACCCTGGTTGCAATCGTGGCGTCCCGCGGGCCGGGTCGCTGAGTTTGGGTCGTTAGTCGTTCTCTGACCTCGGAGGATACTTCATCCCATGAAACCAATTCTTGCCTGCGGTCTTGTACTCTGTGCCCTTCTCGCTACATCGGCTCGCGCGGCTTCCGATGCCGATGTCACGCTCTTGAAAGTCAAGAAAGTCGTCATCGAAGAAAGCGTGATCACGATCGAAGTTGCGGAAGCGAAGACACGCATCACGTTGATCCGGGACGATTACGATCCCGCATACACTGGGGATAATTGGCACGGAATGCCGGTCACACGCGTTCAAGTCATATCCAATAGCGCCACGTTCATCATCAAGCGGCCTCCTGACGCCGCACCGGGCGGGGCGTTGCCCGGCGCGTGGCAAGAATCATTGCAGGCGGCCAAAAATTTGCAGGAGGGCAAGGAAGTCGGACGCATCGGCTTCTACGCACCCGACATCGTCATCAAAGGCAACATGATCGACTCCATCACTGGATTTGGATTTCTCTACCCAAAAGCGAAGTGAATGTTCGTTCGGCCGCCTGGTCGTCTCCTGTGGTTAGCCCAATGAAATCTGGCCATGCCGATTACGGGCTGGACGCGCCCAAGTTGGTCCGCATGTTTCTCGTCGGAGGCCTCCTGTTATTTGCGGTGGGGCTGGCGATGGTCATCTTCGCAAGGAGCTGGATCACCGCGCTCGGCAGCATCGCCGTCACGGTGGGGGCTGTATTCGCCATCGAAGGGCTGTACATGGTTTGGAGCAGCCGTTACGGAAAACGGCGAGCCCGTGACCGCTTGCTCGACATGCTGGCGTTGACGGGCGGGGAAACGGTGCTCGACGTTGGCTGTGGTCGGGGGCTACTACTGATTGGGGCAGCCCGGCGTCTGCCCACCGGACGCGCTGTCGGCCTGGATCTGTGGTCGCAGGAGGATTTGTCGGATAACCGCGCATCCGCCACGCTAGCGAACGCCGCTGCGGAAGGAGTGACGGACCGGGTCGAGGTACACGACGGCGACATGCAACAGATGCCGTTTGCCGACTCCAGCTTTGATGCGGTCGTCGCCAGCCTGTCCATCCACAACATTTATAGTGCTGAGGGCCGGCGCGGGGCGATTCAGGAAATCGTGCGCGTGCTGAAGCCCGGCGGAAAGGCGGGTTTGATGGACATCCGGCACGTGCGCGAATACGCCGATGGATTGCTGGCGGCAGGCATGCAAGACGTCCGGGTGTCCGGCCTGAGCTTTTGGATTTTCCCACCGGTGCGCATCGTCACGGCGCGCAAAGAGATTGTAGATGCGGCGAACCAGGCGAGCCCGCGAGGAGTCCCGTGAAAGCAGGCACGTCGGTTGCTCGAACCTCTGGCGGGGCGGAAAAACAGCTCAAGGGCTTCATCGCGAAGTTCGAGCCGAAGGACCAAACGCTGATTCGCGCCGTGCGCAAGGCGCTGCGCAGGCGGTTCCCGACCGCCTACGAGCTGGCCTACGACAACTACAACTTTTTCGTAATTGGTTACGGGCCGACAGAGCGCCCATCAGACTGTATTGTCTCGATGGCCGCAGGAGCGAGCGGCGTGGGTCTGTGCTTTCTCCATGGCGCGAGAATTCCCGATCCGCACAAGATCCTGCTCGGCTCAGGCAAACAGACGCGATTCATTCGGATCGAATCGGTGGATGTGCTCGCGCGTCCCGAGGTCGAGGCGCTCGTTGCCGCCGCGGTTGCTTTGGCCAAGACGCCGCTGCCGGCGAGAGGACGCGGTAAGCTCATCATTCGCTCGATCTCGGCCAAGCAGCGGCCGCGGCGCACGGCGGCGAAGTAACAGCGATTTTGTCGAGCCCGGCGGCAACGGGGCGCTAAAGTCAGCAGCCTACTCTCTGGTTAGCGCGTGATGCGGTCCTTCCCCACCCACGCGCGCAGCACTTCGGGCACGAGCACGCTGCCGTCGGCCTGCTGATAATTCTCGAGGATCGCTATCAAGGCCCGTGTGTTGGCGACTGCCGTGCCGTTGAGCGTGTGAACGAAGTGGGTTCCCTTTTCGCCCTTCTTCTTGAAGCGGATTCCCAGCCGCCGCGATTGATAGTCGGTGCAGTTGCTGGTGCTGGTGATCTCCCCGAATTCACCCTCGTTACCGCGACCGGGCATCCAGGCCTCCAGATCGAACTTGCGATAGGCCGGGCCGCCCAGATCGCCGCTGGCCGTGTCGATCACGCGGTAGGGGATGCCCAGGCCGTCGAAAATCTTGCACTCGATGCGGAGCAGTTCGTCATGCATGGCGCCGCTGGCTTCCGGCAGCGTGTAGGCGAACATCTCGACCTTCGTGAACTGATGCACGCGATAAATCCCGCGGGTTGCCTGGCCGTGAGCCCCCGCTTCAGTGCGAAAGCAGTGGCTGATGCCGGCGATTTTGATCGGCAGCCGCTCGTCGTCGAGCGTCTGTCCCGAGAACATTCCTCCCAGCGTGATCTCGGCCGTGCCGACCAGGCTCAGGTCGGTGTTTTCGACTGAATAGACCTGCGTTTCCGGGCCGCGGGGGTTGAAGCCGATCCCTTCCAGAATCTCGTTGCGAGCCAGGTCCGGCGTCGTCGTCAGCGTAAAGCCTTCTTGGATCAACGCGCCAGCCGCATATTGCTGGAGGGCCAGATCGAGCAGCACGCCATCGTTCTTCAGAAAATAGAAGCCGTGGCCCGTGGTCCGCGCGCCCGCTTCCAGGTCAAAAAGGCCGAGTCTCTCTCCAATCGCCACATGATCGAGCGGGGGAAAATCGAACTTGCGGATGGTCGTTTTGCCGCGCTGCAAATCCCTGCTGTCTGCTTCGCCGCCGATCGGTGCGGCCGGATGCGTAAGGTTGGGCACGGCCAGCTCCAGCACGTGCACCTCCTTCTCCAGTCGGTCGTGCTCGGCCTGAGCTGCGTCTTTCTGCTCGCGGAGCTGGCGGCCCTCCAACTTGATGGCCTCTCGCTCGGCTGGATCCTTCGTCTTGCCGATCTTTCCCTGCGTTTCATTGGCCTTGCGATTCAGCTCTTCGACCTCGTGCAGCTTCTGCCGCCGGGCCGTTTCGAGCTGCACGAGCCGATCGATGTCGCACTTGACGCCGCGATTGACGCAATTCTGTTTTACGCGGTCGGCCTGATCGATGATGAGCTTGCGGTCGAGCATGCTATCTAGCCAGCTCCTGCCAAAGGTGCGCACTGGCCTTGATCCCCCGGTGGAAATCGGCCAGGCAGAATTTTTCGTTGGGACTGTGCGTATTGTCGTCATCCAGGCCCCATCCGAGCAGCAACGTATCGACACCGAGCTGCTGGCGGAAGTTCGTCACAATTGGGATCGAGCCCCCTTCGCGGATGAATACCGGCCGCTTGCCAAAACCCCGCTCGATTGCCCGGCTGGCGGCGGCGACATAGGGGCTTTCCAGCGGCACCACCACACCGGGGGCGCCGCGGGCGGTGACTTCGATCTCGACTCCCGGCGGGCAGTGCTGCTGCAAATACTTGCGTGCCTGGTCAATCACCTTCTGGGGATCCTGTTTCGGCACGAGGCGGAAGCTGAACTTGGCGCCGGCTTTGGCGGGAATGGCTGTCTTGCTCACCTGCTGCCCGCCCCAGATGCCGTGGATATCGAAGGTCGGCCTGGCCCAACGGCGCTCGAGCGTCGTGTAGCCCGCCTCGCCGGACAGCCCCTTAACGCCAATCTGCTGCATGAATGCCGCGTCCGTGAACGGCAAGGCCGCAAACTGCTGCCGCTCGCGGTCGGTTAGGGCCACGACGTCATCGTAGAAGCCAGGAACCTGGATTCGCCCCCGCTCGTCGATTAGCGACGTCAGTAGCCGGCAGATGGTGTTGATCGGGTTGGTGACCGCTCCGCCGAAAGTGCCGCTGTGCAGGTCCTGACGCGGGCCGCTCACTTTGAGCTCGAAAAACGCGATGCCCCGCAGGCCATAGGTAATCGCCGGTTGGCCGGGGCCGAATTGCGACGTATCGCTGATGACCGCCACATCGCAGGTCAGCTTGGCCTTCGCGCCCTCCGTTGCCAGATAATCGTAGAGCCCCTGACTGCCGACTTCTTCTTCCCCCTCGATCAGGAACTTGAGCTGCACCGGAAGCTGGCCGCGCGTTTTCAGCCAGGACCGCGCAGCGAACAGGTGCGTCAGCATCTGCCCCTTGTCGTCGGTCGCTCCCCGGGCGTAGATGTTGCCGCTGCGCTTCGTCGGCTCAAAGGGCGGGCTGATCCACTCGTCGAGCGGCTCGACCGGCTGCACGTCGTAGTGGCCATAGACCAGCACCGTCGGTCGGCCAGCGACCTTGGGAGTCTCGGCATACACGAGCGGCTGGCCGCTCGTCTCAATCGTCTCGGTCGGCAAGCCGAGGCCGCGAAACTGCTCGGCGACCCACTGAGCGGCACGGCGAACGTCGGCGTGGCGCTGGGTGTCGGCGCTGATGCTGGGAATCTTGAGCAACTCGCAGAGGTTGCTCTCAAACTGGCCAGCCTGGGCGGTCAAGTAGGCGTCGATGTCGTCCATGCGCTGCTCGGATGCCCGGTTCGATACGTGGCCAGAAAAACCGGCTGCCAATATAATGCGTGAGGGAAAATCCGCCTATCGTGGATCACTTGGGAGCAACTAGTGACCAGCAAGCAAGCCGCCGCCGAACCGGATGTCGCCGTCGCCGAGCCACCGCTCGTCGCTCCCAAGCGCAAAGGCAAAACGAGTCCGAAAAAGAAGCCCCCGCGCCGCCAGCCGCGATATCACGTCATTCTGTGGAACGACGACGACCACACGTACGAATACGTGATCGAGATGATGCAGAAGCTGTTCGGCCACTCGCGCGAGAAGGGCTTTTTGATCGCCGAAGAGGTTGATAAGCAGGGGAAGGCGATCTGCTTCACGACCGCCCTGGAACACGCCGAGCTGAAGCGGGACCAGATTCACGCCTACGGCCCCGACGCCCGCAGCGCGAAGAGCGCGGGCTCGATGAGCGCGACGATCGAGGCGGACGCGAGCTAGTCTGTTGACGGGTGGCATATGGGGCCGCATCGTGCAACGTCAATCGATACATTCATCACGGATCTGCGAAGGAGTGGATTAATTGATGAACTACGCCTTGGACTCTTACTTTATGAGTTTTCGACGACCGCCGAATTGCCATTTGGGAAAACGGTCACGTCATTAGCTACGTTCTTGGTTGGGAAACAGGCTCTGACAACGTGGCAGGTCGCCAAGCTACGCGAGGGCAAGCACAAAGGATATTTCCTAAACGAATACGTGATCTTGGACCACATTTGGTCGTCTTCGGATTCCACCCGTTATCTTGCCAGCGACCGTGCTAAAAAGAGACTCGTCTATTTGACCGTATCAGCGCGAGGATCCAACGTGAACTCGATCGGAGGGACCAAGTTTGACATCGAAGAATTCTGATTCTCTTGTAGATTTCGATGCCGCTTAAATTCGAATGACCGCCACACTCAAAACCCTCACCCTCGGCTGCAAGGTCAACCAGTACGAAACCGAACTGGTTCGTGAGGGGTTCGCGCGGATCGGCTATCGCGATGCGGCGGAGGGGGAAGCGGCTGATCTGTGTGTCGTCAACACGTGCACGGTCACGTCCGAGGGGGACAGCAAGAGCCGCCAAGCCATCCGCCGGCTGGCGCGCGAGAATCCGCAGTCGCGGATCGTCGTTATGGGGTGCTACGCGACGCGGGCTCCCGAAGAGCTGGCCAAGCTGCCCAACGTCGTCGAGGTGCTCACCGACAAGCGCGAGATTCCCGATTTGTTGGGCCGGTTCGGTGTGTTCGACGTGCCAACTGGCATCTCGCATTTCGGCCAGCGGCATCGGGCTTACGTGAAGGTCCAGGACGGGTGCCTCCTGCGGTGCAGCTACTGCATCATCCCTTACGTCCGCCCGCACATGCACAGCCGACCGCTGGCCCACGTGCGCGACGAAGTGCGTCGGCTGGTCGATAACGGCTACCGCGAGATCGTGCTGACCGGCGTGCACCTGGGGCACTACGGCGTCGAAGGGAATTGGAATAAGCCCAAGGACGACTGGTTGCGGCTGTCGAAGCTGGTTCGCGAAATCGCCCTGTTGCCTGGCGATTTTCGCATTCGCCTATCCAGCATCGAGGCGACGGAAGTGACGCGTGAGTTGATCGGCGTGATGGCCGAGTTTCCCGAGCGCGTTGCGCCGCATCTGCATTTTTGCCTGCAAAGCGGGAGCGACGCGGTGCTGCGGCGGATGCGCCGCCGCTGGGGTAGCCGCCTCTTCATCGACCGCTGCCGCCTGGTGCGCGAAACGCTCGACAACCCGGCGATTACGACCGACATCATCGTGGGCTTTCCGGGCGAAACAGAGGCCGATTTCGAGGCCACATGCCGTGTCAGCCGCGAGTGCGGCTTCTCGAAGATCCACATTTTCCCTTTCAGCCCGCGCAAGGGCA
>Ga0065705_10104366_pt1 | contig 17854 bp, 14 predicted proteins | sample SwibulcommuniRL2_FD_59092 | JGI IMG/M metagenome (GOLD analysis project Ga0065705, IMG submission 59092) | Bulk soil microbial communities from switchgrass field near Rose Lake, East Lansing, Michigan, USA - RL2 Bulk Soil v2 (version 2) | ecosystem: Environmental > Terrestrial > Soil >...
GGGGCGCGGCGGACACCCCGCCACATATACGTCCACCGGGACAACCTCATCCACACCCTGCATCAGGGCGTAGTTATTGAAAACACCGCTGCAGGAAGCGCAATCGCCCATGGCGATCACCCACTTGGGTTCGGGCATCTGGTCGTACAAACGGCGAAGGACCGGTGCCATCTTGCGCGAGAGACGTCCCGCCACGATCATCAAGTCCGATTGGCGCGGGCTGGCGCGCATCAGTTCCATTCCAAAGCGACTCATATCATAGTGCGATGCCTGGGCAGCCATCATCTCGATGGCGCAGCAAGCCAATCCAAACAGCATCGGCCACATGGCATTCGTGCGCGACCAGTTCACCACGTCTTCCAGTTTGGTCGTAACAATGCCCATGTTACCCAGTTTCTGCTCTATTCCCATTCCAAAGCTCCTTTCTTCCAGGCGTACACATATCCAACCAATAAGATCACGATAAAGATAACCATTTCAATCAAGCCAAAGATCTTGAGCTCACGGAAGGTGATCGCCCACGGCAAAAAGAAAACCACTTCGATATCAAACAGGATGAATAACACAGCGATCAGATAAAAGCGGACCGGCATGCGCCGTGCCCCTTCCCCGTATGGAGTCATGCCTGATTCATAAGGCATGGATTTTGCTTCAGAGTTTTTCTTCGGTCCGAACAAGACCCCCAAACCGATCGCGATCAACGCTACCAGCGTCGCGACCACGATCATTAACGCGATTGCAACATACTCCAGCATGGCAACACCTCACATAGTCCCGACACCGCACACCTGCCCCGGCATTCGCCGGGGTGACGATTGGTGCAGGTGTATTCTCCGGGAAAACGCCCAAAATGGACGGTATTTGTGCATCTTGGCACGTATTCGGCGTAGTATAACATAACCAATCAGCAAGGGGTAGAGAAAGTGGCGCTTTTCACAAAAATGATGCTATTGGTCATGAATGAAGGTTCCCCATATAACCGTATGGACAACCGGTTGGTTGCCCATACATGAAATTACGCCAAATAATCCCGCAGTTGCCTGCTTCTTGAGGGATGCCGCAGCTTCCTGAGCGCCTTGGCTTCGATCTGGCGGATGCGTTCGCGGGTCACATCGAAGTACCGGCTGACCTCTTCAAGCGTGTGGTCCTTGCCATCCTTCAGGCCGAAGCGCAGTTCCAGCACTTCGCGCTCGCGGTCAGAAAGCGAGGTGAGAGCGCTCTGTACCTGTTCACGCAGCATCTGGCGCGCCGCCGCGTCCATGGGAGAGAGGGCATCTTCATCTTCGATGAAATCGCCCAATGAGCTCGACTCTTCATCCCCCACCGGACCATCAATCGATACAGGTTCCTCCGCGGAACGCAGGACACGGTCTATTTTTTGGGTGGCAGTTTCGAGCCGGCGCTGCAGATCGGGCTCGAGCGGCCTCTCCTCTGAGTGGGCACGTAGAATTGCCTGCACATCGGAAGCAGGTAGATAACCAACTTCCAGAGCCAATTCCTCGGTGTTGGGATCACGTCCGAGTTCCTGGGTGAGCATTCTTTGTGTGCGCAGAATTCGGGTGATCGATTCGAACAAGTGCACCGGGATGCGGATCGTCCGCGCCTGCTCGGCGATCGAACGATTAATGGATTGGCGGATCCACCAGGTGGCATAGGTGCTGAATTTGAAGCCGCGGCGCGGGTCAAACTTGCCGACCGCCCGCAGAAGGCCCATGTTCCCTTCCTGGATCAGATCGAGGAAGTTGATACCGCGCCCCAGGTAACGCTTGGCTACACTGACAACAAGCCGCAGGTTGGCATTGATGATCGAATGGTTGGCGTCCACGGCACGCGCCTTGACGGCGTCCAGCTCACGGAGCAGGTCCTCGTCTGAAGGCAGGTTGCGATATAAAGTGCGCGAGTTCGGGAACATATGGGCCTGGTTGATATGATCCAACAACCAGCCTGCATACTTCAGGGGGAGCAGGTACAGGCTTAGAAAGACACTGTACGCCTGGCGCGCGATCTCATTCCACAGGTCATCCGTGCCCCACATCCCGTTATCGAGGAATGCCCGCAGATACGAAGGCTGGTCCGATTCCCATCCGGCATGGAGTGCCTGCGATTCGGAAAGCACCAATCCAAGGTCCGGGGGCTCATGATTCAGCCGTTCGGTGTCTTCGATCAGACGCTCCCAGGAGGTCACCATATCCGCCAGCAGCGCGTGATAAATTGCGCACGTGACGGTCATGTTCTTGCGAAGCGGGCGCCGGCGGTGCACCGTCACGAGCCGGCTGGCTTCAATCAGCGTAGCAAGACGGAATTCACTATCGGAATCGAGCAGCTTGACCTGTCCGATCTCGCGCAGGTACAGCCGAACGGGGTCTTCCGATAACTCGGCAGCCACCTCCGGGTTTTTCAGATCGATCACATCGTCATCGAACAGTTCTTCATCCTGTACAAGGACACTGACGTCCGGTTCCCCTATTTCGTCCATGAGAGCCGCATCTGGAAACCCATTCACGTCCTCCACAGCCGCACCCTGGGCGCCAGCGTCCAGCGCGTCAAATTCATCTTCCGCGATGTCGGGGAGAGGCTGTTGATCGTCGTCCTGAAGATTTTCGTTCGGTTCCGAGGGAACTTCCTTTTTTAGTGCCATAAGCCCTTTCAATTACCAGACGAGAGTACGGTTGAATTGTTACGAAAGAGTTTATTCGAGTCTTTTCATGGCCATCTTGCGCGAAGCCTGATCCAAATCCCTTAGAAGTTTCGTATTCTGTAACACCAGATCCTGGTAGGAAGATGCTCGCAAATCGCCAGCCTGGTGGGCTTCCTCCTGCAAAAAGCGCAGCTGGTTCAAATTCTCATTTGCCTCCACCCGCCGCAATTTGATCACGCCGCGCAGCAGCTCCTCTAAAAGTTTCTCATCCAGGCGCTCGAGTTTCTCGGTCTGGGCAGTCAGGTCATGGGATAGATCCTGCAGCGATTCAGGCATGGCGCCAATAACAAAATCGTGATGCTCCGTCTTATCCTGTTCCACCGATTCGCGGATCAATCGGAACATCATCTGGTGGTCGGTGTATTCGAAATCCTGTGCGGTCAGGGCGACCAAGCCATATTGCTGCAACAGCCGGTCCAGGCGATAGATCAGCTCCGGTCTGCGGAAGAGCACACCGATAATGTACTCCTCAGCCATTTTACTTGATGAAATCGTCAGTGCAACTTTCTCTGACGGAACAACTTGTTTCTGGATCGGCTGCGTTTGTTTCGGTCGTTTCTGGCGCGGGACCTCGGGCTGCGTGCCCACCAGGGCGCGTTCATCCACCCGAAGTAAACGTGCCAGTTGCTGGCGATAGGTATCGCGTTCCAGGGGATTTGGCAAATCTTCGATCAAAGGCAGAACCTGCGCAGCGATCTGATTCTTGATCTTTGGGTCATTCAGGTTTTGGCCGGCAGCTAAAGTTTCCATCACGTGCGTGACGATGGGCTTTGCATTCTCGATCAAAGTCGCCCATTCATCTCGATTGCGGGCGACGATCTCATCCGGATCCAGATCATCGGGCAAGGCCGCGACCCGCAGATCCGCCTGCAGGCGGGCTTCATTGCGCAGCAAGCCGCGCGCGTCGAAGTCGAGCTCACCCGTGCGATCCATCGCAGCGCGCGCCACATCCAGGCCGCGCAGGATCGCCTTTTGTCCGGCGGTATCGGGATCGAGGGCGAGGATGATCCGGCGTGTAAATTTCTTGAGCAGCCGCATCTGATCTTCGGTCAACGCCGTGCCCATGGGCGAGACAACATTTTCATACCCCGCCTGGTGCAGGGCAATCACATCCAGATAGCCTTCGACGATCACTGCCTGATCACTGGCACGGATCGCCTTGTGCGCCCGGTCCAGACCATAGAGCAGATGTCCCTTTGAAAAGGTCACCGTCTCCGGCGAATTCAGAAACTTGGGAACATCGTCCGGGTCGACAATCCGCGCCCCAAAACCAGCCATGCGGCGGCTCGCGTCGCGGATCGGGATCATAATGCGATGGCGGAAGCGGTCATAAAAGCCGCCGCTTTCCCGCGCCGAGATCAAGCCAGTCTCGAGCAGGTCGCCCTCGCTGTAGCCGCGCTGTGTGAAATGGGCAAGCGCTGCATCCCAGGACCGGGGCGCGTAGCCCATGCCGAAGGTCTCGATGGAGGCGTCAGTCAGGCCGCGCTTGTCGCGCAGATAGTTGAGGATATCCAGGTTCGCAAGCAGGTGACGCCGGTAAAAGATGACCGCGTCTTCCAGCAGCTTGCGCAGATTCTCATACGCCTCTTTTTGCTGGGGAGATTCCTTTGTAAAGGAGGGGACTTCCACGCCTGCGCGCGCCGCGAGCTTATCGAGCGCTTCCTTGAACTCAAGGTTCTCGCGCTTCATTACGAACTTGAAGATGTCACCGCCCTCATTGCATTGACCGAAGCATCGCCAGGTCCCCGACTCGGGCCAGACTACGAACGCGGGAGTCTTCTTGTTGTCGTGGAACGGACAAAACCCGGTATAGTTCTTGCCGGCGTGGCGCAGTTTGACACCCGCCTCCGAGACAAGGTCGACAATGTCAATGCGTGATTTGATCTCATCAATTGTGGACATACCGTCTGGCTCATTATTAAATAAATGTTTTGAGTGGATTTACATGCCAAAATTCAAATTTCATATGTAGACACACATGCTGTGCATGTGTGCGGCACTATGTAAGGTGAGTGAATTATAGGCGGGTTCAGAAATTTGGCAAATGTCTTGTGAGTATAAGGTTAAACGGATGGGCAGACGTAATTACCGCTTGTCTCATTATTATCTTTACTTTTCATGGATTTGTCCCCTCGTTTCCACTCGGGGACTGCCGCTTTGCGGCGTGCGCGATAGGCTGAAATTCAAACATAAAATAAAGTAAATTATGCGGCACTATGTAGAATGAAAACGGGGCAGCTCTACACTGCCCCGCCTCATATCCAAATCAGGGAGGTTCCACGTACAGGCCTGCCTCACGCTGAAAAGCCAGGGTGAGGTATGCTCACTACCTCATTTATCCTCGCCTTCTCCGGCATGCAAAGGAACCACAAAACCGAATCTAATGCTCGGTTCAATTCTCAAATACGCCTATCAAACAGAGCGGTCCTTCTACAATGCAATCACGGCGACTCGATCCAGCAAAATAGATACGTGGTTGTCAATCCCATGGATTTACGTCGATCTTGATATTGCGAAGGCTATCCCAAAATTTGCGGAGTGCATCTCCCAACGCATCCCAGTTGATCTGAATGACCGGTTCATCGCTTGAATCCTCATCCCCGGTGTTGGGAATGATTTCGTCGTCGGCGTTGTCCAGGATCTCTGTGGGGACCGGTGTCGCTGTGGGCGCCGGTGTTGCAACGGGAGTCGCAACATGCATGGATGGAATATTGACGATAACCGTATCGTCCCACTTCTTCAGGGTTGGCTCCAAGTTATTGACAAGTGTAGAAGCCTTGGCGCGCGCATTCGGATCCACAAGGACCACCAGGATGATCAACAGAACCACTGCGAACAACAAGTTTACAAGTCTATTCAAAACGACCTCCGTCGCTTCTTCCGTGCGAACTTCGTAGGAAGCTACACACATTCAAACGAGGGAGGTCAAGTCACGTTATGAAATTGTACGATTACTGAATAAAATTTGCGGAACTTCCCGCTTCAAGCGGGAAGTTCCTACACTACTTTTCATCGCGTCGTTCAATTCGGCGCGGATACGCTCTCTTAAAAAAGGGGGTGGTTGGATCTCCCTGCCACGCTGTAGGCTTGTCACGGTAAACAAGATCGGCTCCAGCTGAGCCTCAAACTGTGGATAACGTGCCAGACATTCTTCGAGAGAGGCTTCCCCCTCTGCGATTTGATCGATGCAGGTTTCCAGGATGGCTTCGAATTCATTTGTGTTCATATTCATATAGGTATAGGTATCTTTTCTGCCAATCTTTTGGCGAGCGCTTTCAGACCTCTCATCTGTAATGCTCGGATCGCGCCTTCCCGTTTGCCAAGATGTCGGGCGATCTCTTCATTCGACATCTCATCTATAAACTTCAACACCAATACCTGGCGTTGATCGTCGGTCAAAGTCTGCAGGGCAATTTTGATCGAACCCATCTCGACTGCAGAGTCGATGCCGTTCTCCACAGTCTCAGCATGGCCCGGGTCGGACAATCGCACATCTTCCAGTGCAGCGGTCACCTTCCGGGTACGATAATGGTCTATGACCGCGTTATGGGCAATGGTATATAACCATGCCAGGAAGGGAGTGCCGCCGATCTGAAACCTGCCCAGGTTTTCCCATGCCTTCAGGAATACCTGCGATGTGATATCTTCGGCAGTCTGCTGATCTTCCACGCGGAAATAAACAAAACGATAGATCCGCTCCAAATAGGCATCGTACAACTGCCCAAACGATTCTGAATTACCTGCCTTGGCTTGCCGCACCAGATGCGGCTCATCTGCCAAAGGCATTCTAGACTTCTTGACTCCTCGCAAATCCATTGGCTTCACCTCTTATAACGAAATGACTATATGAAACGTTACACACGAACGCAAAATATCCCACGGTGTTTGGGAAAGCAATGACTCTGCAATGAACCTATTCTGGGGAAATCGGTGGTTGGCTTAGCCAACTGGCTGTGAAAATAAGCTTACCGATCAATGTCATTATAGCACTCCACGGTATTGATGACATCGGGGTTTCCCTTACAGAACGCTGGGAATGCTATGACTATTTATTTCCGCCCCGTTGACACGGACCCCCCCTTTTTCCCGTGTTTTATTCACTTTTTTCTCACATGAGATGAATCTGAGCCCTGATAGGGTCAAAAAACCCTGATAATCTGCTGCCCATTGACCTGATAGACCGCCGCTCCGTCCGCCTCCCAGCGTTGGACATCCACCACCAGTTCCAGGATCCCATCCTGGTTCAGATCAATAAAATTGGAGGGCAAATAGGCATTCGGGAACGCAATTTCTTGGGAATCGTAAACATCTGACACGATGGGCAGGGTCACCGCTTCATTGCCAACCACCTTGCGCATGAGAATGATCGAATAGTCACCGGCTTGAGCGGTGTGCTGCCCATCCAGGTGGGTGGCGCTGATGAAGATTTCGTCCACGCCATCGGCTTCGAGATCGACCCTGTAAATATGGATATCCCCGCTTCGGGATCTTTTATCCCCTCCGTTTTCAGCCAATCGAACACGACCTGCCGGTAGGTTTCATTTTCCGGCAGAAGTTCCTCGACTACGTCCTGCCGGATGTTCCACCCATGCGCCACTCCCACCATGCCGTATTCATTCACGGTGACATCCGTGCTTACATAAAATCCCCGATAGGGTGGGGAAAATCGTGCTGCAGATCCATAGACCTGAAAGCTCTCTCCGGCGAAAGTGTGAACATCATAATCCCAGCCTCCTGACATGTTCGAAGCAGCCTGGTCCGCTGTAAGCCATTTCCCACCCTGCACTCCGCCAAGCAGAGAAAAAAACATGTTGGCATCGTACCTTCTGCCATACAGAATGGGCGAAAAGTCAGATGGCATTGTTCCCGGTGCCGGAGTGAATGTCAGTGAAGAAACGGATATCGACGTAACGGCGGGAGGTGGAGAGCCAGCCTGTAACGCACCTGGAGTAGCTGTAGGGGACTCTACATTCACTTGAAACGGTGTTAAAGTTGGGGTTACCTCTGCAGGTGGAACGGACTTGTTTGAGCAGCCACTCACCAATAACAGAATGATCAGGGATAATATACGGGCTTTAGCGTTCATCTCAGTCCTCCAATGAAGCAGTGATGGGCATTAAAACGTTAGGGAGGAGTATCCAGTTCCAGGGCTTTGGATGAACTGGTGATATTAAAAGAAAAAGGGTAGTCCACTGTATGGACTACCCGAGGCAGCAAGCCAAATACTAATCGTCTGGGCTCGTTCGGTTTTCCGAATCGCAGCCGTGACCCTTCCCTGAGGGTTGCGACTGGATGGGAGCCAGTTCCGGTTGAGGGGCAGCCGCCCGGTAGTGATCCAAATTGACCATCGCCCCGCTGACCAAATGAGATCCGGCGCGATCCTGGCGGGAGCTCAGCGAGGCACCCTCTACACTAGTGTAAATCCCAATAATGACTACAAGGGTGACCAACGCAGCAAGAGCAATACGAGTAACTCTGGACATGTTTTCTTCTCCTTGCTATTCTATTTGCCTTGACGATAGCGGACTCTCCTTGAAGAAAGTCCCAAAGATAAAGTCTGGAATGACTTGAATTGAGCTATCCCACGTATTGGCCCTATAAAAATTATACCTAATCGTGTCCGAATTTACAACCGACACTTAGTTCCCCTTAATGAAAAGATGACTCAAATGAGCCATCCTCTCTTAGAAAACCACTAATTTACGCAGATTCCCCATTTTGCGAAATCAGGCGTGGTTCTCAGTAACTTATCCTTTTTGCAACGAATATTTCTTCCATTCGTTGTAGGTCAGGTAAACCAAAAATAACAGAACCGATATGATGGCGATCCAGTACATCTGCTTCCAGGGTTGAGGTGTCTGTGCCTGTTTGAGACTGACTGGTGCCTGAACAGCCGTGGGAGAGAGTGCAGGCGAAGCAGGTATGAACGTAATTGACACGAACATTTCCCCAAGTGCCACGGGCGATGTTGTCAGCGCTACGCTGGTGGCTGTCCGTTCTGGAGCGGCAGGGGTGGATGTTCCCGTAGCAGTCCAGGCGCCGATATTTGTCGGCGTGGGTGAGTAGGCATTGGCGAGAGCCGTCGAGGTCTCGAAGGAAGCAGCCGCGGTTTCCGTCTGCCGGGCAACGACCGTGCTCATTTCCAGTGCGGTAGGTGTGGCTGAAAAAACGGAAGTGATCGCGGGGGATAGCGTTATTGAGATATACGGTGTGGAGGAAGTTACACCTGCCGTACCAATCTGAGTCGGCTGCGATCCAGGCGTGGAAGAGGCAGGCGGTATTGGAGTGTTCTGATTTACAGGAGGCCTGGTTGCTGTATTCGCCGGTCTGGGGGTGGCTGTCGTTCTTGGAGTGGAAGTGGATTTTGCCCTCTTCGTATGTGTCGGAGGCTTGTCAGCCAACAGGCGATCCACCTGTTCGTTCCCCGAATCTATCGTTTTGGCTTGTACAGGGATGGAAAGCGCGCCCATGAAAATCAGCATTCCCAATAGAATGTGCAGTGATGTAGGCTTCGATGTCTTCATTTTTTATATAGACGTGAAAAAAAGCACAAAGTTACAAAATCCCCTTCTGAAGAGTAAGGCGGCTCGGATGAGCCGCCAATTTGTTTAGAATCCTTCGGGTTTGCTCAAGTCGGCAAACCCTTTGGACAAGCTGGCAACTTACATGACTGCATGCAAATCATTACTGCTTGTCTCAAAAATAAGTAATTTTCAATAGTTTTGGAGGCTAAAATTCATATCGAAAGTTTACCTAATTATGCGGCACTGTGTAAGGTGCCTCCACCTGAATGGAAGCAACCAGCGCACCCAGCAAATCCAGATTGGGTGCAAAGTCCGCCTTCGTGAGCGCGTTGATGGATTCTGCTGCTTTTTGGTTGTAGTCCAGAACCTCCTGGGAATTGAATGCTATCGGAGGGGCTACATCGGTCAGGCCCGCGGCATGGATGGGGATCTGCACATAGATGGCATATTGCTTATCCGTGCTATAGCCACGGAACACGTATTTCAGCGCTTCATTGCTGACACCATAATGACTCTGTCCAAAAGTCTCCAGGCTGCGATCACCGCTGCCATTCTGAAAGGAAAGTGCCATTTTCTGCGCCTCAAAGATGACCGCCGCGCCACCTCGATATCCAGCTGGCGGAAAGACAAATGTCCCAAATGCCTGCTGGAACTCCGCAACGGGATAGACGATCAGACACCAGGTCTGACAATATTCCTCCGGGGTCAGGGCAAAGCGGGTGTAACGTGCCGTCGCGCCATTCAGGGAGAGCACATCCTCAAAAACATAGAGACGCGAACCCAACCCAGGGTCGAGGTGAAAACGAATACCGTTATAGTTGATGTCCGGACCGTCGAGCATCTGCGCATTCACAGCGATCGGAGTTTCTGTTTGTATTTCCGGTGCAGATTGGGTGGGAATTTCTGTGCTCGGCGCGAAAGTCTGCACGCTCCAGGTGCAAGCCATGCTGAGTAAAAGAAGAACGGAAACCAGCACCATTAAACGTCGCATGAGAGTCTCCTTATTGCGGGATACTCCGTCTAACGGAAGCTACCTGTCATAAGTTCCATACTGATCTGGGATTACACACTCCCCCCAACAGGCTCATGCAACAGGATGAAAAAGCGGCAGTCTCAAATGACTGCCACCTGATCGTTAGAAACCTTCCAACTTGCTCAGATCTGCAACACCATGCGCAAGACCCGCTATCCTTTGGAGCAACCCCAGACGGTTCTCCCGTAGTTCCTTTTCATCTGCCATAACCAGGATCTTTTCAAAGAAGGATGTAATGGACGGGATGAGTTTCACGACCACCTTGAGGAACGCGTCCACGTCACCATGAAAGCTAGTGGGCTGGAGGTTGAACACTTCATAGAGCGTGGTCTCCTCCACTTCACGCAAGGACTTTTCCTTGATCTTGAAGGTTTCCTTTTGATCGCGCGTGATGCGGACACAGCGGGCATAACCCGCCAGGATCGTGGACCAGTCCTGGCGTCCCACCCACGCCTGGAGTTGTTTCACCGCTCGCGCCGAGGCAGCCGGGCTAGCGGATTGCTCCGCAAGGACCGCTTCGACGACATCGTACCGATAACCAGCTTCATTCAAAACAACTTTGAGACGTCCGGCGAGGAAATCAAGGATTTGCTTCTGCACTTCCTGTTTGACCTCAATCGGCTGCGTCTTTGCGGATTTCCTGACCGCATCGGCCAGATCAAAGTCGATATCGTGCTCGATCAGCGGTTGGACAACGCCTATCGCAGCGCGGCGCAAACCAAATGGATCCTTGGCACCCGTCGGGGCAAGTCCGGCGGCGAACAAGCCGATCAGCGAGTCGAGCCTGTCTGCCAGCGCGATCACAAGACCGGCTTTGGTCCGTGGAACGGTTCGATATTGCTCGCCGATGGCATCGGCAACATCCTTTTGCTCACCGCTTCGCAAGGCATACTCGCGACCGATAACGCCTTGCAGGGAGGTCATCTCCGTGACCATTTGAGTTGTCAGGTCCGCCTTCATCAAATAGGCAGCGCGGCGGGCGAAGATGGCTTCATCGTGTTCGAGACGGATTATCGGGATCAAATCGTTGACCAGTTTCCCAATACGCTCGGACTTGTCGAGCATCGAGCCAAGTTTCGTATGGAAGGTCAACTTGGAGAGTTGAGGGCGATATTCTTCCAGTTTGAGCTTGACATCTTCGCGGACGAAGAAGTTCGCATCGGCAAAACGTGCACCGAGGACATGTTCATTCCCTTCGCGGACGGTATCCGCGCCGATATCATCCCCGTTGCGGATGGCGATGAAATGGGGAAGCAAGGTCGAAGGTTGAAGGTTGAAGGTCGCGCCGTCACTTGACTTTTGACTTTCGACCTTTGACTTCTTTTCAACCGGAAAATATCTCTGGTGCTTTTTCATCACCGAGATCAGCACATCCCGCGGCAGGGATAGCGATTCGTCGCTAAATCCGCCCATGATCGCAGTCGGCGTCTCGACCAGATTTGTGACCTCGTTCAACAAACCTTCCTCGATAATGGCTTCCCCACCGACGAGTGAGGCGGCTTGTTTGACCTGTTCCACGATGGAAGCTTTGCGTTCTTCCTTGTCCAGCATGATTCCCGCATCACGGATGGCGCTGAAATACTGATCCGCAGATGGAATCTTGATCTCCGGGGAATCATAGGGGCGAAGTCCACGGGAGACATTCCCCGAAACCACACCTGCGTATTCGAACGGGATGATCATATCGCCGAGCAAAGCCACGTACCACCGAATGGGTCGTGAGAACGAAACAGCTGAGTCATTCCACCGCATGGACTTCTCGAACTTGATACTCTCGACAAGTATTGGAAGTGCTTCGGCTAACACTTCGGGAGTCGGGCGCCCTTTTTGCTTTACCACCGCGAAGACATACTTGCCTCCGCCTTCCTCGCGGACTTCCAGATCCCTGGTGTTGACACCATTTTTCTTTGCAAATCCCATCGCAGCAGGGAGAGCGATCCCAGCCTTATCGAAAGCCTTATCTGCAGGCGGACCCTTGACGAGGTCTTCGCGGTCCGGCTGATTCGGGGAGAGCGAGTCGATCGAAACGACGAGCCGCCGCGGCGTCGCGAAGACCCGGAGTTCTCCATGCTCCAGGCGAAGTTCATTCAGCAGAGTCGGAATACGCTGGCGCAGTTGATCGTACGCGGAATCCACATCGCCAGCAGGCAATTCTTCAACGCCGATTTCCAGGATGAAAGTCGCAGGTCGCAGGTCAAAGGTCGAACGTCCTTCACCCTGACCTTTGACCTTGGACGTTTGACTCTCTTTCAACAACGGATACTCCAACTCTTTCCGCTGCTCCTCATACCCCTCCGCTACGCGCCGAGCCAGTTCACGGATCCTTCTGAAAAACGCCTGGCGTTCGGCAATACTGATCGCGCCGCGCGCGTCGAGGATGTTGAAGGCGTGGTTACATTTCAGGATGTAATCGTGCGCCGGGACCAGCAGACCCTGTGCGAGACAGGCATCGGCTTCGGCGGAGAAGAGATCGTACATCTGGCGGGCGCGTTCGATATCGGCGACCTCATAATAATATTTGGAATGTTCGAACTCCTCGCGGCGGCGGATCTCACCGTACGTCACGCCGGCGCCGTATTCCTCATTCCAGATGGCTTTGGCGTTGTTGAGGGCGATCAGGATGCGTTCGAGCCCATAGGTGATCTCCACCGAAACGGGATCGAGCGTCACGCCACCCATCTGCTGAAAATAAGTGAACTGCGTGATCTCCTGCCCATCGAGCCAGACTTCCCATCCCAAGCCCCAGGCAGAGATGGCGGGCTGCTCCCAGTTGTCCTCCACAAAGCGGATGTCGTGCTGGCGCGGGTCGATGCCAAGCGCCTTGAGCGACTCGAGGTAAAGCTCCTGCGGGTTCCCGGGATCGGGCTTGAGAATGACCTGGAACTGGGTATGTAATTGAAAGCGGTTGGGATTCTCACCATAACGCCCATCATCCGGGCGGACAGACGGCTCCACATACGCCACTTTCCACGGCTCGGGACCAAGCACGCGCAGGAAGGTGTTGGGATTCATCGTCCCTGCGCCGACCTGGGTGTAATAGGGTTGGGTAATCAGGCATCCGTGCGCTGCCCAGAAGTTCTGGAGTTTGAGGATAATGGATTGGAAAGAGGCTTTTTGCGTCATGAGTTACTCGATATTCGAGAGCAGATATTCGGGAATGGTAGAGCGAGGGGATTATAACTTATGGTGAATTGCTCAGAAGCTCAGCTTAAAGCAATCCAATTTGCAATTGCATACGTATCTTTTATTAAGTTCGTTTGCAGGATTATCTTTCCAGTTAGATAACAACAACTTGCATCGTGTGGCTCCCGGTGTCCTGACTGGCACTATAATAAAAATACGCTTGAAACAAGATAGATGAAAAACCGGGCTTGTTCTATCCCAGCAATAAAAGTGGAGCGAAATTGCATGCTTCAAGATTCGTGGACAGTACACTATGATTTCTTCAATGGTTTATGATAGTCTGGCACGCTCCATATTGACACAGCAGGTTGAGAAAGCGTTCTTTGAGGCGACCAGCTTGCCAGTGGAACTCATACCGAGCGGTGAGCCATCCCAGTCCGTCGCATTCCAACAAAAACAGAACCCGTTTTGCCGTTGGATGGCTCAGTCCACAGGCAGTTGTGAAGCCTGCCAAAAAACTCATGCGGAATTGCAGCGAAGGACTGCAGACAGCCTTGAATCACAAACGATTGGCTGTTTTGCGGGACTTGCTGAATTTGCTGTACCCATTGTTGTCAACGGACAGCATGTCGCGACCCTGCGAGGGGGACAAGTGTTTACGCACAAACCAACCCCGGCACAATTCGACCATCTGGCAGGACGCCTGCATGCCTGGGGATTACAGAGCGAGTTGGAGCGAGTTGGGACACTATTTTTTCAGACGCGCGTGATCACACGAAAACAATATCAAGCAAGCATCCGATTACTGACGATCTATACGAAACTTCTGGCAGAGGATGTCAATCGCAGTCTGCTGGCTGGGCAGGTTCATGATCAACCTTTTATTACGCCTGCCAGGAACTTTATCCTTGCTCATGCCAGTGAACCATTGCGACTACGCGATGTCGCTGAACATATACATGTAAGCACACATTACTTCTGTAAGTTTTTCAAAAAAGAAACAGGTATGGGATTCTCTGAGTTTCTTGGACGTGCACGTGTCGAGAATGCGAAGCATGCCTTAGCCAATTCACTTCAACCCATTGGCGAAGTAGCGAATCAGATCGGGTTTGGTTCCTTATCCCAGTTCAACCGTACGTTTCATCGGTATGCAGGCTGTTCTCCAAAAGAATACCGTGCCTCGCAACGACAGGTCTCCTCCTCATAGGCATCATCGCATCCGCCAAACTTTAGAGAAGTTGCCAATAGATGCGCAGATATTCTGCCTCTTTTGGCATATTACGCTTAAGTAGAAAGGCAGGATGACCACGTTTCTTCTTGTTCTTGCATGATTCCTCGCAAGAGAAGCTGTGCAGCCGGCCGACAAGCATATGAGCAATTACAGCGAACAAATATCGCTGCTGGCCATTACAGGAGGGTACATAAATGTTCTGTTGTCTGACAATATCTGCGTAAAAGTTATCAAGAAATGCATAGATATTTTCCCTCATTAGTCATATTATATTGAAGACACTTACATATCCGTAAAACAAAAGATGAATTATGCGTATTGATTTTAAGTAGAGGTACCAGGCGAGGGGGACGTGAGCGATGTTGCTGCCGAGAAACTCGAGTATGGCTATTCTATAGATACATCCCTTTCGTAGACTTGAATAGTGCACAACACACTTGCATACAAGGTTCATGATTCGAATCGCAATTGCGATAGCCAAAGAAGGAGGTCCCCATGTTTTCCGTCCGCCACAGAATGCTTGCAGCATTGTGTCTTGTTGTCCTGCTCATCGTTGCTATGCCTCGTCCAGATCACTCGACTGCTCAGGCACAGACCAATAGTCTACTCTGGTCCCAGGTTTGGGACAACCAGGCGATTATCGGTCCCAGTATGGAGACCCGGAGCGCGAGCCCGGCGATCAACATGGAAGTTGCCGATGACTTTGATCTTGGTGCAACGATCGAGCGAGTAGTCGTCTCTGGGTACCGCGATTTCACAGCATCTCCGAATCCGATTGTTTACGGCGCATATGTCCGTTTTTATGAGTGGCTGAACGGACATCCGGGAGCACTCCAGGCAGAATCTTTCCTTGCCTCCGGTGACTCCCGGCTGGCGTACGATCCTGTCCAGCCCACTCAGTTTGACATCACATTGCCCACCCCATTTTCGGCAACCGGCAGGCACTTCGTCTCCGTGCAGGTTGTGATGGACGCCAACACGATTGACGCCTGGTACTGGCAGAGCGCTAATTCTGGTGCTGCGCGCGGTGCAAGCGTGTTCCAGCGCGATAATCTGGCAGGCGGCACATGGAGCAGCCCACGAAAGAGTGATGGCGCCTTCCAGCTGTATGGGACCGTCACCGCCGCGCCGCGCATCGACAACCTCTCCGTAGCCTCTCTGGACCGCAGCGGTCGTTTGCGCATCTTCGGCGCAAATTTCGGGGGCACACAAGAGAGCAGCAACGTCTTTATTGGCGGGCTCAGAGCGTTTGTCAGTTATTGGAGCGATACAGCGATCACGGCCTATGTCCCCGAGGCAGCGGCTCTGGGGACAAATTCGGTTCAGGTGGTTACCGGAGTAGGCGCAAGCAACACAGCCAGCCTCAACGTGACCGCGCGGCAAGCAAATGGTCACATGCGATGGCGCTTCCAAATGGATGCCATGTATGCCATCCCACGCCCAGTCGTTGGACCCGATGGCACGATTTATGCCGTGGATGTGTACAATCAACTGTATGCTCTCTCACCCGATGGCGGGCTCCGCTGGCTGGTCAATGGCGCGGGCGAGAAAGGCGTTGACGTTGGAGCCGACGGCACGATTTACACTGGCACAGAAGATAACATCAGCGCCTACTATCCGAACGGAACATTGAAATGGCGATTTGTTCAGAACCCGCGTGCAAATATCCTGCTCGGCCCAAACGTGGGACCGGACGGCAACATCTACGCGGTCGCGACAGAAGGGATGGGTGTATTCTCTCTCACCCCACAGGGACAGCTGCGCTGCAGCACTTTCGAGGGATATGCCCGACCGATCGTGGATTACCAGGAAGTGGTCTTTGGTGTCAATGGCAGCAGTCTCCAGCTATACTTTGACGCCAATAATCACTTCAAAGCCAGCACGTCAAATTGCGGCACAGTCTTTGCAAATAGCGACTCGAGCCGTTTACAGCCTGCCGTGGGCCCTGATAACACGATCTACATTGGTGGTATGCGCTACAACCCGAATGGCACCCTGATCAACTCGGCTGTCTTTCCAGGACCCATCAACAGCGTTTCCCCGGCGGACGTCGGCTCGAATGGGATCGTTTACGTGATCCAGAATCAAACCTTGTTGCATGTTATGAACCCCGACCTAACCGAACGCTTTAGCGCAAATGTGGGGATGCTCCTGACGGCGCCCAAGGTGGATCCACTCAACCGGATGCTGGTGCTCGGTGGAGCCGATAACTATGGGATGTCAGGTTACATCCAGGCCACGAGCGTTCAGAACGGGGCATTGCTCTGGCGATTGCAGCTCCTGGATGAGAATGGGAACTATAACGCGGTCATGAGCGCGGCCAGCTTTACAGCAGATGGCAGTACAGCCTATCTCACGACAGACATGTTCGGTCCAAACCAGGATATCGATCCCTATAGCTACGTCTATGCTTTGCAACTTTCGGGCAGCACACCTCCCCCTACGTCGACACCGACCGCGACACGAACTGCACTGCCGACGTTGACTTTCACCCCCACCGTCACGCGGACTCCATTGCCGACGCTTACCTTAACCCCAACTACCACTCAGACATCCGCTGATACCATCGGCATCACTCTCGCGGAGTATAGAAGTACGACCAGGCGCTTGTCTGTGAACGCGACAGGTAGCAATCCAAATGCGATTCTGAAAGTGTACGTGACCTCAAGCGGCACCTTGATCGGAACGCTCACAAATAATGGCGGCGGAAATTACAGCGGCACATTCAAATGGCCCACGAATCCGCTCAACATCACGGTGAGAAGCAACCTGGGTGGGTTTGCTTCAGCAGCCGTCATAGTAAGATAAATCTCGTTGATAAACAGAAGAGAGACGGAACGAATAAACCGTCTCTCTTCTTATTTATTTGTATCCAGGTACGCTCGGTTACAGCAAAATTTCAGCAACGCAAGAATGATAGGATTTGTCTCGTCTACGCCAGTCTGGTGAAGTGTTTGTGCGAGACCGATCCTGCAGGAATGGGTCACGGATATTCAGGATCAATGCCTGAAGTCCAGGGTCCCATTTTTCTTCAAGCAATGGGGTGGAGTGCAGAAGAAAAAGGCGGGTCGAATCCTTGAAGGCAGAACATGGGATGAAATGCCGAGGAGTTTGGTGAAGGCGTAAATGAAAACCGAAGGGAAGTTGTCCCTGCGGTTAATTGTTTCTACTTCACCAGCCGATACACATTCCACGCCTGACCGGTCCATTCCACACGCATGATCCAGTCGTTCGGGTCTACGCCG
>Ga0065705_10002748_pt1 | contig 17836 bp, 23 predicted proteins | sample SwibulcommuniRL2_FD_59092 | JGI IMG/M metagenome (GOLD analysis project Ga0065705, IMG submission 59092) | Bulk soil microbial communities from switchgrass field near Rose Lake, East Lansing, Michigan, USA - RL2 Bulk Soil v2 (version 2) | ecosystem: Environmental > Terrestrial > Soil >...
CGCGGCCGCGGGCCTCGTCGATCAGCTCCCGCAGGGTCTCCTCGCTCGGCGGCTCGTCGAATCTCATCCCGCAAGAACCCTATGGCCCGTGAGGAGGTAGTGCGCCGCCAGGTTGCGGAAGCCGGGGAAGCGGTCGCCAGCCGCGCGCGTGTCCTCCTCGCCGTAGAAATGGAGGACAGCCTTGCGTAGGCCGAGGTCACCCGCGGGCCAGGCGTCGGGCCGCGCCAGGTGGCGGCCCAGGAACCAGTCGGCCGTCCACTCTCCGATCCCCGGCAGCGCCGTCAGCGCGGCCTTCACCTCGTCGTCGAGAAGGGCGGCGAGCCCGAGGAGGTCGAGGTCGCTGCGCGCGATCCCGAGCGCGTACTCGGCCTTCCGCCTGGAAAAGCCGAGGACGACGATCTCCTCCGGCTCGGCGAGCGCGACCCGCTCCCTGGTCGGGAACGCGTAGGCAATCTCGGCCTTCACTCCGAAGGCCTGGATAAAGCGGTTGCGGACGGCGAAGGCGGCCCGCAGCGAGATCTGCTGGGCGGTGATCGCCGTGACGAGGGTCTCGTAGGGATCCGGCGAGAGCGGGGGCCGAAAGCCGCGGAGCTCAGCGGCGATGCGGGCGAGCACCGGCTCGGTCTCCGCGAAGGCGTAGAACGAGTCGAGGTCGAACGGACCGCCGAGGTAGTGGCGCACCTCGCCGGTGAGCTCGGCCAGGCCGGGCGTGATCCGGACTCCTCCCGGAGCCTCTTCGATCCGCACCTCCGTGCCCTGGAAGACGCGGTGCACGCCGCCCTCGTGCCAGAGGTTGGCGAGATCGGCGCCGAACGCCCGGAAGCGCTCTGTCGAGAGCCGGAAATCGAACGGCTCAGGAAGCGAGACCGCGGACGACGTCGTGGAAGTCGTCGAAGCGCTCGTAGGCAATCCCTTGGTCGTCGAGATACTCGGCCAACCCGCGCGTGGCGAAGACGAGGTCGGAGGCCTCGGCCGCGCACCGGTCGGAGTAGCCGTCACCGATGTAGACGAGCTCGTCGTCGCCGGCGAGCTCCTGCACGATGGAGCGCTTGCAGGACTCGCCGCAGGAGTCGCAGCGCTCGTCGTAGCGCCACTGCACGCGCCAGCCGTCAGTGCTCGGATCGACGCGGTTCGCATGCAGCTCGACCTCGACGCCTTCGCGCTCGAGGATCGGCTCGATCAGCTCGTGGAAGCCGCTCGAGACGATGACGACGCGCCAGCTGCGCTCCCGCGCGAGATCGATGAACTCACGGAAGCCATCGCGCACGCGCACGGTGTCGAGCTCCCACTGCACGACCTCGTCGAGCGGCGCCGTGACCGGCTCGAACTCGCGCGTGATCACCTCCCGGAGCGGCAGGTTTCCTTCGTCCAGACCGCGGTCGACCTCCGCGTACACCTCGGGGTCGCCGAAGTCGCGGGCGATCGTGTCCAGGAGGTCCATCTCCGTGACGGTGCCGTCGAAGTCGACGGCGATGGTGCGGCTCAAAAGTGGCTCGTGACCCCTGCCGGGTCCTCGTCGGCGTTCTTCGCTTCCTTCGCCGCGTCCGGTTCCTCGTACCAGGAGTACGCGTAGGACGGGTCCTCGATCTCCTTGGCGAGCGCCGTGAGCTTGAGCGGATGGAACGTGTCGCACATGACGGCGAGCTCGTGGGTCTCCGTCATCCCGATCGACTTCTCCGCGAGACCCGGCTGCGGCCCGTGCGGGATCGCGGACGGGTGCAGCGTCACCGACCCGATCTCGATCCCCTTACGCGAGCCGAAGTTCCCCGAGACGTAATAGATCATCTCCTCCGAGTTCAGGTTCGAGTGGTGATACGGGATCGGGATGGCGAGCGGGTCGAAGTCGAGCTTGCGCGGACAGAAGGAGCAGATGACGAAGTTGCGCCCCTGGAAGGTCTGGTGCGCCGGGGGCGGCATGTGGATCCGGCCCGTGATCGGCTCGAAGTCGTTGATGTTGAACGTCCACGGATAGACGTAGCCGTCCCAGCCCACGACGTCGAACGGGTGGTAGTCGAGGACGTAGGTCTGGTGCCCATCCTTGACCCGGAACTTGACCACGTGCTCGCCGCGGTCCGAGTGCGTCCGGAGCTCAAGCGGCGGATGGATGTCGCGGTGGTAGTAGGGCGCGTGCTCGAGGAGCTGACCGTACTCGTTGCGATATCGCCGTGGGATCTCGATCAGGCCGGGCGAGGTGAAGACGAGGTAGCGCTGCTCGCCCTCGGGGACGAACCGGTAGGTCGTGCCGCGGGGGATGACGATGTAGTCGCCGTCGCGGTAGGGCAGGTCGCCGAAGATCGTCTCCAGGGTGCCCTTGCCCTCGTGGACGAAGACGACCTCGTCGCCCTCGCCGTTTCGGTAGTGGTGCTCCATGGCGGCGCTCGGCCGGCAGAGCGCGATCTCGACGTCGTCGTTCCACATGAGCAGCTTGCGGCCGCTGACCGCGTCGCCCTCGGGCTCGACGCCCATCGTCCGGAAGTGCCGATGCTGGTGCGCGCCGGGATCCCACTCCTCGCGCTCGATGCGCTCGAACGAGCCGATCTCCTTCACGCGGCAAGGCGAGTGGAGGTGGTACAGGATCGACTCGTTCCCGGAGAAGCCCTCGAGGCCCATGACCTCCTCGGTCAGGAGCGTGCCGTTCTCCCGGAACTGGATGTGGCGCTTGCGCGGAACGCGCCCGAGTCGCTGGTAGGTCGGCATGTGGGCAAGAATACCCGCCCCCCTTCACTCGTCAGGAGGCTAGGCAGTCAACGGCGTCAACCTCGCCATTCGGTTCTTCGTCGTCGAGCTCGGCGCCCTGGCGGCCGCGGCGTACTGGGGCTGGGAGGCCACGTCCGGGCCGGGCCGGTGGTACCTCGCCGTCCTGGCGCCGGCCGCGGTCATCGTCGTCTGGGCGCTCTTCGTCTCGCCGAAAGCGCGGGTCCAGGTGTCGAAGGAGGCTGCGCTCGCCATCGAGCTCGTCCTGCTCGGGCTCGTCACGGTCGGCCTGGCAGCCACGGGCTCGGTCTGGCTCGGAGTCGCCTACGGCGCGATCGCACTGGTGAGCGGCGTCGTGAACTACGCGTTCAAGCCGTAGCGACGCGATTCACGAGGACGCCGATCCCGTCGACCTCGAGCTCGACCTCATCGCCGGGCCGGAGCCAGCGCCCGTCGCCGTGCTCGAGGATGCAGCCGGTCCCGACGGTGCCCGAGCCGAGCACGTCGCCCGGGAGAAGTCGCGTGCTCTCGGCTGCGTGCGCGGCGAGCTCCTCGAAGGGCCAGTGGATGTCGCCGAGGTTCCCCCGGGAGCGCTCCTCGCCGTTGACGCGGGCGGTCATCTCGAGCCGAAGGTCGCCGAGCTCGTCCGGCGTGACGATGACCGGGCCGAGCGAGGTCGCGAAGTCCTTCCCCTTCGCCGGGCCGAGCCCGACGGTCATCTCAGCGCGCTGGAGATCGCGGGCCGACCAGTCGTTCAGGATCGTGAAGCCGGCCATGCGGCCCTCGGCCCCGATCACCGCCGCGACCTCGAGCTCGTAGTCCCACTCCGAGCTCTCGGCGGGGAAGGAGATCTCGTCCTCGGGCCCGTAGATCGCCGCCGGGTTCGAGAAGTAGAAGACCGGGCGGCCGTACCACTCCGGCGGCACCTCGAGCCCGCGCGACGCGCGGGCGGTCCGGACGTGCTGCTCGAAGGCGTAGAAGTCGCGGACCGACGGCGGCTGCTGGATCGGCGCCCGCAAGCGGACCGCGTCGAGCCGGTGCTCACCGACCTCCTCCCCGCCGAAGGACAGCCACTCGGCGAGCGAGGGGGCGCCGAGCTCGATCACGCGGTCGCCCTCGACCCTCCCCGGCGCGAGGCGACTGGCCACCTCGAACGTGCAGAGCCTCAAAGGTTGCCGCGCAGGGCTTGCTCGCGCTCGATCGCCTCGAAGAGCGCCTTGAAGTTCCCGTCGCCGAACCCGCGCGCGCCGTGGCGCTCGATCACCTCGAAGAACAAGGTGGGCCGATCCTGTGCCGTCTTCGTGAAGATCTGCAGCAAATAGCCGTCGTCGTCGCGGTCGACGAGGATCTTGTGCTCGCGAAGCTCGGCGTAGTCCTCGTCGATCTCCCCCACGCGATCCGGCGCGTCCTCGTAATAGGTGTCCGGCGTGTCGAGGAAGAGCAGACCGCGTCCCTTGAGATTCTCGACGGTGGCGACGATGTCGCTCGACGCGAGCGCGATGTGCTGTGCGCCGGCGCCGTTGTAGAACTCGAGGTACTCGTCGATCTGGCTCTTGCGCTTGCCCTCGGCCGGCTCGTTGATCGGGAACTTGATCTTCCCCTCGCCGTCCGACATGACCTTGGACATGAGCGCCGAGTACTCCGTCTGGATCTGGTCGTCGCCGAAGTGGAGGATGTTCGTCATGCCGAAGACTTGCTCGTAGAACTCGACCCAGTCGTCCATGCGGCCCAGCTCGACGTTGCCGACGACGTGGTCGATGTTCGTCAGGCCGGCGTCCGCACCCGCCTGGCCGTTCGCCGACACCGAGACGAATCCCGGGAGAAAGGCGCCCTCGTACCCGGAGCGCTCGACGAAAGTGTGGATCGTGTCGCCATAGGTCGCGATCGCTGCGAGCTGGACGGCGCCGTCGTCGTCCTCGAGCTTCGTGGGCTCTCTCACCCCGCGGGCCCCACGCTGCACGGCCTGGCCGTATGCCTCGGTCGCATCGGGAACGGTCAGCGCGATGTCGCGGACGCCGTCGCCGTGTCGCGCGTGATGACGGGTGATCTCGTTGTCCTCGCGGAGCGCCGTCGTCAGGACGAGGCGGATCTCGCCCTGCTCGAGCACGTAGGAGGCCCGGTCGCGGAGCCCGGTCTCGGGCCCAGCGTAAGCCGTGCGCGTGAAGCCGAGAACGCGCTCGTAGAAGTACGCCGACTGCTTCGCGTTCCCGACCCAGAGCTCGAGGTGGTCCCAACCGAGCAGCGGCATGAAGTCCTGCATCGGGACCTCAGTTTAGTCCTGCTTAGTCCTGGCTGGGCGCCGGCGGCCGCGTGCTGCGGGCGATCAGGATCCCGGCGCCGATCACGAGCCCACCGACGATCTGCAGAGTGCCCATCTCCTCCGAGAGGACGACGAGCGCGAAGAACGCGCCGAGGAATGGTTGAAGGTTGGCGTAGAGCGAAGCGCGCGCGGCGCCGACCTTGTCGATGGCCGTGAACCACATGATGTTCGTGAAGACGAGGCTGAAGAAGAGGCTGTAGACGAAGCACGCCCAGGCGAGGCCTGAGAGCTCGTCCCAGTCCTGCTCGCCGATCTGGACGATGGCCGTGAGGATGAGCGGCACCGAGCCGACGAGGCCCATGAACGCGCTGATCCGATAGGGCGAATAGCGCCGCATGAGCGGGCCCATGGCGGCCGAGTAGAGCGCCCACGTGGCGGAGGCGGCCAGGCCGAGCAGGATCCCGCCCAGGTCGCCGGAGAGGCCGCTCGTGGCGCCGGCCGCGACGAGGGCGACGCCGGAGAACGAGATCACCGTCGCCGTCCAGTGGCGGAGGCGCAGGCGTTCGAGCCCGAAGGCCCAGGAGATGAGCGCGACGAAGATCGGCAGCGTCCCGAACATGAGGGCGACCGTCGCGGCGGTCGTCAGCTTGACCGCGAAGACGAACGAGAGCTGGTTCAGCCAGATACCGGAGAGCGCCGCGCCCGTCATGAAGGCGACGTCGCGCCGCCGGACGGCCAGGCTTCCCTCGCGCGCGTAGGTGTAACCGGAGAAGAGAAGCGCGCCGATCGCGAAGCGCACCGACGAGTAGGCGAGCGGCTGCCACCCGTGCGTGAGCGCGTACTTGACCACGGTGAAGTTAAAAGACCAGAACAGCACGGTCACTAGGAGCAGCACATCTGGCGGAACCCGGTGTCTCATGCGGGTTTGCAGCCTATGGGAGCGCTCGGCGGTGGGGCTTCCGTGTTGTCAGCTCTGGAAAGAGGGATGAAGTATGCGCTCACGCGAATACGCTGTAAGCGTGGTCGTCACCGAGGCCCGCGTCACCTGCCCAGAGTGCGGATTCAAGAAGGACGAGGAGATGCCGCTGGATGCCTGCCAGCACTTCTACCGCTGTGCAGGCTGCGACGCGCTTCTACGACCGCTGGAAGGCGACTGCTGCGTGTTCTGCTCGTATTCGGATCAGCGCTGCCCGCCGATGCAGGCGGCCTAGGTCTCGCGGAACGAGCGGCCTTCGGCCTGAAGCCGCGCCTTGTCCTCGGGCGGCACAGGCGTATGGAAGCGCCCGCGGATGTACCAGCGAAACGCCCGGCCAAGGGCGCTGCGCCGACAGATGCATTCAGGCGGGCAGCCGCAGCGAAGGCCGGCTGGGTTGTGTATGCGAGCGACGAAGCTCACGGGCGGATTCTACGCCGCGAGGGGTGGCGAGCACCTTTCTTGCAAGCGGGTAGCATCGTCCAATGGGTACCACCGTCTACTGGATGAACACCTCCGTCGACCTGCTGATCGAGCAGAGTCCAGACGACCATACGGGCAAGGAGGGCACGGGCTCCTGGATTCGAATCGACGAGGAGCTGCATCGCGCGTTCAACGAGCGCGGTCGGGGACACGCGCTCGATATCGAAGGGCGCGTCATCTACGAGATGATGGAAAGTTACTGGCCGCCCGCCCGGGAGGACGCGTCGCTGCCCGACTTCCTGCGCGAGTGGGCGCACATCTGGACAGACCTGCCGAAGGTGCTCGTGTCCAACACGCGCACCGAGGCCGAGCACAACACGCGTATCGTCGGCGGGTCGGACGCGCTCGACCAGATCGCGCAGATCCGGGCCGAGACTGACGGCATCATCGGCGTCGGTGGCGCAAACCTCGCGACCCAGATGCTGCAACGCGGACTGCTCGACGAGATGGTGATCTACATGCACCCGGCAATCCTCGGCAAGGGCCGACCATTATTCGACACGCTCGACGCACCGCTGATCCTGGACCTGCTCGACCAGGAACGCTTTACGAGCGGAGTCACCATGCACCACTACGCGATTCGCTGAAACGCGGCGATTAGCAGGGCTTTTCTGAAAGGCGGTAGGTAAAGCCCACCACAGTGAGTTGAAGCTCCAGAAGAGCACCGTGACGCGCAGGAGCACGTCGGGCCGGACGCGGTGGCGCACCGCGGCACCCTAGAACGCCGCTTCCGGACACGGCCAAAAGAGCGAATTGAAAATCGCGGCCGCGACAGTCATCGTGTCTGGAGGTCGCGCCCGCCGACCGCACAGCGACACAAGGAGCTTTCGGTGACGGCGCGCATGACCATTCCGCTTTGCCTTTTCCTCGCCTTGGCCGCGAGCGCCTGCGGCTCCGCGCAGACCGAGCGCGAAGCGCAGCCGCCGGGCGCACGGCCGCCCGCCGTCTACACGGTCGGTCGCACGTTGCTGGGCCTCCCGGGGCACGACCGCGTGACGCTCGCGGCAGCGCCCGTCACTCCACTCGCAGGCTGGCTCACGCCGGTCGCGGTGCCTTCGCCCGACGGGCGATTCGTCGCCTACAACGCTTGGCGCGAGCTTCGCGAGGACGACCCCGCGCTCTCCTGGGAAGACCAGGGCATCTCGGCCGGCGACCCGCTCGCCCGGCCGTCGATCCGCCTGCACGACCTTCAGGCCGGGACGGATTCGGCCTACGTCGTCGGCGCTTTCTCCCTCGCCTGGCGCGGAGACGGCGCGATCGCGTACTTCAAGGGCGCGAACCGCGACTACCGCGCGGGCGTCCGCTACGTGGGCGACGTCTTCGTGCGCGCCTCGGTGAACGGCCCGCCCCGGCGCTGGACGGAGCAGACCGACCGCTACATCGTCGCCGGCTGGGCCGGCCCCTCGCTCCTCGTCTACCGGGTGCGTGCCGGCGAGGCGCTCGACGTCCTCGCGCTCGACGGACCCGGGAAGCGGCGAGTGCTCGCGTCCGACGGGGGGCTCGTCGCCATCAGCCCCGACGGCACGAGCGCGCTCGTCGAGCACGGGCCGGAGGCCGGCCAGCCGCGGGTGGACCTCATCGCCGTCTCGAACGGCACGAAGCTGGCCTCGCTCGACCTGAGCACGGTCGACCCCGCGGTCGGGGTCGTCGGCTACGCGGGCGACTGGCAGGGCGACCTCGTCGTCGCGCCGTCCGCCTCCGGCCTCGTCGTCTTCCGCGTCGCCGGCAGTCGCGTGGAGCTCGCCCGAACGATGCGCGCCGCAGCGGGCCAGGGGGTCGCCGAACCCCGCTTCGTCGGACTGAGCCGCGTGACGGGCTGGACGAGCTCGTCCTCGGGAGGCGCATTCGTCGATTGCGATCGCGTCTCCGCCCGCTGCGTCCGCGCCGTCCCGCTGCCCGACGCACGGGGCGTCGAAGGCTTTCCCGCCTGGCGTCGCCCCGTCTACAACCCGAGCCGCCCGCAGGAAGGAGAAACGTGAGATGCGCATCGCCCTGCTCGCGGCGTTCGTCCTCTGCTGGACTGTGGGTCCGGCCTCGGCAGCCAACGGCTGGTGGACCTTCGACCGCAACACGAATCTCAACTCGACGCTGAGCTGGAAATGGACGTACCCGCCTAGCCCCGCTGAGTACAGCCGCAGCTGGCGCGGCGGCTCGGGAACGACCATGGACGAATGCGAGATCGGCCGCGGCTGGCTCCCCTCCGGCTGGTACGCGCAGAAGGGCCACTGGGACCACTACGACGGCTCGAAGGTCAAGGGGCGCGTGTGGTGGGTCCAGGACAAGACCTGCAGGGACGGGTCGACCCGGCGCACCGAGCTCTTCATCCACAGCGAGGAAACGGCGTCCAACAGCCAGTCGTGCACCTCGACCTACGACGACCCGTTCTGCTGGGAGCGCGAGTCCGACTACTACTCGAGCGGCTGCATCAAGGTGGCCCGGCCAAGCCCGGTTGCAAGCTTTCCCAACGACCTCGGGGCCGCGCACGCGGCCTATCACGACTATGGCGGGAAGAGCGCCCACGGCGCCTACGACACCTCCGATGCCAACGAGCTCTACGTCTACTCGTAGGCGGTGCGCAAACGGATAGAGTCGCGCGCGTGGCGGAGCCCACGAAAGAGGACATCGACGCCCTGGTCGGGGCCGCGACGCCGCACTTCGCGATGCAGATCCGAGCACGCGTCCGTGCCCTGATCCGCGACCTCCCCGATGACCATCCGGTCCGTCGCCACGGCGACGAGCAGATCGCGCTCCTGGAGCGGCTCGCCTTCGCGAGCTCGAAGGCGGAGGAAGGGCCCCTCGAGCCGCCGACCAGGCTCGGCTGGGACGAGCTCCCGAGCCACGCACCGGCCGCCGATCCGCTCCCGCCGAAGGCATGAGCTTCGAGGGCAAGTCCGTTCTCGTTACGGGCGGCTCGCGCGGGATCGGGAAGGCGATCTCGCTCAGGTTCGCCGGGCAGGGAGCGCGGCGGATCGCCGTCAGCTACCTCCGCAACGACAAGGCCGCCGAGCAGACCGCGGACGAGATCCGCAAGCTCGGCGCCGAAGCCGTCCTCTTGCGCGGGAATCTCGGAGACCCTGACAAGACGAAGGCGCTCCTCGGGGAGGCCGGCCCCCTGGACGTGATCGTGTCGAACGCGGCCACCGGCGTCATCCGTCCCTTCCAGGAACTCGACGAGAAGCATTGGGACTGGACGCTCAACGCGAATGCGCGCGCCCTGTTCACGATCGCCCGCGAGGCCGCCCCGACCATGCCCGCGGGCAGCTCCATCGTCGCGATTTCCAGCCTCGGCGCCGACCGCGTGCTCGACAACTACATGCTCGTCGGCGTCTCGAAGGCCACCCTCGAGGCACTCGTCCGCTACCTCGCCGTCGAGCTCGCGCCGCAGGACATCCGGGTGAACGCCGTCTCGGCGGGTCTCGTCGAGACCGGCGCACTCGACTACTTCCCGAACCGCGAGGAGATGCTCCGCTTCTATCGGGAGAGGACTCCGGCCGGCCGCCTCGTCGAGCCGGAAGACGTGGCCGAGGCCGTCTGCTTCCTCGCCTCGCCCGCGGCCGCAATGGTTCGCGGGCAGACGCTCGTCGTCGACGGCGGCTACTCGAACCTGGCGTAGCGAAACCACCCTTCCGAGGGACGTCGCCGTGCTCTCGTCCGATATAGTTACGTTACGTAACGAAATGAATGACCGCTCCATCTATCCACTCGGCAAGCGCCGCACGCTGATCGTCTTCTTCGGGCTGATGCTCGGGATGCTTCTGGCGGCGCTCGATCAGACGATCGTCTCCACCGCCCTGCCGCAAATCACGCAGGACCTCGACGGCTTCGAGCACTACTCGTGGGTCTTCTCGGCCTACATGCTCGGAGCGACCGTGACTGTCCCGCTGTACGGGAAGCTGTCCGACATCTACGGGCGGCGCCCGTTCTTCCTTCTCGGGATCGCGCTCTTCTCCACGGGATCGATCATCTGCGGACTCTCGATGTCGATGGGAATGCTCATCGCCGGCCGCGCCATCCAGGGGCTCGGAGCAGGAGGCCTCATCCCGCTCGCCGTCGCGGCGATCGGCGACATCATCCCGCCGCGCTCGCGCGGAAAATGGCAGGGCGTCACGGGCGTGGTCTTCGCCGCGTCCTCCGTGCTCGGGCCTGCGGTCGGCGGCTGGCTGACCGACAACGCCTCCTGGCGCTGGTGCTTCTTCGTCAACCTCCCGCTCGCCGCGGTCGCGCTCGTCGTCGTCTGGTTCGGGTTCGTGCGCCGGCCGGCACCCGAGAAGCACACGATCGACTACGTCGGCGCACTCCTGCTCACGACCGGCGCCGCCGCGGGCCTCCTTGCCGCCGTCTGGGGCGGGACCCAGTACCCGTGGAGCTCGCCGATCATCATCGGTCTCTTCCTCGCCGCCATCGTGCTCTCGACCGCCTTCGTCCTCTGGGAGCGGCGGACCGAGGAGCCCATCCTCCCGCTCGACCTCTTCGAGGAGAGGACGTTCGCGGCCGCCACCGTCGCCTCGCTCTCGGTCGGAGCCGCGATGTTCGGTGCGATCATCTACGTGCCGCTCTTCGTCCAGCGCGTGCTCGGCGAGAGCGCGTCGTCCTCGGGTGCCGTACTCACCCCGCTCATGCTCGGGATCATCACGACGAGCATCATCGCCGGGCAGATCGTCTCACGGACCGGCCACTACCGACCTGTGCTGATGGCGGGCCCGCCGCTCCTCGCCGTCGGCTTCCTCCTGCTCACGCAGATCGGTGTCGGCACCTCCGAGCTCATCATCACGCGCGACGTCGTCATCGTCGGCCTCGGCGTCGGGCTGATGATGCAGACTCTCACCGTGGCCGTGCAGAACTCCGTCGGCCGCCGCCGGATCGGCGTCGCCACGGCATCCGTTCAATTTTTCCGCACTGTCGGCGCGATGGCCGGCGTGAGCGTGATGGGAGCGATCGTGACCGCGCGACTCGGAGGGATCGGCACCGAACAGGTCTCCCCCGCCGAACTGGCCGGCGCGCTCCACCCCGTCTTCGTCGTCGCCATCGGGCTCGCCGCGGTCGCGCTCGCCGCCGTGCTCTTCGTCCCGCACATCGAGCTTCGCAGGACGATGGAAGAGACGGCGACAAGCCCCGAGCTGCTTCGGGAGGCGGCGTGAATCAGCGCAATCTCGAGCGCATGGCCGATGGCCTCATCCATCTGCGCACCGAGCTTCAGCGCCGCAAGGAGCCCGGCGACGTCTCGACGAACGAGCTGACGACCTCGCAGGCGCAGGCGCTTCGCCTCGTCATCTTCGACGGTCCCCAGCGAATCGGGGCACTCGCGAAGCACCTCGGCGTCTCGATGGCCACAGCGAGCCGGACCGTCGACGCCCTCGTCACAGCCGATCTCGTCCGCCGTGAGCCCGACCCCGACGACGCACGCGCGGTGCGGGTCGTCCTCACCGCCCGCGGCCGTCGCGAGCACAAGGTGCGCTACGAGCGCTTCCTCCGCGCGCTCGAGCGCCTCTCCGACGACCTGTCGGAGGTCGAACGCCGCCAGCTCGCCGACGCGCTCGAGACGCTTGGACGCCTGTTCGCCGAGCCCGAGCCTCAGGCCCGAGCATCGAGTGGCCGGCCGAAGTCGTAGACGTCGACGCCCTCGGTTTGCTTCAGGTAGCCGACGATCCAATACGTGATCGGGGTCGCCAGAGTCTCCCAACCGACCTTGATGAGCCAGGTCGTGACGATCGGATTGGCGAGGCCCGCACCCGTGCCCGCGAACGCGATGGTGACGAAGATCAGCGAATCGAGGCCCTCGCCCACGATCGTGGAGCCGATCGTCCGGGTCCAGAGCCAACGCCCGCGCGTCGCGCCCTTCATGTAGGCGAGGACGTACGCGTTCGCNAGCTCGCCGACGATGTAGGCNGCGAGCGACGCGAGGAAGAGGCGCCACGTCGTNCCGAGCACCGCCTCGAACTGCACCTGGAACTCGGGGTCGAGCGCGGGCAGGTGGATCGCCGCCTGGATCGCGCCGAGGGCGAGGAGGTTGCAGGCGAAGCCGAGCCAGATGACCCGCCGCGCAGAGCGAATCCCGTACACCTCGGTGAGCACGTCCCCGAGGAGATAGGAGAGCGGGAAGATGACGAGACCCGCGGGGAAGATGCGGCCCGACATCTCCACGAGCTTGACCGCGATGATGTTGGAGACGACCAGCGCCGTGACGAAGAACCCGGCCACCACGACGAAGCGCCAGGAGTACCTCATCCGATTCGCTCCATCGCCTCGTCGATCTCCTCCTCCGTGATCGTCAGCGGCGGAGTCGCGCTCATGTAGCGGCCGTCCTCGCCGGCGGGGATGACGATCACCCCGCGGTCCCAGGCGGCGAAGGCGTCACCTTCTTTCGCGCGCAGGAGCCCGGCCCCGTGCCAGCCCGCAGCCTCGAAGCGCTCGCCGGCGGCGGTGACTCGATCCAAGAGCGCTGGGACGCGGTCCAGCACGACGAGCGCCGCCGCCGCGGCGAGCGGGTTCCCCATGTGGGTGTGCGTGTAGACATCCTCCGGACCCAGATCCCAGGCGCCCCGGTGCTCGGCGCTCATGAGGCAGGCCGAGATCGGAAGTCCTCCGCCGAGCGCCTTCCCGCAGGTGACGAGGTCGGCGAGATCGCCGCTCCGCCAGAGGGCGCCCGTTCTTCCGAGCCCCGTGTAGATCTCGTCCGCGATGAGAAGCGCGCCGGCCTCGTCGCAGTGCTCGCGCAGTCGCTCCAGGAAGCCGTCCGGGGGAACCTGCGCTCCCGCGCGCCCCTGCACGGGCTCGACGATGACGCACGCGGCGTCGGCGGGGAGCGTGCCGGGATCCTCTCCGTATGCGCGGCGGTGCACCGGCCCTGGCAACCAGGGCGCGAACGGGCTCCGGAACTGCTCGAACCCCGTGGCCGCGAGCGCGAGCAGACCGGTCCCGTGGTAGGCGCCCGTGAAAGCGACGATTCCCGGTCGGCCGGTCACCAGCAGCGCTGTCCGCAGGGCGATCTCTACCGCGTCCTCCCCGGTGACGCCGAGCATGACCTCGCGCCCCTCGCCGCCGAGACGCGCGCGCAGCTCGGCCGTCACGTCCGCCTCGGCGAGGTCTCCGAGCGCGTGCACGCAGCGATCCGCCTGCGACCGAACCGCGGCCTCGATCTCGGGGCTCCGATGGCCGAGTGCGGCGACACCGAAGCCTCCGGAGAGGTCGATGTAGCTGCGTCCGTCGGAGTCGACGACGCGGCAGCCATCTGCCTCCGCCCAGATCACGGGCGCAGTCTCTTCAGCGTGTCGATCGCCACGTAGCCGGCGATTTTCGGGTTCTCCTGCAGCCGCCTGATCGAGTACTCGTACCAGCGCCGACCGAACGGGACGTAGATGCGCAGTCGATGCCCCTCGCGGACGAGCTCGTCGCCGAGCTCGGCCCTGACGCCTAGGAGCATCTGGAACTCATAGTCGTCTCTTCCGAGACCGCGGCGCTCGACGAGTGCGAGCGCCTCACCGATCAGCCAGTCGTCGTGCGTTGCGATCCCGACATAGGAGCCGATGTCGAAGAGCGCCTCGAGCGCGTCCAGGAAGTTGAGCCGGATGATCTCGTCCTCCTGGTAGGCGATCTCGCGCGGCTCGACGTAGATCCCCTTGCAGACGCGTACGTTCGGACGGAGGTCGCCGAGCTCACCGATGTCGGACAGGGTGCGCTTCAAGGCCGCCTGGAGCACGACGCCGAGGTTGTCATGCCCTTCTTCCCGGATCTGGCGGTAGAGAGCAAGGGTCTCGGATGTGGTCGAGGAGTCCTCCATGTCGATGCGGACGAAGTTGTCGAAGCGCGCCGCCTCCTCGACGACCGCGGTGAGGTCCGCGTGGCAGAGACCCCGGTCGAGCTTGAGCCCGAGGGCCGTCAGCTTGACACTGACGTTCGAGCGGAGACCGTCCTCCTCGATCATGTCGAGCGCGCGCCGGTAGGCGTCGCGCAGGCCGATCGCCTCCTCACGGAGCGTCACCTCCTCGCCGAGAACGTCGAGCGTTGCCTCCTTGCCCTGGGCGTTCAGCTCGCGGACGACGTCGCATGCCTCGGCAAGCGTCGTCCCGGCGATGTATCGGCTCGAGAGGCGCTTCACGACTTGCCGCGGCACCGCGGGGAGCGCTCGGACGATCGCGCGGTCGATGATGGTCACGGGGCGGCGATTCTAGTTCGGCACACTCCGCGCGCCACGCGTGTGTCGACAGGCGTTACGCTCGACAGCGGGTGGAGGCATGGGGTGGCCCCGTCACTGGTTGCGCTTCGCACCCGAAAACGCGGTCAAGAGTCCGAGCCCGACCAGAACGCCGCCCGTAGCGTACCGCTCCCCCCGCACGAAGCCCGATCGACCGCGCAGCCACCCCGCCGCCGAGCCCGCCGCGAGCGCGTACAACCCGTCGCTCAGCGTCGCGAGCAGGATGAAGATCAGACCGAGCGTCGCGATCTGTACGGCCACCGACCCCGCGTCGACGTCCACGAATTGCGGCAGGAACGAGAAGAAAAAGAGCGCGGTCTTCGGGTTGAGGACGTTGATGACAACGCCCTGCGCGAACAGCCGCCGGAGACTCTTCTCGGGCCGCGTGCCCGGAACGTCCTGCGCCTCGTCCTTCCCGAGGATCCGGCGCAGGCCGAGAAAGACGAGGTACGCCGCGCCCGCATACTTGACGACGTTGAACGCCACGGCAGAGCGCACGAGCAGCGCGGAGAGGCCCGCCGCCGCCGCGGCCACGTGCACCAGTCCGCCGACCTGGATCCCGAGCATCGAGACGATGCCCGCGAGCCGCCCGCGGCCGATGCTCTGCGAGACGATGTAGAGGACGGCCGGCCCCGGAATGACGAGGAGCACGAGCGCGGCGACGACGAAGACCGCCAGCGCCCCAGGGTCGGGGAGCATTTAGCCGGTCTCGCGCATGAAGCCTTGCCGCGCCGCCGAGACAAGAGCAACCGCCTCGGGGAAGAGGACGCGCATCGCGTCGCGCAGGGCGATGGCCTGCTCGTCCGGCGAACCGGCCACCTGGAAGCGTTTGAGCGCGGCGCCGGTCAGTTCGACCGCCGTGTTCAGGGTCAGCGTCGCGAACTGCTCGCGCTGCGTCTCTTGCATGGCCTCGGTCTGGCGCTCCGCGAATTCGCGCAGCCCGCGCATCAGATCGTCCGGGTCGCCCCCGAACGGGAATCCGCCCTCCATAGGGCTCCTTTCGTCGATCACCCGTAATGTACGTCGCGATGTCCGAGAGCCGCTTCATCCAGACTCTGAACGAGCAGATCGCCTACGAGCTCGCCGCCTCGAATCAGTACGTGGCGATCGCCGTCTACTTCGATTCCGAGACCTTGCAGCAGCTCGCGGCGCATTTCTACCGCCAGGCGCTCGAGGAGCGAAACCACGCGATGATGCTCGTCCAGTACCTCCTCGACTCGGGGGAGCAGATCAGGATCCCGGCGGTTGCCGAACCGAAGAACGACTTCTCGGACGCGGTCGCCCCGGTCGCGCTCGCTCTCACGCAGGAGCGCACCGTCACCGAGCAGATCGTCCGGCTAGCCGCGCTCGCACGTGAGGAGAACGACCTCGTCGGCGCACAGTTCTTGGATTGGTTCCTGAAGGAGCAGCGCGAGGAGGTCGCGAGCATGTCCGCTCTCCTCGCCGTCGTCGAGCGGGCCGCCGACAACTTGCTGCTCGCCGAGGACCACCTCTCGCGCAATCAGATCGGCGACGCCGGGGTGGATCCGACCGCCCCTCCAGCAGCAGGCGGAGCTCTCTAACCGAACGTGGCCGTCACCCAGGCGACCACCGTCTCGGACGAGCTCATCGCTGCGTTCGCAAGGCTCGTCCCGCAGCTTTCGACGTCGGCGCAGCTGCCGACACGCGCTGAGCTCGAGGAGATCGTCTCCTCACCCGCCGCGACGATCCTCCTGGCCCGCGACCCCGACGGGCAGATCATCGGCTCGCTGACGCTCGTCGTGTTCCGAACGCCGACCGGCACACGCGCCTGGATCGAAGATGTCGTCGTGGACGAGGCGGCGCGCGGCCGAGGTGCCGGCGAGGAGCTCGTCGGCGAGGCGATTCGCCTTGCCTCCGAGTCGGGGGCACGCACCCTCGACCTGACGTCCCGCCCCTCGCGGGAGGCGGCCAATGCGCTCTACGAGAAGGTCGGCTTCCGCGCCCGCGAGACGAACGTGTACCGCCACGACCTCGGCTAGCCGAGCGGGCCCTTGTAGGAGCGGATGACCTCCGCGGCGAGCTCGTCGGCCGCAGGCATGCCGCTCTTCATCGCCTCGGCGAAAGGCGAGCCGCCAACCTCTCCCAACGTCTGCTCCAGCCTCGCCGCCGCGAGCCCGATGGCGTCGAGATAGCCGACGCTCGCGAGCCGGGGAAGCGGCCTGATCGTCTCCTGGAGCTCGGCCGCCGCGACCTCGGCCTCCTCGATGCCCTCGGGAGCATCGGTCAGGCGCAGCTCCACCAGGCGGGCGCGGAGCTCGCCGAGCTCTCCGCCGCCGGCGCTCTCCTCCGCGAGCTCGCACATGGCCGCGATCGAGACCGCCTCTCGGACCAGGGCGCGATCGGCGACGGGCCGGTACTGGGAGTCGAGCGCGAGCCAGGTCTGCTCTTCGCCGCTCCGGTATGCGCAGAGGTAGACGCGCGCGCCGGCCCCGGGCTCCGCCGGGACGATACCCTCGAGCTCCTCCCCGTTTGCCGCGTGAGCCGATGCGGCCTCCGCCGCGGCGGCAATCTCCTCCTCGAGCCCCACAGCGGCAACAATAGCCCCGTGACCGAGAGCATCAGCGAGCGCAACCGGGCGGCCCAAGCGCTCTTCGCGCCTCTCGGCGAGAGCTACGACCGCTACGCGCGGCTGCTCTCTTTCGGCCAGGACCCGCGCTGGCGCGCATTCCTCGTCGACCGTCTCGAGACCGGCCCCGAGACGACCATCCTCGACGTTGCGTGCGGCACCGCGGCGGTGTCGATCGAGCTCGTCCGCCGCTACGGCTGCCGCGTCGTCGGGGTGGACCAGAGCCCCGAAATGTTGGCCGTGGGCCGAGCGCGCGTCGACATTGCGGGTCTCGGCGAGCGAATCCGGCTCGAGGAAGCGAGGGCGGAGCACCTGCCCTTCGAGGACGCGTCCTTCGACGCGTTGACCTTCACGTACCTCCTCCGCTACGTCGACGACCCAGTTGCAACGATGAAGGAGCTCGCCCGGGTGGTGCGACCCGGCGGCCGAATCGCGATGCTCGACTTCTTCGTTCCCGCCGGCGTCGCCCGACCTGCCTGGGAGCTATACGTCCGATTCGGCCTGCCGGTGCTCGGCCGCGCGGTCTCGCCCGGTTGGGGCGAAGTCGGCAGCTTCCTCGGGCCGAGCATTCGCGGCTTCTGGGACGACCATCCCGTGGAGGAGATCGTCGGCGCCTGGAGGGAAGCCGGCATCGACGGCGTCGAGGGC
>Ga0065705_10002067_pt1 | contig 17768 bp, 12 predicted proteins | sample SwibulcommuniRL2_FD_59092 | JGI IMG/M metagenome (GOLD analysis project Ga0065705, IMG submission 59092) | Bulk soil microbial communities from switchgrass field near Rose Lake, East Lansing, Michigan, USA - RL2 Bulk Soil v2 (version 2) | ecosystem: Environmental > Terrestrial > Soil >...
AACGACATGACGGCAATGGCGGGATGGCCCGCCGGCCCGGCCGCAACGGGCCCGCCTTGCACGGCCGTTTCCGTGTGGCGTTGCCACCACACTCCGGCGCCAATCAGCAGGCTCGCGAGAACGGCCAGCGCCGCCACCGCCGCCGCGCGCGTCCTCGCCGGCGCGGCCGTCATGCGCCTCTTGATTTCCGTGTTCACCTTCTCGAGCGACGCACGCACATCGCTCGCGCTCTGGTAGCGCTGGCCCGGATCTTTTTCGAGGCTGCGCCCGATGACGGCTCCAAGCGAACCGGCCACGTGATCGGGCAGTGGCGGCGGCAAGCCGTGCAGGATGGCGCCAGTCAGTTCGAATCCCGTGGCGCCGGCGAACGGACGTTTACCCGCGGCCATTTCGTACAGCAGTATTCCGAGCGCCCAGATATCGCCGCGCTCGTCGGAGGGTTCGCCGCGAAGGACTTCGGGCGGCATGCACGAGAGCGTGCCGACCAGCACACCTCCACTGGTAATCGATGAGCTCGATTCGGATAAATCCTTCACGCGATGCGCCGGTAACCGGCGCGCCACGCCAAAGTCGAGCACTTTCGCACGCCCGTCGGCTGTCACGACCACGTTGGCGCTCTTCAGATCGCGATGCGTGACGCCGTTGGTATGCGCGTGCGCCACCGCATCGGCAATCTGGGCCCCGCAGCGCACCACGAGATGCATCGGCAACCCGCCTGGCGGAATGACCTCCGACAGGAGGCGCCCTTCGATGTATTCCATCGCGATGAAGGGTTGTCCCTCGTGCGTGCCGACTTCGTAGATGGTGCAGATGTGCGGATGGTTCAGCTGGGACGCGTGCTGGGCTTCGCGCCGCAGTCTGGCCTGCGAATCGCGATCGCTGTCGGACGCAAGCTTCACCGCGACGTCGCGGCCGAGCTCGCGATCGCGCGCGAGATAGACCTCGCCCATCCCGCCCGCACCAAGCAGCCGCACCACCTCGTATCGCCCGATGACGCGCGCCGGCCGCACGGATGACTCGACGGGGGGAACTTCGATGAAGCCGCCGGCCTGTGCGTGCGCCGCCAGCAGACGATCGATTTCTGTGCGAAGCCCCTGGGGATCGGCGTCGTCGCGGCAGGCCTCGGCCAGGAAGGCATCGCGCTGGGAGGGATCGCGCTCGAGCGCGGCATGGAAGAGTTCCTTGACCCGCGCCCAGCGCTCAGCGTGCATCAACTTCACCTAGCATACGCGACGGGGGTTTAGCACAGTTCACTTGACACCTGGGCCCAGAGGGGCGTATATAGTCCTCAACTGAGACAAATTAAACGCCAATAACGACGGGCGGTTTCGTTCAGGTTCTCCTCCAGGCCGTTCATTTTGGCGATTTAGTCCCTTAATGGTTCAATGAAAGGCGCAGCTCATTTTCGCGTCGCCACGCGGGGTACCTCGCGCGAGATCAACCGCAGCATTGTGCTGAACCTGGTCCGCGCACATCAACCCATTTCCCGCGCCGACCTGGCCCGCATGATGAACGTGCGCCGCGGCGCGATCTCGCGCATCGTCAACGACCTCATCACCGACAGCGTCATTTTCGAGGGCGCGACGGGACAGACCGTTCGCGGCCGCAAGCCCACCTTCCTTTATATCGATTCCCGGCGGCGGGCGGTGGTCGCCGCCGACATCAGGGCCAGCGAGACGTTTCTGATGCTCGCCGATCTGCGTGGCAATCCCACGACGGAAGTGATTCGCATGCCGACCCTCCGCGATCCGGGCGAGCTGGCGCTGGCGATGGCCGAGCGCATCAAGCGGATGCTCGTCGAGAATCGCGAGGTCGACGCCTGCGAAGGCGTGGGCGTCGTCGTGCCCGGCATGGTCGAGCACTCGACGATGCGCGTGATCCATGCGCCGACGCTGGGCTGGAAGGACGTCGACCTGCGAGGGCCGCTCGCCGCCGCCACCGGCCTGCCCGTGCAGATCGAGAACTCCGGGCGTGCCTGTGCTCTGGCCCAGGCGTGGGCCGTGCGCGAATCCACCGGCGCCATGCGTGACGTCGTGTTCGTCTCGGTTTCCGACGGCGTGGGCGTGGGCGTCATGATTCACGGCGAGTTGCTGCGGGGACGCAACAACGTGGCCGGAGAGTTCGGACACGTCCCGCTCTCGCTCGACGGCCCGCGCTGCTCGTGCGGCTCGAATGGCTGCTGGGAAGCCTACATCTCGAATCGTGCGACGCTCGCCCGTTACTTCGGTCAACCGCTCAGCCACGATGCGCTCGCGTCGGCCGAAGGCCCGCAGTTCACCATCGACGACCTGATCGCGCGCGCGCGGGGAAGAGACGCCAAAGCCGTCGGCGCCATTGAATCGACGGCGCGGTATCTCGGGCTCGGGCTCGCGGCCGTCGTCAATACGTTCGATCCCGCCTGCGTGTACATCGGCGGTGAAATTACGCGGGCGTGGGACCTGATTGAAACGACCGTGCGGTCCGCAATGGCCGAGCGCGCGCTGACGGCGTCCGCGGCGGCGACCGATGTGCGTCCTGTCACCGCGACGGAGTTTCCGCGTTTGCGAGGAGCGGCCGCGCTGGTGGTGGCCCCGGCGTACGCCGTGCGCGGAGTGGCATGAAGGAAGAAACGATGATCCATCAGAAGGCCAGACGGATCCGGCTCGCCGCAGTGCTGACGGCGCTCGCGCTTTCTGGCGCGGGTGCCATGGCGCAGGCGCCACCCCGCGAGGCGCGCGACGACGTGATGGCCACGATGAAGCGCGCCACCACCTTCATGACAGAGAAGCTCGCGTACAAGGGCGGCTACGTCTGGAACTACCTGCCGGACTTGTCCCGGCGGTGGGGAGAGATGGAAGCCCGCGAGACGATGATCTGGATCCAGCCGCCGGGCACCGCCACGGTGGGTCATTTGTACCTGGACGCGTACCACGCGACCGGCGACAACTTCTACTATCAGGCGGCCGACCAAGTCGCCGGTGCGCTCATCTGGGCCCAGCATCCAGCCGGAGGGTGGAATTACGTCGCCGACTTCGCCGGCGAGCGGTCGCTCAAGGAGTGGTACGAGACGGTCGGAAAAAACGGCTGGCGTCTCGAGGAGTTTCAGCACTACTGGGGCAACGCCACGTTCGACGATGCCGGCACTGCCGAGTCGGCGAAATTCCTGCTGCGCCTGTATCTCGAGAAGCGCGATCCGAAATACCGGCCGTCTCTCGACAAGGCCATCCAGTTCGTCCTCGACAGCCAGTATCCGATCGGCGCGTGGCCCCAACGGTATCCACGCGTCGCCGAGCATTCGACGCGCGGCCTTCCCGACTACACCGCGTATCCGACGTTCAACGACGATGTCGCGGGCGAGAACATCGATTTCCTGGTGATGTGTTACCAGACGCTCGGCGATGCGAGGCTGCTCGATCCGATCCTTCGCGGCATGAACGCGTTCATCGTCACGCAGCAGGGACCGCCGCAGCCCGGCTGGTCGCTGCAGTACACGCTTGATCTGAAGCCGGTGCAGGCCCGCACGTACGAACCGCGATCGCTGGCGACGCACACCACCGCGCGCAACCTCGAGCTGATGGTGCAGTTCTACCGGCTCACGGGCGACACGAAGTTTCTGGCGCGCGTAGCGGAAGCCATCGACTGGCTGGAATCGATCGCGCTGCCGCCGGGCGTGGCGCCGGCCGGCCGCACGCACGCCACCTTCATCGAGGTGGGCACCAACAAGCCGTTGTACATCCACCGTGAAGGTTCGAACGTCCTCAACGGCCGCTACTACTGGGACAGCAATCCGAAGGATACGCTGGGCCACTACAGCTCCTTCCGGCCGATCAACATCGTGGCGCTGCGAAAGCTCTACGCCGACGCCCGCGCGATGACGCCGGAACAGGCGACCAAGGGGTCGCCGCTCGTGGCCGGGCACGGCGTGCTGCCGCTGCCGAAGTACTTCGCGCTGATGCCGGCACCGGGCGTCACCGCGGCCAGTTCGATCGCGTCGCTCAACAAGGAGGGCTACTGGCTTGCACCGCTGGGATACAACAGCCACCCCTACAAGGGCGACGGTTCGACGAATGTGGCGCCGGGCAGCTACGGAACGACACACGTCGGCGATGAATCCGATACCTCGCCGTATCCGGACAAGACGCTGACGGGGATTTCCATCGAAGCGTTCATTCGGAACATGAGCGTGCTGATTCGCGCGATCGATCCGTCGATGAGCAAATGAGTAGGTCTAATACCGTTTTGGAGTGCATGAAACGAGGTACCAACATGACAGGAACAATCCGGCATTGGCTTGGCATTGCGGGCGTCATCTGTGCGGTGGCTCTGTATGGCTCGACGGCGATCGCGCAGGAGTCGCGCGGATCCATTGCCGGCCTCATCGTGGATTCATCCGGCGGCGCCCTGCCCGGCGTCACGGTGACGGTCACCAACAACGGCACGAACGGCCGAACGGTCATCGTCACGAATGAAACAGGTCAGTACACGGCGCTCTTCCTGCTTCCGGGCAGCTATCGGGTGACGGCAGAGCTGAGTGGCTTTCAGACCAGAGACCATTCGGCCGTGATCGTTCGCGTCGGTGAGCGTTTGCAGCTCGATATGACGCTGTCACCCGCCGGGGTTGCCGAGCAGGTGTCGGTCGTGGCCGAGGCGCCGCAGCTCGAGACGAGCACCGCGTCGCTCGGCCAGGTCATCACCAGCAAACTGATCAGCGAGATTCCACTCGGCGACGGCACGGCCTACGGCCTGACGCGCCTGGTGGCGGGCGCCACCTTCGAGCGTTCGTACGCGCTGCAGCGCCCCATGGACAACGACAACCTGCGCGGCGCGGCGGTCACCGGCACGCTGAACAGCGAGTTCACCATCGACGGTTCAAGCAACATCGTCTCGCAGGCGCGCGTCGGCATCCAGCCGCCTGCCGATGCCATCGAGGAGTTCAAGGTCGAGACCGCCGCGTACGATGCGCAGATCGGTCATACGGGGGCGGGCGGCGTGAACCTGGCGCTCAAGAGCGGCACCAACTCGCTCCATGGCGCCCTGTCGTTCTACAACCGCGACGACTCGCGATCGGCCAGCCTCTTTGCGTCCAATCGCCTGGGTACGAGCAAGCAACCGCGCGACTACAACCGCTTCAGCGGCATGGTCTCGGGGCCCATCTTCAAGAACAAGACGTTCTTCATGTTCTCGTACGAGAAGCTCCAGGACGATACGGTCGAGGCACTCACCACGTCGGTTCCGACCTCGCGCATGCGGTCGGGCGATTTCGGGGAACTGCTGCCGCTTGGCGTGCAGATCTACGATCCAGCCACCGCCCAGCTGGTCAACGGCGTCGTGACACGCCAGCCATTTTCCGGCAACGTCATCCCGGCCAATCGCATCAACCCGATCGCGGCAAACATCCTGAAGTACTTTCCCGCGCCCAACGCTGCGGCAGCGGCAGACCTCTCGTCGAACTACTTCATCGAGCAGCCCTGGACCTACGGGTACGACTTCCAGATGGTGCGCATAGACCATGAATGGGCGCAGAACCATCGCACCTATGGCCGCTTTATCCGGAACTTCCGCCGCGAAGAGCGCTTCAATTTCGCGGGCGTGCAGAACGGCACCGAGATTACCCGTGGCTCGACCGACCGATTCAACTACAACTGGGCCGGCGGCCACACGGCGGTGCTCTCGCCAACCATGGTGCTCGACCTGAAGGGCAGCTGGCTGCGTTTCAACGACGACCTGTTCCCTCTCTACGATATCGACCTATCAACGCTCGGCTACTCGCCGTCCACGCTCGGGCTGCTCGGCGATTTCGAGCAACTGCCCCGCTACAGCATCGAGTCGACGAACGCGACGACCGCGGGCCGCGTCGCCACGCTCGGCGCGCAGCAGAGCGGCTTCAACAACGGACGCACGCAGCCGTTCTACAACGTGCAGTTCGCAGCCACCGCCACCAAGACGACGGGCGCCCACACGATGAAGTTCGGCTACGACTGGCGGAGCCTGCGGCAGAAGGAGACCAACCTGGGCTGGCGCGGCGGCGCGTACGCCTTCGACAGTTCGTATACGCGCTCGACGGCCGCGGCCACCGGTCAGTACGGTCAGGGCATCGCGTCGTTCCTGCTCGGCCTGCCCAACACGACGTCCTTCATCGAGCTTCGTCCCGAGTACGACACGACCGTCATCAGTCACGGATTCTTCGTGCACGACGACTGGCGCGTCAACGATCGGCTGACGCTCAATCTCGGCCTGCGCTACGACCTCGAGCTCGGCATGACGGAGAGCGAAGATCGCAACATCGGACCATTCGACCTGACAACGGCGAATCCGATCCAGGCGGCGGCGCAGGCACGCTTCGCCTCGAGTCCGCCGGCGGGCGTGCCGGGACCGGCCAGCCAGTTCCATGTGCTGGGCGGGTACACGTATCTGTCCAGCGATCAGTCTCAAGCATGGAACGCGGACTTGAACAACTTCCAGCCTCGAGTGGGCATCGCGTTCAAGATCGACGACCGGACCGTCCTGCGTGGCGGCACCGGCAAATTCGTCGCACCCTTCCAGCTGCAGGGCGTGCCGGGACTCATCTCGGGGATCAATCAGATCGGATATTCGCGCAACACGCCGGTCCCCGTGACGAGCGACCAGGGCTTGACGTTCCAGGCCAATCTGAGCAATCCGGTTCCGAGCGGCCAGCTCGTCCAGCCGGTGGGATCGTCGCAGGGTCTCTCGACCAATCTCGGAAACGCGCCAGGCAACATCTGGAACGCCGATCGCGTGAACCCTGAGTTCTGGCGATTCAGTATCGGCGTCGAGCGCCAGCTGCCCTGGGAAATGCTGTTCGAAGTGACCTACATCGGCCAGCATGGCTCGAATCAGGCGATTCTCGAACCGCTGAACTTCGTGCCCCAGCAGTACCGCACACAGAGCGTGATCCGCGACAACGACGCGGAAACATTCCTGACACAGACCGTCTCGAATCCATTCCAGGGGCTGACACCCGACTCGCCCGCGACCAATGGCGCTACGATCGCGCGTCGCCGTCTGCTCTATGCCTATCCGCAGTTCGAGACGTCGGGCGCCCCCTGCGCCACGGGTACCTCCACGACGTTCTGCATGGAAACGGCGCGCGGAACGAACATGTACAACGGCGCGATTTTCAGGCTCGACAAGCGCTTCACCAACGGCCTGATGCTGATGACGTCTTACACGTGGTCGCACCTCACGGAGAAAGTTGCCCCGCTCAATCCGTGGGACGAGCTCGAAGATCGCATCGGTGCGACCGATCGGCCGCATCGCATCACGCTCGCCAGCGTGGCCGAATTGCCCTTCGGACGCGGACGCCGCTACGGCGACGGCTGGAATGCCGTCACGGACGCCATCCTCGGCGGGTGGCAGTTCAGCACGAAGTACGAATGGCAGAGCGGCTCGCCGCTGGTGTTCAACCAGAACACGTACTTCGACCCGCAATGCGGCGACCCCAAGCAGCTCAAATCGCAGTGGGGCGGCTCGGGCAACCAGATCTACGGCGTGGATCTACCGATCATCGACATCAGCTGCTTCTACACCATGAACGGCCAGCCGTTCCGCAACGCCACCGGGCAGCCGGTGACGTTCACGGCCGCTGAAATCCAACTCGGCCAGGCGAACCTGCGCAAGTTCCCGACGACGCTGCCGGACGTCCGGTTCATGGAGCACCACCTCCTCGATCTCGGCGTGACGAAGAACTTCCCCGTGGGAGACCGGGTTCGCGTGCAGGTGCGCATCGAGGCGTTGAACGCAACCAACTACACGCTCTTCGGTGTCGGCAACATGGTGCTGACGCCGAACAACGCGCAATTCATGAAGCTCAACAACATCGATTCGAGCACCGTCATGAAGCCGCGCGACATCCAGATCGGAGCTAGAGTCACGTTCTAGGTGCGTTAGGTGCGTTGGGTGCGATAGGTGCGTCGGGTGCGGGTTCTCGCACCCATCGCATCTATTGCACCTGTTTCAGCCGGGCGAGCGCCCGCCGTGCTTCGATCAGTTCTGGCAGATCGCTGTCGGCCTCTTTCCAGAACTCCAGAAATTTCTGATATTCGGCCCGCGCGCCGGCGTATTTTCAGGCACATTTCACTCGCGTATCATCAAAGTTGTGGCGCTTCCTCCGGGCCCCTCACTATCTTCCTTCGTTCAGACGTACCGCTACGTCCGCAATCCACTGCCGCTCCTCGATGAATGTGCGCGGCAATTCGGCGACATCTTCACGCTGCGGCTGCTCGGGACACATCCGTGGGTATTCGTCTGGTCGCCGCCGCTTCTCAAAAAGCTGTTCACGGCACCGCCCGAGGACGTCCACGCAGGAGAGGCCAACGCAAGCGTGTTCGGGCCGCTGGCCGGAGACGCATCGGTATTCACGATGGACGAGTCGGCGCATCTCGATCGCCGGCGCCTGCTGCTGCCGCAGTTTCACGGCGATCGCATGCGCGTGTATTTCGATCTGATCCATCGGATCGCGTCCGATGCCGTCGCACGCTGGCGCCCGGGAGTCTCGTTCGCGATAAACCGCGAAACGCAGAAGATGACGCTTCAGGCAATTATCCGTGCCGTATTCGGCGTCGACACCGGCAACGGACAGAGCTCGGAGCTGGTCGCGGCGCTGACCGATTTCGCCAACAATGCCGTGGCGTCGCCGATGCTGCTCGCGCGACCGCTGCAGCACGACTGGGGCCCGTGGAGCCCCTGGGGGCGCATCGTCCGGCTCAAGGCACGCAACGACGCCGCGATCCATCGCGAGATTCAGGCCCGCCGGCGCTCGGAGAGCGCGGGAGATCGCGAGGACATCCTGTCGCTGCTCCTCCAGGTTCGCTATGAAGACGGAGCGCCGCTGACGGACCAGCAGGTGAGGGACGAGCTCGTGGTGATGCTGATGGCGGGACACGAGACGACCGGCACTGCACTCTCGTGGGCATTCGAGCGGATTCTTTCGCTGCCCGAGGTCGAGCGGCGAATCCGCGAAGAGCTGACCGCGGTAGTCGGCACAGCGGCGATGACGGCCGCGCATCTGTCACAGCTGGAGTATCTCGACGCCGTCATCAAAGAGTCGCTGAGAATCCGCCCCATCATGCCGGTCGGCGGCGGACGACTGGTAAAACGAGCGTTCGTGATCGGCGGGCACGAGATCCCGCCCGGGGCCATCGTCGTCAACGCGATGTACCTGCTTCACCACAGGCCCGATTTGTACCCTGAACCCGACGAGTTCAGGCCCGAACGGTTCCTCGGCAAGCGGGTGATCGACCCATATGAATGGACCCCATTTGGTGGCGGCGTGCGAAGATGCCTCGGATATGCGTTTGCACTGTTCGAGATGAAGACGATATTGGCGACGATCCTCTCAGCAGCGCGTCTTCGCATCGAAAACCCCAACGCCGCCGTCACACGCCGAGGGTTTTTTCTGGCGCCCGAAGGAGGCCCGAGGGTTGTTCTGTCCGGGTCCGGCTCACCGGAGCTTTAGCGAAGGCGGAAGCCAGACACCGGTACCGCGCACTCTTCGTGTCTTCGTGCCTTCGTACCTTCGTGGTGCTACACTTCCCCACCCATGCGAGCCCTTTGCGGCGTGATCCTGGTGAGTGCCTCCCTCCTGGCCATCGGCGGGTGCAGAGCCAGGGAGGAAGGCAAGCCGCAGCCCGCGTTCAGGCCCACCGCAACGGTCAAAGACATCATGGTCTCGATCGTCGATCCGGAGGCCGACGTCCTGTGGAACGCCGTCGCGACGATCGTCAGCCTGTCGGGCACCGAAGAGCGGGAGCCGCGAACCGATGAGGAATGGACAGCCGTTCAGCGGAGCGCCGTCCAACTCGTGGAAGCGACCAATCTGCTGCGCGTTCCTGGCCGCCTCGTCGCCAAGCCGGGAGAAAAGTCGGTGAACCCCCGCATCGAGCTTCATCCCGAAACCATCCAGAAGCTGATTGCCGACGACCCCGCCACCTGGGGTGGCCTGGTCGATGGTCTGCAGGATGCCGCCGTCCCGGCACTGAATGCGGCCAACGCGAGGAACGCGAAAGGGCTGTTCGACGCCGGCGAAAAAATCGAGGGCGCATGCGAAGCGTGCCATCGGCACTACTGGTACCCGCCCGAGAGCGCCGCGGCGTGGAAGGTAGAGGCGGCGATCCCCACCCCGAGTGCTGCGGCAACACCTGCGCCCGTTGCCAAAGGCGGCGTCATCACGGGCCACGTTCGGGTGAAGGGCGCTGTGCCAGGCAACGCGGTTATCAGGATGGGAATGGACCCGGTGTGCGTGACGCTCAACGCCGGCAAGCGTCCCGTGCAGGAGGTCGTGACGGCGACCTCAGACGGCAGTCTGGCCAACGTCTTCGTCAGCCTGCAGGGCGACTTCCCGTCTTCACCGATTCCCTCTGAGGCGGTGACGATCGATCAGCGTGCGTGCATGTACGTCCCCAGAGTCGTCGGAGCGCGCGTCGGGCAGAGGATTCAAATCAGAAACAGCGACGAGGTACTCCATAACGTTCATGGGCAGTCCGCACGCGACAACGGCTTCAACATCAGCCAGCCGAAGGCAGGCCTCGTCCAGGAGCTGCACCTGAAAACACCTGAGGTCATGCTGCGCGTCACCTGCGATGTGCACAGGTGGATGACGTCGTTCGTCGGAGTGGTCAGCCACCCGTACTTCGCCGTCAGCAATCCGGCGGGCACGTTCACCATCGACAACGTTCCGGAGGGCACTTACACGGTACAGGCGTGGCACGAACGCTTCGGCACGACCACGCAGACGGTGCGCGTGGCGGCAGGGACGACCAGCACTATCGACTTCACGTACTGATTATTTCGACCGATTGGCGCCGTCTTCCAACGCCCGCTCGTCCGCGCGGGCCGCACCAAGAATGCCTTCCATCGTCACGTAGTTGCCTTCGTGGCAGGCGTACTCGTAGAGCTTGTCCTGCGATTGCTTCATGCGAATCGAGACGGTCCACGGCTTCGTCCATGTCGTTTGATCGTCGATCGTCACGTCGTACTGGAGCATGTCGGCGGCCACACGAGTGAACCGCTCGACGATGTGCAGGGTGCTCGACGATCCCATGAAGTTGCTTTTCGGCGAGAAGTTGGTCGTATCGACCACGAGCGTGTTCCCTTCCCACCGGCCGCGAGAGTCGCCGCTCCACAGCGTGAGCCCCTGCGGGAGATGCGGGCGTCCGTCCAGGGGAATCACGCGCGTTTCGTGGATGGCCTCGAGTGTGATGGTGAGATATCCGGGCGTTTGCAGGATCTGGTAGTAGCCCAGCGGGCCGGCGGCGTTGATGTTCTGCCTGCCAATCCGTGGCATGCCATAGGTGATGCAACGCATGGCGTTGCTGAGCTCTTCTGGTCCAGCTGCAGGTGGTCCTCCGGCTGCGGTCGGCGGCGGCGTTCTTGCCAATCTCGCCGACCCGTCCGGCGTCATCGGAGGGATCCTGCCGTCGGGCGGGTCAACGATGAGCGACGTGCGGTTGTCGATGGTCCGTTCGATCATCACCGTCGCATTGCTTGTCCCCGACGTACCGGTGCCGTATTTTTCGGGGTTGGCGAGCAGGGCGAGAAAGAAATTGTCGCCGCCCGGAAAATCGCTGTCTGTGGTGACGTCGAAGAGCCGCGCGGCCCGCCTCTTGAACTCGGCCACTTCCTCGTCGGTCAGGAATTCACGACCGGCGAGTTCTTTCGGCCTCTCGAGGGGCGTCGCGCTCTGGTTCAGCCACACGCCCTGCAGGTCGGGCTTCCCGTCGGGCGTAAGCGGTGGCGACCACTTCGACGCCTGACTCGCGAGAGAAATCGGGAACAACAGGATCGAAAGTGCGATAGCCGCGGCGAGGAAGCTTTTCATTTCGTACTTCCTACCTTCCAGTTTTCAGTTTTCAGATTCCAGATTTTAGTTTCTAGTTTCTAGTTTCCCCCGTTACGGCTTTTGAAACACCCTGGCATCGATAGCCACGTTCACCCGAACTTCTTTCAACTCGATGGTGTCACGGCCATTGAGCCATCCGAACGTCCAGCGGAACGGCATCTTGATGCCGGCACCCGGCACGTCGCGATAGTCGGAATAGTCCACCTGTGTGGGCGCCCGGCCAATCGGCGACGAGCCAAAGCGGACCATCCGCACGAGCAGACCCGACTCCTTGTCGAAATACAACGTGGCCACGGACCCCCGCGAACCGTTCCCCTGGATGACATGCACTTCGCGGCTGTCGATGTAGTCAGGTGCACCCACCCGCAGCTGAGTCAGCGCCGTCTTTATCTGGGCCGGAAACGACAATAGCGCGTCGATGCGTGCCCCGTCGAGCTCGCTGCCAGCCAGGGCATATTGCGGCACGACGGACAGCGGCGCCGACACCCACCCGTTCCGGCCGTCGAACAGGCGTATGGCATCCTGTCGTCCGATATTCTCGGCAAACTTGATGATCGTCGCGCGCTGATCGGGTGCCTTTGCGTAGATCTGCACCTGACCTCCGCCGCCAAAACCGCGGAAGCCCTGGCTCGTGCCGGTTGCGGTGAAACTGGTCACCGCTGCCAGCCGCGCGGCCCCGCCGATTGCCTGCAGATACTTGTCGAGAATCTGATCGACCGACGGCTCCCCGGGAAACGGTTCGGAGACGATCTCGTCGGGCAGCACCACCGCCTCGCCGTACACCGTGTCGATCGGCGGCATCGTCACCGGCATATCCCGGCCCCGATGGCACGTCCAGCAGGTCACCATCTGCCGTCCGCCGAAGTTGGTCTTGTTGATAGCCGCCACCATCAACGTCATGCGCCGGGCCGTGCGCTTCTTATCGGTGTCGAACTGCCAGTTCACGTTATCGGTGCCCGCATTCACGTGACATTCCACGCAATCGAACCCCAGGGCCGCCGACATGATGCCCATGGTGTCGAGGAAATCGTCCACGGGAATGCCCTTGAGCACCTGAACGTTCTTGAAGACCTGGTCGGACATCGGGGGTTTCGTCTGCGCGGCCGTCTGTGCGGCAATGGCCACGCTCATCGCGAGGGTAAGTGTGACCGCGGCGGCACCGACGAGCTTCATATGAGGGTCCATTCGCCCCGAAGTCTAAACCCTACCGAATCAATTGACACGTTGATTTGAAGGGTCTATCTTGCGCTTCGAGGTCCCTCATGCACCACCGACTGGGGTACGTGTCGCTGACGGTCGCGGGTGTGTCGCTGGCGGTGGCCACGGCGATCGCCCAGGCCCCTGCGCCGCGCAGCGTGCCTCGGACCCCCTGGGGCGACCCAGATCTGCAGGGACTCTGGACCAACGCGACCGTGACACCGTTCGAGCGCCCGGCAAACCTGTCCGGAAAGGCGGTCCTCACCCAGGAAGAAGCCGCCGAGTTCGAGAGGCAGACCAACCAGGCGCGGGACGCCGACAATCGCGGGGGCGGAACCGAGGCCGACCTCGGGCGGGCGTACAACCAGTTCTGGTTCGAGCGCGGCACGAAGGTCGTCGGTACGCGGCGCACGTCGCTCGTGACGGATCCACCCGATGGCCGGGTTCCGGCGCTGACGCCGGCGGCGCAAAGCCGGGCCGACGCACGCGCGGAGGCGCGGCGCCGCAGCCCCGCCGACGGTCCGGAAGATCGCAGCCTCGTCGAACGGTGCATCTTATGGCCGACGGCCGGTCCACCCATGGTTCCAGGTGCCTACAACAACAACTACCAGATTCTTCAGGCGCCCGGCCACGTCGCGATTCTCATCGAGATGATCCACGACGTGCGAATCATTCCACTCGACGGCCGTCCTCATGCACCGCAGGCCATCCGCCAGTGGATGGGCGACTCGCGCGGCCGATGGGACGGCAATACGCTTATCGTCACGACGACGAATTTCACCGACAAGACCATCTTTCGCGGCTCGAGCGCGAACCTGAAGATCGTCGAGCGGTTCACGCGCGTCGATCCGGATACACTCGACTACCAGTTCTCGATCGACGATCCAGAGTCGTTCACCCGATCGTGGACGGCGGCTGTGCCGATGACGAAGACCGACGGGCCCATCTTCGAGTACGCGTGCCACGAAGGAAATTACGGCATGACGAACCTGCTCAAAGGGGCCCGAGCGGAAGACAAATAACCCGACGGAGGATTCATGCGAACACTGTTTGCCCTGGCTGTCGTGAGTCTCGTGTGCGCCACCATGACCGTGCGCGCGCACCATGCATTCGCGGCAGAGTTCGACGCCAAGAAACCGGTCAAGCTGGAAGGCACGGTCACCAAAGTCGAGTGGATCAACCCACACGCGTGGATTCACATCGACGTCAAGCAGGCAAACGGGACGACCGAGCAGTGGATGATCGAAGGCGGCACGCCCAACACCCTGTTCCGTCGCGGAGTGACCAAGAACTCGCTGCCGGCCGGGACGGCCATCGTGGTCGATGGATATCAGGCGAAGGATGGGACGCTGAAAGCCAACGGCAGAGACATCACGCTGCCGGACGGCCGCAAGCTGTTCATCGGCTCGACCGGCACCGGCGCGCCGGGCGATCCGCAGGAACCGCCTGCGAAATAGAAACCTGTCATGGCATATGGCAAATCGTGGATGGCAGACGGATTACGTCGTGTCCGGCTTCCGCCTTCGCTAAAGCTCCGGCGGACCACCGTAGCCTTGGCGCAGGTGGTTAGCCGGACCGTGATCAGGAGATCCTCGCGATGCACATCAGGATCAGACGAACGATAGTTGGGGCGAGCGCAGCGGTTGCGCTTACGGTCCTTTCGTTCGCCGTTGCGCCGGCAGCCCAGGCCCCCGCGGGCTACAAGGCGCCGCGCTCGCCATTCAAGGACGGCAAGCCCGACCTCAACGGCATCTGGCAGGCCAATAACACTGCCAACTGGGACATTCAGGGACACGCCGCGCGACAGGGTCCGGTTCTCGAGCTGGGGGCCGCCTTCAGCGTGCCGGCCGGCCTCGGTGTGGTCGAGGGGGACGAGATCCCCTACCAGCCGTGGGCCGCGGCGAAGAAGAAAGAGAACGCCGCGAACTGGCTGAAGCTCGATCCGGAGGTTAAGTGCTACATGCCGGGCGTGCCGCGGGCTACCTACATGCCCTATCCATTTCAGATCGTGCAGACGCCTACCCACGTCCTGATGGCTTACGAGTTCGCCAGCGCAAGCCGAACGATCTATATGAACAGCAAGGATGAAAGCCCGGCCGATACGTGGATGGGCTGGTCGCTCGGCCGATGGGAGGGCGACACGCTCGTTGTCGATGTGAACGCGTTTAACGGGGAGACGTGGTTCGACCGCGCCGGAAACTTTCACAGCGAAGCGCTGCACGTCGTCGAGCGCTACACGCCGCTCAGCCGCGACGTGTTGCAGTACGAAGCCACCATCGAGGACCCCAAGGTGTTTACGCGTCCCTGGAAGATGAGCATGCCGCTCTATCGCCGCGTCGAGAAGAACGCGCAGCTGCTCGAATACAAATGCGTCGAATTCGTGGAAGAGCTGATGTATGGCCATCTTCGAAAGAAGACCAAGTAACGTTCTCGCGGCGGCGCTTGCCCTGGCGGCGCTCGCATCGGCCTCGGTTGCCAGCCAGTCGAGGAACGTGGAAACGCGTACGGCAGCGCGCACGCCCTGGGGCGATCCCGACCTGCAGGGCGTATGGTCGATCGCCACGATTACGCCCTTCGAACGGCCGCGGGCGCTTGCCGACAAGCAGGTGCTGACGGCGGAAGAGGCGGAGGAAATCGAGAGGACGAACCTCGCCACCAACAATCAGGATCGCCGTGACGGCGCCGGAACCGACGCCGACCTCGCCCGCGCGTACAACGACTTCTGGTGGGACCGGGGGACCAAGGTGGTCTCCACCCGGCAGACGTCTCTGGTCGTCGACCCGCCCGACGGGCGCGTGCCGGCCCTGACGGCAGAGGGCCAGAAGCGCGCGACCGAGCGCGCGGCCCGCGGCTACGACTCGTGGGAGGATCGAAGCTTGTGGGAGCGGTGCATCACGCGCGGGCTGCCGATGATCCCCGGGCCCTACAACAACAACTACCAGATTCTGCAGACGCCCGGTTACGTGGTGATCCTGCACGAGATGATTCACGACGCGCGAATCATCCCGCTCGACACGCAGCCGCACATCGGCAAAAACATCCGCCAGTGGTTCGGCGATTCGCGGGGGAAATGGGAGGGCGATACGCTCGTCGTCGATACGACGAACTTTGCCGACAAGGCGAGCTACCGCGGATCGACGGACGGCCTGCACCTCATCGAGCGCTTCACGCGCATCAACGCCGAAACGGTTCGATACGAGTTCACGATCGACGACCCCACCACGTTCACGAAACGGTGGACCACGTCGATTCCGATGCAGCACACCGACGAGCAGATCTACGAGTACGCCTGCCACGAGGGGAACTACGGCATGGTCAACCTTCTGAGCGGCGCCCGCGCGCAGGAGAAGGCGGCAGAGGGAAAATAAAGGCTACCGCGGTGGAGTGAAAACGATTTGGATCACTTGGGCCGGACAGCAATCACTTCGACCTCGATCAGCGCGCCTGCAGCGACCAGCGACGCCACCTGAACGGTGCTGCGTGCGGGCTTGTTCGGCTGAGCCGCCGATCCGAAATGCTGGGTATAGACCGCCATCATCCCCGCGAAATCCATCTTGCCGCCCATGGCGGGATCGCCCACGAGGTAGACGTGCATCATGACGACGTCCGCCATGCCGAGGCCCTGCTCTTTGAGAATGCCCTCTATCTTTCTGAACACGTTCTCCGCCTGCGTCCGCGTATCGGGCGCGTAGACGGCCGGCGATCCTTGCGCGGCCGGCTTCACCGGATCGGGCACCTGGCCGCTCACGTAGAGCGTGTCGCCGTGCCACACGGCCGTCGCGATGGCGGCGGTCGCGGGTTGAATGCGGCGAACCGCCTGCGCCGCGCTTTCTGACGTGAATGCGACAAGCAGGGCGCAGAGCGCGCCGATCACGCTGATTCTCATCTCAGTCTCCAGAAGACAGCGCTAAAGCGCTGTGCCACCGCTGCCAAATGTTCCACTACGCAAACACGCCGAGCGTGTCGAAACGCTGCTTGAGCACGGCCTGCGTGTCGTCGTACCCGAGCCATTCCTTGATGACCGTCGCGTAGACGCGCCGGAAATCTGTGGTCATCTTCATGTTCCCATCGTCCAGATCGGTGAGGCTGGGATGCTGACCGTGCAAGCCTGCCTTCACACCCTTACCGAAGAGGAACATCGGGGTAGCCGTGCCATGGTCCGTACCCAGGCTGCCGTTCTCTTCGACCCGGCGTCCGAACTCCGTGAACATCATCACCGCCACGTCGTCTGCCCTGCCGATGCGCTTCATGTCCTCGAGGAATCCGCGAACGCCATCGGCCGTGTACATCAGCAGGCGGCTGTGAAGGTCGGCTTGCTGCACGTGCGTGTCGAACGAATTGCCGGCATAGGTCACGTAGTAGAGCCGCGTGCGCATGCCCGCCGCAATGAGCGCGGCGACTCTCTGGAGGTTGCCTCCAACGCCGCCGCCAATCCCGTAGTCCACCGGCGTGTGATACGACGCAGACGCCTGGCGGACGAAGTCCGAGCTCTCGGTCGCGTTCTGCGCGGTCGCGGCAAGAAACTCGAGCGTCGCATTGGGCGTCGTGCGGGACTGACTCAACGCGACCAGGGCTTCTTTCTCGGTGTCGGTGCCGTCGCGCCGGAAACGCGCGGGATCGTCGAACACGAGCGGCGCATGCCTGCGGCTGCGCACCGCCAGCGATTGCGAGCTCCCCAGATTGACAATCGTGTTGCGCACCGCCGGGTCGTAGCCCGCGTCGGCTAGCCGGCCCA
>Ga0065705_10104368_pt1 | contig 17752 bp, 13 predicted proteins | sample SwibulcommuniRL2_FD_59092 | JGI IMG/M metagenome (GOLD analysis project Ga0065705, IMG submission 59092) | Bulk soil microbial communities from switchgrass field near Rose Lake, East Lansing, Michigan, USA - RL2 Bulk Soil v2 (version 2) | ecosystem: Environmental > Terrestrial > Soil >...
CCGCCGATGCCGGCTGGTCGCCGCGGGCCTATCACCAGGCCGTGGCGCTGGGCGAGCGGATCTTTGTCCTCGGTGGCGGCAACTACGTCCCGAAATACCACGCCAAGAATGACGTCTGGTCCTCAGCCGACGGCATTCATTGGCGGGAAGAAACCCCATCGGCTCCCTGGCCGCCGCGCCTTTGGTTTCCAGCTGTCACGCATCGCAATCGCATCTGGGTTATCGGCGGCTGGTCAAATAATCCAAGCAAAAACTGGAACGACATCTGGTACTCGCAGGGCGGCAAAGAGTGGAAACAGCTCCAGACAGAGGCGATCTGGAAGGAGAGACACGAGCACTCGGCCTATGTCTTTCGGGACGCAATCTGGATTGCGGGCGGCCACGCCCAGCCGCTGTCCAACGAAGTCTGGAAGCTCGAGCTGCCGGCGAAGTGGGATCCGCAATAGGTTCTCGCCCTATGGCGCCGCTGGTGGCTTCGGCGTCGGCACCACGCCCAGCTTGATGCTCGTCGGATGTTCGGCCGAGCGATAGACGCGGTGCGTCGCCCGCTGATAATCCTCCGGCTTGGCGAAGTAGATATTCGGCACGAACTTCTGCGGGTTGCGATCGACCAGCGGGAACCAGGTGCTCTGAATCTGGATCATGAGCCGATGGTTCTTCTGAAAGCGGTGCAAAACGTCCAGCAATTGGAACTTGATTTGCGCCGGCTGGCCTGGCACGAAAGGTTCGGGATTCTCGAAACTCTGGCGATACCGGCCGCGAAACACCTCGCTCCGTAGGAGCATCTGATAGTGCGGCTGGGCCGCGGCCTCGGACGATCCGGGGAAAACGTCGATCAGCTTCACGACAAAATCGGCGTCGGTCCCCGTGGTCGAGACCCACAAATCGACGTCGATCGGACCGGCCACGAGCAGATCGTCCTCGAGAACCGGAGTTTCGTAAACGAGCACGTCGGGCCGGCGGGCCGCGAACCGCTGGTCGTCCGTCATGTACTCAATCGCCATCTGCGGCGTGATTCGCTCGGTAAATGGCACCGGCCGCGAGGGGTCGCTGACGTATTCGTCGAAGGCCTCCTTGGCCGTCGGAGCGGCAGCGTCGAGCAGGCCCTTCTCGTGCAGGAAAAGCTGCCGCGGCTGGCTATTTCTGGGCGGCCAGGCATCGAACGTCCGCCAGGCATTGGCCCCGGTTTCGAACACCGTCGCCTCTGCGGGAGCCGGCCGTTTCTCGTCCTTGAGGTACTTCTCGAAAAACGGGAATTCGATTTCCCCCCGATAAAATGCCGCCGTCTTTGAGCCGAAAATGGCTGACCCGAGCCGGTCACCATCGCCCGACGCCCAGCCGCCGTGTGACCACGGCCCGACAACCAGCACGTTATTCACGCTCGAGTTCTGCCGCTCGATCGCCTGGTACGTCTTGAACGAGCCATACAGGTCCTCGGCGTCGTACCAGCCGGTGACGACCATAACGGCCGGCGCGACATGCTTCAGGTGCGGCATGATTTCCCGCCGCTGCCAGAATTCGTCGCGGTTGGGGTGGGCCATCATCTCGTTCCAGAAGGGTGCGGCGTCCTTGAGGAGGTTCCGCGTCACGCTTTCCATGCTCCCCGCTTCCAGAAACAGCTCGTATCCGTCGAGCGTCGGATAAATCACCGGCGGAGTTTTTTCGGTGGTTGGTTTGGGGCGGTCCTGGGCGTTGTTCCCCAGCCACCGAAAGGCATGGGCCAGAAAGAACGCGCCGTTGTGCAGGAAGTCGTCGAAATACCAGTCGCCGACCGGCGCCTGCGGCGAAACCGCTTTGAGGGCCGGATGGGCGTCGATCATTCCCGCCGAGCAATAAAAGCCGGGATACGAAATGCCATACATCCCCACGCGTCCGTTGTGTCCCGGCACGTTGGCCAAGAGCCAATCGATCGTGTCGTACGTGTCGCTGCTCTCGTCGATGTCGGTCGGCTTCGCCTTCTTGGGCACGTGCGGCGTGACCTGGACAAATTGCCCCCCCGAAAGGAATCGCCCACGGACGTCTTGATTCACGAAGATGTAGCCCGCTTTGGCGAAGTGCTCGCTCGGCCCCAGAGTCGCGGCGTACTTGTCCTCGCCGTACGGCGCCACCGAGTAGGGCGTGCGCTTCATCAGGATCGGATAGGTCCGAGTCGTATCCTTGGGTGAATAGACGGCCGTGAATAGCTCGACGCCGTCGCGCATCTTGATCTTGTGCTCGCGCTTGTCGTAATGCAGGCGGATGTAGCTTTCGAGCGTTTCCGGTTGCTGCGCGAAACAGTCCTCGCAAGCGGCAAAGATCGTTAGTAGCAAAGCGGATAACAGGATGCGGCGCATGGTGTAAATCTCTGGAAGTCGCTTCATGTTTACTGGCTTGCCGGAAAGTTCCCCTGGGCGTCCATCATGGCTGCGGCCGGCAGGTATTGCCATGTATCTCCCAGAGCGGCCCGCATTTCGCGGTCCTTGCCGATCCGCACGCTCTCCATCATCAGCCGCTGCATTTGGGCGATCCCTTCGCCGACTTGCTTCGTCGTGCCGGGCATATCGGCAATGTCCACGTCTTCGGGGTCGTAGGACCTTTCCAACTTCTCATTGAGCTTCCCGAGTTCCTCCATGACGGCTTTCAGCTTGGGGGCAGCCGCCTTGGCGGTCGGCACGTCTTTGATGCTCTCCAGCAAGTCGGCTGCTTCCTTGCATTTGGCGTTCCACTGTTTGAAGAGCCGTGTGTTCTCCGCCTGCCGCGGCACACACGCGGGGGCGACAAGGGCCATGACTCCCAGAACGAACACCAGAAGACTGGTATGACGATGCATTGTTGACTCCGTATTGGTCGGAGCTAATGTGGGGCCGGAGCGAGGACGTGATTGTACGGCGTACTTGGTACTGAGTACTGCGTGGCGATCCGACAACGGGAGGCCGAGGCTCCCGCGAGCAGAAAGTCGCCTTAAAACACGGTGGCGGAAAGTGGAAGAGCAGCCCCGGAGGAGCCGCTCCCAATCCAGATGCTTCTGCACTTCTACGCACAAATTCTGCACGGCCTGAATACTGGCCGCAAGTCATTCCATGCCAGCGACTTACGGCAAGACTTGCGCTCTTCTATGCCACTTTCTTTAGAAGCTCTAGAAGAACCCGAACGGGGGATTCTAGAGCATCAGTTGCGAACTGGTCCGGCAACGCTCGCGCCGTGCGAGGCGCCCACCTTGCAGCCCTCGCTGCCGCGAGGGGCTGGGACGAGGGCTACCGATCGCGCTTTGATGCGCGCATCGTCCGCATTTTTTTCCGCGGTCGATAATCCATGCGCAACTTATTGCGCCCCAGTGACTTATGCCAACAGCCTAGAGTATGCGCTTTTGCGCATACTGTGGGGCCGAGACGTTGGCCCAGCGTTCTCGCCGTGCGCGGGTACCTCTCACCACACGCACGTTCAACCAGGATGTCAAAGAGCCGTCGCCCCGGACACTCCCCGGGACCAAGCGCGGGGCAGCCAAATTGGCAGGATGGGGCGCAAGCAGTTGGATGGTGCAAATATCGTACCATTTGTTCACAGCATGGCTGATGCAGTTGCCACTGCCTGCTGGCCCGCCTCGGCGCTCGAAGAGGCGATTCGAAACCGGGAGAGCGAGGCTCCCGCCGAACCAAAAGTCGCGGCAGAGATGCGGCTCAGCAGGAGCTTCGCCCTTCCGAAAACCGAGTTCTCGGACAGCCTCGGAGTACTCGCTACAACTTTCAAACTCAACTATGTTCTCTCATCGCCAACCCCTTCTCCCCCTCGCCCACTCTCCAATTCACTCACCACTCAACTAAATTGCTAACTGCCAACAGACCCCGCCTAGTAAGGTGTCCTCCCATGCGCTGCCCTGCCCTGCTCTCGCTACTTTGTGTCGCTTTGTGGTCTTCGTGGCTCATCCCCTGCCCCGGCCAAGACGCCAAGCCGGGCGAGCCTTTGCCGGGGACCAAGCCGCTGACGATGGAAGGGGACATTGCGGCCCAGATGGTCGCCGGGATCGACAAGTTCCTCCTCCGCGAAATCGACCTCTCCGTTGAGCGGCGGGCCAAGCACTGGAACCGAGATTTCAGCTCCCCCGAAGCCTACAACAAATCGATCGAGCCGAATCGCCAGCGGCTGGCCAAAATCCTGGGCGTCGTCGATGAGCGGGTGAAGTTCGACGCGCCAGAGCTGATCGCTACGGTAGCCCGACGCGTAAGCGAGGGACCACCTGGCCTCGTCGGCAAAGGGGAAAACTACGAAATCTTCGCCGTCCGCTGGCCAGCCGTGCGCGACGTGCACGGCGAAGGGCTCTTGCTCGTGCCCAAAGGAGACAAGGTCGCCGACATCATCGCGATTCCGGATGCCGATCAAACGCCGGAGCAAATCTGCGGCCTGGCCGAGGGCGTGCCGCCGGAATCCCAGTTTGCCCGCCGCCTGGCCGAAAACGGCTGCCGCGTGCTCGTCCCTACGCTCATCAGCCGCGAGATGGCCAAACGCGCCCCTCCCGGCCAGCCGGGGCGGGCGAATCTGACGAACCGCGAGTATTTGTATCGCCCGGCATTCGAACTCGGCCGGCACCTGATCGGCTACGAAGTGCAGAAGGTGCTGGCGGGTGTGGATTGGTACGCCAAGGACGCGGGCGAAAAGGACGCAAAAATCGGCGTCATCGGCTATGGCGAAGGAGGCATGATTGCTCTGTACGCAAAAGCGCTCGACGTGCGGATCGGCGCCGGATGCGTGAGCGGGCATGTCGCTCCGCGCGAGGGAATCTGGAATGAGCCGATTGATAGAAATGTGTTCGGCCTTCTCGATCAATTTGGTGATGGCGAGATTACAGGTCTCGCTGCCAAAGGACAGTTGATTATCGACGTATGCGACTGTCCAGCAGTTGGCCTCCCAAGCGAAGGCGGAGCTCCTTCGAGGCTGACGAGGTCCGACGGCCATCGAGGCAAAGAGGAAGTGGACAGAATGTTGAAGCTCTTTCGGGAGTTGGTCCCTCCAGAACATCGTGGGATCGAACGGGGGTATGTGCTAGTTCTATCGATGCCTGACGAAGGGGAGCCCGCCAATTTGAGGGAAGTGCTGATGAAGGTGTTCTGCGGTGACGATGCACTTCAATCTTTCTTGCGCGGATTGGTCCCGCCGATCACGCTTGAGAGGTTTGCAGGTGAGCCCAAAACTTTTGGCGATAAAATCGATGCGGTTGCTCGCCAGCAGCGTCAGATTGCCGAAATCGATCGCGATACGCAGCAGCTTCTCGCCGAATCGCCCTACGTCCGCCAAAAGTTCATGCAGAAGCTCACGGACTGCAAGAACGCGGAGGAATACAGCAAAGCAGTCGAGGAATACCGCGAGTTCTTCGCCACGCAGGTGATCGGCCGGTTCGACAATCCACTCCTGGAGCCGAATCCCCGCAGCCGCAAGAGCTACGACACCGAGAAATGGGTCGGCTACGAGGTCGTGCTCGACGTGTTTCCGGACGTCTTCGCATACGGCATTCTCTGCTTGCCGAAGGACCTGAAGCCCGGCGAGAAGCGGCCGGTGGTGGTTTGCCAGCACGGCCTGGAGGGGCGGCCGCAGGACACGATCGGCGAGCAAGGCTCGCAGTATTACAGCGGCTTTGCGGGGAAGCTGGCCGACCGCGGCTTTGTGACGTTTGCCCCGCAGAACATCTACATCGGCAAGGACAACTTCCGCACGCTCCAGCGGAAGGCCAATCCGCTGGGCAAGACGCTGTTTTCGATCATGGTGCCCCAGCACCAGCAGATCTGCAATTGGCTGAAGAGCCAGCCGTTTGTGGATGGGGACCGGATCGCGTTTTACGGCCTGTCGTACGGCGGCAAGAGCGCGATGCGGATTCCGCCGTTGGTAAAGGATTATTGCCTGTCGATCTGCTCGGCAGATTTCAATGACTGGGTCGATAAGAACGCCTCGACGCGGGCCCTCTACAGCTACGTTTGGACCGGCGAGTATGAGATTTTCGAGTTCGACCTGGGGAGCACGTTCAACTACGCCGAGATGGCGGCCCTGATCGCCCCGCGGCCGTTCATGGTCGAGCGGGGGCACTTCGACGGCGTGGGCGTCGATGAGCGGGTTGCCGCGGAGTATGCCAAGGTGCAGCGGATCTACAACGTGCAGCTTGGCATGCCCGACCGCTGCCGAATCGAGTATTTCGTCGGGCCGCACAAGATCAACGGTGTGGGAACGTTTGCGTTTCTGCACGAGCACCTGAAGTGGCCAGCGCCGAGCAAAGTGGAGTAGTCCGACAGCGCCAAAGACATGCAGATTGGTCTCACGCGGAGGCGCGGAGGCGCAGAGGGGCAAAGTAGGTGTCTACGTCCAATCCTTGGTCTGATCTCCGCGCCTCTGCGCCTCTGCGTGAGGTTCCCAATGCGCACTCTTATGGCACTCGGCGTGAATTCTTGGTGGCCGCCATTTCGGCAGGAGTGGCTGGGCGTACAGCCCGCGCCGCGGAGCCGCAGCCCGCGCTTGTCGCCATCACGCTCGATCTGGAAATGAGCCGGAACTTCCCCACTTGGGAGACGACGCACTGGGATTTTGAGAAGGGGAATCTGAACGAGGAGACCAAGCGGTACGCTGCGGAAGCGGCGCGGCGCGTGAAGCAGCGCGGCGGCAAGGTGCACTTTTTTGCCTTGGGCCGCACGCTGGAGCAGGAGAACATCGAATGGCTGAAGGCGATTGCCGACGACGGCCATCCGATCGGCAATCACACCTATGACCATGTGAACGTCAAGGCGGTGAAGGCCGAGGACATCCAGTTTCGCTTTCAGCGCTCGCCGTGGCTGATCGAGGGGCGCCAGCCGGCGGAGGTGATCCGCGAGAACATCCGGCTCGCCAGCGCGGCTTTGAAATCGCGCCTGGGGATTGATGCCGCCGGCTTTCGCACGCCGGGCGGGTTTGGGCCAGGGTTAGCCGATAGCGAGGACGTGCAAAAGATGCTGCTGGGACTGGGCTTTCGCTGGGTCAGCAGTAAGTATCCGGCCCACGCGAACAGCCGGCCAATGGAGGAGCCCAGTGCCGACGTGATCGCGAGCATCGTCGCCGCCCAGAAAGAGGCTCAGCCGCACAAGTATCCCAGCGGGCTGGTCGAAGTGCCGATGAGCCCGATCAGCGACATCGGCGCGTTTCGCACGGGTCGCTGGAAACTGGATTGGTTTCTGCGAGCGATCCGCGCGGGAGTCGAGTGGGCGATCGAAAACCGGGCCTGCTACGATTTCCTCTCGCACCCATCGTGCCTGTATGTTGTTGATCCCAAATTTCAGGCCATCGACTTGATTTGCGACCTGGTGGAGCAATCGCGAGGGCGGGCGAGGCTGGCTACGCTGGAAGAATTGTCGGCAAGGGCCAAATCTTAAATCTGAAATCCGAAATCTGAAATCCACAATGACGGAACCGCCATTTGACCTCGCCAAAGCCCATCGCTGGTTTGCCATCGAGTGCAACAACCAGGCCTGGGATCTAGTCGAAAAACTCAATCGGACCGCGGAGGAGACGCAGCAGATGATCCATCTGGCTCACGCGTCGGTACTGCACTGGCAGAGCGTGGGCAGCGCGCTCAACCGTCAGCGCGGCGAGAATCTGCTGGCGACCGTGCATGCCGCGGCGGGCGATGCGGCTGCTGCCGTGCGGCATGCCGAGCGGTGCCTCTCGCTCTCGGTCCACAACGCCAAGGAGGAATCGCCGTTTGACCGCGCGACAGCGCTCGGCTGCGCTGCCAAAGCCCATGCGCTGGCGGGAGACACTGCCCAGGCAAATCGGCTGCGGACGCTTGCTCAGGCGGCAGCCAAATCGCTCGATGACGAGGAACGCGGCGTGTTTGAGAAGTTGTATGGGTAGAGTAGCTCCCTCACGCCGTGAGGGAGCAGCCGTGGGATCGACGTAAGGTCCCGATATGACCCGCTCAATTCTGGGTCGATTGCGGGACCGGTCCCTGACGGCGTCAGTGACCTACCTGAGAAACTCCTCCTGAATGAACTTCGCGGCGGCATCCCATGACTTGGCGGCGGCACCGAAATCGACCTCCATCGCTTTTACGGTCTTTGGCGTCTCGACTCGCGGCTTGGTTTCGACTGCGGGATTGAGCGGGATTTGGGCGCTTGCACCTTGGGCCAGTTTCGCTTCAACGGTGGGAGAAAGCAGGTAGTCGATCAGCTTCTTGGCGGCCGCCCGGTTTGGGCTTCCTTTGATGATCGCGACGGTGTTTGGGATGAACAGCGTGCCGAGTTGCCCTTCCTCGCGGTCGGGATACACAATCGCCACGGGCTGGGCCCGGTCGATCTCGATGAGGGCATCGTCCGTGTCGGTCAGGCCGAAGGCGATCTGGCCGCTGGCGGCAGCCAGCGCCACCTGCTTGTTGCCGCCGAGGATTTGGATGTCATTGGACCGTAAGCTGCGCAGGAATTCCTTAGCCTTCTCTTCGCCCAGCGCCGCGAAGAGGCAGGCGACATGGCTGGCCGTCGTCCCGGCGATCGGCCTGGCAATGCCCACCTTCCCCTTCCATTTGGGATTGGCCAGGTCATAAATCGACTTGGGTCGCTCGTCCTCCTTCACGAGCCTGGTGTTCACGATTAGCACTCGTGCCCGCGCGGCGAATCCGTGCCACATGTCCGTGGGTGAGCGGTACATCTCGGGGAATGACGCCGCAGCCGGAGATGGATAGGCTTCCAAGAGGCCCTTTTGCTCAAGCCGCAGCGTGTTCAGGATTTCGTTGTTCCAGAACACATCGCAGCGGGGGCGATTGGCTTCCGCGATGATTGCCGCGGTCAGGCCGACGGTCTTTGTGCTTTCGATGTCGTACTTGGGGAGAACCTTGATGCCGGTTTGTTTTGCAAAGTCGTCTAGGACAGGCCCCGAAAACTCGCGGTCGAGGGCGGCATAGACAACGACTTCGCCCGGCGGTGATGTTCCACCGGCCGGCGGCGAAGCGGAATCGCAGCCGCCCATTACTTGGAGAAATACGATCAGCAGTGCAACCGCGGCAGCCGATGGCGAGTAGATTCGCATGAGAGGGTCCTTCAAGTACGATATTAACGGCATTCTTACCCTTTCGCTGCGACCTGCATGGACTCCGCCGCTGTTGCCCCTGACGCTCGTTCGCCCCTTCCATCGGCAGGCCTGGAAACGGGGGTCGAGATTGGCGACTTCCGCATCGAGCGGCGACTGGGCGCCGGGGGTATGGGAGTGGTCTATCAAGCCCGGCAGATTTCGCTCAATCGGCCAGTAGCTCTCAAGGTGCTAGGACAGGCGCTGTCGCGCAAGACCGACGTGGCCCGCTTTCAGCGCGAGGCCCAGGCGGCCGCCCGCCTCAAGCACCCGGCGATTGCCCAGGTCTATTTCATCGGCCAGGATCGGCACATCTGCTTCATGGCGATGGAATTGATCGAAGGGGCGTCGCTCCGCAAGGTACTCGACCGGCTGGGGACGACTGCCACGGCCGATTCGAGCCTCGACTCGGTGGTCCGCGATGACCTGGCGGGCGATCCTGAGGCAGTTGCCATCCGCTTCGATCAGCCGACCGAGGCGGTCGCCGGCGCGACCAGCGACGTAGCTGCCAGCCATCGACCGGTAACGGAGATCAATCCGTATCTATCGCCACAGGCCCGCGAGCTGCGAACGACGACGGCCTATGTGCGGCGGGTGGTCGAAGTCATTCGCGACGCCGCCGAGGCGTTGGCCCACGCCCACGAGCAAGGCGTGACGCACCGCGACATCAAGCCCGACAACCTGTTGCTTGACCGCAAGGGGCAAGTGCATTTGATCGATTTCGGCGTGGCCCGGTTTTTCGACGACCAGTCGGTCACCTATACCGGACAGCTCGTCGGCACCCCGCTTTATATGAGCCCTGAGCAGGTGACCGGCCGCGGCGCGATCGACGCCCGGTCCGACATTTATTCGCTGGGTCTGGTGCTGTATGAGCTGTTGACGCTGCGGCCGCCCATCGAGGCGACGAACCGCGAGAACCTGCTGCGGACGATCGTCACCAAGCCGCTCGCGCCGGTTTCGTGGCGGAATGGCGCGGTCAAGAGCGATCTGGAGCGGATCGTTCATAAGGCCACGCAGAAGGACCCCGACACGCGCTATCGCTCGGCCAGTGAACTGGCAGCCGACCTCGACCGCTATCTGGCCGGGACGCCGGTGGTAGCCCCGCCCTATCGCTTTCGCCTCGATGAGCGGGAGATCACGGCGGCCCGGCCCAGCGAGGTCGTGCTGGCGGCGTTTGTCTTCTTCGTCATCGGCTGTTTCCTATTCATCTCCGTCCTGAGCATCGGCATGATGATGGGAGTAATGACAATCGACACGTTTGGCGGCCTGTTTCTGGCGATTCAAGCCGCGATCGCCATCCTTGCTCTCGTCATCGGCGTCTCGGTGGGTTGGGGTGTGCTCTTGGCGCGAAATTGGGCCCGCTGGATTGGCGTTGCGATTGCGGCGATCGTCTGCGTCGGTTGCTGCATCGCCGCGGCAGGAATGATCGTCGGCGCGCTGACGATTGCCTCCCAGGATCTGTCACAGTTTGAGGAGGCCCTCAAGTCGTCGAGCTCCGATGGCAATCCGCCCCCGATCAAGGCCCGCAATTTCATTCTTGCGGTGATGGCCATGTATGCGGTTCCCGTAATCGTGGGGATCGTGCTGCACGGCACGGCACTGTGGGCGTTGCTGACGCGGCGGACGGCGGCGTGGTTCCGGCTGGCCCGCGAGATACGCGAGGAGCACCGGCGCGTGCGCGAAGAATGGGCGGCTTAACCTTGCGCGTTGATGTCGCTGACCTGGTCGTTCAGCGTCCACAGGTCGTACAGCCAGCCGAGCAGGAAAAACCCGCCGGTGAAAAACCACAGGATGCCCGTGACAATTCTTCCCATGTAGAACCGGTGGATGCCAAAAAAACCAAGGAACACCAGGAGCAGCCAGGCAATGTTGTAGTCGAGCCGGCCCGCGACATAGCGCCGGTCAGCCCGCGCGTCCATCGACGGAATCAGAAACAGGTCGATGATCCAGCCGATCAGGAACAGCCCACCGGTAAAGAACCAGATCGTCCCCGTGATTGGCTTGCCGAAGTAGAAGCGGTGCATCCCCAGAAAGCCGAGCAGCCAGCACAGATAGCCAACGGCGATCGAGTGGGTGTTGGGGCGGGTCGTAGGGTAGGTGATGGCGGTGGCCATCGCGGGTCCTCGCGGTGGAGTGGTGATACGAGCAATTCGGCATGCGGCGAGGAATATTGCCGATCGCCGGGACCAAACCTGGTCCCAGATTTTACTGCGAGGGGACGTGTCGAATTGCACCGCGAGCAGTTTGCTTCCGGCTAGGGGACCAAATCAACGTCCGGCAATCAAACCGAAGAGACCCGTGCAAACAATGATTGCAATGATCACCGCAATGACAATGCCTACGACCCCCGCGATCTTGGCATAAGAAGTCGGCGCGGTGCCAGTGCATTGGCCCGTCTGGCCGTTGACCAGAAATCGGTGGACCTGGTCCTTGTACCGGTAGGCCATGATCCAGACGGGCAGCAGCACGGGTTCGCCGGTCAGCCCCTCTACGCGGACATTGACGTGCAAATTGCGGCAGTTGCCGGGGACGTATTGGCGGCAGGCGTTGCGCTCGAGGTCTTCGAGGCCGGCTTGGGCCAAAGGGCGAGCATATTTCCGCTGCACGCGAAACTGCTCATAAACAACGTTGTTCAAGTCGATCTCATCGGGCGATACGCCGGCGGACAACTCATAGGGACAGATAGCGTTTGTTTCAGCAGGTGTGAGGACGCTGCTGGCGCCGACCAAGAGGCCGCTGTAACTCGCCTGGTTCTGGCCGCTTAAGGGGGCCCAATCGCCGCTCGCTCCGAATGGCTTTTGACTCGTGTCCGCGGTCCAGTAAGTAAACACACGGGCGGCGAACACCCAGTACGGAACATAGACTTGCGTGAGCGTAGTGACCTCGGCTGTCTGGGCCAGGTCGCCGGGCCGCCAGAAGCTGCTTCCCAGCCACTGCCTCAGGCGGGCCAGGGCGTCGTTCTGCTGGATGGCGAACGGCACCACCCATTGAGGCCGCAGCATTTTCTGATCCTTCTGCTCTTCGAGCTTCTCCGATCCGCAGAAGGGGCAGCGAAGCGTCTGCGCCGAGGCGTCGTAGCTCATGCTCGCGCCGCAGCCCTGGCACTCGAAGTTATACGTGGCGACAAGAGTGGGCCTGCTGTTTTGGCGGGCCTCCTGGACCGGCGCTTCCGTCCCGCAATTGGCGCAGAATAGGTCCTCCTCGTCGAGCAAGGCCTGACAGACGGTGCATTTGGTCAACAGATCGGACACAGGACTTAATTGCAGATTTCAGATTTCAGATTGCAGATTTGGGACTGCTGACTTGCCGTCACGATTCAATACTCACCACTCCGAACTTGGAACCTGGACACTCAACGCATGTTCGACAGGATGATGACGATCACCACGATAAGGGCGATGATCCCTAAGGCGACACCAACCGCGATGCCGATCCGCGTGCCGGAGACCGGCTTGTCGCCCGCAGACTTGCCCGTTTGGCCATTCAGGAGAAAACGATAAACCTTGTCTTTGTAGCGGTAGCTGAGAATGAAGATTGGCAGCAGGCAGAGGTCGGAGTTCTCCTGGCTGAAGTCGGTTTCGACCGCCAGGCCGCTGTGCGTGTCACCGGGAAGAAACGCCGCGATGTTGTGCTGCTCCTGCCGCTGGAATTCCTGCTGGCAAAGGACGAGGGCTTCGTCGCGGGCGACGGAATACTCCTCGGCCATCCAGCCGGCGAGAAAATAAGGTTCGTAACGCTTCAGGGCCGGCAGGTTGAACGGTTGGATTCGGAGCGACTGGACCTGGGGCAAGCCGCGGCTGCCGGAGACCAGGTAGCCGCTGTAGTAGCGGTGATGGCGTCCGGAGAGCGGCCACCATTCGGTCTCTTGCACCTGGCGAGTATGGTGCTGGACGTTCCCCTTTGCGTCGGTGGTGGTGTAGTGCTCGGTGCGATACCAATACTCGCCGATCTGAGCCTGCCAGCGGCTTTGGGCGAGCATTGAGAACGACCAGAAGGGCAAATACACGCCCTTGAGTTTGTCGGCGATCGAAGCGACGACGAGATCGCCCGGCCGATACCAACTGTTCTCGGCTAGCCAGGTGCGGAATTTCTCCTGAGCCTGCTCGGGCGTGATGGCAAAGCCAATGACGAACTCCGGCCGCTGGCGGCCCGATTGCTCGGCCGGCACCTCGACGACATAGGTCGAGTCGCAGAACGGACAGACATACGACCGCTGGTTGGGATCGGTCGCGACCTCCGCCCCGCAGGTTTTGCACTGCAAAACTTTGGAGAGCGGCGAGGGCTCGTGGACCTGCGCGTCGCTAGCCGCTGGCCAGGCGTCGGTCGCCTTGGCGGTCGCTGGCGACTTGAAATCCGGATTTGTGGTGCCGCAGGCCGGGCAGAACCGATCGAGCGGTTCAATCGGTGTCCCGCAGGCCGCGCAAGGCTCTCCCGCGGGCGCGACGACCTCGGCATCCACGACCGGAGTGTCGAGAAACTGGATGTCGGGCGGCGAAGGCACAGTATTTCAGATTTTGGATTTCAGATGTCAGATTGGGCGAGGCAGCCGACAGTAAGAGATTCGCTGCCTCCCCCGCTAGATTGCGGATTGTAGGTGTCCGCTCAAGGATTGGTAGCAGACCACTGAGCAATGCCCATAAATCTGCAATCTGAAATCTGCAATCTGGAATTAGCTGTGCATTCTCACCTCCGCCTCACCCTCCACAACGATCGCGGCTTCGGCGGCTGCGAGTTCCGCCAAACGGTCGTGGACCACTTCCTCCGGTTGAAAGTCCCTTGCCAGGCGGACATAGGTGCTGTGGTGGCGGGCTTCGGATTCGAACAGACTGCCATAAAACGCGGCTAATTCGCGGTCCGCCAGCCGATCCCGCAGCAGGCCAAACCGCTCGCACGAGCGGGCCTCGATCAGCCCCGCTACGAGCAGCCGATCGACGGCCCGCAGCGGCTCGTGCTTGCTGACGAGCTGGTGCAGGCGCTCGCCATAGCGACTGGGCGGGAGCTTGTAGAAACGGATGCGGCGACGATCGAGAATCGCCCGGACCTGGTGAAAGTGGCCGAGTTCCTCCTGCACAATCTCCGTCATCGCCCGCGTCAACTCGGCGTGCTCGACGTAGGAGAAGAGCAGGTTCATGGCTACCCCGGCTGCTTTCTTTTCGCAATGCGCGTGGTCGATGAGCAAGAGATCAAGCCGCTCTTGGACCTGATCGAGCCAGTGATCGGGTGTGGGGGCTTGGAGGCTGAGCATACGGGGCATCTTACGAATCGATGGCCGTGAATAGAATGGGCGAGACGTCTTGAACGAAGGGCTGCCCGCTGTGGTCTCGAAGCCATCGATTGGATCATGATCCTCCTTTCCGTTCACGACATCACCAAGCACTATGGCCCCGAGCCAGTGTTGGCTGGCGTGACCTTCGACCTTCGTCCGGGGGAGCGGGTGTCGCTGGTAGGCCCCAACGGCGCGGGCAAAACGACCCTGTTGCGGATCATCGCCGAGGCAGAGCAGGCCGACAGCGGACAGGTCGAGTTGCATTCGTCGGCGCGCCTCGGCTACCTCGAACAGCATCCGGAGTTCGAGCCGGGCCGCACCGTGTGGGATGAGGCCCATTCGGCATTGGCGGCGATCGCGGACCTAGCCCGCACGTCCGAAGAATTGGCCAGCGCGATCGCCACCGAGACCGATCCCGATGAACGAAAGCGTTTGGAGCATCGCTTCGAGCACATTCAATACGAGTTGCACCACCACGACGCCTATAACCTCGACTATCGCATCGAGCGAATCCTGGAGGGGCTGGGGTTTACGAAGGCGTCGTTCCAGCAGGAGGTCGGCCAGCTTTCAGGCGGACAGCAGAATCGCCTGTTGTTGGCGAAGCTGCTCCTGGCCGAGCCCGACTTGATGCTCCTTGATGAGCCGTCGAACCACCTCGATATCGACGCGACCGAGTGGCTGGAGAACTTCCTCGTTGAGTCGGAACAGGCGATGCTCGTCGTCAGTCACGACCGCTATTTCCTCGATCGGACGACCAATCGCACGCTCGAGTTGTATCAGGGGACAGTCGAGTCATACCCGGGCAATTTCACGCAGTACAAGCGCCTCAAGACGGAGCGGCTAGAAGTGCAAAGGCGGACTTATGAGCGGCAGCAGGAAGAGATCGCCAAGATGGAAGATTTCATCCGCCGCTATCACTTTGGCGAGCGCCACCAGCAGGCCGAGGATCGTCGCAAGAAGTTAGAGCGGATCGAGCGCGTGCCGCCGCCGCGCGAGATCGCCGCTCCGCCGATGGGCTTTCCTCCCGCATCGCGCACCGGCGACATCGTGCTCCGTGCCGAGCACCTGACGAAAGGCTTTCCCGGCAAGCCGCTGATTGATGATCTGTCGCTGGATATTCTTCGCGGCGAGAAATGGGGTATTCTCGGCCCCAACGGATGCGGCAAGACGACGCTGCTCAGGTGCTTTCTGGGGCAAATAGCTCTTGAAGAAGGCCGCGTGATTCTCGGCACCGGTGTGAAGATCGGCTATTTCGACCAGATGCTTAGCGGCCTCGATCCGCAGGAGCAGGCGCTTGATGCCGTCCGTCCATCACACAAGGAATTTCTCGAACAGCAGCGGCGCGATCTCTTAGCCCGCTTCGGCGTCACTGGCAACATGGTCTTTCAGAAGATCGGCAGCCTCAGCGGCGGTGAGCAGAACCGGACTGCTCTCGCCCGCCTCTCGGCCAGCGACGCGAATTTCCTGATCCTCGACGAGCCGACCAATCACCTCGACCTGTGGGCACGCGGCTCGCTGGAAAAGGCCCTGCGAGAGTTCGACGGCTCGGTGCTGTTTGTCAGCCATGACCGCTACTTTCTCAACCAGGTTGCCACGAAGCTCTTAATCGTCGAGCCGGGAAGGTTTCGCGTCATCGACGGTAATTACGACACGTACCTGCATTTCGTGAAAGAAGGACTCGCCCGCGACGCACGTGCCGCGGTCTCGGCACGAGAAAGTCCAGCAGTCGGAAGCAAAACGGGTCTGGCGATCGCGCGCGATGAAGTTGCTCCAACCAAGCCTGTCAAAGAACGCCGCAAGCGCAAATTCCCCTATCGCAAGGTTTCAGAGATCGAAGCCGAAATCGCCGAGCGAGAAGCCCGGATTGAAGAGCTGCATCAACTTTTCGCTTCGGAAGAAATCTTGCGCGACGGCACCCGCATTAAGCAGCTCAAGTCGGAGCTAGAGGAACACGAAACGGCCTTGCCGCGACTGTATGAACATTGGGAAGAGGCGAGCGCAATGAACTGATCGCTGGCACCCAAGGACGAGCGTCAGAACAACGCCCTTCCTCGGCGGGGAGCAGAAAAGGTGAAAAAAGCTCCCTTGAAGGGGGTTTTTCATATTGCCCGGCATATAACAGTTTTGTAATCTTTCATGATCCTGGCTTCGTAAAGGCCCTTGGGTGGGTTTCCACCGCGATTCTGACTAGCAACGATGCGCGCCCGTCCGATTCATTTCGCTGCCTGCCTTCCCGTGAGACGGGTCGTAGCGCGTGCGGCGTTCATCGCGACGGTTTGGCTGGTTGCGGCCTTGCTGGTCGCGCCGGCAGGATTGGTTGGCCGGCGCGGATCGCCGCAGTTGTTTTCCGCATTGCCGGGAAGCCAGCTTCCTGGCCAGTCTGAGGAAGAAGCGGAATCATGGCCGAAGTCCGAGGCACGCGAAGCGCCGCAAGTACGCAGCAGCGCTCGCGGCAGGTGCTCCACGGCCGAGCACGCTCCCTCTCTGGTTCACATCGAGCCGATCGCCCCGACACGCTGCGCGGAGCGCCCCATCTATAGCAGCCATCTTCCTGGTCGCCACGAAAACGGTGGCTCGCTGCGCTGCTGATTGCATGCGCGCGTTGTCCGTCGCGCGGCAGTGCGCCGCTGCGCGATTGCCAGGAAGTCCGCACCACTGGTGACGCTGGACTGACGTTTTCAGGACGCCCTCCCTCGCGTCCAAGCTGCTTGCTCCGCGTGCATCTGAAATCCAGAGGGCGCGCCATCTGCCTCCAACGAATCGAATGAGACGAACCATGGACAAGATCATTGCCGGTGTCGCGCGCTTTCGCAGCCATGTGTACCATAGCGACCGTGAATTCTTTGAGCACCTCGCGTGTAAGCAGCAAAAGCCGATCGCGCTGTTCATTACGTGCGCCGACTCGCGCGTCCATCCCAACCTGATCACGCAGACCGATCCGGGCGACCTGTTTTTGATCCGCAACGCGGGAAACATTGTGCCGCCGCACGGTAGTCCCATCGGCGGCGAGGCCGCGACCGTCGAGTATTCGATCGAAGTTCTCGGCATTCGCCACATCATCGTCTGCGGCCATTCCCAGTGCGGGGCAATGAAGGCAATGCTCGAAGACCCGCACCTCAACGACCTGCCCGCCGCCAAGGCCTGGTTTCAACACGCCGAGGCCACCAAGCGGATCGTCCGCGCGAAATACGCGGCCCTCTCGCCCGACGAACGGCTCGTCGCCGCAACCGAGGAGAACGTTCTGGTGCAAATGAACAACCTCAGCACGCATCCCAGTGTGGCAGCCCACCTGGCCGCCGGCACGCTGCGGGTCTATGGCTGGTACTACGACATCGGCAGCGGCCAGATTCTTCAGTATGACCAATCGGTGACCCACTTCCGCGAGCTCAATGGCCAGGCTTGCGCCGCCAGTCCGCTACCGATGCGCGGCGCGAAGGT
>Ga0065705_10002514_pt1 | contig 17749 bp, 15 predicted proteins | sample SwibulcommuniRL2_FD_59092 | JGI IMG/M metagenome (GOLD analysis project Ga0065705, IMG submission 59092) | Bulk soil microbial communities from switchgrass field near Rose Lake, East Lansing, Michigan, USA - RL2 Bulk Soil v2 (version 2) | ecosystem: Environmental > Terrestrial > Soil >...
ATTGCCCTGATCATTCTCGTTTCAGTCGTCGTGTCCACGCTGATCGATTTTTCCTTTAAGACCGGCGCGAAGCAATCGTACTCCACCACAAGGGAACTCGCTGGATTTTTTAGTTCTTATTATGGCTGGCTCAACGCCGCAACCTTATTTGTCCAAGTTTTACTGACCAGCAAAATCTTAAGCAAGTTAGGGCTGGCGCCAAGCCTTTACATCACTCCTGGCGCCTTGCTTACCGGTTCGGTAGCGATGATGATCTGGCCTGGCCTGCCGACGGCGATGCTCACGCGCATGGCGGACGCAATCCTACGAAACAGCATTCATCGAAGCGGGATGGAAATAATCTATATGGACGTACCTCCTAATGTCGTGAAAGCAGCCAAAACGTTTCTTGACGTCGTTGTCGAACGAGTCGGCGATGCGAGCGCCGGATTAATCATTCTGCTATTGGGTCTTCTCTCAATGGAGCGATACACCAACTACGTTCATTTCATTTGTGTGGGACTGATCATTAGTTGGCTCGCCCTCAACCGTTTCTTACGGGCTGGATACTCGGAAGTCTTACGTAAGGGAGCGGTATCACCCGGAACGTCGCCGACAAGGAGCTGGTTGGAAAATGATTGAACCAAACGTGGCGAAAATGCTGACTACGGCATTTAGAAGTCTATCTCGCTCTTTTGCAGAAATGGGAAGAGATCATAATCAATTCCCGCGAATGAAAAAGGACAAGGACATTTCTGCACGTAATAGGTGTCGCCCTCGTTTGATTATCGCTTTGATTATCAATGGAGCAGCGACGATCAACGCCACAATAGTCAGTGCCGGACAATAGAGCCTTTTTGTGGTATCACCTTTGCGATCTGTTGAAACTATGGGGGGAAGTTTAGTGACGGTTTGGTCACGACATAACATGGGCTGGCTGGCCTTCGGTAAACGCGCACATGGGCGACACCGGACGCGTAATGCGATCGGTCCCTCGATTGTTGCCACGCTATCGTATTTGAGCGTCCTGCTGTTGTGTTCCCATCCAGATGGCAATTTAGGTTCGTCTGTTGTGCCAAGCTTCGCACATGCGATTGTCACGTCAACCACTCCTGATCATGACACTCACGAAGAACTCTGTAAGGTCGTACATAAACAGGTGGTCGCGCTGCAAGCTATTCCAAGTGGGCCAATTCTCGGTGCCAAAACTTTGCCTCTGGACATCGCAATCGGTGAAGAAGTGCCGCATTTGATCGCGAGATTGAACGCTTTTCGACCGCCAGGTAACAGGTTCGCTCCCGCCCAAGTAGTCAATTTTCAGTTATCTTCGGTTCTGCGTATCTAGCCGCTCTCCTATCTCTCGAGTCGATCTCTGTTCTTGCTGAACAGGGGAACCGAAATCGTGCGCCACAAGTGCGCACGCGTAGAGTCACGTGAAACGACTAGGAGAAACGTCATGAAATCCAAATATATATTGCCAGCAATCGCTTTCGTCTTTGCATTGTCGTCCTCTGGATTTGCCCAGGAGCCAATTACCGTAATCGAGTTGATAGACCACTTGGAGGAGGCGGTACGAGATTGCGACTGGAAAACGCGTAACCTGACGGGTGCGCCAAAGGGCAAAATGCTATTGCACAAAAGAACTATGGAAGACGTGTTGGACGGCCTCAAGGCAGGTCGAGTAGTCGACTCCAGAAAACTTGAAGAGGCCCTTAAGGTTCACCCGAGCTGAGCGAGCACGGCAAGAGTTCAACGAAGCAGGAGGAAGAAACATGAGGACACTGAACATTTTGCTAATGGGGCTGATCTTGGGTGGTGTTCTAGGAGGTGCGGAAAGTTTCGCGGCTGCGGGCACCGATGCGACGCAGACCGTTTCGGGAGGCGGTGTCACGGTAAAAGTAACTTACTTGGCGCAGACCGACCATGAATCGCGATTTTCAGTAACCCTGGATACGCACTCGGTTAATTTGGATGCGTATGATCTTAAGTCGACAAGCATTCTCCGTGATGACACAGGTCTCCTGTTGCAGCCAACGGGCATCGATAATAAGGGCAGCGGCCATCATCGGGAAGTTGTTTTGACGTTTCCTCGGCCGTCGACACGGCGAACATGGCTGGAGCTCGTGATCAAGGATATTGCCGGGGCTAAGGAGAGAACGTTTCGTTGGAACCGAGAGTAGAGTGGGTCGCCCATTGAAATCAGAGAATGACCGGTCCGCAAGTTACTCGAAAAGAGGTGATACCGAAGTTGTTCAAAACTAAATACGCCGGTCTCTGTGTGCTCGGAACCGGAGATCTCTTATATTTTGTGTGTCGGTTATGGTTTCGTACTGACCGGCAGAGCCATGGATCCACACCACAGCCTTCTCGAACTAATTGCCGGGTTTAGCTAGGGCAATTCGGCAAGCGTAGTAAGGGGAGGGTTGTATTTGGGAATCGTCGCTTGGATCGGCGGTTGGTACATCGCCTGGATGCATAATGCGAGTCTGATCGTGGGCGCACGAGTAAAACATTGGATCAACGAATTCAGCAAAAAAGGGAGATTGTCATGAAAAAGATTATTGTGGCGGCGGTTCTGTCCGTGGCGCTGGGCGGGTTTACCGTACTCGCTCAGGAGAAAAAGGACATGCCGATGAAAGGTCCGATGCCGATGAAAGAAGGCATGCCCATGAAAGGTGAAGGAATGCAGGGCGGCGGCATGGACATGAGTAAGATGAAGGAGATGCACGGCAAAATAACGGAGATGAAAAAGGGTATGGGCGGGATGATGAAGGGCCAAGGAATGATGAAGAGCGAGGATATGAAGGGAATGGGAAAAGGCATGGGTGACATGTCGGGCATGATGGGGAATATGGGCCAGATGATGGGCAGCGGTAAGATGACGCCGGAAGAAATGGCCGAGATGTCGAAGATGATGGGCGATATGTCCGGCATGATGAAGCAGATGTCGGAACGAATGGGCCGGGGGATGAAACGGACAAAGTAGCTCGCTCTGCTCTACCAAGGGGGTTCAAGATGGCTATCTGGCGCGAAATTCTATTTGCGATGTCGATGAGCTGGTTGGTGCCTGCAGCGGCCTTTGCCCAGGAGCGCTCCAACGAGTGGGGCTGGGGCATGCACCCGATGGGATGGATGGGCGGCGCCTGGGGAATCGGCATGATGTTTATGATGTTTTTCTTTTGGATTTTGATCCTTGTAGGTCTCGTAATCGGGATTCGTTGGTTGATGAATGAAACCAAAGGACGGCGCGGCGACACTGCGTTGGAAATTTTGCGCCAGCGCTATGCGCGAGGCGAAATCAACAAGGAAGAATTCGAAACCAAGAAAAGAGATTTAAGTTGATTCTTACGGGCCGCGTTAGCCGATACACGAGCGGCTGCACCCAGGGTTGACCTTGCTGGAAAGGAACCGCGTATGGACACGGGAAAACATTCGGATTCAAACGGCGACTGGTGGCGGTCCCGAAACAGACTTATGCTACTGGGGTTTTTAGCGATTGCGGCTTATTTTCTCTGGACGGAACACAGGGCGCACGTCGTGAACTTTCTACCGTGGCGATGTTTCCGATTATCGTGACAATGTACGTCAAACTGGCGCGCCGGGAAGAAAAAGAAGTGCTTGCAGAGTTTGGTGACACGTATCGGCGTTACATCTTAAGAACGCCGGCGTTCATCCCGCGGATCAGCCGCCATCCGGGAGTTAGGGAGGTGTAAAATGAGAGAGGTATAAACAGCGACTATCGTAGGTCGGTCTTTGAACTTTTAAAACTGACAATCTAACCTGGAGGGATACCATGAAAACAATAGCACCGCTCGTACTGGTTGCTGCTTTTGCTCTATTAGGATCCTGTGCAATAAATCCTCACCCGATGGACATGACTCGGGCTGTGCAAAGTGCCACAACGCGGAGCGATCATGATGCCTTAGCAAAGCATTATGAAGATGCAGCCAAAGAAATGCGGGCAAACGCGGATGAACATAAAAAGATGCTTGCCCAATATCAGGCAAAAAAGGATATTTATGGCAAGCACGCTCAAGATCTGATGAACCATTGTCAGGGATTGATTCGCATCTACGACCAGGCAGCAGCAGAGAACATCGCTATGGCCAAATCTCATCGTGAAATGGCGGCGGAAGCTAAGTAAAGCTCGAAATATTGCTTTCTCCTGGAATGAAATTGTTTGAGTTGACACTCAAAAATTGCCGCTTTAGACTGCGCCGAGGATAACATGACGTGTGGATATAAAATTGTTCCGTTAGTGCTCTTGGCGTTCTACGTTCTTTGTGGCGTCTGTCCCGAGCGTTTCCTGCCGAGGATGGCTTTGCAAACAGCCTCAGCGAGCGAACCGCATGACTGCCATAAGGGCGGCCAACAAAAGTCCGAGTCTGAGTGCCGCACGGCGGTTTCTGATTCTTTGCCATCTCCGATAGTAAAATTTCCGCACGTCTCAACCTTACAAGTCTTTATTCTGCCTCAGCACGATGTGGCGCTCGCATGGGGTCTTTTGCTTCAGCCAAGGACGACACATCTTTCTACTGCAGGCCCGCCGATCGCTTCGCTGAATCCTAAGCTTCGCATCTAGAATTTTCATTTTGCGTTCGACCGGCGCTGCGCTGGTCAGCTTTCGAGCCAAGGAGTGCTTGGTGTGTATTCCAGGCCCTTTTTGGGTCTTCAGGCAATACCGGAACGGCGTCTCATACGATTTGCGCTTGGCAGGTTAACTGCGGCAGTGTGTTAAAGCCAAGGATTTTTATCTAATCGGCCATCCTCACCTATGGAGGAGTAATGAGTAAGCTTCTATTTCGCTGGAGAGTTCTAGTTCCGCCGCTGCTTGTTCTTCAGCTTGCCGGGTTTGCCGTGGCCTCGGAAGCGCCGCTAACTCTCGCAGAGGCGGTCAAGCGCGCTCTCGATCGCAATCCCGAAGTTCAACAGCTCCAGCACCGGCTCCGTGCCATGGAAGCCAAAGCAAAGCAGGCTCCCTATCTGGAAGATCCGCAAATCGCGTTTCAACTTGGCGGCGTGCCTTTATCGAAGCCGACCAGCATCAACCAGGCGGATACGAACTCGATCGGCATTCGCCAAATGGTTCCCTTTTTTGGCAAGCTCGGTCTCAAGGAGAAAATCGCCCAACGAGAAGCAAACATCGCCGAGCAGGAGCTTCGCGCCAAGGAGAGAGAGATCATAGCGATGGTCAAGATGGCCTATGCCGAACTTTTCATGGCGGAAAGAGCCATCGAAATTCTTCGCGAACAGCTCGATATCTTGCGCGTTGTCATCGGCGCCACCGAAGCGCGCTATCGGGTAGGGAGAGTACCTCAACAGGATGTTTTCAAAGCCCAGTTGGAGCAAAGCCAGATTCTCAATCAATTGATTGTCGCGGAAGAAGAAATCACTGTCGCGACCGTGAAGCTGAACACCTCCATGTATCGCCCGCCGCGAACGCCCGTCCAGATCCCCGCCGATCTTACATTGCCGGATAGCACGCCCGCTGTTCCCGCGCTTGATGATTTGGCGTTGGCCAACCGACCTGAATTACAAGGGGCGGAACGAGAGATCGAACGGGCGGAAATATTGCACGAATTGGCTGAGCGCAACCGAAAATATCCTGACTTCATGCTGGGGTGGGACTATATGCGCATGCCGACAGACATGAAGAAGGATCGCTACGGCGCCATGGTGAATATCACCATTCCATTTTCTCCCTGGACTGCCGGAAAACGCGCCTACGAGGTCGAGGAGAGCTTAGCGGAGATTCGCGCTGCGAAATCCAACCGCGAGGCGATCAGAAACATGACTGTGAAAGAGGTTGCGCAAGGGGAAGCCAAGGTCCACGCGGCAAAACGATCTCTGCAGCTTTACCGCGAGGGCATGTTATCTCAAGCCGAGCTTTCCTTCAGATCCGCTCTGTCTGCTTATCAGACGGGGCGCGTGGAGTTTGTGAATCTGCTTGAGGCCCAGCGAGCGCTGCGCGAGGCGCGCATGGGATATTACAAAGCGACAGCAAGCGTCATGCAAAACTTGGCCGATCTTGAACGCGCAGTCGGTCGAGATCTGCAGTAGCCGTGTTTCACAAAAGAGAATCATACGCGGGAGATAGGATATGAAGATTTTAAAACCTTTAGCAGTTCTGATTTTGATTGGTGCAGTATTCGCAATCGGTTATTGGCGCGGGCAGAACGCTTCGCCAACCGATCACGCATCGTCGGCTCATTCCGCGGCACAAAGCACGCCGGAGAGCACATCCATGGAAGGTCACGACATGTCGTCCGGCAGCGTCAACGTCAGTCCTGAAAAGCAGCAGCTTGTCGGCATCCGCACCGCGGTAGCGGAGGTCCGACCCCTGGTCAAAACAATCAGAACCGTCGGCATTGTTACTTATGACGAGACCCGAGTCGCTCAGGTCTTCAGCAAAGTAGACGGTTGGATTGAAAAACTTTTCGTCAATTACACCGGCAAGCTGGTGCAGAAAGGTCAGCCCCTGTTCACTTTGTACAGTCCGGACCTGGTGTCGACGCAAGAGGAATATCTTCTCGCTCTGAGAGCGAAGCAAACGCTCGGATCGAGCTCCATAAAAGAGATTAGCGCGGGCTCTGATTCACTTTTCGAATCGGCGCATCGACGCTTGAGTCTATGGGATATCTCCGAGCAGCAGATCGATAATTTGGCGAAAACCGGCAAACCGCAGAGAACTCTGACGTTTTATTCGCCAATCAGCGGCTTCGTGATCAAGAAGGACGCGGCGCAAGGAATGAAAGTTATGCCGGATAAAGAGCTGTATACCATTACCGATCTTTCCACGGTTTGGGTGAACGCGGATATCTACGAGAATGAGCTAAACAATGTGCGTTTAGGGCAGAGAGCGACGATCGCTCTGTCCTATTTTCCCGGCCAAAAATTTTCCGGCAAGGTAGCCTGGATCGCACCGGTTCTCGAAGAAAAAAGCCGCACCACCAAGGTTCGACTTGAGTTCGCCAACCGTGACTTCAAGCTCAAGCCGGAAATGTACGCCAATGTGGAAATCGAAGTGGATGGCGGAAAGAAATTGGCGATTCCCGATGAAGCTGTATTGGATTCCGGTATCCGAAAAATCGTCTTTATCGACAAAGGCGAGGGGCGCTATGCGCCTGCGGAAGTCAAGATCGGGAGCAAATTCGATGGCTACTACGAAGTGCTTGCCGGCCTCTCTCCAGGGGAGCGAATCATCGCCAGCGCAAGCTTTCTTTTGGATTCCGAGAGTCGGCTCAAAGAGGCCATGGGCGCGATGGCGGGTATGGCGGGCATGGACATGGGCGAGACGCAAAAGAAAACGCCGGCCGCCGCGGCCGTAACAGAAAAACAATCCGGTGACCTGACACTCTCTCTTGAAACTCAACCGGCGAAGCCAAAGCTCGGCGAGAACGTCATTCGAATCAAAATTCGCGACGCCAAGGGCGCGGCCGTACAAGACGCCAGCGTGAACCTCACCTCGATAATGGCAATGCCGGGCATGGCCCCCGGCAAGGCAATCGCGAAACATGTCAAAGACGGTGTTTACGAGGCGACGGTCAGCCTCGCCATGGCGGGCGCGTGGGAGATCGGCGTGAGGGTGCAGCGTCCGGGGCAAAAACCGGTGCAGGAAAAATTTACCGTAACGGCACAGTAGGATGGTGCGATGATCGAGAAAATTATTGAAGGCAGCGCGAAAAATAAGTTTCTCATCTTTCTCATGGTGTTCTTTCTCAGCGCCGGAGGAATATGGGCGCTGAAGAATACGCCACTCGACGCGATTCCCGACCTCTCCGATGTTCAGGTCATCGTCTACACTACCTGGATGGGACGAAACCCGACGATCATGGAAGACCAGGTCACGTACCCGATCGTGACTGCCATGATCTCGGCGCCGAAGGTCAAGTTCGTGCGCGGCTTTTCGGATTTCGGTTTCTCTTATGTCTACATCATCTTCGAAGACGGCACCGACATTTATTGGGCGAGAAGCCGCGTCCTCGAGTACATGAACCAGGTGCAGAATAGACTTCCCCGGGGAGTCACTCCCACGTTGGGGCCGGATGCCACAGGGGTAGGCTGGGTCTTTCAATACGCCCTGGTGGATAAGAGCGGCAAACATGATTTGGCGCAACTGCGCTCCCTTCAAGATTGGTACCTGCGCTATCAGATCGGCGCCGTCGAAGGCGTGGCGGAGGTCGCGAGTCTGGGTGGATTCGTGCGCCAGTACCAGGTGAATTTAGATCCCAACAAACTCTCCGCCTATCGCCTCCCGGTCAAGAGTGTCGTGGATGCCATCCGCATGAGCAATAATGACGTCGGCGGCCGCTCCGTCGAGCTGAGCGGCGCGGAGTATATGGTGCGCGGGCGCGGCTACATCAAGTCGATCAAAGACATCGAGATGATCGCGGTGGGCGGCGACCGCGGCACGCCGATCCTGGTGCGCGATATCGGCCAGGTGGCTCTGGGGCCGGATATGCGGCGCGGTATCGCTGAACTCAACGGCGAAGGGGAGATTGTTAGTGGCATCGTGGTCATGCGCTACGGCGAGAACGCGCTCAATTTGATCGAACGGGTCAAGCAAAAAATCAAAGAGATCGAGCCTTCGCTCCCCGCTGGCGTAAAGATCGTCACCACCTATGACCGCTCCGACCTGATCCTGAAATCGATCGCCACCTTGAAGGAAAAATTGATCGAGGAGGGCCTCATTGTCAGTGCCGTCATCATCCTTTTTCTGTTCCATGTGCCGAGCGCGCTGGTCGTCATTATCACGCTGCCGATCGCGATCATCATCTCTTTTATCGCCATGTATTTTCTCAATCTCACCACCAACATCATGTCATTGGGCGGCATCGCCATCGCGATCGGCGCCATGGTCGACGCCGCGATCATCATGGTGGAGAACGCCCACAAAAAGCTCGAACACTGGGAGGAGGAGGGACGGCCCGGTAATCGCACTGAGGTTCTCATCGAAGCGGCCAAAGAAGTCGGCAAACCGTTATTCTTTTCTCTGCTCATCATCACGGTCTCGTTTCTGCCCATCTTTACGTTGGAAGGCCAGGAGGGAAGACTCTTTAAACCGCTGGCGTTCACGAAAACATTCGCCATGTTTTTTGCTGCTTTTCTGTCCATTACCCTCGGTCCCGTGCTGTTGGTGTTGCTTGTCCGCGGTCGCATTCGCTCCGAAGCCGGAAATCCGATCAGCCGCTTTCTGATCGCTCTCTATATGCCGGTGATCCATTTGGTGCTGCGCTTTAGAAAGAGCACGATCGCTTTGGCAATCGTGGCGCTCCTCCTGACAGTTCCCGCCTTCATGCGCCTGGGGTCAGAGTTTATGCCGCCCCTGAACGAGGGGATGATCTATTACATGCCGACGACACTTCCCGGAATATCGTCCACCCAGGCGACCATGCTGCTACAGATGCAGGATCGGATTTTAAAGAGCTTTCCTGAGGTGGAATGGGTCTTCGGTAAGACCGGCAGGGCGGAAACCTCGACGGACCCGGCGCCCTTTAGCATGGGAGAAACCACAGTGATGCTAAAGCCGGAATCCGAGTGGCGCAAACTCGGAATCGACCGGTCTCACTGGCCCCAGCCGTTTCGCTATCTCGGCGAACTTATTTTGAGCCCGACTCGGACAATTACATGGGACGAGCTGGTTGCCCAAATGGACAAGAAGCTCCGGCTGACCGGAGTGGTCAACGCCTGGACCATGCCGATCAAAAACCGCATCGACATGCTCTCTACCGGAATTCGAACTCCGGTCGGNATNAAAATTTTCGGCCCCGACCTGGCCAAGATCGAGGAAATCGGCAAGAACATCGAGGCGAACCTGCAAATGATCGCGGGCACCCGCTCCGTCTATGCGGAAAGGGTGATGAGCGGATATTACCTCGACTTTGAGTTAAAGCGGGAAGAGATCGCCCGCTATGGTCTGGCGATTGACGAGGTGCAAATGGTCATTGAGTCCGCCATCGGTGGAGAGAGCATATCCACGACCGTGGAGGGCCGGGAGCGCTACCCGATCAACGTGCGCTACGCTCGAGAGCTACGCGACGACGTGGGTAAGTTGGAACGGGTGCTGATCCCGGCGATGAGCGGCGCGCAGATACCGCTCGGACAATTGGCCGATGTTAAACTCACCTCCGGTCCGGCCATGATCAGGGACGAGGATGGCCAGCTTGCCGGTTATGTTTTCGTGGACATGGCGGGCCGAGATATCGGCAGCTACGTCGAAGAGGCGCAAAAAAAGGTTGCCGAGCAGGTCAAGATCCCGGTTGGATATACTCTTGTATGGAGCGGTCAGTACGAATACATGCAGCGCGCCAAAGACAGATTGATCTATGTCGTGCCGCTTACCCTGCTGGTTATTTTTTTGTTGCTCTACGTCAACTTCAAGTCGGTGGCGCGCTGCATGATCGTGCTGCTGGCCGTCCCGTTCTCGATGATCGGCGCGGTGTGGTTGCTCTATGTATTGGGTTACAACATGAGTGTCGCCGTCTGGGTCGGGATCATCGCGTTGGCCGGGGTGGACGCCGAGACCGGCGTCATCATGCTGCTCTATCTGGAGCACTCCTATGAAAAATGGCGCACCGAGGGGCGTATGCGAACGATCCAGGATCTCCACGAAGCAATTATCGATGGCGCGGTGAAGCGAATCCGGCCGAAGGTCATGACCATCATGGCGATTCTGATGGGTTTGCTGCCCATCATGTGGAGCCATGGCGCCGGGGCCGACGTCATGAAGCGAATCGCCGCGCCCATGATCGGCGGCGTAATCACTTCGTTCTTACTCGAGCTGCTGGTCTATCCGGCCATCTTTGATGTATGGAGGGGTTGGCAAATGAGACGCGCGACTCGGAAACTCTGAAAGAGTGATCTTTGAGCACCCTCGGTTCGTACCCGCCAAGAGGCCTGGGGTCTGAATAAGCGCCCTTATTCTGTCCGAACAATGTAATCAGTTATCCGGTCTTGCGTCAGCGAGGTTGAGAGTCAGAATAGCAACTAAGGAGATCAGCATGGCCACCGACCCAATCTGCGGCATGACAGTGGATCCACAAAATGCTGCCGGTAAGCATGATTACAATGGGCAGAGTTATTATTTTTGTAGTCAGCACTGTGTGACGCAGTTCAAGAAAGACCCGGAGCGGTTCGTGAAACCCGCCGCGTCCGCACATGCTACCGCCGTCGAGCAATCCCGAGGGCAAAATGAATCCGTCATCGATCCTGTCTGCGGCATGACTGTGGATCCGGCCCGCGCTCCTGGGAAACAAAGGCATGGGAACGAGACCTATTACTTTTGCAGCCGGCGATGCATGGTGAAATTCATCGCAGATCCGGACACGTTTCTCAAAGAACCGCGCCAGCGTGATGCTCATGTGCACGGTGCACCAGCGCACCCGATAGTAGATCATCCGGCGGACACTCCCCAGCCGCCCGAACAGCCTACACCTGTGCACAGCGCCGCCGCGCACGTTGACCCTGCCCACGGCGACACCCGCGCGGCGCCAACTCCAAAAACGACGGTGTATGTGTGCCCGATGGATCCCGAAGTGCGCGAGCCCAAACCCGGCGCCTGTCCGAAGTGTGGTATGGCGCTCGAGCCGGAAACACTTGCCGCGCCGGCAACACGCACCGAATACGTCTGTCCAATGCATCCCGAGATCGTACGGTCAGAGCCCGGCTCGTGCCCGATCTGCGGCATGGCTCTGGAACCGAGAACAGTCACGCTCGAAGACGCGCCCAATCCCGAGCTGGTCGACATGACCCGGCGCTTTTGGATCAGCGCAGCTCTTTCCCTTCCGCTCTTCATCCTTGCGATGTCTGACATGTTCCCGGGTCAACCCCTGCAGCATTTAGCCTCTCCGCGTTTGCTCACCTGGATTCAGTTCGCGCTCGCCACGCCCGTGGTGCTCTGGGGCGGTTGGCCTTTCTTCGAGCGCGGCTGGCAATCCATCGCCAATCGCAGCCTGAACATGTTCACGCTGATCGCCATAGGCGTGGGCGCGGCGTATGGGTACAGCGTCGTGGCAACGCTGTTCCCTGGTATTTTTCCGGAGTCCTTCTACGGGCACAGCGGTACGGTTGCCGTTTACTTCGAAGCGGCGGCGATCATCACCGCACTCGTCCTGCTCGGCCAGGTACTCGAACTGCGCGCACGCAGCCAAACCAGCAGCGCGATCAAAGCGCTTCTTGGTCTGGCGCCGAAGACCGCCCGGTTGATTCGCGACGATGGCAACGAAGAAGACGTGCCGATGGATCGAGTTCAGGCCGGCGATCGTTTGCGCGTTCGGCCCGGTGAAAAAGTTCCGGTCGACGGCGTCGTGCTCGAGGGCGAGACTTCGATCGACGAATCGATGGTTACCGGCGAACCGATTCCCGTGGAAAAATTCAAAGGCAGCAAGGTAACCGGCGGCACCGTGAACGGCACCGGCAGCGTCGTCATGCAGGCTCAACGCGTGGGTAGCGAGACCCTGCTCGCGCAAATCGTCCGCATGGTGAGCGAAGCGCAGCGTACCCGCGCGCCGATCCAGCGTCTCGCCGATGTCGTTTCCGCCTATTTCGTTCTCGCAGTGCTTGGGGTCGCAGCGCTGACCTTTCTTGGATGGGCGCTGTTCGGTCCGGAACCGCGCATGGTCTACGCCATCGTCGCGGCGGTTTCCGTGTTGATCATCGCTTGTCCTTGCGCGCTGGGGCTCGCCACGCCCATGTCGATCATGGTGGGAGTCGGCCGCGGCGCGACCGAAGGCGTGTTGATCAAAAATGCCGAGGCTCTGGAGATACTGGAAAAGGTCGACACGCTCGTCGTCGACAAGACCGGTACTTTGACTGAAGGAAAGCCGCGCCTCTCGGAAATCATTGCCGCCGCGGGCACGGAACGGCAAGAGATTCTGCGCCTGGCCGCAAGCCTTGAGCGAGCCAGTGAGCATCCGCTCGCCGCGGCCATTGTGGCGGCGGCTGAAAATGAGGGAGCGCAGCTCGCGAATACTCAGGACTTTCGTTCGCTCACCGGCAAAGGCGTCGTAGGAAAGGTGGATGGACATTCGGTTGCGCTCGGCAATGTGGCTCTCTTGCAGGAGCTGTCGATCGACGCCGGACCTCTCCGCGCGCGTGCGGAAGACCTGCGCCGCGAAGGCCATACAGTAATGTTTGTTACAATCGACAATCGAGCGGCCGGCCTCGTTGCGGTTTCCGATCCGATCAAGCAATCGACCCAGGAAGCGATTGAAATTCTCCATCGCGAGGGTGTCAAGATCGCCATGCTGACCGGCGACAGCCGGACCACGGCGGAGGCCGTCGCGCGCCGCTTGGGCATCGATCGTGTGGAAGCCGAAGTACTGCCCGAACAAAAAGCGGAAGTCATCAAACGCTTGCAAGCTGAAGGACGGATCGTAGGAATGGCCGGCGACGGTGTCAACGACGCTCCGGCGCTGGCTCAAGCGCAAGTCGGTATCGCCATGGGCACCGGCACCGATGTCGCCATCGAAAGCGCGCACGTGACGCTGGTGAAAGGCGATCTGCGCGGGATCGCGAAAGCGCGCCGCTTGAGCCGCGCGACCATGCGCAACATCCGGCAGAATTTATTTTTTGCCTTCGTCTACAACGTATTGGGAGTTCCCCTCGCGGCGGGCGCTTTGTATCCGTTCTTCGGAGTTCTACTGAGCCCGATCATCGCCAGCGCCGCCATGACATTCAGCTCTGTTTCGGTGATCGCCAACGCGCTGCGCTTGCGTCGGGTAGGGCTATGAAGTTAAGTCTTGCCGATGTTGTCAATTGTGAGGCAACGTTCAAGCTTTGAATCTGGACGGAATTCGCTGCCGATGCTCTAAGCTTGAAGTTCCCAAACGTATCGAAGCGTGCTCCATGGGATTTTTTTCATCATATGCCTTGACTAGGGATATGCTATATAGATGGTGCAATTGATGGTTCCCGTCATATAACACACTCGATTGCAGGGAGCTTCTCCTATGCAACCAGTTTCGAACTCTCGCGAAAATTCGGTATCTGCTGCGGACGCGGGCGCCCGTACAAGCGGATTTCTAGGACGACTCACAAGCCTGCGGGCCCTCACCGGTTATTTCCTCAAGCTGGGAACTATTGGTTTTGGTGGACCGGTTGCGTTAGTCGGCTTCATGCACAGAGATCTCGTCGAACGACGAAGTTGGATTACGGAAGATACTTACAAGCTCTCCTTAGCGCTCGCGCAGATCATGCCGGGACCTCTGGCCGCCCAAACGGCCATTGCCATCGGCTATTTTGAAGGCGGCGTCCTCGGGGCAACCCTTGTCGGCCTCGCATTCATCCTACCGTCGTTTCTATTGGTCATTGCGATTTCTTTGGCGTACGCCACTTATGGTGGGCTTTGGTGGATGCAGTCGCTTTTCTACGCGATCGGCGCAACTGTCATTGCGATCATCGCCATCGCCGCTTATAAATTATCCCGCAGCACAAACAAACGCGATCCGCTCCTGTGGGGAATCTTTATAGCGCTTACCGCTGTAACCGTGTGGGCTCAAGCCGAGCTGGCCGAATTTTTTATTCTCGCAGGTTTGGCCGTGTTGTTTGTCCGCGCGTGGCCAGGCTGGAAGCCGGGATTGCTCATGGCATTGGCTGGCGTATTGTTGGGCGCCGCGATCTGGTTGTTTGAGGCTTGGGTCCGACAAGCCGGAACTGCCGCCAATTCCCATGACATACTCACTCAGATTTTGCTGTTTTTCACAAAAGCCGGCGCGTTTGTGTTTGGCAGCGGACTCGCGATCATTCCATTTTTGCAACAAGGTGTGGTCCAGCAATTTGGCTGGCTTACTGAACACCAGTTCCTGGACGCGGTCGCCGTCGCCATGATCACTCCCGGTCCTGTCGTCATTACTGTCGCCTTTATCGGTTTTATTGTTGCCGGCCTGGCTGGAGCGGTTATGGCCTCGATCGGGATCTTCCTGCCGGTGTACTTATTTACGATAATTCCGGCGCCGTGGTTCAAGCGCCACCGCGACAACCTGCAGCTCAAAGCCTTCGTCGATGGCGCCACCGCCGCGGCCACGGGAGCCATCACGGGAGCGGTTTTGGTGCTAGCCACGCGCGCGATCACAGACCTGCCAACGGCGGCCATCGCACTTATCAGCTTCGGCGTCCTATGGCGCTATAAAATACCGGAACCGATTATCGTCTCGGTCGCCGGCCTGGTCGGCTTGGTCCTCTGGCCGATTTTTCACTGAGAGCGTTGCATGAAGTGGGTTACACGCAAAACCATTCGAGTGAACCGCGTCGCCACGGCGTGGTTGATTCGCCGCTTTATCGATCCGCAAGCGGAATTTATTTTCGTCGAGCCCGACCTGGTGGTAGCGGTGCAAACCCAACAAGGCGCGAAGGGCTTCGATGCGCCGGGAGCGACCTATCCGCACAAAGATGCCCAAGGCCGCTGTTCCTTTGAAGCTCTCGTCGATGAGCATTGCGCGAACGACCCAGTTCTCAAGCAGATTGCGCGCACGGTGCGCGGCGCGGACTTTCCTGAAGAGATCGGCCTCACCAACGAATCGGCGGGAATCCGAGCTATCTCGCACGGATTTCCGTTGATCACGCGGGACGATCACGAGACGGTGGAGAAAGCTTCTTTCCTTTACGATGCGCTGTATGCCGCCCTTCAGCAAGATTCTAAAATAGAGTAGAACGAGGATGAGCACACGCGCGAATCCAAGAAAGCTCTCAACACCGATCAGACAAACTGTAAGTTGGACTAGTCGCAAAAGTTGGGCTATAGAAGCTTAACGAGTCCCATGTCCGCATTGCGATCCAAATCCTGGCGCTACTTGACAAGCCCTTTGCTTGAGCCGCGATGATATTCATCTCTGTATCGAAATTGCCAACGCGCCGCGCTTGCGTCGAGTTCGGCCCCGAAGTGAAGCGTTGACCCTGTGGGTTGACAGCAACTCGAACCAGAGCGACAGCTGACGTCGGGTCGCGCCATTTCGTGACGTGAGTTAAAAAGTCATACGCCAATCTTATGGATGATTGTTGCCAGACGAAAGCACGAGAACTAACCGGATTGCGAGTTAGGCACAGAAGCATTCTGGTCGCCGTGTTGGTCATCAATGCCGTTCTCTTCATTGTCGAAGCCGCAGCGGGATTACTCGCAAACTCGACGGCTCTGCTCGCGGACTCGCTGGACATGCTGGGCGACTCGCTGGTTTATGGATTTAGCCTCTACGTGCTTTCGCGCAGCCTGGCATGGAAGGCGAAGGCTGCGCTTTTAAAGGGCGTGATTATGGCTCTGTTCGGAGCGGGAGTTCTCTTGGAAGTGATCTACAAGACGCTATCAGGCATCGTGCCGAGCGCCGAGACGATGGGAATCATTGGAGCGTTGGTTTTGCTCGGCAATGGTAGCTGCTTCCTGTTGCTTTTTCGCTATCGCTCCGATGACCTCAACATGCGTTCCACCTGGCTGTGCTCGCGCAATGACATCATCGCCAATCTCTCGGTGTTAGTTGCCGCGATCGGCGTGAAAGTGTTTACCGCGAGCTGGCCCGATACCCTGGTCGGGGCCGCCATTGCCGCCTTGTTCCTGAGAAGTGCGTTCACAGTGTTACGTGAATCTTCCAGCGAACTGCGGCAATTGGGATCGCATTCTACAACCACCGCATAGTTGTTGTACCGGAAAACATCGGCTTAGTTTTCGACCGCACGAGGATTCGCGTTAGCAGATCCGATCACGCCTCGGCTGTGCTCAATCTGGATAATTGAAAACTGTCGACGAGATTTCCATCGAATCTGCGGATCAAGCGCGCGTATCATGAGCGACGAATCCGACACATCCGACGATACTAATCTTTCAATTCAGCTCGGCCTAGGGCCCAACCTGGCGCAGTTTTCTTTGCTCGTCGTTGTTAACGCCTTCGTCGGCGCAATGGTCGGCCTTGAGCGAACCATCCTGCCGGCCATCGCAGAGCAGGAATTTCATCTCGCGGCGCGCACGGCGGTGCTTTCATTCATCGTCGTCTTCGGCGTCGTCAAAGCGGTAACGAACTACTTCGCCGGTCGACTTTCCGACGCCATCGGGCGCAAAGCCGTCCTCGTTGGCGGTTGGTTCATCGCGCTCCCGATTCCTTTTCTTCTTATGTGGGCGCCGTCGTGGAACTGGGTCCTTGCGGCAAACGCGCTTTTGGGTGTGAGTCAAGGGTTAACGTGGTCTACGACGGTAATCATGAAGATCGACCTCGCGGGGCCAGAGCGCCGCGGCCTCGCGATGGGTCTAAACGAGTTTGCCGGTTACGGCGCGGTGGCGCTCTCGGCGCTCGCAACGGGGTATGTCGCCGCATCGTACGGGCTCCGCCCACAACCATTCTACCTGGGCGTCGGTTTCGCAGTGATCGGGCTGCTCTTGTCGGTCCTGATGGTCCGTGAAACCCACGCCACGCTCGCTATGAGGCGAAAAACCATACGGCGCTATCTCAAGCTAAGACACTTTCGCAACAGGAAATCTTCCTCAAAACATCATTCCTCGACCGCGATCTCTCGTCCGTTAGCCAAGCCGGCCTGGTCAATAATCTCAATGACGGAATGGCATGGGGACTATTTCCCCTTTTCTATGCCGGAGTGGGCCTGTCTCTCGAACACATCGCGTCGCTGGCCGCCCTGTACCCGGCGGTGTGGGGCGTTGGTCAACTCTTTACCGGCGCGCTTTCCGATCGGGTGGGACGCAAGTGGCTCATCGGTGGCGGAATGTGGATTCAAGCAATCGGCATCGCGGTGATCGTACTCTCGGTAAAGCTGTGGGGATTTGCGGCGGGCGCCA
>Ga0065705_10002058_pt1 | contig 17729 bp, 10 predicted proteins | sample SwibulcommuniRL2_FD_59092 | JGI IMG/M metagenome (GOLD analysis project Ga0065705, IMG submission 59092) | Bulk soil microbial communities from switchgrass field near Rose Lake, East Lansing, Michigan, USA - RL2 Bulk Soil v2 (version 2) | ecosystem: Environmental > Terrestrial > Soil >...
CGCGCGGGGCTGCATGCGGACGTACCTCATTCTCAAGGAGAAGGCCGTGCGCTGGAATGCGGACGCCGAGATTACGGCGCTCGTCGCCGCGAATGGCTCGAATGCGGGATTGCCCGCACGCGACGCGCTGCTCGCTCAGAATTTCGACCGGACCGCGATTGCGGCCACGGGGTTGAACTACGAGCGTCTCGATCAGCTCACCATGGAGGTGTTGCTGGGGGTAAGGTGAGCTCGCGTCAGTGTGGAAACGTAAGCCTCTGAACCCTCCAGTTCGAAGTTTCGGCCGCATAGACCTCGTACTCGGACGGGCACGCGAGCTGGTGCACGCCTGAAAACTGCTTCAGTTGGCGCCCCGAGCGTCCGATGACGCCGAGCACTTTCCCGTCGAGCGTCACCTTGAACAACCTGCCGGGATAGGTCGACTCGCCGACAAACAGCACCTGATTCGGTCCCGGTGTGATGCAGATCGAGTTGGGCGCTCCGACCATCGCGGCGCCCGCGGCGGCCTGCGGCACGTTGCCGTTCACCGGACGGGTTCCCGCCGGCGGAGGCACGTCGATCGTGAACATCCGCAGAAACTTCCCTTCCCCATCGAACACCTGGATTCTGCGGTTCGACCGATCGCCCACATACAGGTTGTTCTTCTGATCGATGACGAGGGCGTGCGGCAGACGGAACTGCCCCGGCTCCGTTCCCTTGCTGCCCCACGACTTCACCCAGTCGCCGTTCTTGTCGAACTTGGCCACGCGAGAGTTGACGTAGCCGTCGGTGACGTAGCTGTTGCCGTCAGAGTCCCAGGCAATATCGGTCGGCTCTCGAAACAACCCGTCGGCGTGCGGCAGCGGCGGATCCCGATCTTCCCACGGCTTCGTCTCGAGATCGACCGATTCGCGGCGCCGTCCAAACACCATCATCACGCGCCCGGCCGGATTGAACTTGATGACCATGTCCGAGCCTTTGTCGACGGCCCAGATGTTGTCGTCTTTGTCGATGCGCACCGTATGCGCGAACGACCACCCGTAGAGGCCCTTGCCGATTTCGCGAACGTACTTGCCATGGTTGTCGAACTCCCATAGCGCCGAGGCAGCGGGCGCAAACGCAGGACCGTTCGTGCTGTTCGTGCGCGTGAAGACGAAGACATGGCCCTTCGAGTTCACCGCGACCCCGGAGACCTCGCCGAAATGAAGGTCGGCCGGCAGCTTGAAGAAGTCGGGGTCGGACTCGAAGGGAAGCTCTTGAACGCTCTGTTGAGCCGAGATCGGCGCCATCAGACAAAAGACAAACGCCATGGTGCATGCCCGCAAGACATGTCGACGGTCCATCGAGGCCTCCTCGTATGTATCCAATTGTATCTCCCCGCTTCGCGGAGACTCCCTGCCCCTTTACTCTCTGCTAAGATGCGCCAACAATCACAACCCAACGTGAAGAGCCCTCTGCGGATCCTCACTGGATTCCTGGTCGCGATTTCCATTGCGCACCTGTCGGCATTCGATGTCGACGAGCCGCGCGCGCGGTACACCGTCACGTCGTGGACCGAACGCGACGGCATGCCCTCGAGCTATGTACGGGCCGTCGCGCAGGATCAGGCGGGATATCTCTGGATTGCCACGTACTCTGGACTCGTGCGCTTCGACGGCGTGCGCTTCGTGGCCTGGAAGTCGCGGGATGGCAGCACGCTTCCGAGCGACGACCTTTCTGCCTTGCTCGTGGCGCGCGACGGCAGCCTCTGGGTCGGAGGCTTCGGCGGCGTTACCCGTATCGTCGATGGCCGCGTCGATAAGAACGTGTCTACCAAAGACGGCTTTTTCGACGGAGCCGTCGCGGCGCTGCTGCAGGATCGAGCCAATCACATCTGGGCGTCTGGACAAAGCGGTGTCGCGCGCTTCGATGGCCGCACCTGGCAGCGATTCGGCCACGACTACGGGCTGCCCGAGATCGCAACCACGCGCATGCACCAGGACGATGCCGGAACGCTCTGGGTCGGTACAAGCATCGGCATGCACCAGCGCAGGGCCGACAGTGGCAGGTTCGAACCGGTGCCAGCTCTTTCGTTCGCCATCGAAGACCTCACGCAGGACGCGTCCCATCATCTCGTCGTCGCGCATCCGACAAACCTGATTACCGATCTCGATCACGTGACGCCGACTCCGGCCGATTCCGTTCTGCAGCACGCACATGGCACGCGCATGCTCCGCGATCGTGAGGGACACCTCTGGATTGGCACACGCGGGCACGGGCTCGTGCGACTGCGGTCGCGCAACGGCACACCCGTGTTCGAACGCGTGACCACCGAGGACGGGCTGTCGGCCGATTCAGTGCAGGCATTGTTCGAAGATCGCGAGGGCAACATCTGGGTCGGCACGCCGTTCGGCCTGAACCGGCTGTCGAAAAATGCCGTGATCCCGGTGCCCCTGGGCAACGACATGACCGGTCACGTACGAGCCGTCGCCGAGGGAGGAATCGGTACGTTCGTCGCCACCGACGAAAGCCTGCTTCAGTTCACCAGCACCGGCCTGACCGATTTCGGCTGGAAGAAGCGGCTGTCCGACCACACGCTGATCGCACTGCACTACGACGACCCGTCGCAAACGCTCTGGGTCTCCACCAATCAGGGGCTAGTGCGGTTGAAGTCCGGCGTGCTCGCCCGGTTTCCCACTCCTGACGTCGGGGTGCTCAGTCGAATCCGCTCGATCGCCACCGACGACGAGGGACGGTTGTGGCTGTGCGACGTCGATCGCGGTGTCTATCGCTCGACGGACAGGACGCTGACGCACTTCGTGCTGGTCGCCCGCGACAAGGCGGCGGCGACGGTGCTGGCCACACGTGATCACCGGGTGTGGATCGGTTTCCTCGACGGTACGGTCCAGTCTTACCTCAACGAACGGTCCGAGTCGTTCTCGACAGAACATGGCCTGCCCGGTGGCGGTACGGTGACCGCCATGCACGAAGATCGGAACGGCACCCTCTGGGTCGGTACCTATCGTGGGCTGAGCAAGTACGCCAACGGCCGGTTCGTGACGCTGACCAAGGCGGAGGGGTTCCCAGGACCGGGGCCTGTCTCGATCGTCGACGATGCGCAAGGGCAACTGTGGCTCGGCGTCACGGGAGTGGGGATCTTGCAAGTGAGCCCGGCAGAATTCGACGCCGCCGTGCGCGATCGCGGGCATCACCTGCAGTACCACCTCTACGGTCCGGCTGACGGCCTTCGAGGCACGCCCGTTCGAGCGTTCGGGACGCCCACGGTGGCCCGGACGAGCGATGGCACGATGTGGTTTCTCACCGGCAACGGGGTGGGCGTCGTGGATCCTCCACGCCTCGCGGCACGGCAACAGACCGCGCCGCTCGTGATCGAAAGCATGCTGACCAACAACGGCGAGCACATGCCGCTCGCCAATCTGAATCTGCCGCCGACAACGTCCACGCTGCAGGTCGACTACACGCTGCTGAGCCTCGCGCCGCTCTCGCAGGTGAGCTTCCGGTACAAGCTCGAAGGGTTCGACGCCGACTGGATCGAGGCTGGCACGCGCCGTCAGGCGTTCTACACGAACGTGGCGCCGGGCTCGTACCGGTTCGTCGTCGAGGCGCAGGGCGACGAATCGGCGCAGCGTGCCTCGAGCGAATGGCGCTTCTCGATTCTGCCCCGCTTCTACCAGACGACGTGGTTCGGATTCGCGTGCATGTTCGCGGCCGGCGTGTCCGCATGGGGACTCTGGCAGCTGCGGCTGCATCAGATGCGGCGGCGTTTCTCCGCCGTGCTCGAAGAGCGGGCACGCATGGGGCGCGAGATTCACGACACGCTCCTGCAGGGTCTGGTGGGCGTCGCCGTGCAATCAAAGGTGATCGCCGATCAATTTCAATCGTCCCCCGACGCGGCCCGTGAACGGCTCGATCGCCTGCGCAAGCTCGTCGAGCACTACATCGCCGAGACCCGCCAGTCCATCTGGGACCTTCGATCGACCGCGCTCGAAGCGAGCGATCTCAGCACCGCGCTGCGCGACGCCGGACAGGCGCTTACCGCCGACAAGAACGTGCGATTCGAGCTCCTCGTCCGCGGCAAGCCGTATCCCTGCCTGCCGAAGGTCGAGGAACACCTGCTGCGCATCGGACGCGAGGCGCTCAGCAACGCGGTCAGGCACGCGCATCCGGCGCGCGTGCGCGCCGAGCTCATCTACCAGCGCGACTCGGTGCGCCTGCGCATCATGGACGACGGCAAGGGCTTCGATTTGAACGATCCGGGATTCACGGCCGGCGCGCACTGGGGACTGACGAGCATGCGGGAGCGCGCCCAGCAGATCAACGCCGAGTTCCAGCTGGCCAGCACTCCAGGCAAGGGCACCGAGCTCGATCTCGTCGTGCCGGCGATACCGGGCAGATAGGCCGTGGAAGCCTCAGCCATCCGGGTCCTGTGCGTCGACGATCATCCGATCGTGCGAGACGGCGTGTCGCTCATCATCGACATGCAACCCGACATGCAGGTGGTCGGCGTGGCCTCGACCGGAGAAGAGGCGCTCTCGCTCTTCGGCCGGCACCATCCGGACATCACGCTGATGGATCTCCAGTTGCCCGGCATCAGCGGTCTCGAAGCCATCAAATCGATTCGCATCGAGGACCCCGATGCACGCGTCATCGTGCTCACGATGTACGAGGGGGACGAAGACATCTTTCGCGCGCTGAAGGCCGGCGCGGCCACGTACCTGTTGAAGAACACGCTGTCGGACGACCTCGTGCGGGTCGTCCGCGAAGTGCACGGCGGCAAACATCCGCTCTCGGCCGAGATCGCCGAACGGCTGGCGGCCCGCAAGACGGAAGCCACGCTGACGCCGCGCGAAACCGACGTGCTGAAGCTCCTGGCGCAGGGGATGCGCAACAAGGAAATCGGCGCCCACCTCGGGATTACCGAAGAGACAACCCACGGCTACATCAAAAGCATCTTCGCAAAACTGAAGGTTCAAGATCGAACGGCCGCGGTCACGGTCGCGCTACGGCGCGGAATCATTCACCTTAAATAGGTTGGTGGTTGGTGGTTCGTAGCCGGACCGTCGCACCTTGCTGCGGCGACGGACGGGAACGCCGGTGCCGCACACAAGGGAAGTCGGCGTGGCAAACTCACCTCGCCGGCGATTGTTGTTCAGTGTCATGGCGCTCAGGCCAGGGATGGCCTTCGCGGAGGTGGCCGGCTCGGTGGTTTGTCGACTTCGCCGTCACGCCGCCTTCATTGTTTGCCGCCCCGGCATTCCCGCCCGCCGCCGACCAAAACGCCAGGGTCCGGCTAAAGCCGAACACTACGTACTCACCACGCGCACGAACCAAAAAAAAGGACGTTGTGGCGCGCATCGCACCACAACGTCCCACCTAAGCCCTAAGCCCTCAGCCCTAAGCTCTTCCTAGAGGGTCAGAAGGTCGATTTCCGCCGTGCTGTCGCCGAACTTCTCCGATTGCACGCCGTATCTGTCCATCAGGCCCAGCATCATGTTGGCCAGCGGNGTGCCCTTNGCGAACTTCACGTGGCGGTTCCCCTTGAGCTGCAGGGTCTTTCCGCCCACTAACACGAGNGGCACGTTGTAGTTGTTGTGCACGTTCGCGTCGCTCATGCCGTGGCCGTAGAGCACGACGGTGGAGTCCAGCAGCGTGCCATCGCCATCCGGCACCGATGCCAGTTTCTTCAGGAAGTAGCTCATCGTGTCCACGTGATAGTGGTTCAGCTTGGCGAAGTTCTTCATCTTCTCCGGGTTGTTGCCATGGTGCGACATCGAGTGATGCGCTTCGGGCAAGCCGATCTCCGGGTACGACCGGTTGATGTTCTCGCGGCACATCATGAACGTGCTGACGCGCGTGATGTCGGCCTGGAAAGCCAACACCTGCAGGTCGAACATGAGCTCGACGTACTCCCTGAAGGTCGGCGGCACGCCGACCGGCTGCTCGGGCACCGAGAAATCGGAGTTGTACGACTCGGCCTTGGCAATCCGCTGCTCGAGGTCGCGCACCGCGTCGAAGTATTCACCGAGCTTCGTGCGATCGCGTGTTCCCAGCCTGCCGTTGAGCTTCGCAATCTGCTCGCTGAGCCGGTCGAGAATGCTGCGATCCTCGTTGACGCGGGCCGCGCGCTCTTCGGGCGTCGCGCCGACACCAAACAGCCGCTCGAAGACGAAGCGCGGATTGGTTTCCATCGGCAGCGGCGTCGTCGGCGTCTTCCACGACAGCGAGTTCATGTACGCGCACGCGTACCCGTGGTCGCACGCGCCCACCACGTCGTTGCGATCGACCGAGACTTCCAGCGACGGCAGCTTGGTGTCGCGGCAGATCCTCTCGGCGATGATCTGATCGATCGTCGTGCCCGCTTCGACGTCGGAGCCTTCCGTGGCCTTGGGGTGCATGCAGCTCATGAACGCCGGCGCGGCACGCGGATGCTGTCCGCCGACGTCGCCCTGATCGGTGGCCGGGAAGTTGTCGAGCCCCGTCAACACCATCATCTGATCGCGGAACGGCGCGAGCGGCTGGAGCGACGGCGAGAGCTCGAAGCCCACGCCTTCGGTTGCAGGCGTCCACTCGAACATGTTCGCGCCGTTGCCGATATAGATCGGCGCAAAGCGCGGCACGGATGGCGACGCCGCTTTCATGGCGGGAACCATCGCATCGAGAAGCGGCAACGCCATTGTTGCGCCCACTCCGCGCAGGAACGTGCGGCGGGGCAACGCCAACTTGGTGATCACCATCGGACAGCCTCCATGGTCAGGCGCGACTGAAGTCGCGCCCTACCGATAACACTACATCCGTCAACATGCAACTGCTGTAGGGCTCAACTTTCGTTGAGCCTTCAGTTCGTATCCGCGTGGGCCAGCTTCATCTGAAACGGAACGCTCGTCACGACGCTCTGAATGAGCGACCCAAAGCGAAGATTGTCTGCTGCCGCCTCGCGCTTGATTCGGCGCACGGCCGGCGCATCGCTCGCCTCGAGCCCGCGCCCGAGCGCGTAAATCAGCAGCTTCTCGGTCATCGTCGTCAGGAACTCGTCGGAGTGCCGCATGAGCACCTGCCGAAGCTCGGCCGGACCGTTGAACTTCGTGCCATCGGGCAGCTCCGCCGACGCGTTGACCGGCGCGCCCGATACGTAGATCTCGCGCCACTCGCCGATACCGTCGAAGTTCTCGAGCGAGAACCCCAACTGGTCCATCTGCGCGTGGCATCCCGCGCACACCGGATTCTTGCGGTGCGCCGCCATCTGCTCGCGCATCGGCAGAATCTTCCGCGGGTCGCGCTCGTCCTTCAAATCGGGGACGTTCGGCGGCGGCGGGGGCGGGGGGGCTCCGAAGATATTCTCGAGAATCCACTTGCCACGAATGACGGGCGACGTGCGATTCGGGTAAGACGTCGCCATCAGAATCGACCCCTTGCCGAGCAGGCCGCGGCGCGGACTGTCAGCCGCCAACGCCACGCGCCTGAACCGTTCGCCGAACACGCCCGGAATCCCGTAGTGCTTCGCGAGACGCTCGTTCACGTAGGTGTAATCCGCGTCCAGCAGGTCGAGCACGCTGCGGTTCTCGCGGACGATGCTGGCGAAAAACAGTTTCGTTTCCTGCTCGAACGCTTTCCGCAGATTGTCGTCGTAGTGGAACAGCACTTCCGGGCTCGGCTGGTGGCCGGCCACGTTCCGGATGAACAGCCACTGCCCGGCGAAGTTGTCCACCAGAGCCTGCGAGCGTGGGTCCGCGAGCATGCGGCGAACCTGCTGCTGCAGCACTTCGGGCCGCTGCAGCGTTTTCTTCTCGGCCGCCTTCAGCAGCTCGTCATCGGGGATGCTGCTCCACAGGAAAAACGACAGGCGCGACGCCAGGTCCAGATCGCTCACGCGAAAAGCCGTGTTGGCCGCGGCGCCAGCGGGCTCGCCCTCGAGCCTGAACAGGAAGTCGGGGCTCACCAGGATCGCTCGAATGGCCATTTCGAGGCCCGGCTCGAATCCGCCACGCGTCGCCCCATCCTGATATGACGCCAGCAGGGGTTCCAGATCGCCGGCGGTGACAGAGCGCCGGTACGCGCGCCGCGCCAGCGTCGAAATGATCGTCCTGGCACAGGCGGTTTCCTGGCTTGCCGACGCGGGTTTGCACGTCAGCACGTGACGCCGGCTCGCCGACTCGCCCACCGATGTCGTGCCCTGCTGAGGTCCGGTAATCGTCACCGTCGACAGGTTGGGCTGCCCGTTCCCTTTCCTGTACGGCTCTCGCAGGACCGACCGATCGAAGAGGTCTTCGAGGTACGCAGAGGTCTTCGATACGAAATACACCTGCACCAGGTGCTCGCCGCCCTTGACCGGCACGGTGAACTGCAGCGCTTCGATGACCTTCTTGTCGAGATCGTCGGTGACATACGTGCCTGCACCACCGGGAACGCGAGCACGAGCGAATTCGGGGCCACCGATGGTTCCGGTCCAGACCTTGACGTTGTCCAGGCTCACTTCAATCTGATGCGGCTCGGCGGTCACCCCTTCGAATCCGCCCGACACGCCGGTTTCCCGCGGACGCATCTCGAACAGATACTCGCCATCGGCCGCAAAGTAATGGCTGAACGCGACACCGCCGCGCGATCCAAACGGCAGATCGTCGCTGGCGCGCAGGCTCTGGTCGCTGTCGGTTGGCACGCTGACGGTGTCCGGCGTCGGGATGCCTCGCGGCCTCCCAAGCGCCATCTGGCTGATCTTCGCGGCCGCACCGAGATAGCGCTCGGTCAGCGCCGCCGATAAGGTCAGCGCGTCGGCGTTGTTGTCGAATCCGTATCCCGCGACATCCGCCGGCAGCATCGACGCGGCGTCGATCTCGACCGCGAGCAGGTCGCGTACGGCATTGGCGTATTCCTGGCGGTTCAGACGCTGCAGCGACGCGCGACCGGGATTCACGTGTTCGAACGCCGCTCGGTCGAGCTCTGTTTCGAGCCACGAGGCCAGACCTGCCGCTGCGTCCTTGTCGGGCCGGGCCCGTCCAACCGGCGGCATCGCTCCCGTGCGCACCTTGCGGATGACTTTCTCCCACTCTTCCGCGTGACTGCCAACATCGGCCAGGTTCAGCGTGTCGAGTGCGAGCCCGCCCGTTTTGAGCCGCTGGTTGTGGCAGGTGACGCAGTACTTGGCGAGGACCGCCTGCTGCGAATCGCGATCGCCGGCTGATACGCGTTGAGCGGTGCCCGTCGTCGTTGGCCGCTGCGCCGCAGACGGCGTGTTGTATGCCACGGCCATGACGAAGCCCGTCACCGCCGCGAAAACCGCCACGCGCCCTTTCATCGCGACACCTTCATCAAAAGTCCTCTTTAACGATCATTCAGCGGCATTCAACGGCGCACACACGTAGCTCGTCCGGATGTATCTAGAGTAACGAAGAGTCAAGAGGGTTGCCAGTCCCCAACTTGGGGGGTGTATCCGGTTTGCAGGCGCCCGCGGCGCCTGCAAACCAGACTGCTTATTGACCTTAGAGCAGTTGGACCTCGTATGCTCTAGAACGTATAGCGGAAGCCGATTCGGGCAATGCGCGGCGGCACGACCGCCGTGGCATACAAGAAGGTCGGCCCCGACTGGAAGTTCGCCGTAATGGGCGCGCTCGAGTTGAAGATATTGAACAAGTCGAAATCGAACTGCACCCGCTGGCCACTGGAGAACGGGAACCACTTGCTGGCGCGGAGATTCACTACGTTAATCGCATCCGTCTTCTGCGCGCCTTTCTCCTCCATCTTCAGGGTCACCGTGCTGAGCTGCCTCAACGGCGGGCCGCCATCAGGATCGGTCGCACGGAAAATCGTCGTGCGCTGTTCGAGGATCCCCACCTTGGCCTGGTAGAACGCGGCGAGCTGAATCCCGTACGGCGCCATATAGGTTCCGCTGAAATTACCCGCCCACTTCCACGTGTCATCGACGGCATTGAAATCCGCGTTCGGATCGTCATTAAAGAGCGCCGCATTGGGCCACACGTGGTTCTTGATGGCCCAGAACGACGCCATCCCGCCCCACTTGCTGGACGTTCGCTTCGTCACGGTGAACTCGATCGTGTGGTACGAATCGGGGCGATCGGTGTTCTGCTGCTCGTTCTTCACAAACGCCGCACCGGCGTACGCGGGATCGTAATCGTAGATCGTGACCTTTCCGCCGTCGTCCGCGTTGTTGAGGACGCCATCCGGTCCTGGATCGCGCCGTGTGAGCGGGATGTTGTACGCGCTGCGCGGACGCGCGACGTTGCGGGTCGTGTAGCGGTCGGTGACATTCTTGTAGACATACAGCGCGCGAACACCGAGGTTCTGCAGGATCTCGCGTTCGACGCCCAGCGTGGCCTCGTTCGTCATCGGCGAGCGCAGTTCGGGATTGAGCGTCGCGCTGCTCAGCCCGGTGACGCTGATGAAATCCCCGCCCTGGCTCAGACCCAGGTTCGGATTCAGATTCACCTCGCCCGCATCATAATCGCCGTTGCCATTCCCATCGCGCCATCGGAACTTGTTCGTCACGTTTGCCATCGGGCTGTACGCATTTGCGAATGCGTCGTCCATGCCGTTGGCGAATCGGCCGAACGTCGCTTTCACGATCGTCCGGTCGGCGACGTCCCATGCAAGCCCGAATCGCGGAACCACCATATTCCACGTCAAGACATCGAGGCCGCTGAACGACACGGCAGGATAGAGCGTCGGGAATTGCGGGCTCGCGCCCTTTGACTGTTCCGGGATAAACGACGTCTGCTGCTCGAAGCGCAGGCCCAGGTTCAACGTCAGTCGATCGGTGACGCGCCATGTGTCCTTGATATAGCCGGCGTAGTAACTGGCGCGTGAATCGGGTTGCGTCGGCGAATTGCGAATGTCAATCTCGGCAGGTACGGGCCCATCGAAAATCAGCGTGTAATCACCAGACGGATGCTCGCGCCAGCCGACGCTGTTCCGGCGCCAGTAGAGCGTGGTGCCGACCTTGAACTCGTGTTGCCCGCCCAGGAACTTGTCAGGGTAGAAGCTGAGTCCGCTGTCCATCTGCCACTTGTCGCGGTACTCGAGGTTCGTCTTCGGGTTGGCACCAAGGTTGAGACCCGTGATGCGATCCATGCGCGGCGGGTTGCCTTTCACGACCGGCCCCGCGAAGTTCGACCGCCATGGCGCGTAATCGGCGAGGTAGCCACCATAGCCACCGACGATATTGAAGACCATGCGGTTCGAGAGCGTGCTTTGCCACTCGCCCTTATACATGGAGCTCGGGTTCCGATAGTCGAGGGTTGATTCGAGCGGACGCAACCGGTTCGGCTCGGGCGGAAGCCCCTGCGGCTGGTACTTCAAGGTGGGCTGCCACGCCGCGATCAACCGATTGTTGCTCGTCGGCTGGTACGACAGCTTCATCGAACCATGCGTCAGACGTGTCCTGACGTAGCCGGGCGGTTCGTCACCCGTCAGGTATCTGCCGTCCGGGCCCGCGTTTTCCGCGAAGCCGACCTCACCGGCCACTTTGTCCTGCTGCACGAATGCGCCGTAGAACCACAACTTGTCGCGAACAATACGGCCGCCGAGATCGGCGCTCAGGTCATACAGATGCTTGAGCGGCTGGGTGTCGCTCAAACCCTGAGCTCTCAACTCGTCGTTCAGGTTGCTGCTCTGCAGCGACGGAGTCTCGAGCGAGGCCATGTAGGAACCGTGGAACTGATTGGATCCGGACTTGATCACGGCCACCATCGAGACACCAGGCACCGACACTTCCGCGTCGTTGCCCGACGTTCTGATCTGCGCCTCTTCGAGCGTCAGGCTCGTCATGTAGACGCCCGAGCTCGTCCCATCGGAGATGTCGATGCCGTCGATCTGCACCTTGACGTTCGCGGACTGGCCGTAGTTCTCGGCGGCCGCGCGAACACCCATCCAGCTGTCGCCCACGTCCACGCGATTGGTCGTAACGCCGGGCGTCATCGCGAACAACTGCTGCAACCCGCGGCCGGCCGGAATCGATTCGATGGTGTCGGAGGTCAGGTTGACGCTGGTCGTCGTCGACGTCATGTCGACCACCGGGCTTGCGCCGGTGACCGTGACCGTCTCTTCCAGCCCTCCGACGCTCATCGTCGCGTCGACACGGGCCACGAACCCGATCGTCAGGCGAAATTCGTCGAGCACATAGGACTTGAAACCGGCGAGCTCGAAGGCAATCTTGTAGAGGCCGGCAGGCAGCTCACCCACGCGATAGTTGCCGTCGGGCTCCGACACCACCACCACTTGTCCCTTCTGCATGGCGGGACTGGTGATCGTCACGGTCACACCCGGCATGGCCGCACCCTGCTCGTCTTTCACCGTGCCGTGAATCGTGGACAACGCACTCTGGGCCGAAGCCGGCACCGCCACGAGGACGAGCGCCAACGACACCGCCGCAGCAAAGAGTGTGGCCAACCACTGTCCGTTGTTGCGATTCCTCACCATACTCGCCTCCTGTTTGGCCGCTTCAGACACACGTGTATCGTGAGCCGCAGGTAATCGCTCGCCGGATACACAGCTGCCGACACTGAATCCGATGTGGTTGAGCGTAGTGGTGCGAGGGTAGTGGTCTTGCGGGGCGGGAACCACCCCCCTAATCAGGGGGGTTTTGTCGCAAAAGTTGAACTTTTTATCCGAAATTGTGGTGATTCATCGCTGCCTTCAGACGCGTTGGCGTAAACGGCACCTGCCGCAGGCGCACTCCCGTTGCGTCGAAAATCGCATTGCCGATCGCGGCTGCCGTCACGGTGGTCGACGTCTCGCCTGCGCCGCAGGCCTCGGCCTCCAGCGCGTTGATCAACACGACCTGCAGCGTCGGCACTTTGAACCCGACCGGGAACGTGTGGTATGTGCGCCAGTCCACGGAAGTGACCTTCTCGTGGTCCCACGTGACCTCTTCGAAGAGCGCCCGGCTCATGCCGTGCAGCGCGCCTCCTTCGCACTGATTGCGCAATCCATCGGGATTGGAGATCGGGCCGCAATCGACCGCCATGACGAGGCGCTTCACATCAACGACACCCGTGTCGATATGGACATCGACCTCGGCCACCATCCCGCAGTAGCCGTTGTCTCCTTCGTAAAGGACGCACGCCACCCCCCGGCCAGACATAACGGTTCCGGGATCCGTTTTCCGTTGGTTTGGAGACGGACGTGCCTGCCAATTGGCCGCTTTTGCGGCGGCTTGCACGACATTTTTCAAGCGTGGATCCCGCAGATGACGCAGACGGAACTCGACCGGATCGGCCTTCGCCGCGGCCGCGACCTCGTCCATCATGGACTCGTGCGCGAACGTATTCTGGAGACGGCTCGGCGAGCGCAGCGGACCGGTCCAGAACGGTGACTCGATCGTGCGCGAGAGCATGCGCTCGCATTTGACTGTGCCGGTACCGCCTGCCTCACCGTTGACGGTTCCGGAGACGTAGGACGGCACGACGTTCGATCCGTTGGCGAGCGGCCCTTTTGGCGGCGGCGCCGGCGAAAGCGGGGTGAACGCCGCCGGCTGGAACCCGGCCAGAAATCCCGTCACCTGATTCCCCGGCTGCGAGTAGCCGGGCCTGCCTCCGCGCACCGGCGACCACGCTTCGTAATCCCACGCCACGATGCTGCCGGTGCGATCGAGACCGACGCGCTGATCGACGACAAACGCGAGGCCGAAGTTTTCGTGCGCCATCTCGTCCTTGCGCGAGAGCTGCACGCGAACAGGGCGGCTCACCGCCTGCGACATCAGCGCGGCGTCGTAGGACACCGTATCTGCGCCGTTGATGCCGTAGCAGCCCGAGCCGCGCGAGTAGATGACCTTCACCTGCTGCGGCTTCATGCCGAGCACCATCGCGCAGCTGTCGCGCTGCGGATAGACGCCTTGCGTCGGCGACCAGATGGTGGCGCTGTCGCCCTTGACATCGGCGACGGCGCACGAGGCCCCGATCGATCCGTGCATGTGATACGGATGCAGGTACGTCGATCGGACGACCTGCGCTGCCGATGCAAGCGTGGCATCGACGTCTTTCGAATCGACGAGCATCGCGTCGCGGCTGGGCGTCTTGCGCATGTACTCGTAAAAGCCCGCCTGCGGCGGAAGCGCGGGGCCGGGCTTCCAGCTCACCTTCAACCGGTTGGCCGCTTGCACGGCCTGCCACTGCTTCTCGCAGACCACACCGACGAAATCCTTCTTCACGACGACTCTGACGAAGCCGGGCATGCCGCTGACCGAGCTCTCGTCGACGCTGATGACGGTTGCGCCAACGGTGGGCGGACGCACGACGCGGCCGTGCACCATGCCGGGCACGCGCACGTTGTGCGCGTATTCGAGACGGCCGGTCACCATGTCGGCCATGTCGAGACGCTTCACCGGATTCCCGAGGATGGTCCACTCCCGCGCCACCTTGCGCTTCGCGCTGGTATTCAGCGGCAGATTGAATTTCCTGCCGCCGACGAGCTCGCCGTAAGTGATCGTGCGCTCTCCCAGATGGACGACGCCGTTGCCGGCTGTCAACCGTTCGACCGGCACGCCCCAGTGCTTCGCGGCCATCTGCAGCAGCACTTCGCGCGCGGTGGCCGCGGCGAGCGCCAGATTCGCCTGGTTGAAATTCTGGGGATGCGATTGCGCGCCCGACGTCACGCCCTGGTCGGGCGTCAGCCCCGTCACGCACTGGATGAGCTTTACCTGATCGACGCGCACGCAGAGTTCCTCGGCAACGAGCTGCGTTTGCGCCGTAAAGAGACCATGCCCCATCTCGCACTTGCCGGTGTAGGCGGTGACGATTCCATCGGCCCCAATCGAGATCCAGCCATCCAGTTCTTTCGGCGGATTCCCCACCAGCGTGGCGACGGCCTGACCGAAGACCACGGGCTCGATCGCAAAGCTCACGACAAGAGCACCTGAAGCTTTCAGCATCGCCCGTCGGGAAAGACCGCCGGTGTCGGGATTGGTGATTAGGGATTTGGGATTAGGAAGTGTCATGCCGCACCACCATTCGCGTACCGCTTGACGGCCGCGATCATGCGCGAGTGCGTGAAACAGCGGCAGAGCACGCCCGAGAGCGCCTGGTGAATCTCGTCTTCTGTCGGCTTCGGCGTGCGATCGACCAGCGCTTTGGCCGTCAGGATGACGCCGCTGAGGCAGAAGCCGCACTGGGCCGCCTGCTCGTCGATGAACGCCTGTTGAATCGGATGTGGCTTGTCCGGCGTGCCCAGCCCCTCGAGTGTGGTGATGTCCCCGTTTGCGACTGTCTTTACCGGTGTCACGCACGATCGAGTCGCCTGGCCTTTGACGATCACCGTGCAGGCACCGCACTGGCCGAGGCCGCAACCGAATTTCGGACCGTTCAGCGCGAGCTCGTCGCTCAGGACATACAACAGCGGCGTCGACTCGTCGACGTCGACGGTTCGCGCCTGGCCGTTCACACGCAGGTTGATTTGTGCCATTAGCTCACCCGATCTCTCAGCTCTTCCGCGAGAACGGTCCGGCTCCGGAGCTTCGGATTCGCGTGGCAACAACGGCCACCCGCTCGCCCGTCACAGGGATCGCTGCAAGTCGTCTCGAATTGCTGGTAAGTAATTCCTAATCCCCAATCCCTGAAAGGGCGACGCTCTATTTTTTCCTGACCAGCTTCTTCACGTTCTGGCCGTTCACTTCGCCGATGTAGATGTTGTCGTTCGCGTCGACCGTCACGGCGGTGGCGTTCTTCAGGCCTTCGACCTTGTCGACGATCTTGCCGTCCTTGATGTTCATGATGAACAGGCAGTTGGCCTCGGTGCCATCGACGACATACAGTAGATCGTCCTTGACGTACACGCCCCACGGCGTGCCGAGGTGATTCCACTGCTCGATGAACTTGCCGGTCTGATCGAACACCTGAACACGCTTGTTGCGGCGGTCGCCCACGTAGAGGCGGCCGCGCGAATCGATCGCGATGCTGTGCGGCTCGTCGAACTTGCCCGGCTCGGTGCCCTTGCCGCCCCACCACATGACGAACTTGCCGTCTTTCGAGTACTTCACCACGCGCGTGTTCGTGCTCTCGCCGTCGGCGATGAAGATGTCGCCATTTTTCGCAATGACGAGGTCGGCTACGCCGTTGAAGGCATCCGTCGATTCGTTTTCCCCGACGACGCCCTTCCTGCCCAATGTCATCAGCAGCTTGCCTTCAGCGTTGAACTTGAAGACCTGATGATCGCCACGGTCGGTCACCCAGACGTTCCCATCCCGATCGGTCCGCAGGAAGTGGGTCGTCTTGAACATCCCCTGGCCCCAGCCCCGCAGGAACTTGCCGTTCTTGTCGAACGCCATGATCGGCATAGACTCGATGCGGTGGAACACGTAAACGTTGCCTTTGGCGTCGACGTCGACGCCGGTCGCGCCTCCCCACTTCTCGACGCCCGGAGGAAAGTGCGCCCAGTTCTCGACGACCTGGTACTTGCTGTCCGCTCCCTGGGCGTGGGCCGCGCCCGGAGCCGCCATCGCCAGAAGCGCCATAAGAAGAAGAATGCGTGTGGTCATGCGCGAGAAATTAGCACAACCAGGGATGTAACCAGGAGGAAAATGCCAACGTATAAGCCAATGTCCACTTGCAGGAGGGTGTCATGATCACGACCACCGTCATCGACAGCGTTCGCAGCCTTCTCCCGACCCTGCGTGCACGGCGTCAGGACATCGAACAGGCCCGCCGTCTGCCGCCAGACCTGGCGAAGGGCCTTCGCGACACAGGAATCTTCACTCTCTCGGTGCCGCGGGCCATCGGCGGCCAGGAGGGCACGCCCCTCGAGATCATGCAGGCGATTGAAGAGGTGGCCACCGCCGACGGCTCGGCCGGCTGGTGCGCCATGATCGGCAGCAGCGGCAACATCGCCGCCGGGTACATCAACGAGCGAGGGGCGAAAGAAGTCTGGGCCAACCCCTCGACACCCACGGCCGGCATCGCAGCCCCGGCCGGCGCCGCGGTACGCGAAGACAAGGGAGTGCGCGTCGGCGGCCGGTGGGCTTTCGCGAGCGGCATCACGCACTGCGACTGGCTGTGGGCCGGTTGCATGGTGATGGACAACGGCAAGCCGCGCATGACGCCGATGGGCCCCGAGATTATCCACGTCTGCATGCCGGTGACCGACGTCGCGATTCACGACACGTGGCACGTCAGCGGCCTGTGCGGCACGGGCAGCAACGACTTCAGCGCAACCGACGTCTTCATCCCGGAGCACCGGATCTTCAAGCTGCTCGATCCATCGGGCCATCGCGCGGAATCCCTGTATCGCATGCCTCCAGTCCAGCTCTTCGTGTTCAAGCTGGCATCGGTCAGCCTCGGCATCGCCCGCAGCGCGCTCGACGAGCTGACAGAGATGGCGCAGGCGAAAGTGCCGACGATGTATCAGGCGCCGCTCGCCGATCGGCCGGCGACGCAGATCGGGCTCGCGCGTGCGGAGGCAGCGCTGGGTGGGGCGCGTGCGTTCCTGTACGACACCGCGCACAAGATGTGGGAGACGGTGCTCGCCGGCAAGCCCGTGACGGACCGTCAGCTCGCGCTCGCACGCGCCGCCGCGGCGCACGCCGTAGAGACGGGCACCAGCGTCACGAGAACCGCCAACACGCTCGCCGGGGGCAGCGCGATCTACACCAAATCGTCGATGCAGCGCTTTGCGCGCGATGCCGAAGCAATGACGCATCACTTCACGGTCGCGCCCCACGTGTGGGAGGAAGCCGGACGCGTACTTTTGGGCCGACGGGCGAATACGCCTGCCTTTTGAAAGGCACTCGACGAGATTCGTAAAGTTCGTAAAGA